>Ga0208587_1001818_pt1 | contig 11179 bp, 12 predicted proteins | sample NGESurdeep092012_7_FD_184472 | JGI IMG/M metagenome (GOLD analysis project Ga0208587, IMG submission 184472) | Arctic peat soil microbial communities from Barrow, Alaska - NGEE Surface sample 210 deep-092012 (SPAdes) | ecosystem: Environmental > Terrestrial > Soil > Wetlands > Peat ...
ACAGCGATCGCCGCCGTTACGCCTCACAACGCCACCGCTTGGTTTCGCCACTGTGGGTATTTATTATCGGATACAGCTACCCCGGAACCGCTCTAGATGTGCCAAGTTTGGGGCGCAAGGACGCAAATCACATACCTATGTGCCCTCCCCTAGGCTGGATTTGTGGCGTGGAGTATAGTTGCTCCATCTAACAGGTTCAGCCCAATGAGACCCTTATCTCCGGATTCCGTCCGGCCCACTATTCTCTGTATTGACGACGCGGAGATTGCTCTGCGAGTTCGTAAGCTTATGCTTACTATCGCAGGCTACGAAGTTGTGACCGCCCCTTCTGGCGAAGAGGGCCTGGAACTATTCAAGCGCGACCCCGTCGACCTAGTGATTGCCGACCACTTCCTGACTGGCAAAACCGGGACAGAAATCGCCAGGGAGATGAAGACCATCAAGCCGCACGTACCCATCCTTATCGTCTCGGCGGCCTCGGACACACCCGAGGGAATCGAATTTGCCGATGGGTTCCTGCCCAAAGGCGAATCTCCTGAAGTGCTGCTCCGCACTATCGTTCGCTTGCTCAAGACCTAACCCTAGCCAAAGCAGCTCTCGCGGTTCCCTCGTCCGCCGTTGACATAATTACCTGTTTTTCTGTCTGTCATCCTGAGCGAGCGGAGCGAGTCGAAGGACCCCTATAGCTGCAGGATCGCTGGTTGTCCGCGCTGCACACCAACAAGTCTGGGAATGCCGGCGGCCAATAGGGGTCCTTCGACTCCTCGCTGCGCTCGTCGCTCAGGATGACCGACATGGCGCGTGTACGACATCACGTTTGCTGAGGTTATGCATCACCGCCCCAAAACCGTCATCCTGTCATCCTGAGCGCAGCGAAGGACCCCTATAGTCGTCAGAAACCATGCGTAACCAGCGCGAGCGTCGCTATTCGGTTTACATTCTCGGCAGCCTCAGCGGCACGCTGTACATCGGCATCACCAGCAATCTGCCCTTTCGAGTGCGTCAGCACAAAGAGCACACGTTTCGCGGATTCACCGCCAAGTATGGGGTGGTAGTGGCTCAGTTTGATTGAGCCACTACCTATGGGGTTGACCGCTTGCTCTATTACGAGACCTATGGGGAGGTTTCGACAGCCATTGCTCGCGAAAAACAGTTGAAGGGTTGGAAGCGGGAGAGAAAGATTGCGCTGATCGAGGAGGGCAACCCGCAGTGGAAGGACTTGAGCCACGGGTGGTACGAGAAGCCAGCAAGAACCACGTTTTAAGGATAGATTTGAGCGGCGATAGGGGTCCTTCGACTCGTCGCTGCGCTCCTCGCTCAGGATGACAAACAAAAAAATTACGCTGCCTTCAAAACGCTCCACCGCCTCCGCCGCCGAAGCCACCGCCGCTGAAGCCGCCGCCACCTCCTCCGCCGCCCCATCCCGAGCCCGTGCTGCTGGCGCGCGGAGCGGCCACGAAGGCCTGGTGCGCGTCCATCGCCATAGCGTGCATGGCCCCGGCGAAGAAGATGGGATTGAATCCCACATAAGGCGTTGGTCCCACGTACCACGTTGGCTGGTTCTGCGCGATTCCCTGGAAGGCCTTGGCCCAGCGGTTCTCGATGCCCAGCGCCATGGCGTACGGCAGAAACTTCTCGAAGGTATCGGGCGGCATGCGCTTCAAGCGGTCGGCGTCCACGCGGTTAATGAACTCCTGGAAGCCGAGGATCTCAACCTTGGTGCGCACGCCCTTCAGCGATTTCGCAGTCATGATGCGCGCGAACAGGAAGACGATGATCACCCCTAGAATTCCCGCGGCAATCAGCAGGCCCGGCGAATCCAGCATCGAGCCCCAGCCCAGGACCTGGGCCAGCACGAAGGGCGCTGCCGTAAACAAGATTCCCGCCAGCACGTAGGCGTGCGCCGATTCCGGATCGACCGAGTACATTCCCTTGCCCTTCAGCTCCGCGAGAATATCGTTCTTCATGGTCGGGATGGCGACGTAGAACTGGTTCTTCAGGTCCGACAGGCGTACCTGCGTGGCCCCGCCATTGAACATGTGGTTCAGCATCACGCGCTCGTGGGGTTCGAGCGAGCTCCAAGTGTCAGGCGGCTTCAGCGCGTGGAAAGTGTAATCGCGATGAGTGAACAGCAGGACCTTCGATTCTGTCTCCTCGATCTTGAGATAGCCCTTCACCGCCAGGTCCACCATGGTCGAGGTGATGTCGCGGGGATGGACGGCGTCATCGATCAGGGTGCCGACTTCGGCGGGGGTCAGGTCTTTCGGCGGCTCGTACATGGGCGCGACCGAGATGCCGGGCTGGGGATCACGGCCTTTCGTCCACCAGAAGAAGAACATCACGATGACCGCCCACAGCGGCAGCAGCACCACAGGATTGCTGCGCAGAAACCACATCGCCTGCGTGCCTTTGCTGGGCTGCGTCAGCACGCCTTTGCTGATGTAAACGTCGGCCGTCAGCCCGCCGCGCATGGAGAGCGGGTTGTTGGCCTCGACCAGCACCGTGTTGTTGCGAACTTCGGCGGTGGCGTCCTGCTCCACCGATCCATACGCGCCGGTGAAGGCTTGCGCGCGCAAGTTGCCGGCGGCATTCGGCGGGAAGGTGATCGCCGCCGCGGCGCTGTCAATCGGCACCGGCCAGTCGTTGCCGGTCACGTTCCAGTAAAGCTCGTCGTGGCCGTCGAACCAGCGCACCGCATTGGTGACCTTGTAGGTGATGATCACGGTGCGCGTGGTGTCCACCGCGTCGGGAATGTAGATATTGAGATGGCGGCTGCCGTTCCGGGTGCTGGAGTCGTACTTCAGCTTATGGCCGCTGCCATCGATGACGCTGGTGACTTTGAGGAACAGGGTGTAGTTGGTGCCGTGCGGCCCGGGATATTCGATAGGAATGTCACGGTAGATGCCGTGATATTCGCCGATGAAGGCAACGTCAATGTGCTCGTTGACGATGGCCACCCCGTCGGAGGCAACGTACATGCGGGTTTCGAAGCGGGCAATGTGCCAGTCGCGGGCGGAGGCGGGAAGGACCAGCGCGAGGCAGAACAGCAGAAGGATGATGGCGCGGCGACCCACCCTGTCCGCAAATGCAGCGGACAAGGGTGGGGCACCCGGCGCTTGGCATTTAGCAGTTAGCATTTGGCATTTGGCACTTAGCACTTGGTACTTGTGAGGTTCCCTATGGTGGTAGAGCCGGCCTTAAGCAGGAATCTCCTTTTTAATCTCCAAATCCTCTAAAAGGTGATCTTCAAAGCGCAGCAGTATGCCCTGCGAAAGCCCGTATAGTTTAAATTCGCGCGTGGCCACAATCTTCTTAGCGCCGTATACGTCGTGCAATGCGGTGCAGAACGCGCCAGTGTTTAAGACCAAACGTGGCGATTTGCTCGAAGTCGGCTCTAGAGCCTACATACACAAGAGCGAAGGAACGCCGGGCTTCAACGCAGGAGAAGCGGTGACGCGCTCCTCCTGCTATCGCACAAAAGGCTCTGATCACTTTTGCCCTTCGTGAGGGCGAAAACTTTCAGGAAGCGACCTGCTGGGGCCGCATTCTCATCGCCGCCGGCCTGAAGCACATGGTAGCGCGCTTTTCAAGGCTCTTTTTCTAAAATCGTCAACGACTCTTTCATAAACTTCCGTGTTGATTCGTCTGATTCATTCGCAATCGCTGCCTGCAGATTAGGTATAGCAGCTTTGTCACCTACTGCTGCAATGCATTTACTCGCGTAATATCGGACGGCAGAGCTTTCATCTTGTAAGCTGGCTAGCAATGCGACGTGAACCTCTGCGATAAGCGAAGCTGGAACAGCCTTTACGTGCGCGACGATCAGCAAGGCCGAAGCCTTGACCGAGGAGTCCGTCGTTTCCTGTAACATGTCCAGCACCGAGGACAAACATTGAAACTCGCCCGTGTTCACCAGCCTTGACGCAGCATCTAGTCGGCGCCCTTCCGGCCCCGATTTGTCGTTGCAGATGTGTGAGAGCACTTCGGTGCCCGCTGCGGAATGGAACGATAGCAATGCTGCAGCCATATTAAATTTGACTTGCGCGTCTTTCTCCTTCTCCAAAGCTTTCACAATAAGCGGCACCGATGCCGCGTCTTTCATTGCTGCGAGTTCGCCGGCAGCCAAGCTTCTGACCGCCGGTCTTTGATCTGTCAAAGCCGAGTGCAGGCTTTCCGGTGTGAGTGGAACTCCGTGGCGGGCAAGTTCTGCCTCAAGCGTCGGAGGAGCTTGTGCAACGCACCTAAAGCCGCCCAAGAGGCCCGAAGCCAATACCGCCAGACCAAATATAGGGAGGATAGCTCTACGCATACTTTTTCTTAGCATTATTGCGCCTCACAAGTGCTAAATGCTAATGGCTAACTGCTGCTTTTCAGAACTTCACCGCGACCGGTTCGCGCTGCGTCGGTTCGGTGATATCGAAGAACTGCTTCTGCTGGATGTTGAACATGCCGGCCACGATGTTGGTGGGAAAGGTCTGGATTTTGGTGTTCAGGTCGCGCACCACCGCGTTGTAATAACGGCGCGCATTCTGAATCGCATCTTCCAGCCCGCTCAGCGAACCTTGCAGCGCCTGGAACTGCTCCGAAGCGCGCAATTGCGGGTAGGCCTCGGCCACCGCGAGCAGCCCGCGCAAAGCGTAGGTGAGCTGTCCCTCAGCTTCGCTCTTCTCCGCCGGAGTGGTGGCGGTCATGGCCGCACTGCGATACTTGGCGATGTTTTCGAAGGTCCCTTTTTCGTGCGCGGCGTAGCCCTTCACGGTTTCGACCAGGTTGGGGATAAGGTCGTAGCGGCGCTTCAGTTGCACATCGATATCGGCCCAGGCGTTGTCGGCGCGGACCTTCAACTGCACCAGACCGTTGTAAATGCCGATCAGCGCGAACGCGATGACAGCCAGTATGACGATAACAATGACGAGAGCAATCATGCCGTTCTCCTCCAGGCCGGGCTTCCCGGCAAGCGCCCCGCCGTGGCGGGCAGTTGCTGGGGTGAAAGTTCGACAACAGGGGACGAGCGGACGTTATCACATGGCGGAAGGCAGAGGCAATGCGCAGGCGCCGCAGAAGGTGAGCCCTAACCCTTCGGATAGTTCAGCTATCCAGTCAGATAGCGTGAACCACCAGCGGCGGTGATGCCTGCCACACGCGCCCGGACTGACACCCTTTATCCCCGATTGCAAACGCAATAACTTGCGGACGAAGCGATGCTCGGAAGGCGCCTTCCTGGCTTTGGTATGCCGCTTGCTAAGTCATAAGTAGTCAAACGAGTGCCACCGGGTTGCAGGGGAGCGAAAAAAGTAGGCCCGGTGGAAAACTCCTCCCAGCGCGGCGGCAGTTCGTGGCAGCAGGGCCACGAGCCGCGCTGGGAACATGGTACGCTCCAGCCCACCCCGCGCGATTTATCGCGCCACCATTATGCTGGCGAGGACCGGGATCGTCTGGCGGCGCGCTGACGGCGTTTCTGCTCCTTGGCCTTAACCAAACTCACCCATTGCCGCGAGACACCAAATTCGCGCGCAATGTCGGACTGCGAGCGCGTCCCCTTTCGCAGTTCCTGCATGATCTTCTTGGTGGTTTCACTAATCGGCTGATCTTTCATGCGTCTCTGCCTGAATGACCTGCGATGCGGGGCGTCCGGCAGCCATGGCAATCCGCAGTGCCGATACGTCCCTCATCCGAATGCTTCCTAGCTTCTCATGCCCAGTTCTCCCCAAGCAATGATGTTATCGTTCGGCGTTTGCATTGATGAGGGAAGGTAATTCTTGTCTGTCATCCTGAGCGAGAGGTTGAAGGATGACAGGCGAACATTTTTTTTCATTCCTAAGGGTGGGCCGCAGGCCCATGTGACACTCAGGATGACACCCAAGAAACTACGTGCGCTCATGAATAATCCAGACTCCTCGACTCTCTTGCAATCCCGATATTCCACGGCATAGCTGCTTTTCCGGCTCCCTGGAAACTATCTGCCACACTCGCCCGTATATACTCCTACCGACTCTCCCACGAGGCAACTTTTCTTATGTTCTCCGGCATACGGGCGGCTTGCGCCGTGTTCCTACTTGTCTTCTGCCTGGGTTTGGGCATCGCCTCAGCTCAATCGGCGCCGCCGTCGGCCGGCAGCAATGCGGCCAACGAAATGCCTTCGATAACGACGGTGCCGCCCGAAGCGCAGCCTTCCCCCAACTTCAGCGTGGAGGCTGCCACCGACGCTTACCTGGCGCGAATACCGGCCAGCGCGCGGGCCCGCAGCGACGCCTATTTCGAGGGCGGCTATTGGCTCATCCTGTGGGACTTCCTATACGGAGCCGTGATCGCGCTGGTGCTGCTGAACCTTCGCTGGTCGGCGGCCATGCGCAACCTGGCAGAGCGCATCACCCGCTTCAAGCCGCTGCAGACCTTCCTCTACTGGGCTGAGTATTCGGTGATCACGTTCGTCCTGGGCGCGCCCCTGGCAATTTATGAAGGCTACACGCGCGATCATCAATACGGACTGGCCACGCAAACCTTCGGCCCGTGGATGTGGGACCAGACCAAAGGCCTGATGATAGGCATCGTGCTCGGCGGACTTCTAGCGATGTTGCTGTTCGGAATCGTGCGCCGCCTGCCGCGTACCTGGTGGATTTGGGGTGCGATCGTGACCTCAGTGTTCATGGTCTTCGCGGTGATGATTGTGCCAGTCTTCATCGTGCCCATCTTTAACAAGGTCACTCGCTTGGACGATCCCAAGGTGACGGCGCCCATCCTGAGCCTGGCGCGGGCAAATGGAATTCCCGCGAAAGATGTCTGGGAGATGGACGCCTCGAAGCAGACGACGCGCATGAGCGCCAATGTCAGCGGCTTCGGCCAGACCATGCGCGTCACCTTGAATGACAACCTCCTGCGCCGTGGTTCTCCGGAAGAAATTCAGGCAGTCATGGGACATGAGATGGGGCACTATGTACTCAACCATATTCCTAAAGACCTGCTATTTTTCTCGGTGCTGATTGTGGTGAGCTTCGCCCTGTTGCGCTGGTCGCTGGAGTGGTGCCTGCAACGCTGGGGAGAGAAATGGCAAATCCGCGGCATCGGCGACACCGCGGTGGTGCCGCTGGTCATCCTGCTAATCTCCATCATAGGATTCGTCGCCACGCCGCTGCTCAATACTCACATCCGGACTACTGAGTACGAAGCTGACATGTACGGACTGAATGCCAGCCGCCAGCCGGATGGTTTCGCGCAAGCTGCCATCCACTTGGGCGAGTATCGCAAGATGCATCCCGGCCCGGTGGAGGAGTACATCTTCTTCGACCATCCCAGTGGCTACAACCGAATCTATGCGGCGATGCGATGGAAGAAGGAGAACCTGAAGCTATACGCGCCGAAGCCTGGAGAACAAGCTGGAAGCAGCGCAACGCCTTAATTCCAGTTGTCATCACGAGCGCAGCGAGGGATCTGCTTTTGCGAGGTGGAATAAGCAGATTCCTCGCGCCAAACCCAGGCGCTCGTAATGACAATTCGTAAATCACGATTCATCCCCGCCGTCATCACCGGTAGTGTTGTTCAATCAACCGGGGATGTCGCCGTTGCTGCTACGGACGATGAAATGAGCAGCGCGGCGGCTGAGCCCAAGAGCAATCCGAAGGCAAATCGGATTGCCAGCCAGTTGCCGTGCCAGCCAGCCAATTCCGTCATCGCGTCGAAAAGATTGAGCGCAGCAGCCGCGATGAGGAGGCGCAAAGCAATCCTGCGCGAGGTGCGAAGGAGCAGGCCCACCGCCGCTCCCAAATAAATTCCCAGACAGCGTGAGCAGACAGCCATACTGCCGCCGGAAATCCAGAAGGAGCGCTCCGGCCGCTGGTGGCAGACGATCGCGAAGCCGCGCTCCAGAGCGAACGCGATGATTGGAACATCATGCATCCAGAGATAAGGAACGGCAACGGCCGCGCAAGCCAATGCCAGCGGAAGCAGCGCCCATCGTCGTTGCAGCGGGCGGCCACGATGGCGTGGTTCCGCCACGATTTGTGGCGATGAACTCATCTACTGCCTCGAATCTCCGTGCAGGACTTTGATAGTCACCCGGAAATCGCGATTGCTGATCGTACACGTGCCGGGATGGCTGGTATAGAACGCTGTACCCGGCCAGCCCATCTGGTCCTGAACCTTCTTGCTCCACTCTTCGGTGGCTTGTCCGGTGGCATACTTCGGACGGCAGCTTAAGCTAAAGTCAGTTCTGGGATAGTTGATGCTGTCCAGCACAATGAAGAAGATCCAGCGGTTATCAGGGAAGACGAAGCGCTTTCCTGCGTCGTTTGCCTCAATCCTCTGCTGGTGGGAAAAGACTTTAGGATCGGCCTGCGGCCAAAGAGCTTCGTTGACGTTGTTTACTCCCATATAGGGCAGGCTTTTGCTTGCTACTAAGTGGTTGTTCGCGCCGTAAGCTTCGGCATAAACCTCGGTCACTGACCAACCGTCCCCGGGAGGCGGTAAGCGCATTACCCAGCACTCGTTCTCGCCCGCAGCTGTTGTGAGCTTGGCCTCACCCAAGGGATCGCAGGCATCTTGCGGAATCTCTGTGCCCGAAGGTACTCCGCAGATTTTGACGCGAGAGAGGTATGACCCCGTGATGACCAGGTTAGGCCGCTCGACCTTGAAGGAGGTGATTCGCGAAGCCCGCCTTTCGGCAGCCTTGTCCGTGTGTGAAGGCTGCTGCCCCAAACCCGCAACACTCAAAAGAACGCAGATCGCCGCTGTCGAAACCGGACGCACACTATCCCCCTAGAATCCCCATGCGCTTGCCGACGCGCTTCAGGATGTCGAGCGCCTGGTCGAGTTGTTCGCGCGTGTGGGTCGCGGTCATGATGGTGCGGATGCGCGCCTTGCCCTCGGGCACCGTGGGAAACGCGATGCCCGTGCCCATGACGCCCTCTTTGAACAGCTCGCGCGAGAAGTCCATGGTCAAGCGGCCGTCGCCCACGATGATGGGCGTGATCGGCGTCTCGCTGGCCGGCGTGTTCACTCCGCCGATGTTGAAGCCAAGGGCGCCCAGCTCTTTCTTCCAGTAGCGCGTGTTGTCCCAGAGCTGCTCGATGCGCTCGGGCTCCTGCTCCAGCACGTCGAAGGCGGCGATGCAGGTGGCCGCAACCGACGGCGGATGCGACGTCGAGAACAGGAACGGCCGCCCGCGATGATAGAGGAACTCGATGAGATCGCGCGTGCCGCAAACATAACCGCCCAGCGCACCGATGGCTTTCGACAGCGTGCCCACCTGCACGTCCACGCGGCCGTGCAGTTTGAAATGGTCGACGGTGCCGCGGCCGTTGCGCCCCAGCACTCCGGAAGCGTGGGCGTCGTCCACCATCATGATGGCGCCATATTTCTCGGCCAGCTCGGTAAGTTGCGGCAGCGCGCCGATGTCGCCGTCCATGGAGAAGACGCCGTCGGTGATGACCAGCTTGCGACCGGGCTCGTCCTTGATCTCGTGCAGCAGCTCTTCGGCGTGGGCGGCGTCCTTGTGGCGGAAGACCTTGATCTTGGCGCGTGACAGGCGCGCACCGTCGATGATGCTGGCGTGGTTCAGTTCGTCGGAGATGATGAAATCTTCTTTGCCGAGCAGCGCCGACACCGTGCCCGCATTCGCCGTGAAGCCCGACTGGAAGACCACGCAGGCTTCGACATTTTTGAAGCGCGCGATCTTCTCCTCCAGTTCCATGTGGATTTTCATGGTGCCGGCGATGGTGCGCACGGCGCCCGAGCCAACGCCATACTTCTTCGTGGCTTCGAGGGCGGCTTCGCGCAGCTTGGGGTGCGTCGTCAGGCCGAGGTAGTTGTTGGAGGCAAGGTTGATGACCTTCTTGCCGTCGAAGCTGCACACCGGCGCCTGCTCGTCGTCGAGCACCCGCAGCTTGAAGTAGGTGCCCTTCTGCTTGAGGTCGTTCAGTTGATCGGTGAGGTAGGAGAGCGGGTTAGTGCGAGTGGTCGTTGGCATGAGGGTCTCCGGGTGCGAAGGGATATTCTATCTCCACGTGGGGAGGTTTGGAGTGGGGCGAGGTGCGGCGTCCCTTGTATCGGATTTCTTGGGATCGCGGACCCAGGACTTGCAGCCCCTTCATTTGCGCCGCACGGCGGCGCGCAAAACCAGCCCGCTTGGGTGGAACAAACTCAGCCCGGGACGTGAGAGTCTGTGTGAGAACTACTGACAATTGCGAATTATAGTGACATGGCTTCCGGGAATGAGTTGGCCGACATTTAAGAATTGTCATTACGAGCGCCCCGATTTTGGGCGCGAGGAATCTGCTTTTCAGTGAATCGGCAGAAAGCAGATCCCTCGCGCTGCTCGTGATGACAACTCATAAGGAATGTCACTAGTATTCTGCGGCTCCCTATAAGTGTGGTATTCGCCAGTACCGTTCACGTGACGAAAGTCCAGCGCCGCAGGCGGAGTGCTGGGTAAAGTGGGAAATCGATCTGAGTCCCGTAGGGACGGCAGAGGTTCTCACGCAGACTCGTTGGCGATAGTGTGCGGCAGGGCGAAGCCGGAATCGAAGCGGCTCAGGGTGCAAAGAGATGTAGTATAACTGTTATACCAGTGCGATTCCGTTTTTGATGAGCGAAAGGATGCGGGGAGACGCACAAGGCGAGCACTGCCACTTGGAAGGCAACCAGGCAGGAGCAACAGCTTTATGAAGAACACTCGTAGACAAAGGAAACCAGTATCCGCGGAAGCCATCGCGCGTCTCGCCGAGAAGGGTGGCGATGTTTCGCATTTTTTTACGAATCGAGGCCGCATGATGCCTCCAATTCAACGGGTCAACGTGGATTTCACAGCGCCCATGCTCGAAGAATTGGACAAGCGAGCGGAGGAGTTGAACATCAGCCGGCAGGCGGTGATCAAGACGCTGATTCGCCAGGCGCTCGATCAGCACTATCTGGCAACGGCGGCAACGGCGGTCCGCAGAATGACGAAAGCGCGATAAACGATCCTAACTCTGGGACGCAGGCTGATGGTGCGGGGGCGGGTGGCCTACCCAACCTAGGTCTCTGACCGTCTGATTTGGTGATGGTAATGGAATTTCTTTCGTGCCTGCCTGCGATCGAATTTCCAGTCGATCCTGACATGATGGCGATTCACGCTGCGGTTCCATGCGCGCGCCTCTTTGCGAAGGGAGCTAATAGCCCCGACCCGGCGTTGGCCCAGGCATTGCCG
>Ga0208587_1001823_pt1 | contig 11159 bp, 9 predicted proteins | sample NGESurdeep092012_7_FD_184472 | JGI IMG/M metagenome (GOLD analysis project Ga0208587, IMG submission 184472) | Arctic peat soil microbial communities from Barrow, Alaska - NGEE Surface sample 210 deep-092012 (SPAdes) | ecosystem: Environmental > Terrestrial > Soil > Wetlands > Peat ...
GGCACCTGGACCAAGAACGACAACGCGTCCACGAATCCCGCTACCTCGACGGCGCCCTACCCAGGGCAGCATGACGTCACTGCAGCGGAGCCACACCCGTATGTCTTTGCGCATCAAAGCTCTCTCTCGGGCGACAGGGCACATCATAGTGACACGTCCGCAGTCACCCTCTGAACTGCTCGGCCCCCGGGGGTCGGACAGACCGACCACCCTCACGACACTGGCTAGAATGTACCGTGCTTCGCCCCGCAACTTAGCCGATCAGAAAGCCGGACCACCTTGACGACCACGTGTCTCGTGACGGGGGGCGCCGGATTCATCGGCTGCGCCCTGTCCTCCACCCTGCCGGACCACTTCGACCGGGTCGTCGCCATGGACAACCTGCACCCGCAGGTGCACCCGACGCAGGACCGGCCGACCGATCTCGACGAGCGGGTCGAGTTCGTCAAAGGTGACGTGACGAGCCCGCAGGACTGGGATGCGCTCCTCGCCGACGTCACACCCACTGCGGTGATCCACCTGGCCGCCGAGACGGGGACGGGCCAATCGCTCACCGAGGCCACCCGGCACGCAGCGGTCAACGTGGTGGGCACCACCCAGCTCCTGGACGCCCTGGTGCGCCACGAGACGCTGCCCGAGCGGATCGTCCTCACGTCGAGCCGCGCCGTCTACGGTGAGGGCGCCTGGAAGGATGCCGACGGCGCCCTTTCCTATCCCGGCCAGCGCTCCCGGGCGATGCTCGAGTCGGGCACGTGGGACTTCCCCGGCCTGACCGCAACGCCGTTCAACTCGCACCAGGTGGTGCCGGCCCCGACGAGCGTCTACGGCTCGACGAAGCTCGCTCAGGAGCACATCCTGCGGTCATGGTGCCTGGCGATGAACGTCACCCCGGTCTTGTACCGCCTCCAGAACGTCTACGGCCCTGGCCAGTCCCTGATCAACCCCTACACCGGGATCGTCTCCCTCTTCGCCCAGAAAGCAAAGGCCGGAGAGGTCATCCCGGTCTACGAGGACGGCGAGATCATCCGTGACTTCGTCTTCATTGATGACGTCGCCAGTGCCATCGTGGCGGGCACCCTGCACTCCGGGGCGAACGCGCACCCCTACGACATCGGTTCCGGCGAGGCCACCAGCATCATGCGCCTGGCCAAGATCACCGCCGCGCACTACGGGGCCCCGGTGCCCGAGGTCAACGGCAAGTTCCGCGACGGCGACGTCCGGCACGCATCGTGCACGATCGAGGAGTCGAAGGCGGCGCTCGGCTGGGAGCCGCAGGTCATGGTCGAGGAGGGCGTCCGGCGCCTCTGCGACTGGATCGATGCCAGCGGCACACCCGTATCGTGACTGTGCCACACCGTGTCCGACCGGTGACGAAAGGACACGGATGAAGCGCGCGATGCGAGGCAACGTTCAGACGCGGTTGAGGACCGAGCTCATCTCGCAGCTGGTCCGCAAGGACCTCAAGGTGAAGTACCAGGGGTCGTCGCTGGGGTTCATCTGGTCGCTGGCCAACCCCATAATCCTGCTCGCCGTCTACAGCTTCGTGTTCGCATTCGTCTTCCCGAACAGCATGCCGCAGTTCGGCTTGTTCCTCATGTCGGGTGTACTCATCTGGAACTTCTTCACCATGGCCGTCAGCGGTGCGGCCGGCTCGATCCTCGGCAACGCCGGGCTCGTCAAGAAGGTCCCGTTCCCCCACTCCGCCCTGCCGCTCGCCTCCGTCGGGTTCGCCGGCGTGCAGGTCGCGCTCCAGTACCTGGTCCTCATCGCGGCGTTCTTCGTTTTCAGGATGCCCCCCTTCCGGCCCCACCTGCTGCTGCTCATTCCCGCGCTCGTGGTCGCCCTGACGTTGACGATCGGCCTCGGCTTCTTCACCGCCGCGTCGACCGTGCAGCTGCGTGACACCCAGCACATCCTGGAGGTCGTCCTGTTCGCCTGGTTCTGGCTCACGCCGATCATCTACTCGGCCAGCATGGTCAACAAGCAGATCGCCAAGGCGGGCTTCACCTTCCCGGGCCACGGGCTGCTTTCGTGGGCCTACTACCTCAATCCGATGGCCGGTGTCGTCGTCGCCTTCCAGCGAGCCCTCTACGGCGTGGTCTTCTACCCGGGGACCCATGACCTGCTACTGCCCAGCGACTCGGTCTTCTTCTACGTCAAGGCCCTCGGCATCGGTTTCGTCGTGGCCCTGTTCGTCCTGGTCCTCGGGGTGCGGAAGTTCCGACGTCTGTCGGCCGACTTCGCGCAGGATCTATGAGCGAGAACACCGGCGAGGTCGTGGGCGAGAACGTGAGCGAGAACCTCGGCGAGGTCCTCATCGATGCTCACGGCGTCAGCAAGAAGTTCGCGAGCTACCACCGGCGCGCCACGAGCCTCAAGGAACGACTCGTCCGTCAGGAGCAGACCGAGTCGGACGTCTTCTGGGCTCTCAAGGGTGTCGATCTTCAGGTCCACCGCGGCGAGACGGTGGGACTGATCGGGCCCAACGGCTCAGGTAAGAGCACGCTCCTCAAGGTGCTGTCCGGCATCCTCCGTCCCAACGACGGGCAGGTCAAGGTCACCGGCCGTGTCTCGTCCCTGCTCGAGCTCGGCGCCGGGTTCGACGGCGAGCTGACCGGCCGGGAGAACATCTACCTCAACGCGGCACTGCTCGGCGTCCCGCGTTCCGTCACGGACGGGCTCTTCGACGAGATCGTCGAGTTCAGCGAGCTCGGCGAGTTCATCGAGTTTCCCGTGAAGCACTACTCGTCGGGGATGTATGTCCGTCTCGGGTTCTCGGTGGCGGTCCACATCGACCCCGACATCCTCATCATCGACGAGGTCCTCGCCGTCGGTGACGCCGCCTTCCAGAAGAAGTGCCTCGACCGGATCGCCGACTTCCAGAAGCGCGGCAAGGCGATCCTCTTCGTGTCCCACTCCGCCGGGCTGATCGAGCAGCTCTGCAACCGCGCGGTCCTGCTGAGCCACGGCCAGGTCATCTTCGACGGGCGACCGGGTGAGGCGGTCGCCCAGCTCAACCACGTGCTGGGCGTCGACCGCGTCGAGAGTGAGAAGGGTGAGATCGCCACAGTCACCGAGATGAACATCCTCGACCCCGTCAGCGGTGAGGCCATCGACGAGTTCCAGTGCGGCGCATCGGTGGTGGTCCAGGGCGTCATCGACTGGAACGAGCCCCTCCCGGCCGGCGCCAAACTCTCCCTGCACCTCACCAGTCCGGCCGACAAGGACCCGGTCATCGAGATCGAGCCTCTCTGGCACTTCGTGCCCGCGGGGGAGATCAGCCCGGGCCAGTCGCAGTTCGAGTGGGTCATCGACGCGCTGCCCGACATGCCCGGCGACTTCACCCTGAACCTCGGGGTCTACACCCAGGAGATCCTCATCGCGCACGGCCGCATCGGCGGCGTGCGCCTCCAGGGCGCCACCCGGCGCACCATCGGCGGTGCGCTCACCCTCGAGCATCCCCAAACTACCCTCAAGCGCGCCTAGTCTCTGAGGGCCACAGCTCTCTCGTATGCCGTGTGCGTCGCCTCGGCGCAGCGGGTCCAGGTGAACCCCGCAGCGTGGGCGCGCCGCGCGTCGGCGCTGCCGTGCGGATCGGTGACCGCCACCAGGAGGGCATCGGCCAGAGCCAGGGGGTCGGCGGCATCACAGAAGTCCGCCTGGTCGCCGAGCACCTCGCGGGTGACCGGCAGGTTGTTGGCGACGACGGGCACGCCGCAGGCCAAGGCCTCCAGCGGCGGCAGTCCGAAGCCCTCGTCGATGGAAGGGAATGCCAGGACGGTGGCCCCGGCCACCAGCGAGCGCAGGTCGGGCAAGGGCAGGTGTCCGGTCAGAACCACCCTGTCGCGCGGGATCGCGCTGAGGTCCAGCTCAGCGCCCCATCCAGCGCCGCCGGCGATGACCAGCGGTGGCACGTCCTGATGGTCTGCGACCAGACCCGCGTAGGCCGCAACGAGTGCGCTGAGGTTCTTGCGCGGTTCCAGCGTGCCGACCGCGAGCATGTATTCGGTCGGGATCCCCAATGCCGCACGCCAGGGGGCCGTCGGAGGCAGCGTCGTCGACCACACGGGATCGACTCCGAGCGGAGTGACCAGGACGCGGTCTGATGGCACGGCATACGCATCCTGCACTTGTTCGGCCACGGCTTGACTCGGGGTGACGACCACGGCCGCGCGGGCGAGGCCGGCGGGGACGAGCTCGCGATAGGCCATCGAGGCCGCAGCCACCGTCGCGGGGTAACGCAGGAACGAGAGGTCGTGCACGGTGACGACCCCAGCCGCCCTCCGGAGCGGGGGGAGCACGAAGTTCGTTGCGTGGAAGACGTCGACCGGTCCGCTCAGCGCCTCGACGTGTGGGAGGCCGACCGACGTCCACATCGCCCGCAGGGCACGTGCGGGCGCCGGCCGGCTGCGCACCAAGACCCGGGACGGGACGACCGCCTCCAGGCCGCCGCGGCCCCGCCAGGTGAAGGCGGTCGCCGCGAGCTCGTCCTCGGGCCAGTCCTCGGCGAGCGCGCTCAGCAGGTTGGAGGTGTAGATGCCGACGCCAGTCAGCCGTCCGATCAGCGGGGTGGCGTCGATGCCGATGCGCACGTCAGCCCGCCTCGTTCAGTGGTCGCTCAGTCACGCCTGCCCACTCGTGGAACACCTCGGCCCGGCTGCGGCCCGGTGGGACCCGGCGACGCTTGCGCAGCGTGACACGGAGCCAGGACAGCACGGCGGCCAGCACCCGGAGCCGCAGATCCGACCGGAAGACCTGGTCATCCGGGACCGCCCGGCCGATCAGGCGCTTGCCGGCCAGCGATGCGGTCGTCAACGCGAATCGCGCGATCCTCGACGCCGCGAAACCGAGCGGCGCGTCCCGCAACAACGTGAGGAGCCGGTTGCGTTCGTTGTGGAAGGCGAACATCTCCGACTGCGAGTCCGAGCTGGCGGCATGCAGGTGATGGACCACGGCATCCGGCGCGTAGACGATGTGCCACCCGGCCAGGCGCAACCGCCACGAGAGGTCGGTGTCCTCGTAGTACATGAAGTAGTCGGCATCGAAGCCGCCGACGGCCTTGACTGCAAGGGTGCGCATGACAACAGCGCCTCCGGAGAAGCCGAACACCTCGACCGGAGAGGCGAACCGCTCGTCGTCCGGGCTCCCGAGCCCACGGTCCGCGCCATACCCCGACCCGAGAAGGACCACGCCCGCGTTGTTGATGGTCGCCGCATTCACGGCCGCAGCGTTCAGGGTCGGGTCGTCCACGGCCGCAGCCTGGCGCGATCCCGGTTCAGCGGACGCGCCTCGCTCGGCGAGCAGAAGCTTGGCGGTCACGGCGACGACCGACGGCTCTGCGAGCGCCGCGAGTGAGGCCTCGAGCCAACGGGGATCGGCCTGGGCGTCGTTGTTGAGCAGCGCGACAAACCTCGTCTCGACCACGTCCAACGCCGCACTCACCCCGCCGGCGAATCCGAGGTTCGACGTCTGGCGCAGGATCCTGGCATGGGGGAAGTGCTCGGCCACCCGTTCCGCCGTGCCGTCGGTGGACGCGTTGTCGACGACGAGCACCCGGTGCGCGACCGTCTGCCGGGCCAGCGACTCGAGGCAGGCAAGGACGAGGTCACGCTGCTCCCACGTGACGACGACGACCGTCACGTCCCCGGCGACGCGCGCCGGGGCGCCATCGTGATCCGTCATCTCCGGTCCGCGGGTATCTCGTAGAGCTTGATCGTCGGGCCGCTGAGCCCGCCGTGGGCGACGTCTACGGCATAGCCCAAGGCATTCCAGATACTGGTGATCTCGAGGACTGTGGGCTTTGCCTGGACCGGGCTGTAGGTCGTGAGCAGCGGGTACTGCTTGTCCAGCAGGGCGTAGAACTTCTGTTCCGCGACATACTTGGGTTCCGCCTTGAATCGGTCGTACATGCTGCTGCTCACAACCACATAGCGCATCCCCGTGCCGTTGTGGTTCTGGCTAGTGGGCGCGAGGCGACCACCCCTGACTCCAAACACGTCAAAGATGATCTTCGGTGCGCCGGGAAGTAGCGGCGTGTATCCCTCGAAGATGGTGTTCGCATCATCGACGCCGCGCGCAGCGAAATCCGTCGATAAGGTCTGGGTGTCCTTTGAGACGAGCCGTGCATCGACAGCGACAGATCCGGCAACGAGGTTCGCGGCCATCAGGGCGCCCAGGCCGGCTGCGCCCCAGGGCAGCCAACGCGCCGCGCCCTTGTCCAGGAGATATCTCAATGAGTAGTAGACGCCGATCGGCGCTATCAGGAGTGGCGTGAGGTACATGGGCAGACCCCACCTGTCCCAGTGCAGCGGCAAGCGGCTGAGAATCACCCAGACGACCGCACCAGACCACAGCGGTACCGACTGGAGAAGCCGGAGGCGAATGCTCCACAGCACGCCGAGTGCGAAGCACGCCAGTAGGGTGATACCTGCGGTGGTAGCGAACCCCGCTGCATAGAAGTACAGGTTTCCGGCCCATCCGAGGCCGTCCGCCCCCGGATGGGTGTCTACCGTCTCAGCCGTGGCGCTCGACACGACCGCGCTGGCGTTGGTGAACAGGACGGGCGAGATCGCGAAGAGGAATCCGACGACAGCCGCCATCGCGGCGGCCCCGTGCACGAGGATCCGGCTCCAGGCCCTGGCCTGCACGCCGCCCACGATCACGGTGATCGCGATCATGAGCGCGCCCAACGCTCCCGGGTACTTGATCGCGATCGCGACTGACACGCCAAGGCTGGCCAAGAGCAGGTTTCCCCACGAGGGCGAGGTCAGGTAGCGCATACACGCGAGGATGACGATCATGAACGCGAAACTGAGCGGCACATCGGGCGTCGCGAAATGGGAATGGTCGACAAAAGGCGGGAAGAACGCCACCAAGAACGCCGTCAGGACCCCGATCGCCCGATTGAACCGTGCGCCGATGAGGTAGGCGACCACGATCATGGCGACACCGAAGCACGCAGTGATTGTTCGCGAGATCAAGATGAATGGTGCCGGGTCGGATGCATACACGGTCTCGGGTGAGGAACCGTGGAAGAGATGGGAGTAGGCCAGGTAGGCGAGATTGCTGAGCTGCATCTCCACGTGGTCGGGCCGGAAGAAGTACGGTGGCTCGAACGAGTGCCGCTTCGCCATATCGATCGCACCGCGGACGATGACCCACTCGTCCGAGTTCAAATCGAATGGGAGTCCCCAGCTTCCGCCCACGAACCGCGCGACAGCACCGCCAAGGATGATCACGGTGAGAGCAGTCGACACCCAGTCCCAGCGGAGCGTCTGGCGCCAGTTCCTCAGAGGGCCTCGCCGCGTGCCCCTGGCCGAGGTAGTTTCACGCGACACGGGGGCAAGGAGTGACACCGAGAGGCTCCCTTCGTGCAAGAGTTCGACCCAACGCACCAGGCCGAGATCAGACTGCCAGAGCGGCATCCCGTTTGGCGGCTGAGTCTACTCGGTAGCAGGTTTGGCAAGAGGGGTCCTGCAGTCAGCGAGGGCCCGACCGGCAACTCAAGGGACAGCTGATGAATCGATCTCGCCTGCTGTGCGCTCTCGCCCTCACGGGAGCGCTGATCACGTTCCCGGTCATCTCCCCGGTGTGGGCCGCACCCCGGCCGGTGAGGCCGACGGTCCACACAGAACACATCGGCGGGGTCGACCAGCCCTCGCTGAAGAGCGCTCCCGCCGCGTTCGACCCCGCACGGGTCGACACGGACAAAGCGGGCACGGCCCCACGAGTGGCCAAGGCGCACAAACCGGCCGTGCTCACCACCCAGATGGTAACGGGGCACTTCACTGCGGCCGGCGTCTCCTGGTCCACCAAAGGGGCGCCCCAGAACATCGTGGTCCAGGTGCGTATCCGGGAGCAGGGGACGTGGTCGGACTGGCAGTCGCTGTCCTCGGGGGACGGTCCCGATCCCCAGAGTGCCGACGCGAAGAGGGCGGGGGGACGGATGGCGACCCAACCGATCTCGTCGCCGTCGGCCGACGCGATCCAGGTGCGCGTTGACAGCGCCGCGTCGTCGGCCCCACCCGACCTCAAGCTGGTAACCCGTCGATCCCGGGACGTCGCCTGCTGATGCCAACCCCACGGGATCGCCCTCGGCCACGGCGCAGTCGGCGACGACCAGGCCGAGCATCATCACCCGCGCCCAGTGGGGCGCCGACGAGAGACTGCGGACCTGCTCCCCGGACTACTCGCGCACCCTCAAGGTCGGTTTCGTCCACCACACCGTGACCTCGAACAACTACGCGCCCTCAGACTCGGCCGGCATCGTCCGCGGCATCTACGCCTATCACGTCAACGGCAACGGCTGGTGCGACATCGGCTACAACTTCCTCGTCGACCAGTACGGGCAGACCTTCGAGGGTCGCTTCGGCGGCATGGACCGACCAGTTATCGGCGCCCAGGCGGGAGGCTTCAACACGGACACCTTCGGTGTCGCGGCGCTGGGTACCTTCACCACCGCCACTCCCCCGGCGGCCATGCTGGCATCTATCGGCCGCGTTCTCGGCTGGAAGCTCGGGCTGCACGGCAGGAACGCCCGGGGAAGCGCCGTGCTGACCTCCGGGGGCGGGCCCTACACGCAGTACCCCGCCGGAACCCCGGTCATGGTCGGCGTCGTGTCGGGGCACCGGGACGTCGACCTGACGGAGTGCCCGGGCAACGCGCTCTACGCGCAGATCCCTGCATTGCGGTACCAAGCCGCGTCGTATGCCGCTTGGAACACCACTCGCGACGAGGACCTCTACGGGATCTTCGGGACAACTGGGTGGGCGCCGTCCGGAACAGCCGAGATTCACGCGCAGAGCATGGCCAGCAACTACACCCAGCGGCTCCTCGACGCGGCGACCAGGTGGTCGGCCGGAAACCCGGGTCAATGGCGGTTCTTCATGGGCAGCTCGTCGGTTGACACGCGGCCCGACCTCATCGGTGTCCAGACCACGGGGACGGCCTCAGGCAAGGTCGAGGTCAAGGTGGCGAGCTGGGCCAGCCACTACCAGGACACCGTCGTGCAGACGACGACGCCGATGAACAGCTTCCCGGCGGACAGCACCATCCAGATGGCCGTCGGGGGACCGTCGGGTGGTGACCTGTACTTCGTCATCGTGGCCGGCACAGGCTCTGGCACGACCGAGATCCACGCGCTCTCTGCCGCCTCCAACTACACCGGCTGGTCGGTGCACTCGGCCAGCGCACTGCCCACGGGATACGCGACGACCCAGGTGCGTTTCCTCGTCGCCCGCGGCACCGGCGACCTCTATCTCGTGCTGCACAGCAACACCGGCTCGGGCCGCTCCGAGATGCACGCCCTCTCCGCGGCCAGCGGCTACCGCTCCTTCAGCGTCCACGCCGCGCTGTCGGTTGGCTACACGAATGACAGCGGCGTCCAGTGGGTACTGGGGACGGCCGCCAGCCCCGATCTGTTCTTCCTGCAGCTGCTCGGCACGGGAACACAGAGGGTCGAGGCCCACAAGCTGTCCGCGGCCGCGAACTACGGTGCGTGGGCGATACATTCCACGACCGACCTGCCGCAGATCCAGTACCCCGTCTGGCAGTTCAGCGCAGGCTAGTCGCGATCACGCGGTGAGATCGGCTCGCACCGCGGGGACGTCTTTCGGCGCCTCGCCGTTCGTCGCCTCGCCGAGATCAGCCATCTGCACGACGAGATCCCCGGACCCGGCCGGCCGGCGGTACTGCATCTCCTTGATCCGCTCGAGCTGCTCCTCCAACAGAATGCGGTTGGTGCGCAGCAGGTCGGAGATCACCCCGAGCGCCAGGGAGAGAAGCGCGGCGACGGACATGATGGAGCCGAAGATGAGCGACTGGACGTGGCCGGTGGCCGGGTCACCGGCCAGCCAGAAGATCAGGAACCGCCCGAACGGGATCACGGCCAGCACGCCGAACATGACCGCCAAAGTGGCAAAGATGACGTAGGGCTTGAACATCAGGTAGCTGCGCATGATCGCGGACGCCGACTTGAGCATGTGGTGGCCGGCGTTCTTGAAGAGGCGCGACTCGCGCGTCTTGGCATTCGTCACGACAGCAACGCTTGCGATCCGCAGGCGCTTGTTGCCGGCCTGGATGATCGTCTCCATGCAGTAGCTGAACTGGGTGAGCACGTTGAGCCGGAGCAGCGAAGCGCGCGAGTAGGCGCGGAACCCGCTCGCGGCGTCCGGAAGCTCGGTGCTCGCCGCGCGGTTGACGACGTGGCTGCCGAAGCGCTGCATGAGCTTCTTGAGGGGCGAGAAATGCGCAATCGTGTGGGTCTGGCGATCCGCGATGACGATGTCCGCCTCGCCGGCGATGATCGGCCTCACCAGGTCACCGATCCGGTCCTGGGGGTACTGGTTGTCACCATCGGTGTTCACCACGATGTCCGCGCCATGTGCCAGCGCGTAGTCCACACCGTCCCGGAACGACCGGGCAAGACCCATGTTGCCGGTATGACGCACGAAATGGGTCACGCCGTGCGCCCGGGCCACGTCCACGGTCCGGTCCGTGGACCCGTCGTCGACGACCAGGATCTCGATCTGGTCCGCGCCCTCGATCTTGGCCGGGATCGAGCTGAGCACCGCGGGGAGCGTCTCCTCCTCGTTGAGGCAGGGGATCTGGATGAAGACCTTCATATAGATCCTGTCAGTTGTTGCATGCATGGCATCGACGCGCCACGGCCGCCCCCAGGTGCCTGAGAACCCACCACAGGCTATCTCAGCAGGCCACAGGGGCACAGAGGGACACGACTGGGACAAGTTCAGCGCTCGGACAGCTGCGCTCAAGCGCTCCGACGGCTGCACTCAAGCCACACTGCGTCCCTTCTGTCCGTGAGGCAGCCTCGGACCGCCGGTGAGGCTGACCAGACCCGCTAGCAGCAGGTCGGCGAACAAGATGATCACCCGTGAGGCGACGACCACGGCAACCACCTGACCCGACGTCAGCACCGTCAGCAGCACGACACCGAGAACGACTTCGCGCATCCCCGCGCCGGCGGGCGCCGGCAGGAACAGCAGGCCGGCCGAGACCGCCAGGCCCATTCCGCCGATGCACAGGGCCAGCAGTCCGAGACTCGGCTTGCTCATCGCCGCGGCCAGCACAGCCAGGTGAGCTCCGAAGGCAATCCAGCTCAAGGTCGACCATCCGAGCGCGGTCATCGTTGCCGAGCCGGT
>Ga0208587_1001826_pt1 | contig 11149 bp, 10 predicted proteins | sample NGESurdeep092012_7_FD_184472 | JGI IMG/M metagenome (GOLD analysis project Ga0208587, IMG submission 184472) | Arctic peat soil microbial communities from Barrow, Alaska - NGEE Surface sample 210 deep-092012 (SPAdes) | ecosystem: Environmental > Terrestrial > Soil > Wetlands > Peat ...
GATCGAATGGGTGAGTGGCTTGAACACAAGGTCTCCCGTCGGGCGTTTCTGTTGCGTTGTTCGTTTCTGTTGCGTTGTTGTGACAGCGCGCCGAGCACCTCACCCGCGTGTTGTCAATTCCAGGTCCGGCTGAAGTCCACATTGCGCTGATGCGCCGTCGTCAGGTCGTTGCCGAGAAACGTGGACAATTGGGACTTCTTCCACTACAATCCCCTCAACAATGTGGTCAGACCATATACCGGAGAGGCAACAAGTACCACCGCATTCCTTCCACAGAAGGTGTCCCATGTATCGCCCAGTTCTTGATTCCGTAGGCGGATCGCTGGCTCTCACAGCGCTCGTGGCCATGTTGCCGTTGCTCACGCTGTTCGTCCTGCTCGGGGTGCTGCGGATGGCAGCCTGGAAGGCGGCGGTTGTGTCGCTTGTGATCTCCCTGCTGGTGGCCGTCGTCGCGTACTCGATGCCGGTTGGTCAAGCCATCATGGCGGGCGTCGAGGGTGCCGCCTTCGGGGTCTTCCCGATCATGTGGATCGTCATCAATGGGATCTGGGTCTACAACATGACCGTGGTGACGGGGCAATCCGACGTCCTGCGGCGGTCATTTGCCAAGGTGAGTGACGACCAACGGATCCAGGCGATCATCGTCGCCTTCTGTTTCGGTGCACTGCTCGAGGCGCTGGCCGGCTTCGGCACCCCTGTGGCCATCACCAGCGTCATGCTCATTGCCTTGGGATTCAAGCCGGTCAAGGCCGCGGTGGTCGCCTTGGTCGCGAACACCGCGCCGGTGGCCTTCGGTACCCTCGCGGTGCCAATCACCACGCTCGCCACGGTGACCGGCCTGCCCGAGCACGACCTGGCACAGATCGTCGGACGGCAGACCCCGTTGCTCGCGCTCTTCGTCCCGATGGCCCTGGTCTTCGTGATCGACAAGGGGAGGGGAGTGCGCCAGACGCTCCCCGCGACGCTGACCTGTGGCATCACCTTCGCTGTCGCCCAGTTTGTCTGCTCCAACTTCGTGTCGACCCAGCTGACCGACATCGTCGCCTCGCTGGCGGCCGGGGCCTCTTTGGTCCTGTTGCTGCGGGTATGGCACCCGGCACTCGCCTACGTGGAGACGCCGGAGGCCGGCACCGTCGCGAGCTCTGGGGGAACGCCAGCCCTCGCTGGCGCTCGAGTCGGCGCTTCGGGTTCGACCGAACAGGGCAGCAGCCTGGCCGCCGAGCTGGCTGCCGGTGACAAGGGCCACCATGACAGCAGGGGTGAGGTTCTCAGGGCCTACGCGCCATACATCATCATCATCGCGGTTTTCAGCCTCGCCGCCCTGGTCACGCCCCTGAAGGACTTCCTGGCGGAACGCACGGTCGCCTTCCAGTGGCCGGGCCTGGACCTGCTGACCGCGAAGGGCAAGCCTTCGGCCCTGCCGACGTTCAAGTTCAACTGGCTCGCTGCAGCGGGCACACTCCTGGTCATCTCCGGGCTGCTCTCGATCCCGTTCACAGGTATCTCCGGGGCCAAGGCGTTCAAGGCCTATCTCGGCACCTATAACCAGCTCAAGTTCGCGATCGTCACGGTCATGGCTGTCCTTGGACTGGCGTACGTCATGAACTCCTCGGGTCAGACGGCGACACTGGGCATCTGGATGGCCAGCATCGGCAGTGCCTTCGCGATCCTCTCCCCGGTCCTGGGTTGGTTGGGCGTGGCGGTTACCGGCTCGGACACCTCGTCGAACTCCCTGTTCGGTGCGTTACAGGTCTCGGCAGCCAATCAGGTCGGGCTCAGCCCGACCCTGATGGCGGCAGCCAACTCCTCCGGAGGCGTGCTCGGCAAGATGGTTTCGCCGCAGAACCTCGCGATCGCTGCCGCTGCGGTGGGCATGTCCGGCAAGGAGGGCGACATCTTCCGCAAGGTCATCGGATGGAGTCTGGGCCTTCTTCTCGTGATGTGCGTTCTGGTCTTCCTGCAGTCAACACCCGTCCTTTCCTGGATGCTGCCCTAACGACCCATGGCTGGCTATCGGGCAAACACTGCGACCCGGCTCGCCGGGTGAGCATGGAGTGCAATCTTATGGTCTGATCAGAGCAATGGATTGACCGTTTTGTAGAGTTTTCAACTGTCGAGTTCTCAGCAAATACATCTTCTGATGGACCTTGGGGGTCACATGGCCGATCCGACCAGGAATCTGCCAGACGTGGCTGCCTCTGAGTCCATCCACGGCAGGCGGACCGATGAATGGGTGCCTGTGTCGCGCGTTCGGACCTACGAACTGGTGTTGGAATGCATTAGAGACACGGATCGTCACCGGCGCACTGCGCGCCGGCGAACGACTGTCGCCAGAGCGAGAGCTCGCGGAGCTGCTCGGGGTGAGCCGCCCGGGCGTGCGGGAAGCACTGCGCGTCCTTGAAGCACAGGGAGCCGTGCGGTCACAGGTCGGCAAAGGTCCCGACTCCGGTACGACGATCGATCGCGTGCCCAGCGACGCCCTGGCTCGACTCCTGCGCCTGCACGTGGCCCTGGGGCCGCTCCCGATCGAGGACGTCGTCGACACGCGGGTGGCGCTCGAGAGAGCCAGCGTGGTCCTCGCCTGTCGCAACGCCCAGCCGCAGGACCTTGCGCGTATGCGGGAAAGGCTCATGGCGATGGACGAACCGGAGTTCGACCGGGAGACGTTCGACCAGCTCGATACGGACTTCCACGTGGCGCTCGCCGATGCAGGCGGCAACCGCCTGATGTCGGACGTAACCCGCGCCATACGTGAGTCGGTGCGGATGCCAATCCTGGCCGCCATGACAGCCATGCCGGAGACCGGGAAACAAGGCTGGCCCCGCATACGGGACGGCCTGCGAGCCGACCACCACGCAATCTTCAACGCCGTCGAAGCCAGTCAGGCCGACCAGGCCGCCCACCGAACGGAGGCCCACATCCGCGCCTTCTCCGTCCGCATGACCACGGCAACATGACGGGTTCTTGGCGTCAGGGCATCCGCTCGTATGCCGGGAGGGTGAGAAACTCGGCGAAGTCGTCGGCGATCGCGACGTCCACGAAGGTGGCGCGCGCCTGCGCGTAGTCTGCCCGGGCAGCTTGGCGATCTCCTCGTCAACGATGCGCTCGACCAGCTCGCGGCTCACCACCTGGGCGGTGTCGGCGAGGACGATGTCGTTGTGCAGCCACTGCCACACCTGCGAGCGCGAGATCTCCGCTGTGGCCGTGTCCTCCATGAGGTTGAAGATGGCCACCGCTCCGGTTCCGTGCAACCAGGACGCAAGGTACTGGATACCGACGCTGACGTTGTTGCGAAGCCCGGCCTCGGTCACCTCGCCGGGCGTCGCGGCGACGTCCAGCAGCCGTTCGGCGGTGACGTGAACGTCCTCGCGAAGCTTGTCGAACTGGTTGGGTCGCCCTTCGAGCACCGCGGTGAACGCCGCCTTTGCACACCTCAACCATGCCGGGGTGCGCGACCCACGATCCGTCGAACCCCGCGCCGGCCTCGCGGGCCTTGTCCTCCTCGACCTTGCCGAAGGCAGCCTCGTTGACCACTGGGTCCCTGCTGGGAATGAAGGCGGCCATGCCACCGATGGCATGTGCGCCACGCTTGTGGCAGGAGGCCACGAGCAGCTCGGAGTAGGCGTGCATGAAAGGCACCGTCATCGTGACCTGGGCGCGGTCCGGCAGCAGGAACTCCCGTCCGCGGGTCCGGAACTTCTTGATGACGCTGAAGATGTAGTCCCAGCGACTGGCGTTGAGCCCCGAGGAGTGCTCCCGCAGCTCGTAGAGGATCTCTTCCATCTCGAACGCGGCCGGGTAGGTCTCGATCAGGACCGTGGCGCGAATGGTGCCAGCAGGGATGCCGAGGGCTTCCTGGGCATAGACGAACACGTCGTTCCAGAGCCGCGCCTCAAGATGGCTCTCCAGCTTGGCCAGATAGAAGTACGGGCCCCTTTACCCGCGTCGATCTGTCGCTGGGCGCAGTGGAAGAAGTAGAGACCGAAGTCGACCAGGCTGCCCGACATCGGCGCTCCGTCCACGACGATGTGTTTCTCGGGCAGGTGCCAGCCGCGCGGCCGCACGACGATCGTGGCGAGGTCCTCGCCGAGCGCATAGGACTTGCCCTCGGGCGAGGCGAAGTCGATGGTGCCGTCGAGGGAGTCGCGCAGGTTGAGCTGACCCACGACGACGTTGGCCCACGCGGGGGTGGACGCGTCCTCCATGTCGGCCAACCAGACCTTGGCGCCGCAGTTGAGGGCGTTGATGGTCATCTTGCGGTCGGTCGGTCCGGTGATCTCGACGCGACGGTCGACCAGGCCGGGCGCCGGTGAGGCAACCTGCCGGTCGGCGTCGCGGATCTTCTGTGTCTCGGGCAGGAAGTCGAGCGTGCCTCTGGCTGCCAGCTCCTGGTATCGGTCCTGGCGGGTCTGGAGCGGCTCCAGCCGACGAAGGTCAAAGGTCCGATGGAGATCAGCGAGGAGGCCGGTGCGGTGAGCACTTCGTCGTACCGCTGGCCGCTTTCGCCGGTGATCTGCGCACCGTCGGGGCTCGTCATTGATGCTCCTCGCGTATTTGTTCCCGCACTCGAAAAGGGGGTTCCGCTGTCCCAGCGAGACTAGGGCAGGCGAGATGGACGAGGTCATTGGGGTTCTTCAGCAACGGTCGTTTTTCCTCCGGTCCAGCCACGGGGCCACTTCGTTTGGCGGGATGGGGTGGATGTTGCCTGCGCCAGGTCGATGACGATGGCTGCTGCGAGGCGAGGGTGCCCGAACGAGTAGGATAATCGGGGTGAGTGACTTAAATAGAGTCAAGCTGTCCACCGCCGCCGTGCAGCCGGTACGTCTGGCCTATGGCGAGACCGGGCTGATCATCGAGGTCGACCCGGAGTGCACCACCGTTGTGACACCGGTGCACCGCGCCGGTGCCCCGGACGTCGCGGTGACGCTGCGCGGGGCACTTCAACACCCGGTTGCCGGTCCGCCATTGCGTGACGTCGTCCGCACAGGCCAGCAGATCGCGGTGTCGATGTGCGATGTGACCCGTCCGCAGCCGCGCGAGGCGATGATCCGGGCATTGCTGGCCGAGCTCGAGGGCATCTCCAGCCGCGACGACTTCACGGTGCTGGTTGCCACCGGCACCCACCGCGTCAACACCGACGCTGAGTTGCGCGCCATGCTGGGTGACGAGCTCGTCGACACGATACGGATCATCAATCACGATGCCCGTGACCCGTCGATGCTCACTTGGTGTGGGAAGCTCGGCAACGGCGTTCCCGTCTGGCTGAACCGGCACTGGGTCGAGGCGGACGTGCGGATCACGACGGGATTCGTCGAGCCGCACTTCTTCGCCGGCTTCTCCGGCGGCCCGAAGTTGGTTGCCCCGGGCCTGGCCGGCCTGGAGACCGTGCTGACCCTGCACGACGCGGCACGGATCGGTAGCGACCGGGCAACGTGGGCGGTCTGCGAGGGCAATCCTGTGCATGATGACGTGCGGGCGATCGCCACCGGAACGGGCGTCGATTTCGCCTTCGACGTCCTGCTCAACGCCGAGCAACAGGTGGTTTCGGCATTCGGCGGCGAGATTCTCACGATGCACGCCGCTGCCCGTGACGAGGCGCGTGCGATATCCATGCGTCCGGTTGATCAGCTCTTCGATGTGGTGGTCACCAGCAACTCCGGCTATCCGCTGGACCAGAACCTCTACCAAGCGGTCAAGGGCATGTCGGCAGCAGCCACGATCGTCAAGCCCGGCGGGCTGATCATCTGCGCAGCCGAGTGCCGCGATGGGTTCCCCGACTACGGCTCGTTCCGTGAGGTGCTGTCTTCAGCCGACACCCCTCAGGCGCTGCTCGATTCGATCTCCGCCCGCGAGCACACCGTGCCCGACCAGTGGGAGGTTCAGGTGCTGGCTAGGGTGCAGACGCTCGCCCGGGTCGGGGTCCACAGTGACTACCTCGACGATGCCGCACTGCGCTCTGCCAACCTGTTCGCGGTGCCGGATATCTCGGCGGCGATTGCGGCAGAACTTGCCGCCGTGGGACCCGATGCCAGGGTCTGCGTGCTGCCCGAAGGTCCGCAGACGATTCCCTACGTCACGAGCGACGTCCTTGCGTGATACGCGTTCTGGCCGTCCCCGACAGGTTCCACGGTACCGCAACCGCTGAACAGGTCTGCGCTGCGATCGCGGTGGCGCCCGGGTGCCTGGCGACACTGGCCCAGCGAGGATACTGAACGCATGAGCGTTGAACTGGACCGGCTGCTCGGCCGGCTGGCCGACGAGAAGCGGTTGCTGACCGCCTACTCGGGAGGCGCCGATTCGGCGCTACTCGCCTACGCCGCACACCAGGTCCTCGGCTCGCGGGCCATCGCAGTGACCGCGGTGTCGGCCAGCCTGCCCTCACGCGAACGCCGGTCCGCCTGCGACTTCGCCCGCGAGCACGGCATGGCACACGTCGAGGTCTGTACCGACGAACTCGACCGAGACGAGTACGTCGCCAACACTGACAACCGCTGCTTTCACTGTAAGTCCGCACTCTTCGACGTCCTCGGTCCGCTTGCGGCGATGATGAACGCATCCATGGCCCTCGGTACCAACCTCGACGACCTCGGCGACCATCGTCCGGGCCAGGTGGCGGCCACCTCGCGCGGCGCGGTATTCCCGCTGGTCGACGCCGGCCTGAGCAAGGCCAACGTGCGGGCGATCAGCGCCGAGCTCGGACTGCGCACCGCCGACAAGCCGGCGGCGGCTTGCCTGTCGTCCCGGATCGCCTATGGCGACGAGGTGACCACTGAGCTGCTCTCACGTATCGAACGCGCTGAGGTCGTTCTCGCCGACCTTGGATTCGCCCCGGCTCGGGTGCGTGCCCATGCAGACGGGACGGTGGCCCGGATCGAGCTCGACGCCACTCAGCTGGACGAGGCCATCCTGCGGCGCGCCGAGCTGGTCGCGGCGGTTTGCGCCACGGGGTTCACGTTCTGCGCGCTCGACCTCGCCGGCTTTCGCAGCGGGAGTATGAATGCCTTGCTGCAGCTGACAGTGCTGCGCTCGTGACTGAGTCCGCGGAGTCGGTCAGGCTCGGGTTCGCGACTGTCGATGTCGACCGCGAGCATCGCCAGGGGCTGCCGGAGGTGGTGTACGGTTCCGGCAAATCCGCAGTCGAGATCGCGGCGATCGTGTCGGTGCTGTTGGAGCTGTCGGCCGGTCCCGTGCTGGTGACCCGCGTTGATCCTGGCGAGGCTGCCGTCGTTCAGGCGTCGGTCGGCTCGGGTTCCTACGACGAGGCCGCCCGGTTGCTTGTGTGGCGGCCGTCCCCTGACCTTGGTTTTCGGGCCGCGGTGGTGACCGCCGGCACATCGGACGGTGCGGTTGCGGACGAGGCATCAGCGATCGCTCGCGCGATCGGGCTCGAGGTCGCTGACATCCGAGATGTAGGCGTCGCCGGGCTGCACCGGCTGCTCGAGCGTGTCGAGGAGCTGCGGGCGGTTGACGTCGTCGTGGTGGTAGCCGGCATGGAGGGCGCGCTGGCCAGCGTCGTAGGCGGTTTGGTCGCGGTGCCCGTCATCGCCGTCCCCACCTCGACCGGATACGGTGCCGCATTTGAAGGCGTCACGGCACTGTTGGCTATGTTGTCCTCGTGCGCCGCGGGAGTCACCGTCGTCAACATCGACTCGGGCTTCGGTGCGGCGATGGCGGCCTACCGGCTCACCCGCACCCGGACCGCCCGGTGATTCTCTGGCTGAACCCGACCGCGGGGCTGTCGGGCGACATGCTGCTCGGTGCGTTGCTCGATCTCGGTGCGCCGCTGGATGCTGTGCGAGCAGCGATTGCGAGCACCGGCGTGTAGGGGTGGTCCGTGGAACCGATCCGTGTGCAGCGGCAGGGTATTCGCGCGCTGCACGCTCAGGTTGCGGTGACCGACTCGGCCAGTGAGCGTTCTGCCGCCGAACTGATTGAGCTGGTCTCCGGAGCGCAACCTGAGCCGGTGGGCGCCGTCGCGAGGGCCGCCGTGCTCTCCCTGGCGGAGGTCGAAGCAGACATCCACGGCATGTCGATCGACGAGGTGCACCTGCACGAGCTCGGCGGCATCGACACCGTCGTCGACACGGTGGGCGTGGCTGCTGCCGCCCATGCGCTGGGTCTCAGCTCGGTGTGGTCAACGCCGCTGCGGCTTGGTCACGGGCAGACAATGTCGGCGCATGGCATGTTGCCGGTGCCTGCTCCTGCCACGCTCGCGCTGCTGGCCGGTGTTCCCATCGTGGGGGTGCCCGGGGGATCGGAGACGGTGACACCCACCGGTGCCGCCCTGTTGGCTGCGTTGGGATGCCGCTATGGCGAGATTCCGGCGATGACGCTCGCGCGGACCGGCTACGGGGCGGGCACGCGTGATACGCCCGAGCGCCCGAACGTGCTAACGGCGTTGCTCGGGTTGCCGACCGTGATTTCGTCAGGCCGTGAACCCCTGACTGTGCTCGAGACGACTGTCGACGACGTGACCGGTGAGGTGCTTGGCCAGCTCATCGATCGGCTGCTTTCGGCGGGCGCGGTCGATGCCTGGATCGCGTCGGTGACTGGAAAGAAGAACCGGCCTACGCAGGTCATCACGGCCCTGTGCCAGCCGTCCGATGACGGCGCCGTCACGGCTGTGCTGATGGCCGAGACCGGGACTCTGGGCGTCCGCCGGATCGATGCCCAGCGCGACGTCCTGCCGCGAAGCGAGGGTCGCGTCATCGTGGCCGGTCACGAGGTGCGCGTGAAGGTCGGCCCGCACCGCGCGAAACCTGAGTACGACGATCTGGTCGAGATCGCGCGCGCCACGGGCGCGCCAGTACGGGTGATTGCCGATCGGGCCCAGGCTGCCTGGCTGGCGAAGTCCTCGCCGCCTGCCCCTGATATCTACGTTGACCTATAACTCAATCCCCCTATCAAAGTCCGCTCAGCCGTTCCTGCCGATTCATTGGGGACCCGATAGTCCGTTAACCCTCGACGAACTCTGAGCCGGTACCCCTCGATGAACTCTGAGCCGGGTGACCCGCGGACCGCTGGTTACTGCAGGTAGGCGCGGGCGACCTCGCCCGCTATCGAGGTGAGGAGCGGCCCGGCCTGCGCCATGCAGATCTCCGGGTCCGGCTCGAGGTCGGTGAGCGCGAATACCCGCTCGATGCCGGCCGCGCGGGCGCGATCGGCCGCCAGGCTGGACTGGCCGCACACCGCCACGACGCGCACCTCACCTGCTTTGGCGGCGCGTGCCACCCCCGCCGGCGTCTTGCCCCGGAGCGTCTGCTCGTCCATCGAGCCCTCCCCGGTAATGACAAGCTGCGCCCCGCGCAGCTTCTCCTCGAACCCCACCGTGTCCAGGAGCAACTCGATGCCCGGTCGCATTCGCGCGCGCAGGAACGCGAGTGCGGCGAACCCGACTCCGCCCGCGGCGCCTGCCCCGGGGCGCCCGGCATGGTCGCCGCCGGTTACGGTCAGTACCAGCTCCGCCCACCGCCGTAGACCATCCTCCAGCCGGTCCGCGGTCGCGTCCGTGGCGCCCTTCTGCGGCCCGTAGACGGCCACCGCACCGTGGGTGCCCAGGAGCGGGTTGTCGACGTCACATGCGAGCACGATATGCGCGTCCGCCAACGCCGGGTGGATGGCACTCAGGTCGAGCGTCTCGAGGTCGGTGAGCGCACCGCCGCCGGGGGGCAGCTCGCGCCCGTCGCGGTCGCGCAGAACAGCCCCGAGCGCGCTCATCATCCCCGCGCCGCCGTCGCTGCTAGCGCTGCCGCCGACGGCCAGGACGATATCGCGGTAGCCGGCAGACAGCGCCGCGGCGAGCACCTGCCCCACCCCGCGGCTTGACGCATCGAGCGGCGCGAGTCGGCCGCCGGGCAGGCGCACCAGCCCGCATGCGTCCGCCAGTTCGACGACGGCCACCCCCTCGCGCGCGGCATAGCGCGTGACCACCGCCTCCCCGGTCGGCCCGTCAACCGTGACAGGGACGACATCGAAGCCGGCCTCCTCGACGGCGATGAGCGTGCCGTCGCCACCATCGGCGACGGGAACGGCGACGACCGAAACCCCTGGCGTGACTGCGCGCAAACCATCGGCGATACATGTCGCGACTTCGCGGGCGCTCAGCGTTCCCTTGAACTTGTCGCACGCGACAAGCACGTGCCCCGTCCTCGAGCCGGCGCCCGTCTCGTCACCGAATGCGGTGCCGGTCATCGGTTCATTGTCACGGCGCGCCGCCCGCGAACCAGAGGCGGGGGATGGCGCTCCGGGGACTGTCGTACTCATGTCGAGCCACCACCTGAGCTTCGGGGACAGTCGCGTCGGCTCATTCTCTCGGAAACGCGCAACTGGCAATGTTGAGGCACCGTACACCCGCGTGGCTGTGTGCCGGGCGCATATGGAATGAATCCTAGGCTGCATCTATAGTTATACACAGTGTTGTGACGCGACGAAGCGCCCGTACGGCGGGGGCCTCGTCCATAGCGTGCGCGGGGCCCTGGCTCGCATCCATGCGATCTCTGCTGTACTTTGCTGCTGAACTGGCAGCAAACGAGGCCCTCAACGATTCTCGTGGGAGCCTCTCACCTGCGGAAACACTGGTCGGGGTGACAGGATTTGAACCTGCGGCCTCTTCGTCCCGAACCACGGGCGAGGTTGTCGCCAACGTGCGTTGAGCACGCGAGAGAAGCACCGGGGCACTCTACGCATCGTCGAAGAGTGGCCCTGCTGCTGTACTTTGCTGCTGTACCCGACTGGTCCGAGCCCTGTAGCTCGGACCGAGTCAGGAACCTGTATGGGGGGACATGCGCCTTCAGCGATGCTGTCGGCGGTCTCGATCGATCAATGGATCAGAGTCGCCAACCGATCAGAAGGCATTCACGCCGTTCGGGGTGCCCAGGCCGGATGGACCGTCCCAGCCGACGCGGGCGGTGCACCACTGGGTCGTCAGGCAGGTGCCGTTGGATCCGGAGGTGACATCGAAGAGCGCTGAGGTGTTCGCGTACGGCAAGGCGTTGGCGTAGCCGGTTGTGTTGCCTGTTTTGCCGGACAGTGCGTAGACCGAGCCGATGATCGGCGCGGATACGCTGGTGCCGCCGAAGACCATCCACCCGGACGAGCCATGATTGCGGGTCGAGTCATACACGGCCACGCCGGTGTTCGGGTCGGCCAC
>Ga0208587_1001842_pt1 | contig 11088 bp, 9 predicted proteins | sample NGESurdeep092012_7_FD_184472 | JGI IMG/M metagenome (GOLD analysis project Ga0208587, IMG submission 184472) | Arctic peat soil microbial communities from Barrow, Alaska - NGEE Surface sample 210 deep-092012 (SPAdes) | ecosystem: Environmental > Terrestrial > Soil > Wetlands > Peat ...
CTTCGACAAACTCGACCTGGTCTTTCTCGGCTTCCTCCACTTTGCTCTTATCGTCGAAGCGCTCAGGTATCTAAGTAGTGTTAACACGCCCTAGTGCGCGTGGCGGCGCCGAACGCCTTCCTGGTGGCAAGCGCTACGCCGTCTCCTAAGTGAGAAGTGCGGGCCAGCCCGTCAGGGGTCAGGGGTCAGGGGCTAGTTTCTAGTTTCGGTCTTTTCTCGGCTGTCATCCCGAGCAACGGACCTGCTGGGGCAGGTTGAAACAGGAATGACCAAGGTCAAAACGCATATTGATTCTATTGGGTTTGCGTCTTTATCATTGGGAGTGACGAGCCCGCCGCGGGCGAGGAGTCGAGGGATCTGCGGTTCACGTCCGCGGCATTCGTGTCGTGCGAAGGAGAAAGCACCAGTTTGGTAGCCCTAGCCGCTAGCCCCTAACCCCTAGGCCCTAGCCTCTGCTTCAGTACAGCCCCGGCTCCCCCGTCGGCCGCGTCTTCCATCGCCGATGCACCCAGAGCCACTGGTCGGGGTAGTGGCGCACGTAGTCTTCAATGATTTTATTGAAGAGCGCGGTATTGGTAACGGCGTCGGCTTCCTGGTCGCCGGTGCGTACCAGGTCAACCGCGCGGTCGAACTCCACCCGGTATTTGCGCAGCGCCGGGTCCCAAATAGTGAACGCCGGAACCACCGCTGCGCCGGTATGCAACGCCACCCGGGCCACGCCACTGGCGGTGCAGGCGGGAATCCCGAAGAAATTCACGAAGACGCCCTGCGGCGGGGTCATGTTGGTGTCCATCAGGACGCCCACGGTCTCGTTCTGGCGCATGGCTGCAATCAAGCTGCGGGCAAATTCATCTTTGCCGATCATCACGTTGCCGTGCAGACCGCGATAGCGCGCAACCAGGGCATCCACGTAAGGATTGTCGAGCGGCCGCACCACGATCTTCATGGGGTGTCCCTGGAGCGAATGGAAAAACGAACCGATCTCCCAGCCTCCGAAATGGCCGGTGAGGAAGAGCACACCCTTGCCGCGCTTCTCGGCGGCTTCGAAATTCTCGAAGCCCTGGTACACGGCAACCTGCGAGACGTTTTTCCTGGTGTAGCCGGGGAAAAGGCAAGCTTCGCCGAGCAAGCGTCCCAACGAGACGTAGACTCCACGCAGAATCTGGCGGCGTTCTTTCGTGGATTTTTCCGGAAAGGCCAGTGCGAGATTGCGCAGCCCAACCCGACGCAATCGGCGGTGCAGATGGTACACGGCTCCGCCCAGCAGGATGCCGCATCCACGGGCCAGCGGGCGCGGCAAGGCGCCGATCAGGCGCACCAGCAACGCGACTGGAACGTACTGCAACCTATGGCGCATCAGGAGTATCGGTTTGACGGTAGCACCGCGAAAAAACGAGGTCAAACCTGTGGCCGCAGCCACCGCTCTCCTCCGTCCCTGCTTTTAAGGATTGACACTTCCGCTGCTGGCCGGCGTGGCCGCGACGGGCGGCGCAACGGGTGTGCTTGGGGTGGCAGCCGGGGCGGCAGCCGGTTCTTCGTCTGTCGTCGAATCCGAAGTCGCTGCCGGCGCTTCAGCAGGAGCTGCCGGTGAGGCTGTCGTAGGCGTCTCGACCGGCGCCGGCGATGTTACGACGGGTGGGGGTGCAGCCTGTGCGCGAACCTTGGGCGTGGGAGCGTACTTCTCAACCGTGTTCAGGAGGACCAGGGAATCCTGCGGGGCCGGAACCTGTCCGTTGAGCAGCGCGTAGAATGTCCAGTCTTTGCCCCCATAGAAGGCGCGAGTGTCGCTGTCGTCCTGGCGAATGACGCCGCCGCTCAACGAGACCCCAAGAAACAATCCGCGCGAACGCGAATAGGTCAGCACCTGGGCGCGCAACGTAAGGTCGGTGGAAGCCTGAGCATCGCGGCCCACCGGCCCGGCAGCCGCGGAAGCGTCCGCTCCCAACTTGAACTTGCTTTGCAGCAGGTGCTGCATGCCGTCGTCGGTGCGGACGATCAGGACGAGATCGGAAGCCTGACCGCCCGCCTGGAATCCGAAACTGCCGCCGGTCACCTTGAAAAACACCGGCGCGCTCCAGCCATGATCGGTGCGGCAAGTGGCTACGCCCTTGCCATAGTTTGCCCCGACTATGAAACTTGCCTTCAGCATGGAGGGCACAATCGCGATGCACTTGGCTCCCGACATGATTCCATCGGGAATGGCCCGATCGGGAGCAGACATGATCTGGCTGAGCACCGTGCTCGCAGTCTGGACGCGATCCACTTGCGCGTCCCGGTGCTGGCCCCATGCCCAGGTGGTCATCGAAAATATCAACAATACTGCCGCGACAATCTTCTTCATGGCTCGACTCCGATCAGAAAATGGTATGCTTTGCCAGCCTGTGCCGGATGCACTCATCTTACGAGGGTTCGAGGGAATATTGAGCCTGAAGAAAACTGATGACGGGTTACTCTTTAGTGTCCTGAGGTCGAAGGGCGAAAAGGAAAACGCAGCCGGTCCGGATGGTTCTGGCCAGTTCAGATGGGGTTGGTTCCAAAAACTAAGGGCTGGAAGAGGAGACCCTCGTAACCTCTTCCAACCCTATCTCCCAGGTTCTGTGGTAGGTGAATGCAGTATGCAGTCGTCGCTGGATTCGGTCAAGTAACGGAAGGCCACACGGGGTAATAGGACTTTAGTAACAATCGGAGGTGCAGGTAACTCGTCCCTGGAACTTGGATTGTTCCCACGTGAAACAAAACGGCGGATGGCTCGTCCGCATGAACAAGTTGCCTGCCTTTTGCTTGGCCGTTGGCGAACTGAATTACCGACCAGACGAAAGCAGCGAATGAGTGATGGCGTGGACTGACAAAGCGATCCGGTTCTGCACTCCGACCTTGCGCATGAGCTGACTGACATGTGCCTTAACCGTGCGCTCTTCGATACCGAGCGCGTCCCCGATTTCCCGGTTGGATCGGCCCGCGACCAGCAACTTCAACACTTCCCGCTCACGTTCGCTGATCTTATCTTCCCCTTGCGGTGGCACCCTGCGAGGCGATGCGGTTGCGCGTTCGATGAACGTGCTCAGCACCCGCCTGGGCGCCCACACCGAACCGCTGTGCACGACGCGGATGGCGTGTTTGAATTCGCTGGGCGTCGCATCCTCGGCGATATAACCTTTTGCGCCTGCCGCAATGGCCCGCAGAATTTCTTCATCGCTCGTGCCTGCCCCAGTGACAATAATGCGTATGGTAGGACGCACGGCCTTGAGCGCGGACATCGCCGCGTAGAATGCGGCTCCGCCGTTGGGGGTCATCAGGATGATGTCGTCGTCAGGCGAACTCAAGATCGACGGGATGCTGGAAGCGCGTATCTCAAAGTCGTCCTCCGAGGAGAATATCGCCCGAAATCCAAGGAAGCGAAGCGGGTCACTTTCCACCACGGCAATGCGGATGGTGGTCTTAGGCGGCGGTTTCATTCGGGCACTCAAGATGCCCGTAGAATACCGCATGGCAACCTTGGTGCATACCAAATGGCCTAACAGTGCTATTTAGCAAGCAGGGTCCACTTGGGCCTGCCGCTAATCACGACGCGGCTGACGGCATCATGCAGCCGATCTTCGGCGTGGACCCTTGGCGGACTTCTTCACTACTTTCACCTCCGACTCCCTTTCCGCTGCGGCTACGCGTTGCGGCGGTTTCTTCGGCATTTGCGCCAGGCTTTCCTTGAGTGCCGCCATAAGGTCAACCACTGGAGCAAGCTTGCGAGGTTTCTCGACTGCAGTGACCTCAGTCCCTTCCAGATGCGCCTTGATGAGCTGCTTCAGGTTTTCCTCGAAGCTGTCGTGATACTTCTCCGGCTCAAATTTGCCGGCGAGCGCTTCGATCAATTGATGGGCGACCTTGACCTCGGCATCTTTGAGTTCGACGTCGACCGGGCCGAAGTTCTCTAACTGCCGAACTTCATCGCTGTAGTACATGGTGTGCAGCATGAGCCCGCCTGCATGAGGCCGCAGAAATACCGTGTATTCGCGGTTGTGCATGGTGAGCTTGGCGATCGCTACATAGCCGGTTTCTTCCATCGCCTTTGTCAGCAGCGCGTAGGGCCTACGGCCCGCTTCATCCGGCACCAGGTAATACGACGATTCGAAATAGATAGGATCTACTTCCTTGTACTCGACGAACTCCAGGATCTCCATCGCCTTCGCGGTTTTGGGCTCGATCTTCTTGATCTCTTCCGGCTCGATGATGACGTACTCGCCTTTGCGGTACTCGTAGCCCTTGACGATCTCGTTGCGTTCGACGACGCGCTCGTCATGCGGGCACCAGAGCTGCTGTTTGACACGCGTGTTGTCATCGCGGTGCAGCATGTTGAAGGAGATGTGATTGCTACGCGCGCCGGAAAATAATTTTACCGGCATGGAGATGAGGCCAAAGGTTAGATATCCAGACCAAACGGAAGACGCCATATGCTTACCCTTCCTGGGTACTGGGATTGCACCAAATCTGCGACAGCATAGTGCTGCGTCTGCCGCGTAATGTCAAGCCCCAGTCTTTTCCTGTCGCCGCAAGATGAGAAGTATGATGTTGTTGACCGCGATGTACTATCGGCGGTAGTCATGGCCCGTCGACCTTAACTGCTTTCCTGAGTGGTCCACTCTTCTGAGCGGTACGGGGAGATGCAACCGTCGCCTCGCGGGCCAGAACCATGGAAGCGGCAAGTGCCGCAGTTTTGTGATCCGTGGTCCAAGGTGGGCCGGTAGAACTTCCCAGGCATGAGATCCTGTGCCGCACTCGGCTCGCTGCATTCTCGAATGCCGTCATAGCCCGCTCATCAAGTTCTCGCTCCCTAATTGCCGTGACAGAAATTTTCAAGTGTTCACAAGCTCTCCTGACGGCATTGCGAAAGAATTCGCCTTCCGCCGTATGAATCAGCGTGTGCGACGCGAGAATGTTCGAAAGAGACGGCAGAGGGCGACCTGAGGCCAAGAGGACGGCAGAACCTACGATTCGATAGTGGCGCCCCTCCAATTCCCGGACCACCTCCCCGACAGCCGCTAAAGCCAAGCCGCTCTGGCGGCGAAGCGGCGGCTATGAGTTAGCCCACGGCGTACCGGGGTCCCCAAGCCACGCCGCTTGGTCACCGCGGCGTCCTTGGTCGGATGACAAAAATAGAGGAAATTAAACGGCCTGGCGGAAGCCCCGCTCCTTCCTTTTGCTCCGCATTGAATTCGTCGCCCCGGTTGCGTAATCTTTGCGGAGGGACACACAGGGGCGCCGGAGGGATCGAACATGAGCCAGACCATAACCCCCACTCGCAGCTTCGGATTTTTTCTGAACGGGAACTGGAGCACGCACGGACGCGAGGTAGTGGTAATCTCGCCCTTCGATCGCAGTGTGCTGGCGGTAGTGTCGGAGGCGGAGCGCGAAGACGTCGAGATGGCCGTCGAGTCGGCGGTGCGGGCCTTCGAGGTCACGCGCAAGATGACGTCGCATCAGCGCGCCGGCGTTCTGCGCAAGGTCGCCGACGGCATCGCGGCGCGGCGCGAGGAATTTGCCCGCACCATCTGCCAGGAAGCGGGCAAGCCCATCAAGACTTCGCGCATCGAGGTGGAGCGCGCCATCAATACCTTCCAGATTGCCGCCGAGGAAAGCGGGCGCATCTACGGCGAGTACATCCCGCTGGACACGCTGGAATCGACCGGCGGACGATGGGGCCTGGTGCGGCGTTTCCCGCTGGGGCCGGTGTTCGCCATCACCCCGTTCAATTTTCCGCTGAACCTGGTGGCGCACAAAGTGGCTCCCGCGATGGCCGCCGGTTGTCCGCTCATCCTGAAACCGGCGCCGCAGACGCCCATCTCGTCGCTGCTGCTGGCCGAGATCGTGCAGGAGTCGGGATGGCCCGAGGGCGCGTTCGCGGTGCTGCCGCTGTCCAACGAAAACGCTGCCCTGCTGGTGGCCGATGGCCGCATCAAGCTGCTCACGTTTACGGGGAGTGCGGCGGTGGGCTGGCAACTGAAGTCGCGCGCCGGCAAGAAGCGCGTCACCCTGGAACTCGGCGGGAATGCCGGGGTCATCGTGCACAGCGATGCCGACCTGGAGCACGCGGCGCAGCGCTGCGTGGCTGGCGGCTTCTCGTATGCAGGACAGACATGCATTTCGGTGCAGCGCATCCTGGTACACCAACCGGTTTTCCAGAAATTTACCGAGTTGCTGCTGCAGGGCGTCCGCAAGTTGAAGTTGGGCGATCCCATGCAGGAGAGCACCGACGTTCCTCCCCTGATCCGCGAGCAGGACGCGGTGCGCGCCGTCGAATGGATTGACGAGGCGGTGAAGGGCGGCGCCAAACTGCTGTGCGGCGGCAAACGCAACGGGGCCATGCTCGAGCCCGCGGTGCTCACCGGCACCAGCCCCGAGATGCGGGTCAACTGCGCCGAAGTTTTCGCGCCGCTGGTGACGGTCGAGCCTTACGAGTTCTTTTCCGAGGCGCTGCGCCAGATCAACGACTCGGTTTACGGTCTGCAAGCGGGCGTGTTCACGCGCGATGCCGGTCTCATCCAGATGGCGTTCGAGGAACTCGAGGTGGGCGGCGTGATCGCGGGCGACGTGCCCAGCTTCCGCGTCGACCAGATGCCGTATGGAGGGGTGAAGGACTCAGGCCTGGGCCGCGAAGGGCTGCGCTACTCGATTGAAGACATGACCGAACGCAGGCTGCTGGTAATGGCAGTGCGGTAGGAGGAAATGCAAATTAACCACAGAGACACAGAGATCACAGAGAAAAAACGATAGAAAACAAAACCCCGTGCCCTCTGTGTGTTCGTGATGAAAAAAGAATTCTTTTTTCCATAGCCGCGCACCATCCCTCGCTTGGTCACGTCGGAATTATTCACCACCGAGAGCACGGAGGGGAAACAAGAACTAAAGAAAGAGAAACAGGAATTAACTCCGTGATCTCCGTGTCCTCCGTGGTAAGAACGTTCTTCTTCTCTGTGTCTCTGTGGTGAATGATTCCGACACACAGGGCCCTAGACACGCAGGGGCCCTAGAAGACGTGCAGCCGCGAGCGCATCTTCTCGGCCATGTCCTGCACCAGGCGAATCTTGGCCACCACCTCGGCGGGGATGGCCGGCTGCCGCAACGCCAGCTCCGAAGTGAGCAGGATGCCAGTCACCTCGCCGCGCAACTGGTTGCGCAACATCCGCTCCGCCAAGCCCATGGCCCATTGCTTTTCTTTCTCGGCCCGGCGCAGGGCAACCTGCGCTTCGCGCACCACCCGGTCGCAACCATGCAGCGCCAGGTTGAGGTAAATCGGCAGGGCCGTGCCGGCGTGATTCAACAGAGTATCCAGCGCGCGGAAATCGGCCTCCAGCAGCGATTGATCGATCGCCAGAGCGTCGTATTCCGCGGTCTGCAGCCGCCGGACCGCGTGCGGCACCGAGTTGGCCACCTGAGTTTGCTGCCCGGTGCCCTGTTGCAGTGCGGCAGCGCATTCCTGGGCGCGAGAAGATGTGGTCACCAACAGGATCATACGTTCCTCCTTGCCGCCCTTCGCCCGGCACACTTCGCCAGTGCCGCCGGCGAGCGGCGCTTATCGGTCCAACCGCCCCGGCCCGGGACTTTTTTCGGGTCCCGCCATGCGCGCCGCGTTGGCGCGTAGCGCGATGAAAATCAGAGCGCCGAGCCGTATTCCTTCAGTTTGCGATAGAGCGTGGTCTTGCCGATGCCCAACTGGCGCGCGGCTTCCAGCTTGTCGCCCTGCAGCGCTTCGATGGCGTGCAGGATGGCTTGTTTCTCCAGTTCGGCGATGGGGGTGATGCTCTCCCCATCGGAAACCGGGCCCGTGGTTTTGGCCGGCGCCTGGAAGTTGCGCAACTGCGTCGGCAGATCGGCAATGTGAATGGTGGGTAGAGAGCAGGTCGTGCAGGCGCGTTCCATCGAATTCTCCAGTTCGCGCACATTGCCCGGCCAATCGTAGTTGATCATCAGCCGCAGAGCGTCGTCCCCCAAGCTGTGCTGTATCTGGGCCGCCCCGTTGATCCGCTCCAGTACGTTGCCGATCAGCAGAGGAATGTCCTGCTTGCGCTCGCGCAGCGGAGGGATGCGCAAGGTAAGCACATTCAGGCGGAAGTAGAGGTCGCGGCGGAAGGTCCCCTGCTGCACCGCCACATCCAGGTCGCGGTTGGTGGCCGCCAGGATACGCACGTTGATGGGTATGGCGCGGGTGCCGCCTACCGGACGCACTTCCTTTTCCTGGATGGCGCGCAACAGCTTGGCTTGCAGGTCCACCGGCAGCTCGCCCACTTCATCGAGAAAGATGGTGCCGCCCTCGGCCGTGGTCAGCAATCCGTCCTTGGCCCGCACCGCGCCAGTGAAGGCGCCGCGCACATAACCGAACAACTCGCTCTCGATCAGGGTCGGCACCAGCGAGCCGCAATCCACGGGAATAAAGGGACGGTCGCGGAAGGGCCCGGAGTAGTGAATGGAGCGCGCCACCAGTTCCTTGCCGGTCCCGCTCTCCCCCAGAATCAGGACAGGATGGGTGCTGTGCGCCGCCTTGGCGATAATACGGTACAGCTTTTCCATCTCCGGCGCGTGTCCCACCAACGAACCGAAGCCGTGTTTCGACTTCACCTGTTCCCGCAACAAGCGGTTCTCGGCGGTGAGCTTCAGGTGGGCCGCCGCCCGCTCCAACAGCAGGCGCAGCTCTTCGAAGTTGAACGGTTTGGTAATGTAGTCATAGGCGCCCATCTTCATCGCCTGCACCGCCGACTGCACCGTGGCAAAGCCGGTCATGACAATCGCCAGGGTCTCGGGACGGCGCTGCTTGATCTCGCGCAAAACCTCCAGCCCGCCGTTGCCCGGCAGACGAAGATCGAGCAGCACCACATCCGTACTGCTGGTTTCGAGGACCTGATAGGCTTGTTCCGGGGTCTCCGCCGTCCGGCTGTTAAAGCCCAGCGATTGCGCGACTTCCCGGCAGGAGTCGCGCATCGAGCGCTCATCGTCGACGATCAACAGGTTCAGTCCATTGGTTTCGCAACTCGGGTCGCTAACTGCCACGGTTTCTACGGCATGCACGTGGGACATCCCTTCTGCGGCGGCCCGCCCCCAAGTGGCGGCGCCGGATTGATTTGGGCTTTGGTACTCATCAGTACTCATTACCATCATCCCTTTTTGGGAAACGTGCTAGTACAAGCATCACATGGCGATGTGAGTTCAGTTTCCCGACCTGCAATCGACATCCCAGCCGGCTCGACCGAAGGCGAGGAGTGGATTCCGTGTGCGATGCCGGATGAGGACAGACCAGGAGCCGGGCGGGAAGTTCTCCAGGGCGGCAGGTTCTCCGCACTCCGGGAGTCAACGCCCGGCTCCTGGGCCGTCAATGTATCGCTCAACCCCAATCCGTGGCTCTGCCCGCAGGGGCTGTCTGGGCTGGTCGGTGCGGTTGTATCTTTTGTATCGTCCGTGAGGGCCAGCCGGCCCAACAGCTGTCTCATCAACTCTCCGCCACGCTGCGCGTTGCGCTCGATTTCCCGCAGCGGCCGCTTGAGATGGCTGTAGGGAGGCAGCTTCCAGCGCAGAACTTGTGCATTCATCAGCACGGCGGTGGTGGTGTTGGCCAGCTCGTGCACCAGGTCGGCGCGATCGTCGTTGAAGGCGCGCGAGGAGCGCGGGTTTTCCGAATCGCGCTCCTCGCGCCCGTGCCCGGCGGAGGACATCTGTGTGATTTCGTCATCGCTTGGGACCGCAAGGCGATCAAGTCGGTTCGCCGAGGGTTCGATTTGCCTTGGGCTGCCGCTCGGGTTGTGGCTGGCCATGTTCATGACCCAGGTTCGCTTTGTTTCAGTTTGCAGACGCACTCGTATAGAGCACGGCTGCTGCCAAAACTCCAATCGCGCTTAAGTGTTGATTCTTTTGGGAATTTTCCGATCGCGGCTAGACTGGAATCACGGCTGCCGTCGCTTCCGTTCCACAATGAAACCCGGTCCTGTCCGAATAGGACTCCAAGTGCCCGTCAAATCAGGGGTTTCGACGGTTTCCTGTTTGGGGAAGGAAAATGTGCGGGAAGATCAAATCGGGAAGGGCGGGTCGGTGGTTAGCACTTAGCAATTAGCAGCTAGCCATTAGCAATTAGCAACGAGGATTGTTCCTTTACTCAAGGTGGCTCAACACGATACGCTGCCTCAATCAACCTGTTAACGCAGGCGGCGGAGGTGTCTTCAATGGTTAATGTTGACCTGATGATTTCGACTGGGCTCTGGCTTTCAGGATTAGGTATGACTGGACTAGGTTTAGAAATGACAGCAGATCGCAAAGCGTCGGATCGTAAGTGGAGTTACAGAATCGCGTTCGGACTGCTGGGAATGACATTTATTGCCCTTAGCTATATGCAATCTGAGAGAGCGGATAGATACTCCAGGGAGCTAGTAAGTAAGCATCAGGAAGAACAGATAAGAAACGAAGGAAATATCAAGTTCGTTGAGGGTCAATTAGAGACTATGACCGCAGTACTTCATGGTCTTGCTGGAACTTCCGATCCAAAGCAGATAGTAGCGGCGCTTATGGCTGTGATTCCGAAGACTCCAGTACCTATAACAAAAAGTGAGCCTAACTCCCCGCTGCGTGACAGACTTAACCAACTCTCTACCATGGTGTATCAGTTTGCGGCAGAACGTACTACGATTGAGCATAATGCCATCAGAAACCGGAAGAGTCCGCCTACTGAACAGTCGATGCAGGAGGAGTGGAAGGAGTCAGTTATAACAAGCGGAGAAACTGAAGCCCAATTTTATAAACGCTTACTGCCACAAATAAATACGGCCATTCAAGAAGCTGCTGTCAGTCTGAAAGTACAACTACCCGGGGATCTACTCAAACCAGAGACAAGGAATAAATACCCTGGCTTGAAGGACGCTAACTGGCTATGTGGAAGTGTTTCATATTCACGTATGGCGCAAGAATGCGCTGCCGCTTTGCAGGAGTTGGCGACAGAAGTTAAGTAGTCCGCTTTAAGCCGAAGTTCCGCTAAGAATTAGGACTAAATTTTCCGGCAACTGCCTCATTTTCAAGCCTGTAGCGCGCAAGTATCAGCCATAATCAGTGGCAATATGT
>Ga0208587_1001847_pt1 | contig 11078 bp, 8 predicted proteins | sample NGESurdeep092012_7_FD_184472 | JGI IMG/M metagenome (GOLD analysis project Ga0208587, IMG submission 184472) | Arctic peat soil microbial communities from Barrow, Alaska - NGEE Surface sample 210 deep-092012 (SPAdes) | ecosystem: Environmental > Terrestrial > Soil > Wetlands > Peat ...
TGCATACGAGGCGTAGTCGCCGCGAAAGGCCGTCAGGCGCCGGTCGCGCAGCTCCCAGACACGCGTCACCGTGGCGTCGAGAAACGCCCGGTCATGGGACGCCACGAGCAGCGCGCCAGGGCGGCGCCTGAGCGCCTCCTCCAGCCACTCGATCGCGCCGAGGTCCAGGTGGTTCGTGGGCTCATCAAGGAGGAGCAGGTCCGGATCCGCGACGAGAAGCCGGGCCAGGGCCGCGCGGGTCTGCTGACCGCCCGAGAGCTCCTCCGGCGAACGCCCGCACTCGGCTTCGCTGAAGCCGAGCCCCGAGAGGGCCTCCTCGACGCGCTGGTCCAGCGTCCAGCCATCGAGGGCGACAAACTGCGTCGTCAGCTCCTCGTAGCGGGCGGTGGCCGCGCCGCTCGCATCTTCGAGTGCCCGCATCTCCGTCTCGATCGCCTCCACGCCGCTCGCCCCGCGACGAACCGCGGTCCGGAGGTCCGGCGCCGACGCAAACGCCTCGTCGAAGTGCGCCTCCTGGGCAAGCAACCCCACGCGGAGGTTCCGGCGACGCTGGACCTCGCCCGCGTCGGGCTCATCGATACCGGCGATGATCCGGAGGAGCGTCGTCTTGCCCGCGCCGTTCGGGCCGACCATGCCGACCCGCTCGCCGACGGCGATTGCCGCGTGAATCCCGTCAAGGATCACGAAGGTCCCGACCTCACGCACGACCCCGGAGAGCCGAACCAGCGACACTAGCCGCGCTCCGGGGCCGGCACGGACGCCGTGGCGGCGGGTGCCGGGGATGCGGCGGGTGCGGCCGATGTCGGGTCTCCTGCGTGCGGTGCCGTGGCGGCGGCGGGTGCTCGAGATGGCTCCGCGGCGGGCGCCGCGCCCGCGGCGAGTGCGCCTGGTCCCGCGCCGGCCCCGGCCCGGGCGTTTGCCCGGCGGGTCGCGGCGGCCCTGCGAGTCCGTTCGGCGCGCGCCCTCCCTGCCGCGCGGGCCGCTTCATCGCGCGTGAGGCCCAGGGCGCCCTCGGCTGCCTGCTCCGTCCATCGCCGACCCTTCGCCCGCGGAGGGCGCGCCTCCCGCAGGATCGCCGCGGCACCGGCCCGGTCGGTGGCGCGCAGGCGCTGGCACCACGAGCAGAAATGGGTCGCCCGCGCGCCGACCACGATCCTGCGAACCGGCCGGCCGCAGCGCGGGCAGGCCTCGCCCGCCCGCTGGTAGACCTGCAATCGTTCCTGCATGGAACCGTCGCCGTCAGGTGCGGTGAAGTCGTCCACGGACGATCCGCGCCGTTCGATCGCCTCGGCCAGCACTGCGCGGATCTGGCGGTACAGCCGCGCCTCGTCGGCCGGCCGGAGCGTCCCGACCGTCCGGAGCGGATGGAGCCGCGCCCGCCAGAGCGCCTCGTCGGCGTAGATGTTCCCGATCCCGGCCACGAAGCCCTGGTCCAGGAGCAGGGGCTTCAGCCGGCTTCTGCGCCCGCGCAGCCGGGCGCGAAACGCGCGGAGCGTGAACGCGTCCTCCAGCGGCTCCGGGCCGTGACCCGCGAAGAGCTCGCGGGCGCCCTCGCCGGCCAGCACCGCCCGGCTGACCGGGTCGACCGGCCAGAGCCCGATCCGCCCGAACTTCCGAGCGTCGCGGAACCGGATCTCGCGTCCGTCGTCGAGCGCCAGACGGACGTGAACGTGGCGATCGGACGCCGCGCTCGCGGGCACGACGAACAGCTGGCCGGTCATCTTGAGGTGGATGGTGAGGGCTGCATCGCCCGACAGGCGCATGACGACCAGCTTCGCTCGACGACCCACGCTCTCGATCCGTCGACCGGCGACCGCGGTGACGAACGCCTCGATCGAACCATGCGAGGCGATCGCCCGGGGCCAGTCGCCCCTGGCGCCGGTGATCGTGGCGCCCGTGACCAGCGCCGCCAGGTCGCGGGCGACGGTCTCGACCTCGGGCAGCTCAGGCATGCGGGGCGCCCCGCCGGCCGATGCCGGCAGGCCGGCGCGGTCGCAGGTCGGTGATTCGGTGGTGCACCACCCGAGTTTAGAGGGCCACGAACCGGCCGTCGGCGGCCATCAAGCGCCTCGGTCGTCAGCGGCGGCGAGCGCGCGGCGCCGCACCATGGCCGAGCACGCCATCAGCTTGGTGGCCAGCATCGTCATGCCCAGGACCCGCAGCAGGCCCCGACCGCAGCCGTCACCCGTCTCGGTCATCGTGCGTCTCCCGTCGCCTCTTCGGGCCGACCGGGCACGAGGACCGGTACGGTCACGGTCAGCACGGCTCCCGTCGGCGGCGCGTCGCGCCGGTACCGCACCTCGAGCCACGCGAGCACCGGCGAACCGGAGGCGGACGCGTCGGCGGACGGCGCCTCGGCGGAGATGGTCGAGGCCGGCGCCGGGGCCCGCCATGTCTCCCCCTGGGCGAGCAGCGGCGTGCGCAGGAGCGGCTCGGACCCGCGGTCACCGCGCCAGCGGACCTCGACGTCGTACGCCGGCGACGGGCCGGTATTGTCGAGGGCGAGCTCGGTGAGCTCGCCGGCTGGGCGGAGCGAGGCGCGGAACACGGGCCGGCGATTCGCGCCGTCGACGGCCGTGCGGGCGGCGGACTCGATGACGAACCACAGCACGCCGAGCATGATCGCGAGGACCATGATTCCCAGGATGGGGTTGTCGGTCTGGATGGCCACCGTCAGGACTCCCGTCCGCGCGGGACGACCGTCATTGACTCCCAGTCGTCGCCGGTCTTGACGTCCACGGTGAGCGGCACGTCCAGTACAAGGGCGCCCTCCATGGTCTCGCGCAGGGCCGGGACCAGGCGGGCGACCTCGTCGCGGGGCACTTCCAGGAGCAGCTCGTCGTGGACCTGGAGGAGGAGCCGCGACCGGAAGCCCTCGGCCCGGAGCCTGCGGTCCACCCGGATCATGGCGATCTTCATGATGTCGGCCGCCGTCCCCTGGATCGGCATGTTGATGGCCATCCGCTCGCCTGCTCCGCGCAGCGCTGAGTTCGTGGCACGCAGCTCCGGGATCTCTCGCTTCCGGCCCAGGAGCGTCGTGACGTAGCCCTGCTGGCGCGCGGTCTCCTTGATGTGGAGCATGTAGTAGCTGATCCCCGAGTACGTCGCGAAGTACCGATCGATGAAGGCCTTCGCCTCGGCGCGCGGGATGTTGGCCCGGCTCGACAGCCCGAAGTCGCTCATCCCGTAGGCGATCCCGAAGTTGACCATCTTCGCCATCGAGCGCTCGTCCGGCGTGATGTCGGCCGGTTCCTTGTGGAGCACGAGTGCCGCCGTGTCGCGGTGGATGTCCGCGCCGGCCAGGAACGCCTCGCGGAGGTGCGCGTCGCCCGAGACGTGGGCGAGGATCCGCAGCTCGATCTGGCTGTAGTCGGCCGCCACGAGCGTCACGTCCGGTGCACCCGCCACGATCGCCCGCCGAATCCGCCGGCCGAGGGGCGTCCGGATCGGGATGTTCTGGAGGTTCGGGTCGGAGGATGAGAGCCGCCCGGTCGCCGCCACCGCCTGGTGGAACGTCGTGTGGAGCCGGCCGTCGTCCGCGAGCAGCTCTGGCAGCGCGGCGATGTACGTGCTGCGAAGCTTCGAGTAGAGCCGCCAGTCCAGGAGCTTCCCGACGGCCGGATGGGCTGCCCGCAGCTCCTCGAGCACGGACGCGTCGGTGGAGAAGCCGGTCTTCGTGCGCTTGCCCTTCGGCAGGTTCAACTCGTAGAAGAGGACCTGCTCCAGCTGTTTGGGGCTGCCCAGCGTGAACTCGTGGCCCACGTCGGCAAAGATCTCCGCCTCCAGGCGGGCCAGCTCGCCGGCGAACTCCACGTCGAGCAGGCCGAGCGCCTCGAGGTCGATCGCGACGCCGGTCGCCTCCATCCGGGCGAGGATCGGGATGAGTGGCAGCTCCAGCTCCACGAAGAGCCGGTCGAGCGAGGCTTCCGCCAGCGCCGCGGCGAGCGGCTCCCGGACGGCGAGCGCGGCAAGCGCCTCCAGTCCGGCCCGGGCTGGCGGTCCGAGGCCGGCCGCGGCCGGCGGCAGCACGAGGTCCAGGCGCTCGGCGACGACGTCCGCGATCGCCTGGCTCCGGAGCGAGGCGTTGAGGAGGTAGGCGGCGATCTGCGTGTCGAACGCGACCGGCGTGGGCACCGCGGCAGGGTCCTCCGCGAGCCGGGCCACGAGGAGCGGCTTCGACTCGTGGGCAACGAGCGGGACGCCGGCAGCCTCGAGCGCGTGGCGGAGCGCGTCGGATGCCTCGGGGCCGTCGGTGACGACCACCCGGCCGTCCTCGCCCGCAACCGCGAGCGCGAGCGCCTGCCCCTGCCGCGGCCGCGGGTCGTCGAGGATCACCGCGACGCCGACCGCCGACCGGTCCGCCAGCCACCCCGCGAGGGCCGGGATCTCATCAACGGTCACGGCCTGGACACGATCCGGCTCACCGATGAGCGCCGCCAGCGCTGCCCGGAGGTCGCCCACCGGCAGCGGCCCGGACTCGCGTCGGACCTCCCCGGCGGCTTCGCCGATCTGGCCGACCGAATCGAAGTCGAGCGCGAGCTGCAGGCCATCGCCGCTGCCGGGCCGGGGCGCGCCGTGCCGGGCCGGGGTGCTGCCAAAGGCCGGGCGCGCCGCGGTCGCCGAGCCGTGCGTTGTCCCGTCCGTGCCGCCGTCGGGCACCGGCTCGCGGGGCGCCGCCTCGCTGGACGCCTCGCGGGCCGCTGTTTCGGCCGCCTCCGCTCGTGCAGCGGCCGCGCCGCGCAGCGGCGGCAACCGATCGATGAGCGTCCGGAACTCGTACTCCCGGAAGAGCCGGACGACCTCGTCGCGGTCGTAGTCGCCGAAGCGGGCGGCGTCGAGGTCCAGCGCCACCGGCAGGTCCCGGTGGATGGTGACGAGCTCCCGGCTGGTGAGAACCCGGTCGCGGTGCTCGCGGAGCTTCTCGCGAAGCTTCTCCGGCGTGACCTCGTCGAGGCGCGCGTAGAGCGCGTCCAGGTCGCCGAACTGGCCGATGAGCTTCGCTGCGGTCTTGTCTCCCACCCCGGGCACGCCGGGAATGTTGTCCGTGGAATCGCCTTTGAGGGCCTTGAAATCGATCATCTGGCCCGCCGCCAGCCCGTAGCGCTCCTGGATCCTTGCCGGATCGTAGATGACGGTTGCGTCCACGCCCATCCGGGTCGTCATCAGCCGCGTCCGGTCGGTCACCAGCTGGAGCATGTCCAGGTCGCCGGTGACGATCGTCGTCTCCAGGTCGCGTTCTTCGGCCTCCCGGGTGAGCGTCCCGATTACGTCGTCCGCTTCGAAGCCGGCCATCTCGTACACCGGCAGCCGGAGCGCGGCGACCACCTCGCGCACCTTCGGGAACTGGGCGCGCAGGTCGTCCGGCATCGGCCGCCGGGTCGCCTTGTAGTCCGCGTACTGCTCGTGACGGAAGGTCGGGCCCGGCAAGTCGAAGGCAATCGCGACGTAGTCCGGCCGGACGTCCTGGAAGCCGCGCAGGACGATATTCGAGAAGCCGAAGACCGCGTTCACCAGCTCGCCCTTCGACGTCGAGAGCGGGACGTTGATGAGCGCGAAGTAGCCGCGGTAGATGAGCCCGTTGCCATCGAGCAGCATCAGGCGTTCCATGGACGTGGGCATCCTCTCGGCGGCGCGGCCCGCGGGGTGCGCCTGCGGCGACGCGGGGCGCCTTCGGCGAGTGTACCGGTCCGAGACCGAGCGGACCGACTCGCCCTCGGTTGGCCACTGGCAGGCCGCGAATCTCACACGAAGGCCGGTCGAGCGTCGATTGCCCCGTGCTAGACTCGCGCCGCCTCGCCGCCCCGACGTTTCCGGGCGTCCGCGCCGGAAGGAGCCGCGCTCAGTTGGACGATCCTCGCCCGCGCTCGCCCGAGGACGTCACCCCGGCGGCCAGCCCGGACGACGCGACGGCCCGGCGGGATCACCTCCTGGTCGAGCGCGCGCTGGACGGCGAGCTCGGTGCGTTCAACCAGTTGGTGGAGGCATACCAGGATCTCTGCCACTCCCTGGTTGCGCGGATGGTCCCCGATCCCGACCAGGCGAGCGATGCGGTCCAGGAGGCCTTCTTCTCCGCGTACCGGAATCTTCGCTCCTATCACGGCCCGTCGTTTCGCGGCTGGCTGACGCGGATCGCCATCAACGCCGCGATGGACCTCCAGCGCGCCAGGAAGCGTCGCCCGGTGTCCCCCTACCCCGAGCTCGATGACGAGAGCTGGCAGCCACCCGCCGGGGGCGACAGCGACCCCGAGACGATCGCCACCACCGGCGAGCGGCAGCGCGTCCTCGTCGCGGCGATGGGCGCGATCGCCGCGGACCAGCGGACCGCCATCGTCCTCTACGACGTGGAGGGGTACGACTACTCCGAGATCGCCGCGATGACCGGCGTCAGCCTGGGCACCGTGAAGTCCCGGATCCACCGCGGCCGGCTGGCGCTCCGTGCGCTGCTCGCCGACCGGATGGAACTCTTCCGCAGCTGAGGGCGTCATCCAGCCATGGGCCACGTTCCCGATCACACCCCGGTCGCCGCGGCCATCGAGCACGCCGCGCTCATCGCCGCGCTCGACGCGGGTGACCTGGCGGGCATCGAGCGGGATCGTGCGGCGACCCTCGTGGGCACCTGCACCGGGTGCGCGTCCCTCCTGGCGGACCTTTCGGTCCTCCGCGCCGCCACGGCCGCGCTCCCGGCGGTGCCCCGAACCCGGGACTACCGCCTCACAGACGCGGATGTCGCGCGCCTTCGGCCCCCAGCATGGGGACGCCTGGTCGGGTGGCTCGGAGCGCCGCGGTCGAAGGTTCGCCCACTCGCCGGGGGCCTCGCCGCGCTGGGGATCGCGGGGCTGCTCCTGAGCACGACGCCCGGGTTCTTCGGGCAGGCCGCCATGACGCTCTCGACGACGGGTGCGCCGGTCGTCGCGCCGGGTGACGCGGGGGGTGCGGGCGCTGCACGGGAGGTCAGCCCGCAGCTGAGCACCGCGCCGACCACCCAGGCCGTGCCCGGCGCCACTCCGGGGCCGAAGGCGGTTCCGGTCCCGGCCGCGCTTCCGGCACCCAGCCCGGCCGCCGCCGGCGTTCCGGCACCGTCTGCGATCCCCACAGCAGGCATGGTGACCGGCCCTGCCGCAGCCGCGACTCCGGGATCGTCAGGCTTCTCGAGCGACGCCGGCGCGATGGACTCGGCGTCGAAGGCGGCACCTCCCGAAGCATCGCAGGCTGAACGGAACGCGGCGCTGACGCCCGCGTCCGAGCCCGCAAGGCCGGACCGCACGATGCTGCTGGCGCTCTCGCTGGCCCTGCTCGCGGCCGGCATCGGGCTCTTCGTCGCCAATCGCGTGCTGCGCCACCGCGCCCAGGCCTGACGCCCCCCGCCACGGATCGCGCGTCCCGTCGCGCGCTACGATGGCGGCCGCGCCGGAGTGGCGGAACAGGCAGACGCGACGGTCTCAAACACCGTTGAGGGCAACCTCATCCGGGTTCAAGTCCCGGCTCCGGTACCACGCTTTGAGCGTGACACGGTCCCCGGCGCCCGTCCAGGCTGTCCGGCGGCCACCCAGCCCTTCCCGGGGTTGCGGAGACACGTGGCCGCGGGCCTGCGTGACATCCACGCGAAGAGCCTGCCGGATGGCCCCCCAACCGCGGGCCACTCGGCCCTCTGCGAAAGGGCCGGCAACCGGCGATGCTTTCGTCAACGCCTCTGTTGCCCTTCCCCCCAGGGCTGCGGGGGCGTATTTCATGTCCGACCCGGCCTGGCGCGGTACTCCCACGGGGCCGGCGACGGCCTCAGCGCACCGCCGCTGCCGCGCCGGCGACCGACCGAACCGTCCGCGCGTCGCGCCGGTGTACGCTTCCGACCGCCGCTGCCCGATTGCGGCCACCCGAAGGAGATCCCATGAGCGTCTTCCGCCGCCTGTTCGGGGGCGCGACGGAGCCCGACCCCGGCTTGGACCCTGCGCCGGACGCGGCGCGCGACGCGACCCCGACCGCCGACACCGCGACGGTCCGTCGGATCGTCTCCCAGCTGGAGGCACTTCCCCCGGAGCGGGCCCGCTACCTCGCCGCCGCCTCGTACGTGCTGGCCCGCGTGTCGAACGCGGACCTCGTGATGAGTCCGGAGGAGACCACGTTCATGGAGCGGACACTGGTCGAGGAGAGCGGGATCGGCGAGGCCGAGGCGGTCCTCGTCGTCGAGGCTGCGAAGCAGCAGGCCCGCCTGTTCGGCTCCACGGAGGACTACCTGGTCACCCGCGAGTTCAAGCGCATCTCCGAGCCGGATCAGCGCCTCCGGCTCCTCCGAGCGTGTTTCCTGGCAGCGGCCGCGGATTCCTCGATCTCGTCCGCCGAAGGCGCAACGCTGAACCAGATCGCGAGCGAGCTCGACATCGACGCCGCGTCACTCAGCGCGCTCCGGAGCGAGTTCGCTGACCGGCTGTCCGTGGTCCAGGCGTTGCGCGCGGCGCGCGGGGCGGACGTCGCCCGGGACTGACGCGACCCGCGGCCGAACCCGCGGCGGCCCGCGCTCGACGGCCCGCCCCGGCCGCCCGGCCGCCCCGGCTGCATTGGATGCACGATCGCGACGAGCGGCGGGTCGTCGGACGGGTCCTCGCGTCGGACATGTTCCATCAGACGCACGAACTCGCCCCGGGCCTGCCGTTCTGGCGGTCCGCGCCTCGCCCCAGGGGCCGCGGACGCGGCCGGCGGGTCCGTTTCGTGCATCCGGTGCAGATCGATGTGGTTTTCGTGCGCCGGGTGCATGGATTCGACGTGAAGGGTGCAGGCACCTTCGCGCCGATCGGTCAAGCCGGGCCGACCGCCCGCCTGGCCCGTGGCTGACGCCGCTTCAGGCCGAAGCGCCCAGGGCGTCGTCCTGGAGCACGAGCTCGAGCCTGCAGATCTCGGGGCGGAGCCGGCGGCCCACGTCTGTGACAAGCTCCGCGTCATAGGCGACGCCCGAGCGCAGCTCCATCGGCAGGGCCGGGCGACCGTGCCCCTGCGGCAGGTGCACCGTGACCCGGGTACCGCCGGGGCGTGATCGCAGGAGGTCGCGGACGGTTGCCATGGCAGTCTGCAGGACCTCGGGCGCGATCCCGGCCCCGAACCGGACGTGCAGACGGCCGGCCGGCCCGGCCTCGACCGGCACGGTGGGCTCCGCGGCGGATGCGACCGCGCGCGAGCGAGCCTCCTCGGGGAGCGGCGGCGCCTCGAAGTCCGGCGCCGCGGCCTCGAGATCCGCCGGTTCCGACGACCCGGGGAGCGGTTCCGGCGGCATCGGGCCAGGGGCGCCGGCCGCCTGAGCGCCGGCCGCCTGACCGTCGCGAACCGCCTGCCCGCCGGCGCCGCCGGCGCCGCGCTCCGACCGTGGGCCGTTCACGTTTGCGTGCCCATTGCCGTTGCGCAGACCGTTCCCATTCGCACCGGCCCCACGGGCGCCGCCGACTCGGCCGCGCCCGCGCGACCCACGCTCGCCGGCCGCGACCTCCGCCGCGAATGCCTCCTCGCCGCGCGCAGCCGCGGCATCCCACTCCCAGGCCGCGTCCGCGAGCAGCGAAACCTCCTCGCCGCGGTGGTCGATCCGGCCGGCGACCAGGAGGATCACGCCCTCGTTCCACGTCCCGGTGGTCTGCTCGTGGAGCCTCGGGAAGACGACCACCTCGATCGCGCCCTGCAGGTCCTCCAGCGTGACGACGGCCATCGTGGCCTTCGCCTTCGTGACCACCGTCCGGCTGCCCGTGACCACTCCGCCCACCACGACGCGCTGCCCGTCCAGCGATTCGTCCTTCAGGTCGCCGGAGTACGCGGTGACGAAGTGGCCGATCCGCTCCGCCACCTCACCCAGCGGATGGTCCGAGAGGTAGAGCCCCAGCAGCTCCTTCTCCCAGCGAAGCCGCTCGCGGGTGGGGACATCCGGCGCGGCCGGCAGCGGGGCCTCGAGCGCGGCGGGCTCCGCGGCCAGGTCGAAGAAGCTGATCTGGCCGGAGGCCCGCTCGCGCTGGTCGGCCTGGGCCGTGGCCAGCGTGTCGTCGAGCGCATCCAGCAGCCGGCCCGGGTGGCCGAACGCGCTGAGCGCGCCGACCTTCGCGAGCGATTCGAGGACGCGCTTGTTCGTCAGCCGCAAGTCGATCCGGTTGCAGAAGTCGGCGAAGGATCGGAACGTGCCGCCCGCCTCCCGCGCGGCGATGATCGACTCGATCGCGCCCTGGCCGACGTTCTTGACGGCGAGCAGCCCGAACCGGATCGACGGGCCCTCGACGGTGAACTCGAGGTGGCTGGCGTGGACGTCCGGCGGCAGGACGGAGATCCCCAGGCGTCGGCACTCGGCGACCGCCGCGGCGACCTTCTCCGCGTTGTCGCGGAAGGCGGTCAGGACGCTCGTCATGTACTCGACGGTGTAGTTCGCCTTGAGGTACGCCGTCTGGTACGCCACCAGGCCGTAGCACGTGGCATGCGCCTTGTTGAAGCCATAGCGCTCGAAGGGCTCGAACGCCCTGAAGACGGCGTCGATCGTGTCGGGCTGGACGCCGCGCTCGGCGGCCTGGGTGACGAACTTGTCCTTGAGCGACCGGAGCACCGCGGACTTCTTCTTCCGGATCGCGTAGCCCAGCGTGTCCGCTTCCGGCCCGGTGAAGCCGGCCAGGGACACCGCGGCGGCCATGATGTCCTCCTGGTAGACGAAGACCCCGTACGTCCGTACCAGGTAGGGCTCCAACAGCGGATGGAGGTAGGTCACCGGCTCGCGCCCGTGCTTGCGGGCGATGTAGTGCGGGATGTTGTCCATCGGGCCCGGCCGGTAGAGCGCGACCATCGCCGCCAGGTCGTAGACCGACGTGGGCTGCAGCTCACGGACGTAGCGCCGCATCCCCGCCGACTCCAGCTGGAAGACGCCGGTCGTCTCGCCGGATGCGAGCAGCTCGAAGGTCTTCGCGTCGTCGAGCGGGATCCGGTCCAGGTCGATCTCGACGCCGCGGTGCTCCCGCACGAGGTCCACCGCCTGGCGCAGGATCGTCAGGTTCGAGAGGCCCAGGAAGTCGAACTTGAGGAGCCCCAGCGCCTCCACCCCGTGCATCTCGCACTGGGTCATGGTGGCG
>Ga0208587_1001849_pt1 | contig 11071 bp, 8 predicted proteins | sample NGESurdeep092012_7_FD_184472 | JGI IMG/M metagenome (GOLD analysis project Ga0208587, IMG submission 184472) | Arctic peat soil microbial communities from Barrow, Alaska - NGEE Surface sample 210 deep-092012 (SPAdes) | ecosystem: Environmental > Terrestrial > Soil > Wetlands > Peat ...
CGCGCTGTCGATTGGGTCACCGAGACCCAACGCCACGCCTCTGATCACGATTCGAAAGCGCATTTCTCATCGTTGCCTGGTCCGCCTGCTGGTATACCGAACCTGTCAACGAGTTTGAGACACCGGGTGGACTGAGTTTACTGAGCAACGTCCCCTGAGCCGAGGAGCTTGGGTGGAACGCTCAAGCCCCGTTAGGTGGATGCGCCCGCAGGCGGTTTCCCATACCTTCGTCTTACGACTATCGCGACGATGAGCCAGAACCCGCCCAGACTCATAAAGACAGTCGCGACGATGAGCCAGAACCCGCCCAGACTCATAAAGACAGTGTTGTTCGCAGCTTTCAAGCCCGCTGCAAAGCAAAGCAGCGCAACTACCACGAATGCCACACCTGACCTAAAGAACTGTTGCATTACGTCCTCCTATTACGCTTGCTACCAAGCGAGTGCGCATCGATCAGCGGGCTGAACGTACCGCGCCAGCGACCGACATCATGAGACTGGAGCAAGCGCTTGTCTCCGCGAAAGCTGAACTTGCCGCGGCTGAAAGGCCACGGCGTCAGCTATTCGGGTACAGGTTAAGGGATGGAATCGAGAAAACGTCATGATAACTGGAACTGATTTAGCGGAGAGATTCTTTTCGAGCAACGGTACCACATATGATCAGATAGCCAATCTGAGCACTTTGGGACTTGATATATGGTGGAAAAAACTGATCCTCAACAAAGTGCCCAAAGGTTCCAGGCAAATCCTGGATCAAGCTTGCGGGACCGGCATTCTAACTTTCAAAATTGCCCGAAAGTTTCCCCACTGCCGCGTCATCGGCGTCGATCTACAGGACGAATACATAAGCATAGCCAGGAAAAAAGCTAAAGACCTCCAACTGACTAACATCGAGTTTATTTCCGGTCGCGCGGAGGACGTAATTCTGGATGGAGGTTTTGATTGTATAACTTCCTCCTACCTGGCCAAGTACGCTGATCTCGATCGTTTGATCGAAAACGCGAGAGGAATGCTGCGCGAGGGCGGCGTTCTCATCATCCACGAGCTTACTTGTCCTGCTAACCCGGTTTTGGCTAGCCTTTGGAAGCTGAACTTCAAGTTTCTACAAACCTATGGCGCCTGGAAATATCCCGAGTGGGAGACAGCTTTTCGCGAAGTGCCGGCTGTCCTCAAGGAAACAAACTGGGTAAATGAGTTGACTGAAATTCTTAAAGCAAACGAGTTTTCCAATATCAACGTAGCGTCTCTCGCTTTTGAGGCATCCGCTATCGTCACAGCCAGAAAAGTGCGATGACTCTTGATCCAAATGAAAACGGACGTCTAGTGGGCGTCCGTTTGTTTTTGTGAGCGGAAAACTGTGAGTCCTCCTACATTTGTGGCGCTCCACTCCGCCTCACAACACTGCAGTGGCAGCCTACATCAGGTCATTGGCCAAGAACAATTAGTCGCCGGACAGCGCGGACGCTTACCGGTGACCTCCGCCGCCCCAGCTCTATCACGTGATGGCCGCCGGCTCGCGATCTATCCCTGCGCAAGAATGAGTTTCAACGCGTCAGCTACCGCCTTGCTCTCCGCATCACCGGTGATGATGTCAATCGCATCGGCGCGTTCCACGCCGAGTCTGAGTTCCACGGCACGCGCGATCTGTTCCTGCTCGAAGATCTTGCGGCCCATGATGGCCTGATTCGCGCCAAGCAACTTGAGCATCGCGAGTCCTACGGCGTCAACGGCGACCCGATCGTCACCGGCGATCATCACGTTGCCCGCCTTCAGCTCGCCGCGCGAAGGTCCACCGTCAGTGAAGGCCGCCACTCCGTCGAGCACAATGAGATCCGGCCGGTAGCCGGTGTTCAGCTCGGCAATCATTCGCCGCATGTCAGGCGACGCGTGCATGATCCTCCGGATCGACTTCGGCGTCAAGCCCACCGAGAGTTTGAGCGACATGGTGAACACGCCGCCAGAGCCGTGCGTCTTGAGGCAACAGGTCGAAACGTTGTAACCGGCGTCCACCACCAGACGGGGCAACGAAAAGCCCTGGGGCCAGTGCGCTCCCGGAAAAGTCACCCAGTCCTTCTCGGCGATCTGCTCGTAGTCCACCACGTCGAAGTGGAAGTCCCGCGCCAAGTCGAATGTCCCCTTCTGCTGCATGACGCGGCGCGTCTGCGGCGGGCCACTCGACTCGCCCAGTGTGACAGTGCGCGCATTCAGGTCATGCAGCTCGGTGACCAGTTGCGACAGGGTGTCGTTGTGAGTCGAGCCCGGCGCTTCGTCGGCACTGTTGAAGTTCGGCTTGATGACGACCTTCTTGTCTCTGACGGCCTTGAGGTCGAGCAGCTTGAGCGCAGCTTTGACGCCCCTTTTCCGGTCGCTGGTCCTGACGAGGCTGACGCGGCTGCGCCGTCGTCCAACCACTTGCGCCAAGCCTGCCGTTCCAAGCGCCGGCATCAAGGCGAGACCAGCCGTCATCATTCGGATGAAATCGCGACGATCGAGTTCACGAGCGAGCCGAACCATGCATCCTCCCGGGCGAGAGCAACGAGCCTGTCCCGATGACATGAACACACAGCAAGTCCGGCGCCGAAGCTCGTGTGAATCGCACGCTAACTTTGAGGGTAATGGGGCGTGAAGCCCGGTGAGGCGTGCTACGTCACGTGCGCGGCGTCAAACAGTCATCCGGTGAATTCGGGAAAATCTTCTGCGCCGGAGTGGCATCGCCGTGCTACGCGGGGGAAAGCCGCAGCAGGACTCGTTTTTCATTAAGGCACTAGGAACGAAAGCCGACATTACAGCAGAAGCGCCAACGTACCCTGAGCTTGTTGAAGCATTCCAGGCGCGTGTAAGACAATGGCATGCATCAGGTTCCTAAGACGGACGTGTCGGTCAAAACGTTGGTAATCCGCGTCGGGCTGTCAGGAGGCATAACGCAAGGCTTCGGACCTACGCCACTAACCTCACGCCCGATGGGCGTGAGGTGATTGTCATAAGCATCAATCTCGTTGCAGCGTCGCAGCAGTATATCGCTTGAATGCTGAAACGCCCCCGATGACGCCCTTGCCGCGGTAGGGCCAAGCGGAGCATACTCGTGGACGTTCGTTCAAGCTCTTGGCTAGTCCCGACCGGGTGAACTGCGCAACACCAGTGCGACTCGCTTCGCCCGAGCGAGCCATCGCAGAACCAATGACAATTGACCTCACCAGTCGTTTGAAGATCCGTCGGCTGCTCGCCGCCGGGTTGCGCACGAATGGAACCGCGAAGTCGCGGTGCATCCCCAGCGAACTGAAGGCGTAGTCAGTCGTCGCGCGAATCGCGTCGGTCACGATACTGCGGCCCCAGAACTCGCGCCCGATCCAGTGCCCGATCTCTGCGTCTTCCGCTCGATATCCTGTCCGAGCATGAGGATGATAAAGTGGTCACGGAGACTGTCCCGTGGCTGAACGCGGCCCTCGCACATGTTCTTTGTGGCGTGTCTATTTCACGAGCACGATTTCCACCGGCGTGCCGGTAATTCCCATCTTCACGATGCGATACGGTGCGGCTGTGGTGACGAAGAGCGTGAGTGGTTGATCCTCACCGGTGCGCTCAACGCGGTAGGCCTGGAAGGTGCCGGCGGGGACCGTCACCGACTCCGTGCCGGTGACGCTCAGCGTGATGTTCTTCACCGCCCCCGATGACGCGTCGAAGGCGCTGGCGTTGAATTTCGAATCCGGCGCCCACTTCAATCCCGGCACCAGCGCAATGATCATGTTGTTATCGAGCACGCCGGGCGCGATGGTCGTGTCCACCGAGACGGTCTTTATTCCCGTGGGAGTTGGCGTCATGCTGCTCCCCTTAGCGCGTCCGTTGGCGTACGTGACGTCGACGTTGATGCTCTGTCCCTGAACCTTGCCTTCCTCCTTGACCGCCTGTGGCGTGAGGTTGGCGCTGAAGGACGTCTGTGACGTCTGCGACATCATCGGCCCGATTGCCATTGCCGAGCGATATTCGTAGCCCGACGTGGTTTTCCTGAGCGCGGTCGTCTGATAGCCCATCGCGTTCCCCTGCACGAGCACCGCGAAGCTGTCGGCGCGTTCAGCGAGCTTGGTGATGTCCACCGGCAGCGTCGTGATCTTCGCGATCAGGTCGGTGGGCATCATCGCGTCGCCATGCGCGTTCACGATCTTCGTCGGCGCGATCTTCGACAGCTTGTCGTAGATTGCCGCGCCGTCGCCCACCACGACGATGAGCGATTGATCGGGACGCATGTACGACTTGGCCGCCGCTTCAACCTGCGCCGCCGTCACTGCGGCGAGCCGAGGGCGAAGCGTGCGAATGAAATCGTTTGGCAGCCCGAGCATCGTGTAACGCCCGACCTGCTCGGCAATCCCCTGCGCGGTCTCGAGCTGAAGCGGCAGGCTGCCGACCAGTCCGTTCTTCGCCGCGTCGAGCTCCGCGGAGGGCGCAGGGACGGTGCCGAGATTGCGCTCGATCTTCAGCATCTCGGTGAGCGCGGAATCGGTGACGGCGTTGCGCACCTCCGCGGACGCTGCGAAGGTGCCGATGTCGTGATTGCGCGCGAGCGACGAGTACGCGCCATACGTCCAGCTCTTCTGCTCGCGCAGTGTCTTGAAGAGACGCCCGTCGGACCCCCCGCCGAGTATTCTGCTCGCGACAGTGAGGGCGTAGTAGCTCGGGCTCGACGGCGCGTGCGTGAGATTGCCCACGATGATGTTGCTCTGCACCGAACCGGGACGATGCACGAGGAGGATCTCCGTCTTCGTCCGCGTGGTCGGCTGTGGACGTGTCGCCACCGCCGGTGCCGTGCCGCTCCAGCTCCCGAAGTACTTCTGGGCAAGCTCCTTCGTGCGCGCGAGCGTGATCTCCCCGGCGACGACGAGCAGCGCTCCCGTTGGAGCGAGTCGCGATTTCTGGAACATGCGCAGATCATCGTTCGTCAGCGCGCGCACTGTTCCCGGCGTGGGGTGCTCGCCGTACGGATGCGCGCCGAAGAGCTGGGCTGCGAAAAACTTCGATGCCAATGCGCTGGGCTGCGATTGCTCGAGCTGCAGCGCGGAGAGGGTCTGCGTGCGCGCGAGCTCTACTTCCTTTCCGTCGAAGGTCGGCTTCGCCACCGCGTCGCCGACGAGCTCGAAGGCCAGCGGCGCGTCTTCCGCCAGTACGTTCGCACGCACGGTCATGAAGTCCGTTCCGGAACTCGCGCCGATCGATCCGCCAACGCCCTCGATGGCGGAGGACACCTGATCAGCGGTGCGCGCGGCGGCGCCCTTGGTAATCACGCTCGCCACTATCGAGGCGAGGCCTTCCTTGCCGGCGGGATCGTACGCATCGCCCGCCGGGAGCATGAGCGCGAGCGAGACGACCGGTTGGCGCTTGCTCTCCACGAGCATGATGCGAAGCCCGTTGGACAGCGTCGCTTCCTGAAACGCGGGAATGGCAGCCGGCTTTACGGGGCCGGGTGCGGGTGCCTTCTTCGGCGCCTGTGCACTAGCGGCGAGCGAGCAAAGCGCGAGTGACGCGGCAACGCACGCGCCTCGCGAAAAATGTGTCGTGCGACTCATGGGCGGGGCCCCTCGGGCGGCTTGATCAGAATCACCGTCGAATTGTCGGGACGCAGATACTGCTGCGCCACGCGCTTGATGTCGTCCTTGGTCACCTTCATGTAGCGATCGAGATCCGTGTTCACGGCCGCCGGATTCCCGAGGTACATGTTCGCGCTCTGAATCGACTCCGCTACGTTGAGCGCCTGCTGCTTGCCGAAGATCTCGCCCGCGCGACGGCTGTTCTTCGCCTTGGTGAGCTCCGCGTCGGTGACGCCGTCCGCGGCAACCTTGGCGATCTCTTTGGAGATCAGCTTGTCGAGCGAGTCGGTGGAGACGCCTTGATTCGCGATGGCCAGCGCGGCAAAGGTGCTCGGTCCACGATGCGGGCCGGTGACGTCGAGACCAACCTGCGTCGCGAGCGCTGCCTTGGCCTCACGCGCGATGGCGCGATTCATCCGCGAACTCTCGCCGCCGCCGAGGATGGTGGCGAGCAGCTCGAGTGCGGCGTGATCCTGGCTCTTGTACTCCGGCACCAGATAGATGCGGAGCAGGGCAGGAAGCGTCGCCTTCTGGTCGATGACCGTCTCGCGGCGCTCACCCGCGTTGAACTTCGTGTCGCAGGTGACGGGTGGCGGCTCCTTCGCGCGCGGAATGTCGCCGAAGTACTGCTGGATGAGCTGCTTCGCTTCAGCGGGATCGAAGTCGCCGACTACGGTGAGGTTAGCATTGTTCGGCGTGTAGTACAGATCGAAGAACGCCTTCACGTCTTCCGTCTTCGTCGCGTTCAGATCGGTCATGGAGCCGATCAGCTCGTGGCCATACGGAAAGCAGGTCTTGGGATCGAACGGAGCGGTGACGCCCTTGAGAAACGCGCCGGTGTACGGCTGGTTGTCGATGCGAAGGCGGCGCTCCTCCTTCACTGTCTCGCGCTGGTTCTCGAAGTTGGTCTGATTGATGGCCAGCGAGCGCATGCGATCCGCCTCGAGCCACAACCCCATGTTGTAGCGATTGGACGGCAGGACCTCCCAGTAGTTCGTGCGGTCGTCCTGCGTGCTGCCGTTCATTTGGCCGCCCGCCTGTTCGATCATGGACATGTGGGCGCCCTTCGGCACATTGCCGGAGCCCTGAAACATCATGTGCTCGAACAGGTGCGCGAAGCCGGTCCGGCCCACCTGTTCGTTTCGTGAGCCGACGTTGTACCAGACATTGACGGCAACGACCTGCGTGGAATGATCGGGCGCCAGCACGACCTTCAACCCGTTGCCGAGCGTGAAGGTGTCGAGCTGAATTCGGCCGGATTCCTGCGCCTTGAGCGCGTCGTGCGGAGCCGCCGCTAGCGTCATCACGCTGGCGAGGGCGAGAGTAAAGCACCGCATTCGTGAGGCCCTGGATGGGGAAACAGTGGTCCCGTACGCGCACGGGCGAGGACGGGAGTGCATGTGAGGAGAAAACGTACGGTGCCGAGCGCCGCGGCGGGAGTGGTGCGCTCCAGCCAGCCCGCTCCGATTGGCAGACTACCGCGCCCCAGCTCGGCGTACCTAAAGAGGTGTCAGTTCAGGTATCAGTTGCATGCGGACATCGTGGGACCTCGGGGCAGGGGCGCACAGGACATTTAGCGGTCCGTCATAGTGAAATGAGGACATCTTGTCCGAATCCCTGTCTATACTTTCACGCCTGATAAGCGTGAGGTCGGTAGTTCAACTCTACCCAGGCCCATTTAGCGGATATGGCGTCCCACGACGATACAAGTCGCTGAGACGCCATTATGTGTTTTATGCGAGCGACCCCCAGTGACAACCACAAGTGACAGAGCGCGGCGTCTAGCACGCGCTAAACGGGGGAGACACAGATGCGTACTAAGAGTGCGAAGGGCAGGAGCCGGATCTACTGGAATCGCCAGCGCTCAGCGTCGGTGGGCATTTCGTGAGTTTACTTCAATACCTCACGGGTTCAGATTAGGGTGTTCTCCCGTATCGACTCTTGGACAGTGAATGACCGAGACCTCACAAGGCGTTCTTTAGAAATCTTGCAAACAAGTCGGAGAAAAGATGAGCGAAGAACGACCAACAGATTCGCACTCTCATTCGGCCGGACATGTACACACGCACGACCATAATCCGAATGAGAACGCTCGCCCGAGTGAGCCGCGTCATTCGGACCACAGAGATGGACACGGTGGTCATGGTCACGCGCACGGAATGGTCGATCCATCAATTTCCGGGACTGACGAAGGGATTTGGGCAGTAAAGTGGAGCTTCGTCGGACTCTTCATCACCGCATCGATTCAGCTGGTTGTGGTTTTCCTCTCCGGAAGCGTGGCTCTCCTAGCGGACGCGATTCATAACTTCGGCGATGCGGCGACTGCGATTCCCCTTGGTATCGCTTTTCTTTTTGCCAAGCGGAAGCCAACCGCTCGATTTAATTATGGGTTTGGCCGCGTAGAGGATTTGGCTGGCTTGGCCCTCGTACTCATCATATTCGCCAGCGCTGGCGTAGCGTTTTATCAGTCTGTCGAACGACTTCTCCATCCACGACCCGTGACTCACATCATGGCCATCGTCGTCGCGTCCATCATAGGCTTTCTCGGTAACGAGGGAGTTGCTGTCTTTCGGATTCGGGTTGGCCGTAAGATTGGTAGTGCCGCCCTCACTGCAGATGGGTACCACGCCCGAACTGATGGATGGACCAGTCTTGCAGTCCTTGTCGGCGCTCTTGGAGTCTACTTCGGTTATCCGAAAGCCGATCCAATTATCGGCTTGCTCATTACCGTCGCCATTCTTGCTATCGTGTGGCAGTCCGTGAAACTCGTTGTGACCCGGATGCTGGATGGGGTCGAGCCTGAGACCGCGAAGGAGGTTCGCCACGCTGCCCACCATGTTACCGGAGTTCTAGGCGTCAGCGACATCAGAACGCGATGGATCGGTCACCGCCTCCACACCGAAGTAAACATCACGGTTGATCCGGCGCTCAGTGTGACACAGGGACATTTCATTGCGAGAAAGGTCGAAGGCGAGTTGTTGGGACATCTCCAGTTCCTCTCAAGCGTAATAATCCACGTCGATCCTGCGAGCGAACCCGGAGAACATTTCCACCGGAGTACCGAACTACCAGCGAAAGCCTTCGCCCCCAAACCACACTGAAATCCCGGTCTGGCAGAAAAATACAGGGCGCCTCTACCAGCCCCGTTGAAGTGTCAATGCGGATGTGCCGCGCGGCATACCCTCGCGCTGGCCCACTTCTTCGAGCTCGTGCAAGCGTTCCAGCACGAGTACATGGAGCGGCCGGCAATAGCGGACGTTTCATCCACTGCTCACAAGAGGTTATGCGGTAAGCGGCCTGGACCTGTGACCTCCGTTCTAGGTAAGCACGAACTGACCTGAGTCCAGATTGCTGTCGATTGCGCTGTCGATTCACTCCGACATCGCGAAGGGTGAACAACGGCAGATCACGCAGTCCGTCAACGATTCAAAGACTTCTTGCCGGATTTCTCACTCCCCTTCGGTCGCCTGATAAGCGTGAGGTCGGTAGTTCAACTCTACCCAGGCCCATTTTACAAAGAGCAAACCCCGCAACGATTTGCGCATTGACGGGGTTTTTTTTGGCACTATGGCGAGAGGTCAGTGAGAATGGCAGTGACAAACTCACGCGATCTAGATCATAAGAGCAGTTGACGGATTAAACCAAGAAAACTTCCGACTGCGTGCGTCGATCCCAGTCAGACTATGGATGGTTGCACGGCCCACTGCGACACGGTTAGAAATCGCCGTGTGGAACGGGAATGCGACAGTCAGGGTTGGTCTGCCAACCGATCGGGCGAGGCTGACGCACGATCAGCCTCTGAGGCGCGGGGAAGGTATACTTCGTTAGCTCGCCGACAGACTCCGAGGCCCCACAGCGAGCTCCGGGGCCGAGCCACCTGCATCCACTCCGGGGACCCTATGACAAAATACTCGCTTCCAATCCCAGCCGTCCTCCTGGCGGTCAGCCTGGCCGGGCCGCACGTCGCTCGCGCGCAAACGTTCAGGGTCGACAGGTTCAGCATCGGTGGTGAGGGGGGCACCGACTATGTGACCGCCGAACCGGGCACCGGCCGTGTCTTCGTGTCCCGCGGTACCCACGTCATGGTGATCGACGGTCCCACGGGCAAGGTGCTGGGGGATATTCCGGACACGCCGCGTACGCACGGCATCGCGCTGGCGCCCAAGTCAAATCACGGTTTCACTACCAACGGCGGTGATTCGACCGTGACGATGTTCGATCTCAAGACCCTAGTCGTGATCAAGAAGATCCAGACGCACACCGGCGGTCTCGATGGAATCATGTACGATGACTTCTCTGATCGGATCATCCTCACGAATCACAGCCGTCCGATCGGGACCGCCACGGCGATCGATGCCCGGACCGGAGAGATCGTGGGCGTGGCCGAGCTCGAGGACAATGCCCCGGAAGGCGCCGCAAGTGATGGGAAAGGCAAGATCTTCGTCAACAACGAGAGCAAGAACACGATCCAGGTGATCGATGTCAAGACGATGAAGGTGCTCTCATCATGGCCCGTTGCGCCCTGCGACGGCCCGACGGGAATCGCGTTCGACCGCTCGTCGAATCGAATTTTCTCGGGCTGCGGGAAGACGTCCGTGGTCATCGACCCCAGCTCCGGCCGGGTCGTGGCGACGATCGCGAACGGTGATGGAGTCGATGCGCTAGGGTGGGACGCCTCAGAAAAGCTGATCTACATCCCGGCTGGGCGAGACGGCAACGTCACTGTCGTCCACCAGGATTCACCGGACAAGTACACCGTCGTAGCCACGGTGCCGACCATACGTGGCGCGAAGACGATCGCCGTCGATCCGGTGAGGCACGTGACGTATCTCTTTCAACCCGAGTACGGACCGGCGCCGGCGCCCGCACCGGGAACACCGGCCCCGGCGCCGGGGACCCGGCCTCCCCGCGGTCCGATGATCGGCACATGGTTCTTTGCCATCAGTCACTGATGGAGCGGATGTCTGGGACGTTGGCAAGGCTCCAGCTGGCACACTTACGCCATTCACCTCACGACAGATGGGCGAACGTCTCGTTGTAATTCAGCTTGGAAGAAGCAACTTCCAGGCTTAGTCTTGCTCATTGAATGTCGCTCACTAGCTACCCGCAGTTCACTCTACCTGATTGCGAGTCGATGCAGCGCATTGCTTGACTCTACGACGTAGCGTTGCAACTGCATCAGATCGGAGTCAATCATGGGCGCTGATCGATGGTCTCCATGAGTGGTTCGCAATCTAGGATCCGAGCCAGCAACCCACGGAGCCGAGTAGGAGGCGGCCACCTCTCGCTTGATGGGCGAGGAGCCAGCCAAGGTTCGCGCTCTACGACAGTCACGCCGAACCAAGGCAGCGCCCGCATCCCGATTCACCAGAAACTCAGATCGCGACGAAGGACCAAGGTAACTCGATAGTGTAAGGTCCGATCCATCAGCACGTAACTGGCTTTGATTTCGTCGCCTATTAGAGTCGCAGCAATGCTTGGCTGAGAGCGCGCACC
>Ga0208587_1001850_pt1 | contig 11070 bp, 8 predicted proteins | sample NGESurdeep092012_7_FD_184472 | JGI IMG/M metagenome (GOLD analysis project Ga0208587, IMG submission 184472) | Arctic peat soil microbial communities from Barrow, Alaska - NGEE Surface sample 210 deep-092012 (SPAdes) | ecosystem: Environmental > Terrestrial > Soil > Wetlands > Peat ...
CTGACCCTGAAGTAGCCAGAACCCGAAACCTGAAAACGCGTAAAACCCCTGGTCAGCAGGGGTTTTACGCGTTTTCAAACACGTAACTTCGGGCTAAAGTCCCGGTAAGCGGGGTCTGACATGCAGCGGAACAGCGGTTGGCGGCAAGCGGGGGCTCAGTCGGGGTTGGGTGTCGCCCGCGGGCTGATCCCCGTGCCGGTGGAGTTCCTCAGGAACGAGCACGTGGCTGCGTACGGGCGCTTCGACGGTGTGCTCGTGAGGACCACTTGCGCGGAGAATCCCGATAGCCCCGTGCTGCGCGGTCTCCACGGGCACTACCGAAACCGCCCGCGCTCACGGCTTGCATCGACGGCGACGAGGCCCAGGAGGATTCCTTCGACACCTTGACGGAGCCGCGTTCACGCCGTGTGCCGACTCACCGGTAGCGGTGCACCCGCGGCGCAGACCCCTGCCGCCCAGCATCGCCGCAGATCACAGCCGACCGCCGATCCTTGGCGCCCATGGCTGTTCCGCTGCATGTCAGACCCCTGCCCGGCATCGACCTTGGCCTGGTTGACCCACCCGCGCAACATCTCGGGATTGATCCATAACTACTCACCGACCCGCTACAACGCACCCGGGCGAGTGACAGGGTCACGCCGCGCGTCCACCGCCGTACAAATCACCCACTCCCGAAGCTCCTCGGGATGCTTCCTCGGTGCCACCATGACTCTCATCCTTTCCAAGAATGAGAGCCTCCAACGGACCCGCCACGAGACCACCGCGAGGTACCCAGCCCTCCCACAGGTGTCGGTGTTCGAAGGTCTTCGAACACCGCGCGACACGTCATGAGCCTCGATACGGACGACCTCTACGCGTTTCCCGACTCCCCAGGTCGAGTCACCACTCAGCAATTGATCCGTCGGCGTGGCGCCAGATCGGATTGCGCCACCGATGCCCCTCCTTGGAGCGCTCCACGACGTACTCCTCGTTGACCTCGATTCCCAGCCCTGGCCCGTCCGGAATCGCAACCATTCCGTCGTCGTATGCAAACACCGACGGATCAACGACGTAGTCGAGCAGGTCGTTCGACTTGTTGTAGTGGATTCCCAGGCTCTGCTCCTGAATAAAGGCATTGTGGCAGCCTGCGTCGATCTGGAGGCAGGTGGCGAGCGCTATCGGCCCGAGAGGACAGTGGAGCGCAAGCCCGATGTCGTAAGCCTCCGCCATTGAGGCGATCTTGCGGGTCTCGGTGATTCCCCCAGCGTGCGACGGGTCAGGTTGGATGATATCCACCGCACCACTGGCCAAGATTTGCTTGAAGTCCCAGCGCGAGAAGAGACGTTCACCAAGCGCGATCGGGGTCGTGGTGCTCCGGAGCGTGTCGAGCATCGAGTCCACGTTCTCACTGAGGACCGGCTCTTCGATGAACATGAGCTTGTACGGCTCTAGCTCGGCGATGAGGACCTTGGCCATGGGCCTGTGCACACGGCCGTGAAAATCGACACCGATCCCGATGTTTGGCCCTACCGCGTCGCGCACGGCGGCGACGTTGGAGAGGCAGAGATCGACCTTGTCCCAGGTGTCGATGTACTGCATCTCCTCGGTGCCGTTCATCTTCACCGCCGTGAAACCCGTGTCAACCGCTGCGCGCGCTGCCGATGCGGTCTCGGCAGGGCGGTCACCGCCGATCCACGAGTACACGCGCATCCTGTCGCGGACGCGCCCGCCGAGAAGTTCGTGAACCGGGACCCCCAGCGCCTTGCCCTTGATGTCCCACAGCGCCTGGTCGATCCCGGCGATCGCACTCATCAAGATGGGCCCGCCACGGTAGAAGCCCCCCCGGTAGAGCACGGTCCAGATGTCCTCGATGTTGCGGGGGTCGTGGCCGACCACGTAGTCGGAGAGCTCCTCGACAGCAGCAGCGACCGTCGCGGCGCGCCCCTCGATGACCGGTTCACCCCATCCGACAATCCCGTCGTCGGTCTCGATCTTGAGGAACAACCAGCGCGGCGGAACCGCGAAGGTGGTCATCTTGGTGATCTTCACTTGACACGTCCTGATGGGGTGGTTTCGGTCCGCCATACGGAGATGATTCCAGCGGCACGGCGGCGCAATTCATCGATCTCGATGCCTGCCCGGTAGAGCGAGGATCCGATCCCGAATCCGGTCGCTCCTGCGGCACGCCACGACCCCATGTTTGACGCGTCGACACCGCCCACCGGAAGCAGGCCGGTTCCGTGCGGAAGGACTGCAGTCCACGCCTTGAGCCCGACAGTACCTACCTGCTCAGCGGGGAAGACCTTGACGTTCCGGGCTCCTGCTGCGAGAGCGGTGAACGCCTCGGTCGGGGTGGCCGCACCCGGGAAGGTCGACATGCCGAGGCGCACTGTCTCTCGAATGACTTCGGGGTCGGTGTTCGGCGAGATGATCATCTCGGCCCCTGCATCGTGGCACTGCCGGACCTGTTCGATCGTCAGTACCGTCCCGGCTCCGACGGTGCAGTCGACCGGAACCGCTGCACGGATGGTCGCGATCGATCGCAGAGGGTCGGGGGAATTCAGCGGAACCTCCAAGGCTCGGAAGCCCGCGTCATAGAGGCATCGGCCGACGTCGGTCGCCTCCCGGTCCATCACGCCCCGAAGAATCGCGATCAGCACCGGAGATCCGTCCTCAGTTGGCGTCGTCACGTTCACTCCTTTCCGGGCCGCGGGCGCCGTGTCGGCTCCCGCCGACCGCAGCCGGGTCCTGAACCAGACCGGCTGCCACGGCAACCTGCCACATTCCAGCCGCTGCAGAACGCGCCACAGCAAGAGCGACCGTTACGCCTCTCAGCTCAAGGGCCCGCCCATAGCGTTCATTGAGCTGTGTACTCCCGCACAGCAGGACCTCGTTCGAGGAGCCAGCGAGCCACGACGCCCCGATCCCCGCCAGTTCGTGACCGATCAACAAGCCCGACACATAGTCCTCGACCTGATTCGGCGCGAGCGCACCCGTCATGACCATGGTTCTTGCCGAGAATGCGGTGTTGAGGATCCCGCCGATCCCGGCCTTCGATGTCGCGACCTCGAGCCCTCTCTCGAAGGCCACCCAATCGGGCAGATCCGATCGAACCGCAAGAAGCGAGAGCGTGCTGTCCTTCATCAGGAGCTCGTAGAACTCACCGGTCATACACGTCGTGAAGTCGGTCACCGTGGTGTCGACGACGCGCACCCACTTGGAGTGGGTGCCAGGTAGGAGGACGATCCGCTCAGCCGATGCGCCGCCCGTGCGCGCGCCCTCCGCTCCGGCAAGGGCGCCGAGGATCTGCGACTCCTCGCCGCGCATGACGTCTGGCAACGCTGCCTCGAAGATGAGCCCGGGGATGATGCTCACGACGACGCCTGCAGCAGTACGCACCGTCGTCAGCGCAGGTCCCGGCGAGGAGAGATCGACCGGAACCCGACGGTACGCGGCTTCAGCCCACCCCTGATTGCTCCCGACCATCCCGCACGCGATCACCGGAATCCCGGGGACCTCAGCCAGCCATTCGCCGCAGAGCTCATCAAAGACCTGCTCGAACACCTGCGCAGACGGGACCCCGTCCGCGCAGGCTCTCGCGGAGACCGCCATGACCCCTGAGCAGCTCTCCAGTTCCGACAGAACCACTCCGCCATCGCCCAGCACGTACGCCCGGCACCGGGTCGTACCCCAGTCCAGGGCAATGACACGCGCCCTCGTCAGATTCGTCATGTACTGATCACCCGTCAGATCGACGTGAGAACGGAATGGGAGAGTTCCCGTTACGCATGTGCGGCGTGCCCGCGTATTAGAGCGCCTCCCCGGTCCCAGTCATCCCCTTCCGACACGAGTGAGGTCAGCTCTGTGTTCGTCCTCCGGGGACCTTGGTGACCACCTGTCACGGCTGCACCTCGTGCGGTGTCGCGCTGACGCGACTGCCACCGTGATCTCCCAGGGAAGCGGGAACCTCGGAGCTTCGTCGAACGCGTCGCAGCCAACCACCACGACGCGCGTCCCCACCGCTGCCCGAGCCGCCCCCGGCCACAAGGAGCACCGCGATGATCAAGATGCCCTCCCCCACGTTCTGAACGCCGATCTCAAGCTTCGAGGACTGCATGAGCGTCAGCACGAGCGTGAGGAACAAGGCGCCGCCCACTGTGCCGACGGCTGTGCTTCGGCCGCCTGCGATGAAGGTGCCTCCGAGCACGACCGCACCGATGGAAGCCAACTGGTAGGGGCTCCCCATGTTGAGGAAGGCCGAGTTGTTGTAGCCGGCCAGCGCGAGCCCCGTCAACCCTGCCAGCACACTGCTGACGAGGTACGTCCCGGCCCGGATTCTTCCTACCGAGACCCCACTGAGTCGGGCCGCCTGTTCACTTTGCCCGACGGCGACGAGCTGGCGCCCGGCGACCATCCACCGCAAACCCAGTCCGACTGCAGCTGCCAGCACCACGGCAAGCACCACCAGTCGAGGAACACCGAGGAACGTTCCCCGTACGAAGTCAGCCAACGCAGGGCTCGGCGCGCCCAACTTCGCGTGGCTCGCGTAGACGTTCACGGCCGAGTCCGCAAGGAATCCCACTGCGAGCGTGCCCACGATCGGAGGCATGCCGAGCCCGATGATCACCGCAGCGTTGGCGAGACCCACCGCTAGGCCGAGTCCCACCGCGACAGCGATTCCGGTCAACAGCCGCGAATCGCTCCCGTTCATGACCCCGCAGGACCAGTAGGCGCTCAACGTGATGACATACGGGACCGAGAGGTCGATCCCGCCGCCGCCGCCGGTGATGACGAGCATCTGGCCGAGCGCGACGAACGCGAGGAAGGACGCCGCGGTCGCGTTGATCGTCAGTGAGCCCAATGAGAACCGCTGGGTGACGACTCCAATGAGAATCCAGGCCAAGATGGATCCGAGCACTGCCCACGCCCATGGCGCCCGCTTCAGGAGCGACCCCCGGGCCGCCCACATGTCGCTGATCCAGCTCGAGGCATTCATGATGACCGCACCTTCCTGGCCAGGCCGCGCCCGGCAAGCACGAGGATCAGAATCAGGCCCTCCACAGCGGATGTGAAGTTCGGGTCGACACCCAGCAGGGTCAGCAGCACGCCCACCAGCGAGAGTGTCACGGCACCAGCGACCACGCCGACAGGTTCGACGACCCCGCCAATGAACTCGCTGCCGCCGATGATCACGGCTGTCACGCTCAGCAGCGTGTAGGACTGAGCGGCGCTCGCGTCGCCCGAGGTGGTCACGGCCGTCAGGACAAGACCGGCGAGCACCCCGAACGCTCCCGCTAGCCCGAACGCTTTACTCCGGATCGCCAACGTCGACCAGCCTGCTGTCGAGATAGCCACCGAGTTGTTCCCGAAACCGCGGAGCAGCACGCCGAACCGGGTCCGCATCATCACCCACCACGCGGTCGCAGCCGCCAGGAACGTCAGCAGGACAGGTTCTGGCACCAACGGCAGTGAGAGCGAGTAGGCGGAAATCAACCACGCCGGTGCCTCACCGCCGACCGTGGGCAGCACCGTGAGTGCGAGTCCCAGCCAGACGAACGACGCACCCAGCGTCGCCACGATGGCTGGCAGGCGCCGAACGTGAACGAGCGCGCCAAGCAGCATGTACGCCATCACGGCCGCGACCAGGCTCAGTGCTCCGAGCACCGGGCTCTTCGTCAGCCAGGTGACACCGATCACGTTCACGAGGCCGAGGAACGAGCCGAGCCCGAGGTCGATGTCACCAACAGCCACCACGAACATCTGGGCGATCGCCGCCAGCACGAGCGGGACGCTCGCCCCGACCAGCAGGTTCAGCCCGCCGGAACTCAACACACTCTGGTTCAGGATCTGCAGAACAGCAAGCATGACCACGACACCAGCCACCGGAACCGGCCACCGTTGACCGCGCATCGCCATCCTCGTCGCCGTCGCCAGTCGCCGTAGGCCCCCGCCGGAGACCGCAGGACTGCCCGACTCGGTCGCTGTGTCGATCTGACGCTGCCCCTGGAAGGCCGCGGTCACGAGGTTCTTGCGTGTCAGCTGGTCACCGGACAACTCCGCGACGACGGCGCCGGCTGACAGCACATACACCCGATCACACGCCAGCAGCTCCTGCTCCTCCGTGCTGTAGATCAGCCCCGCTCTCCCTCGATGCGCGGATTCGCGGAGAAGCTCGAACACCTCACCCTTGGTCCGAGGGTCGACCCCGCGAGTCGGGTCGTCGAGAATCACCAGATCCGCCTCGGTGCCCAGTGCGCGAGCTATCACGACCTTCTGCTGATTGCCTCCGCTGAGCGCGGTGATCGGGTCGTCAGGACCGGCAGTCTTGACCGCGAGGCGCGTCAACCAGTGGGCGATGAACGCATTCTCCGACGAGCGCTTGATCACCCCCGCGCGAGCCAGCCGCGGCAGGCTTGAGACCGTGAGGTTGCCTGCGATAGGCCACAGCGGGAAGAGCCCTTCACGTCGACGGTCCCCGCTGACGAAGGCGACCTCGCCGTCCAGCCGGAGCGTCGAGCCGCTGTTGCGTCGGCGCGCATCGAACACGGCCCGCAGCAGCTCGCGCTGACCGCTCCCCTCGAGCCCGTAGATGCCGACGATCTCACCCGCGTCGACGTGCATACTGACGTCTCGCAATGGTCCTCGATTGAGACCGGACACATCGAGAAGTCGTCTTTGACCTTCGGTCCCGAGCTCGGGCTCGCCAGCCGCTTCGGAGACCTCGAGCCCCGAGCCACTGCTCATGATCGCGACGAGCTGGTCGCGCGTGACGTCCGCGGTGGCGCTGCGCCATACAGCGCTGCCGTTGCGCATGACGACGACGTTGTCGGTGAGGCCAAGCACTTCCGTCAGTCGGTGGGTGATCAAGATCGTCGCGACACCACGGCTCCTCACCTTCACGAGCAGCGCCTGCAGCTGCTCCACCCGGTCTGCTGGGAGCGCTGACGTCGGCTCGTCCAGCATCAGCACACGCAGGTCCGTGCTGCTGATCGCCCGGGCGATCTCGACCATCTGCTGCTGGGCGAGCGACAGCCGGGACACCTCGGAGTCAGGTGAGATCCCGCTTCCAGGGAAGGCGAGCTCCAGCGCCGCCGCGCTCCGCTCTTTCATCGCGGCACGGAGGCCGATCCGACGTTCCCTGCCAAACTCGACCAGGAAGTTCTCGAACACACGCAGGTTCGTGCACAGCGACAGCTCCTGGTGCACGGTGCGGATACCCCGCTCATGGGCCAGCCGCGGCGAGAAGCGGCTCAGGTCCACCGGTTCGCCTCCGATGGTCAGGCGCCCAGTGTCTGCGGAAACCTCCCCGGCAGCCAGACGCATGAGCGTGCTCTTGCCGGCACCGTTGGGCCCGATCACGCCGACGACATGTCCCGGCGCGACAGCCAAGCTCATGTCGTCTACGGCTCGGGTCATGCCGAACGACTTGCTCACCCGTTCCACGTCGATCGCCCAGGCCGCGACGCCGACCTCGGTCGCCTCGCGGACTGTCTCAGACTCGCTCGACATCGCCTTGCTCCTCATACGCCTTGTGTCTGGGCTCAAGTGCTGGCTCTCCAGGGCGCCCGCCGTGCACTCGCGCGGCGGGCGCCCTGGGCCCGGATCCTTACTGTTTGAGCAGGTTCGCCTTGACCCACGCGTCGTCGTACACCTTCGCCGCAACCGCATCCACCGCGACGCCCTTGTAGTTGGGCAGGACTTGCGGGGTGATGGTGAGGAACTGCATCTTCAGGTCGTGCTTGACCTTCACACCATGCGCCACGTTCACTGCCAGCCAGAACGCAGCCGTGCTGATCGACGGGTCGGTGGAGGCCGACTCGCTCGGGTAGACCCCCTTGGCGAGCTGCTCAGCCCACCACTTGAGCTCATACCCACGGTTCCCGAAGTAGATCAGCGGGGTCGGCAGGTTCGCCGCCGCGAATGCCTGCGCGACGCCGTAGCCACCACCGTCCATGATGACGCCGTCGACCTTCGGCAACGTCGGTAGCAACCGCGCAACCGCAGACTGTGCCGTCGCGTCGTCCCAGTTGCCGTAGACCGTGCCGACCACCTTCAGGTTCGGGTGCTTGGCGAGCTCCTGGGTGGTTCCCTCATACATCTGCTGGTCGATCACTGTGCCCGTCACCCCGCGGACGATCAGGACGTTCCCCTTGTCCTTGATGCCGTCTGCGATGACATTGACCATGTGCTGACCGAAGGTGATGAAGTCGTAGTTGAGGTTGTAGGAGTCCGTGCTGGTCGCCGTGCCGTCGAATGTCACGACAGAGATCCCGGCATTCGTCGCCTTGGTAATGACCCCGTTGAGCGCGGTCGGCGACGCGGCGTCGATCAGGATGACGTTGACTCTCTTCAGGATCAGGCCGTTGATCTGCGAGATCTGCTGCTCCACCGTGCCGTCCGCGTTTGTCACCACGAAGTCGGCGATCTCACCACTTGCCTTGGCCTTGGTAGCCACATCGGTGAAGGCAGTGACCATCTGCTTGCGCCAGCTGTTTCCGATAAATGAGTTGCTGAGCGCGATGACTGGCTTGGTCACGACGCCAGAGGTTGACCCGCTTGTACTCGAGGAACTGGAGCTGCTGCCACAGGCAGACAGGACGAGCGCTGCCACAAGGCCAATTACTGCCAGTGTCAAGCGCCCACGCACTTCGCGCCTGGATCTCATTTGATGCCACCTCACTGTGTCATGGTTTATCGGGGAGCAGAATGCATCAGGTGCGGCCGATCGTGCCGCTCTCGGAGTCGTTCTCTTGCAGGTGCCGAACTGTGCCTCTCGGGCGTCGTCGCCGGGGAGGCTGTCGTCGATGGTGCAGTATGTGCAATACTGATGCTGTACGTGCACATCATGTGGCACGCCGTGCCATCTGTCAAGATGTTGCGCTGGGGCGCCAGCCGTCAAGACGAGGGCACGGCGGACGGGCATCGTCTGAGGGGCAGGCGGCCGTCCGTACAACTGGTTGGATTGGCTCCGTTGCCCGGCTGGACGGAAGGAATCGACGGAGCCGCGGCCGGTGAGCGGTCCTTAAGTAACGGGAGAGTGAAGATGGCCCAAACGGTGTCGAACGCCATCGAGATCCTTGAGTTCGTGAGCGCGGGCCCACGCACATTGGGGGAGGTGGCGCGTCTCCTGGATGTGCACCGGTCGACCGCACTACGACTACTTCAGACGCTCACCACCGGCGGCCTGACTCGCCGTCTTCCAGATGGTCGCTACGGCATCGGCTATCGACTGGTCGGCCTCGCGCAGCACGCCAGGGATCAGTTCGATCTGCAGGCGCGTGCCCATCCGCACCTGACCACCCTCTCCGGCATCAGCGGATTCACCACACACCTTGCCGCGTTGGAGGGCGTCGACATCGTCTACATCGACAAGGTCGAGCCGGAAGGATCTGTGCGGCTGTACAGCGAGATCGGGAAGCCGGTTCCGCTGCACACGGCGAGCGCAGCAAAGGCGGTGCTCGCCAACCTTCCCCGCGAGCGCACGCTCGAGCTTCTTGATGGCTGGGAGTACACGTCCTACACCTCGACGACAATCACCTCGCAGGACGCGCTGCTCGCGGAGCTAGATCGCACGCAGAAGCGTGGCTGGGCCGTCGACGACGGCGAGTTCGAGGATTTCGTCAACTGCATCGCATATCCCATTCGGGAGGAGTCCGGCCAGGTCATCGGGGCAGTATCGATCACCGCATTGCGCGTTATCTCCGACCTGGCCAAGCTGGAGATCCTGGTTCCCGACCTCATCAGGACGTCCGAGGCGATATCGAGGGAGTTCCGCGGGGTGCAAGGCACTCGGGTGGGCATGTGACCAGGAGCCCGCGCACGCGCTAGTTCGTTCGGTCCGGCTGGGGACGTCTGCACACGCGGCGACTCGGAAGTAATCGATCAGTTCAAGGAGGACATCATGGCTGTGGACGCCGAGCCGTCGAGACGGTGGACCGATCCTCCGGTCCGGTACCCGGACCCCGCGGTCCGGGTCCTCGACGAGAGGTTCGCGCGCTATCGCATCGTGAGCGCCGCGGTCGAGCGCCTTGCCACGGGATTCCGGTGGGTCGAGGGACCCGTGTGGTTCGGCGATCAGCACGCGCTCGTCTGGAGCGACGTTCCCAGCGACGTCATGTGGCGTTGGGACGAGATGTCTGGCGAGGTGTCCACCTTCCGCTCCCCGTCGCACTTCTCCAACGGCAACACCCGCGACCGCCAGGGGCGGCTCATTACGTGCGAGCATCTCGAACGGCGTGTCACACGCACGGAGTACGACGGAAGCGTGGCGGTGCTGATCGACTCGTTCCAGAACCGACGACTCAACTCGCCGAACGACGTCATCACAGCATCTGACAGTGCGATCTGGTTCTCCGACCCCACCTACGGGATCATGTACGACTACGAGGGCAACCGGGCCGACCCGGAACTCCCCACCGCTGTGTATCGCGTCGCGCCGGACTCCGGCACCGCCGCCGCCGTCGTCACCGGCCTCGTGCAACCAAACGGCCTGTGCTTCTCGCCCGACGAACGACTGCTGTACGTGGTCGACTCCGGAACCTCACCGGGAACCATCCACGTCTTCGACGTCGACGCAGCGACGGTGAGCAACGGGCGGATCTTCGCCGACATGAGCCCCGGATCGAGCGACGGCATACGGTGCGACACCGACGGCAACCTCTGGGCTTCAGCAGCGGGAGGCGGTGATGGCTACGACGGCGTCCACATTTTCGCCCCCGACGGCACGCTCATCGGCCAGATCGAGCTGCCAGAGCGGTGTGCCAACGTCACGTTCGGAGGCCGCAAGCGGAATCGACTCTTCATGGCGGCTAGCCAGTCGATCTACTCGCTCTACGTCAACGCCAGCGGGTGCGCCTAACGCGCACCCGCGGACACCGCGGTCGGGGCAGCCGGACAAACCGGCACGCGAAGACGGTCGAGCAGGCCAGGGCGGCCTTGATCTCCGACCCGACATAGATCTCCGCGATCAGCGGTACGAGCGCTGGCGACCCCACGGCTTCGAAGCCGACCATGCCCGCTAGCCGGGTATTCCGCACATGGATGTCGGTGGGCTGGCTGGGTGTGGCCTGGCGTCGCTCAGCAGGTAGGTCA
>Ga0208587_1001851_pt1 | contig 11064 bp, 10 predicted proteins | sample NGESurdeep092012_7_FD_184472 | JGI IMG/M metagenome (GOLD analysis project Ga0208587, IMG submission 184472) | Arctic peat soil microbial communities from Barrow, Alaska - NGEE Surface sample 210 deep-092012 (SPAdes) | ecosystem: Environmental > Terrestrial > Soil > Wetlands > Peat ...
GATCTACTGGTCTCGTTCATGACGGAAGCCGAACTGAGCAGTGGATCCTGTTGGCCAAGTGGGGTGTAGATCGGGTACGGCGTATCGCCGGCGCACCAAACACGTTCCGTATGCCACCATAGCAAGTAGTGGAGAAGTTCTTCGTTCAAAACTTTGGATGCCGGGCCACACAAGCCGACGGCGCCGCTCTCGAACGGTTGCTGGCGGGCAAGGGACTTGCATCCGCCGGCGTTCGCGCCGGCGCGGACCTGGTGGTGCTCAACACCTGCACCGTCACATCGTCGGCGGATGACGACGTGCGCCAGACCATTCGGCGGGTGCACCGCGAGAATCCGGAGGCGCGGATTCTGGTCACGGGCTGCTACGCGCAGCGCGCTCCCGAGGAATTGGCGTCGATGGCAGGGGTCGAGTGGGTGGTCGGCAACTCGCACAAAACCCAGATCGCGGAGATCGTGATGGCGGCCCCCTACCACGGCAACATTCACATCGGCGATATCTTCGAGCAGCGCGATTTTCTGTCGGCGCCGGTGGAAGACGCCGCGGGCGACCGTACGCGTCCCAATTTGAAGATTCAGGATGGCTGCAACAATCGCTGCTCGTTCTGCATTATTCCGTTCGTGCGCGGACCGAGCCGCGGCGCGCCCGCCGAACAGGCGATCGAGCAGGTGCGCGCGCTCGCCCGGCGCTATCGCGAGATCGTGCTGAGCGGCATCAATCTGGGGCGCTGGGGCAGGGAACCGGGCAGCACAATGCGGCTGGCCGATCTGCTGCGCCGCCTGCTTGGGGAGACGGATGTGGAGCGGCTGCGCCTCAGTTCCGTCGAGCCGATGGACTTTTCCGACGATCTGCTGCAACTGATGACCGAATCGCCGCGGATCGCCACCCATGTCCACGCGCCGCTGCAAAGCGGGTGCGACCGGACGCTGCGCCGCATGCATCGCAAGTATCGTCCGCGGCACTATGCGGACCGCGTGCAGAAGGCGCGCGCGCTGATGCCGGACGCCGGGATCGGCGCCGACGTCATGGTGGGCTTCCCGGGGGAGACCGACGCCGAGTTCGAAGAGAGCCGGCAATTCATGGCAGCGATGCCGTTCACTTACCTGCACGTCTTCACCTACTCGGAGCGTCCGGGCACGCCGGCCGCCGAGGAGGCGGTGCAGGTGCCCATGGCGGTGCGCAAGGAGCGCAATCGCGTGCTCCGCGAGTTGGCGGCGGCCAAGAATCTGGCTTTCCGCGAACGTATGGTGGGCCGTACGCTCTCGGCGGTGACCCTGGCGGAAACCGGGATCGCGCTGACGGAGAACTATCTGAAGGTGGAACTGGCGGCGGGCCGCGAACCGAACGCACTGATCGACGTGCGGATCGCCGGTGTGACGAACGCCGGCCTGCGGGAGAACGCGCTGCCGATTTTGCAATGAAGTTGGGGCATGCTTCAGCTAGCCCGTCCGAGCTTCGCTCGGATGCACAAGGCGTAGCCTTATGCCACGGAAGTCTGAAACGCATCCGGTTTCGTATTCATCTATCTAGGTGAGTTAACATGAAGATGAAGCAGGGTGACCGGGTCAAACGCCTGATCTCGATTTTCGGGTTTGCGTGGCTGGCATGGGCCTCCGGGCCGGACCTTGATCGCGCGCGTAAGCTCTACAATCTCACTCGGTTCCAGCAATCTCTTGAAGTATTACAGGCAGGCTCGAACAAAGACGCCGCGGTGTACGAGTTGATGGGGCGCAACTACTACGGGCAGGGCGAGTTCAAGAAGGCAACCGAGGCGCTGGAGAAGGCGGTAGCTCTGGCACCGGGCAATTCCGGCTGCCATCTTTGGCTGGGCCGCGCCTATGGACGGCGCGCCGAGACCTCGAGCATGATTACAGCGCCTGGATTCGCCAATAAGGCGCGCCAGTTCTTCGAGAAGGCGGTGCAGCTAAACCCTGGGAATCTAGAGGCTCAGAGCGATTTGTTCGAGTATTACCTGGAGGCTCCCGGCTTCCTCGGCGGCGGAAACGACAAGGCGTCGGCCACGGCCGCCCAGATCGCGCGCATCAGCCCGTCCGAGGGGTATTGGGCACAAGCCAGACTGGCCGAAAAGCGCAAGGAATTCTCCAGCGCCGAAGCGCATTTGCGACGGGCCGTGGAACTTGCCCCCCACCAGATCGGACGGCTCATCGATCTGGCCCGCCTGTTCACGAAGCAGGGCCGCTACCAGGAGGCCGATTTGAGCTTGGCGAAGGCGGAGCAGATCGCGCCCAACAGCCCGAAGCTGATGTTTGCGAAAGCAGATCTGTACATCAAAGGCAAGCGAAATCTTGATGTTGCGCGTGAACTTCTAAAGCGATACCTGAGCAGCTCTCTGACGCCGGAAGACCCGCCGCGGGCCGCCGCCGAGAAGCTCCTCAAGCAGGTGCAGGGCAGTTAAGCCCGGCCCATGTTCCTTGGCGAAGCGATCCGGTTCAGCGCGCAGGCGCTTCGCGCCAGTCCCGTGCGTTCGCTGCTGACCGGGCTGGGCATGGCCATCGGCACGGCGTCGGTGATCCTGGTGGTGACCATCTCGCTGACCAGCCGGGACTACATTCTGGAACAGGTGCAGGGCATCGGAAGCAACATCATTTTTGCCTACTATGCTTCGGCGGGCGGCAGCACGGTCTCCGAGGCGGACTACATTAAGATGCCGGACGTGCAGGCGATCCGCCAGGAATTGACCTCCGACATCGTGGCCGCGACCGGCGTGATGTCCAATTTCGACCGCATTCTGATCGGCGGCAAGGAGCAGGACGTCAAGGTGATCGGTACCGACCAGGATTACCAGGCGGTGCGCAACATCGTGATCAGTAGCGGGCGATTTCTGGACGAGGGCGACCTCACGCTGCGCAGCAAGACGGCGCTGCTCACCGACCAACTCGCCACAAGGATGTTTGGCGGGCGGGCGGCGGCGCTCAGCCAGGTCGTCAAGCTCTACGGTCTGGAGTTCACCGTGATCGGCACGTTCCACGAAAAAGTGGAGACTTTCGGGCAGTCGGAAGTCGAGCGGGACACGATACTTATCCCCATTACCGTGCTGCGTTACTTTACCCCGGTGGAGCGCATCGATCCGCTCTACGTACAGGCGCGTTCGCCGCGGGAGGTGGACCGGGTGGCGGCGCGGTTGCAGGAGATCCTGGAAGCGCGGCACCGTCCCGGAGCGCGCTACCGGGTGGACACCATGACGGCCATCCTGAACGCGGCCAAGAACATATCGCTGATCCTCTCGCTGGTGCTGGTGCTGGTTTCGGCCATCACGCTGCTGATTTCCGGCATCGGGATCATGAACATCATGCTGGTGACGGTGACGGAGCGGACGCGGGAAATTGGCGTGCGGCTGGCGGTGGGGGCGTCGCCCAGGGAGATTCTGCTGCAATTCCTGACGGAGGCGATTCTGGTGAGCCTTTCGGGAGGACTGATGGGCATTCTGGTGGGGGTGGCGATCCCGCTGAGCGTGCAGTTGTTCGCCGACATCCGGATTCCGATTTCGCCGGTGGCGATCCTGGTGGCTTTCGGCGTCTCCTGCCTGGTGGGCCTGGTGTTCGGGATGCTGCCGGCGAACCGGGCGGCGCACCTGCATCCTACCGAAGCGCTAAGGTACGAGTGAGTATGGGCGCCCCTGACAACCCGCTCGCTGACGCTCGGGGCTCTGATCGGAGCCCCGACGGGGTGCCCTCTGGGCCTGGAGGGGTTAGGGGCGCGGCAACCCGGGGACAGACAGGACTGCCAGCGAATTTCCGGCAAAGAGCACCGGAAATTCATGGCAGTCTTGTCAGTCCCCGTGGGGCGCCATCACCAGGCCTGCCGCACCGATGATGCCGGATTTGTCGGCGACCTGCTGTTCCACAATGGGCACGTCGCGGCCCAGCAGACCGCGCGAGCGGTTCCACACCTCATCCTGCAGCGGGACCAGGAGATCGGTACCGGCGTCGGCCACGTGGCCGCCCAGGATGACGATCTCCGGGTCGAAGATGTGCAGCAGTCCGGCCAGCGCTGCGCCGAGCTTGTAGATGGCGCTGGAGACAATCGCGAGGGCCACTTCGTCACCTTCGCGCGCCGCCTGGAAGACGGTGCGGCAAGAGGCCAGTTGGGGCTGCTGGCGGAAGAGTTGCGTGAGCACGGAATCGCAGCCGCGATGCACGGCCGCGCGGGCGTCGGCTTCAATCGCGCGCGCGGAAAACACCGTCTCCAGGCAGCCGCGATTGCCGCAGGAGCAGATGGCGCCATGCGGGTCCACCGTGAGGTGGCCCATGTTGCCGGCCACTCCGGAGTGCCCGCGCAGCACGCGCCCGTTGACCAGGGCGGCGCCGCCCACACCATTGCCCAGGGTCAGCATGAGGACGTTCTCGCGCCCGCGCGCCGCGCCCCACACCATCTCGCCGGCCAGCGCGACGCGCGCGTCATTATCGGCGAACACCGGCACCTCAAGCGGCAGGCCGACGAGATCCACGATGCGCAATCCCTGCAGGAAATGCAGCGGGCCGCGCAGGGTTTCGATGCGGGTCGTGTCGGGGTCGATCATGCCTTTACAGCCCACACCCACCCCGGAGGGAAGTTCCGTGCTCTCCACCAGCCAGCGGATGGCGTCCTGCAACGACGGCAAGAACGTGTCCAGATCCGCCGGAGTCGGGATCGTGCGCGATGCCAGAATGGCGCCCTCCGGGTCGACCATGCCGGCCCGGATCTGATTACCGCCGATATCGATGCCTAAAACCACCAAATGAAACCTCCTGAGTGCACCTCCTAATTTAGCGCGCGCATTGCGCCACTGGCGCTGCAAATGCGAAACTGGCCTTTCATGCTCTTTCGTCTGCTGCCGCCGCTCCTCGTCTGTGCGACGCTCGCTTTTTCGCAGAGCAATACTTTGCCCGCCAAGGAAACCCTCTACTACAGCATCGATTGGCGGCTTTTCACGGCGGGTAAAGCCAGGGTGGAACTGACCACCACGCCGCAGCCGCGGCCCGGGTATCAGGTCAATCTGCACCTGGAATCGACCGGCATCGTCTCCAAACTGTTCAAGGTGGAGGACGATTATTCCGCCAACATGAGCTCCGCCTACTGCGCGCAGAGCTTGCAGATGACGACCCACGAAGGCAGCCGGCTGCGCGAAACCAAGATCACGTTCGACGCGGAGGCCAAAAAGGCCAGCTACCTGGAACGCGACCGCGCCAGGAATAATGCCATCGTGCTCTCCCAGGAGACCGATATCCCGCCCTGCGTGCACGACGTGATCGGCGGGCTCTTCTTCATCCGCACACTGAATCTGGAGCCGGGTCAAAGCACCCAGATCCCGGTCAGCGACGGCAAGAAGAGCGTAATGGTGAAAGTGGAAGCCCAGGCGCGCGAAGATGTGAAGACTCCCGACGGCACGTTCAAGACCATCCGCTACGAGGTCTACCTGTTCGACGGCGTGCTGTACCGGCGGTCGGCGCACGTCAACGTGTGGGTGAGCGACGACCGCCGCAAACTGCCGGTGCAGATCCGGGTGCGCATGACGTTCACTATCGGCACCATCAACCTGCAATTGGAAAAGCACGAGTGATCCGTTTCGTACTTCTGCTGCTCGGGTTGTCCCGGTGCGCGGCCGCCGTGGAACTGCACATCCAGTTCGGGGCGTTGGAGCGCATGCTGACCGAGCAGGTTTTCAGCCAGGAGGGCCGCCGCTACGTACACGGCAGCAAGACCAACAAGTGCAACTTCGCGTACCTGGAAAAGCCGCAGGTGCGCGGCGAGGGCGGACGCTTGCGCATGAAGGCGCGGTTCACGGGCCGCAGCGCGCTCAACGTGGTGGGCCAATGCGTGGGCTTGGGAGACGCATTCGACGTGGTGATTACGGCCGTGCCTGTCTACAAGAATGGCGCCATCGCTTTGCAGGAAGTGAAGGCGACCAGCGAAGGCAAGAGCGGGTATTACATCCGGCGGGTCTGCGTGGCCATGCAGGCCAGCCTGGCGAAAGACTTCAAATACGCGCTGGAAGCGGAGGCGCAGAAGCTGCTGGAAGAGGGCGCGGCGCAGCCCGGGTATAAACGCGAAGTCCGCAAGTTCGCGGTGCCGGACATCCGCGTGACCAACGACGCGCTGGTGTTGCAGGTGGATTTCGAACTCACCGTGAAGTAGAAGATTTCGCGCGCGGGCACGGAGGAAGAATGCCCCCAGGAAAGGGGGCATGGCAGCCTGGAAGGCTACGCTACCGTGCCCACGTTTCATAGGCGTCGCGAATTCCCGCGGTATTCACATCGCCAGGATGAACGATCACGCGGTAGCGGAAGCGCAGCGGCTGGCCGGGGCGGATGGAGAGGCTGGCGTCGCGCGAGGGGTCGCGCTCGAAATCGTGCAGGCCGAAAATGTTCGACGCGAGCAGGCCCGCGGCGCGCACATGCCAGTACGTCGGGTATCGCGGGTTCGAAGGGTGATCGAACACCGCAATCCCCACCGCCGCGCCGTCGATCCGGCCCGAATAGTCGAGCCACTCCGAACGCTTGCCCCACACGTTCTTCTCGCTGGACTTGTTCTGCGCGTTGACGATCTTGCCGGTGCGTTTGGGCTCGGCGATGTCCTTGGGCTGGTCCTCTTCGAGCGCCGCCGCCACGCGCATGGCGAACATGCCTTCCTTGGTATCGCCGAACCGCACTTCCTGCTGCGGAGAAAGGGTGATATCGAAATCGATGGTGCGCAGTTGCGGGTCCGAGTAGAAGGTCATTTTGCGGCTTTCGATGAGCAGCGTCTCCCCGCTGGGGATCTTCCACGCGAAGCTGGCAGAGACGGTCCCCGATTTTTTGCCGGTGGCGAACTTGTCCACCCTCTCGAGCACGACCCTGCCTTTTCCCTTCCCGGCGCCCGGCTGCGACTCTTCGTTGGCCCAGAAGTCGTAGCCGTTGACGTCGCCGTGGGTGAACCACAGGCCGCGGTGGTGCGGATGATCGTGGGCTTCGCCGGGGATATCGGTGACCATGGGGAAGCCGCGGGTCACCACTTTGCCATCCGCCGTGCGCAGCGGATGCAGATACGGTTTGGCGGTCTCGGGACCGACGTAGAAATCGGTGAAGGGTTTGCCGTCGATCTCCACCGAGATCTTCTCCTTGCCCTGCTGCGCGATCTTGACCTGCGCGCCCAACGGCAGCGTCAAGGCGATGACCAATAGAACCTTCTTCATGCGTTGGCTATTCATGCGTTCACTCCGGCGCTCACGATGGAGCGGATCTCGCTAACGGTGTATTCCAATTCTTCGTCCGTGGTATAAAAATGCGGCGCCACGCGAATGCCCGCCCGCGGGCGGTAATCCACCAGGATCTGGCGGCGCGCCAGTTGGCGCGTGACCACCTTCCCGTCCGGCACGTCCAGCACCACGACGCCGCCGCGTTGCGCCGGATCGCGGCAGGTGTTCACCGGGAAACCGGCATCCTCGGCGAGCTCGATGAGGCGGGTGGTCTGGCGCACGGATTTCTGGCGAATCGCCGGCACGCCGATCTGGTTGACGATCTCATAGCCCGAGCGCGCCGCGTACAGCGCCGGAATGTTGGGCGTGCCGTTGAGGAAGCGGAACGCGCTGTCGGCGTAGCGCATGGCGCCGCCTTCGAAAGCGAACGGTTCTTCGTGCGCGCTCCACCCGGTGGCGGCGGGGGTGAGCTGGCTCCAAAGATCGCGCCGCACGTAGAGGTATCCGGCGCCCGGACCGCCGCAGAGCCACTTGACGCTTCCACCGGTGGCGAAATCGACGCCCAGTTCGCGGACGTTGACGGGCAGCGTGCCGGCCGATTGGTAAAGGTCCGCCAGCACCATGGCGCCCACGGCGTGCGCGCGCCGGGTGATGGCCGCCAGGTCCTGCACGTAGGAACTGCGGAACGCCACGTGCGAGACCGAGACGAGCGCGGTTTCCTCATCGATCGCGGCCAGAATCAGTTCCACCGGCAGGGTGAACCCGTCGGGGGAATCCACGGTAACGACGCGCGCGCCCGTGCGCTCCAGCGCATGATAGATGTAATTGTTGGAGGGGAAATTGAGCCCGTCGGTGACCAGCTTGTTGCGCCGCGCGCGCCAATCGAAGCACGACGTCACCACGTTCTGGCAGATGGAGACGTTCTGCTGCATCACCACCTCACCCTCGCCCGCGCCGATAATGCTGCCCACCAGGTTGCCCACCGTGATGGGCATCATCCACCAGCCCTCTTCCCAGGCGCGTATGCCGCGGGTGGCCCAGGTGTCGGTGAACTCCCGCATGCGCGCCCGCGTGCGCTCGGGCATGGCGCCGAGGGAGTGGCTGATCATGTAGGTGGTGCTGGACAGGATGGGGAATTCCTGGCGCCAGGCGAGCAGCGGATCTGTTTGCAAGCCCATCGTGACTTCCATGGGTAATATGGTAGCGTCATGTACCGTCCTCTCGCGCCCCTGAATTTAGAGCCCGCCCGCTACACGTGTCACCGTGCCGCCGGCCCGATCACCGTCGATGGCAAGCTCGACGAAGCTTCCTGGCTGCTTGCGCCGAAATCGGCGCCGTTCGTGGACATCGTTACCGGCGAGCCCGCCTGGTTCGATACGCGTGTGGCGCTGCTCTGGGACGACGACTATCTGTACTTCGGTTTCTGGGTGGAGGAGACGGATGTCTGGGGCACGATGACGACGCGCGATTCGAAGATCTGGGAAGAAAACGATGTCGAGGTCTTCATTGGCGGCGGCAATGACGGCGGCAATGCCGCGTACTACGAATTCGAAGTCAACGCCCTGAATACGGCGTACGAGGTGTTTTGGATCTGGAAGGACATTCTCCAGCCGGGGTCGCCGTACTATGGGCGGCCCGAGTTCGACCCGGCCACCGAGCGCACCATGGTGCTCGCGGGCGTAGGCGGACACGTTCACCCGCGCGGCGAGCGCTGGGGGTTCCTGGACTGGGACTTCCCGGGATTGCGCACCGCGGTCCACGTGGACGGCGTGGTCAACAGCCGCACCAATACCGACCGTGGATGGACGGTGGAACTGGCCTTCCCGTGGCGCGGGATGGCGGATCTCGCGGAGGGACGGGCGTTGCCGCCGCGGGATGGCGATGTGTGGCGCATCGATTGTTCGCGGTTCGAGAAACTGGGACGCAACCGCGAAGTGCTGGACCCATGCGTTGGCTGGACGTGGAATCGCCACGGGCACTACGATTCGCACATTCCGGAAGTGTTCCCCTACGTGACGTTTTCGGGGAAGACGGTGGGATAGAGGCGGGGCTCACCCCCATTAGGGGACGCCTGGAGCCACGCTTCTCCTAACATTCCGCGCGGATTGTCGGGCACTCTTCCAGGACGCGCCGGCTGCCGCGTAGGGGCGACAGCGGCGCGGCGACCGGCATGCACCACGCAGGAAGCAGCGCGGGGGTACTATGGGGGTGGTGTTTATGAATAAAAAGGTTCTGTTAACCGTAACTGTCATGGTTGCCACTCTTGTGCTGTCGGCTTGTTCGGAAGCTCCGACAACAGCGGCGAAGGTTGAGACTGAAGCGAAGAAGGAGCCTGCCAAGGCCCCGGAGGCCGTGACCGCACAACGGGCGTTCTATGAAATGTACAAGCCGGCACGCGCCTGGGCGACCGATCTGCTGGCGCTCAGTGTGATCAGCGGCGAAGTGCCGAATATCAAAAATGAGGACGGGAAGGCCGGGATGTGGACTGCCATCTTCGTTTCCCCAAGCCGTAAGGAGGCCCGGAGCTTCACCTACGCTGTGGTCGACAGCGGAGGCGACATCCGAAAGGGAATCAACGTGAGCAACGCTCTGCTCTGGGGCGGCTCCACACCCACGAGCAAGCCGTTCTCGAACCATGAGTTCGCGGTGGATTCCGATGATGCCTACAAAGCGGCGTTCGAAAAGGCGGCGGGCTGGCTGAAGAAGCATCCGAACCAGAAGGCCACGTTCCGGTTGGGCAATGCATCGCGCTTCCCGGCGCCGGTGTGGTACATCATGTGGGGAACCACCAAAAACGGCTATGCGGCGTTAGTGAACGCCACAACCGGCGCGATCGTCAAGTAGCGGGAAGTCCATCCTACTTCTTCACTCGCGGCGCGATGATCGACGCCAGCAGATCCGGCGTCGTGGTATCCCGGGTCAGGTGCGGATACTTCTCGCCGCCCTGGTAATCGATGCGGAAGGTCTGGTAAAACTCGCCGTTCTTCACCAGCAGCTCGAGGGGTTTGGCGCCGGTGGCGGTCTGGGCGATGGCTTCGCGCAGCGCGGTGGCGGTGTACTGCCGGGTATTCACGGCGATCAGTTTCACCGATGGCGCGATGCCGGCCTTCTGCGCGGGGCCGCCGTAGCGCACATCGGTGATGACGGCGTCTTCATTGAGCACGATGCCGATGGAGTGGGTGAGATCGGTGATCTTGCGGGTCTCCTCGCGCGCCTTCCAGAAATCGCTGCGCACGCCGTCGTAGGTGAGCTTCCAGCCGGAGCGCTCGATGCCGCCGAGCGGCGCGCGGGCCTCGGTGGAACGCAGGCGCTGGTTGAGGAAGCCGGCCCAGTCGTTGGGTTGCACGGCATTGAGCGCGGCGACGACATCGTCGAAGTTGTATGGCTTCAGCGCCGGGGGGCCGCTCGGGCCGCCGTAGAACGCCTTGCAGAAATCGTCGAGCGACTTCGCGCCCTTGCTCAACTGGCGGATGGTGACATCGGCTTCCAGCCAGATCAGCGTACCTTCGGCGTAATAGTCCACGCTGCGGCGCAGGCTCTGGTAATCGTTGCCGGCTTCGTAGAGCACTTGGGCGGCAACGGCGGTGTCTTCGAGGGGGCGCCAGGTGCGCCCGTACTTGTTGTCCAGTTCGGCAGCGGTTTCGGCGAGCGATTCGCGATAGTCCTCGGGCGACCAGAGCCCGCTGCGCGGCGTGAGGATTTCGCCCAGGTAGTTGGTGAGCCCTTCGTAGACCCAGAGCAGGTCGCCCTGCATGGGCGTGTCGTAGCCGCCATCGCGTCCGCCAGAGATCAGGCCGGAGGGGCGGCGGTACTTGCCGTTCCAGGAGTGGACGAATTCGTGGGGCAGCAGGTAGCCGCTGGCGCGGAGTGAATCCGGGTCGATCAGGGTGCGC
>Ga0208587_1001855_pt1 | contig 11052 bp, 10 predicted proteins | sample NGESurdeep092012_7_FD_184472 | JGI IMG/M metagenome (GOLD analysis project Ga0208587, IMG submission 184472) | Arctic peat soil microbial communities from Barrow, Alaska - NGEE Surface sample 210 deep-092012 (SPAdes) | ecosystem: Environmental > Terrestrial > Soil > Wetlands > Peat ...
CCATCGCGGAAGCCCTGGCAGCGATTACTGCCGAGAACGCCTTAGCTTGGTTCTCTCATTGCGGGTATGGTCTACAATAACGCTGAAAATGCTCTAGCCGCTGAAGACAGGGGCTAAAGCCCAATCGAGAAGGGAGTCTCTTTCGGCACGGCTAAAAGCCGTGCCCTGATACAAATCGCGGCCTGGGCTATTTATGAGATGGGCTGTAGGTTATAAGTCAACTCTGTGGTGAGAGCAAAAAAAAACCCTCCGGCCGAAACCGGAGGGCTAGATGCCCCGGGGGAAAACTTGAACCCCGAGTTGGGTGCGGATTGGGCATCGATTGTGGCAGCCCGGAGGGGGACTCTCGCGCTCCACGAAGTTAAGCGTGATCAAACTCCGCCACGGTTAGCGGGAAACTTACCTGTCTTCCGTCGACGATGCCGATCCACGCGAAAAATTCTGGTTTCCGGTGCCCTGTCTCGCACCGGCGGATCAAGTACGTTGCTTCGCTTCGTACTCTTGTTCTGTGCAATAGACGGGCCACATCCGAAATGGTGAGTCAGCATGTGTTTAGCGAATCGGTGCACGCAGCAGAGGTGTAATTCCTACCCGCAAAGCGCAATTCTGTGCGGGTACAGAGCATTGCTTAACAATGGGATTACGGCGCCGTCATTTTGCGGGGCGTCGGCGGAGTCAGCGGAGTTCACCACGCAAACGCCGCAGGGCCCAGCGCGCGTGTTCGGCAACCATCGTGTCTTCATCGCGACTCAGCTTTTCCAGCACGGGCAAGAAGCGTTCTTCATCGCTGTTGCCGAGCGCGATCGCGACATTTCGGCGCAGGCCGTTGAACCGTGCGCGCTTCACCGGTGAACCGCGGAACACTTCGCGAAACTCTTCCAGGCTCAAGCCAGCCAGCCACTCCAGATCGGGATTCACCAACTCAGCGCGCGCCTGAAGTTCAGGCATCTTCGTGACCGGAGCTTCACGGTTCCACGGGCAGACGTCCTGACAGATATCGCAACCGAAAACCTGCCGGCCGATGCCGGAGCGGAGCTCTTCGGGAATCGCACCGCGCTTTTCGATCGTGAGATACGAGATGCACCTGGTGGCGTCGAGTTGATACGGAGCAGGGAAGGCGTCGGTCGGACAAGCATCGAGACAGCGCGAGCACGAGCCGCAGCGGTCGGGCGGAGGCAGATCGGGCGTCAGCTCCAGCGACGTCAGCATGACGCCGAGGAAGAGCCACGATCCCAACTGCTCGTTCAGGATGCAGGTGTTCTTGCCAATCCAGCCGATGCCTGCGTACCGGGCAAAGATGCGCTCGATGACCGGACCGGTGTCCACGTAACACCACGTGCGCGGCGCGGGCATCTTTTGCTGCTCGCAGATCGCAAGCAGCCCCGCTTCCAGCGCGCGGAGCTTCGCGAGTACCACCTCGTGATAATCACGCTGCGACCAGGCGTAGCGCGAGATCCATCCTTGCGTGGTGGTGCCGGCGTGCGTCGAGTAGGGCTGGCCAGTGTTGTAATTGAGGGCGCACACCACGACCGAACGTGCCCAAGGAGCGACGTTGGACAAAGAAGCGCGCTTCAATTCGTTGGCTTCGTTGCGCGCTTCGAGATACTTCATTTCACCCGCGCGGCCGTCGGCGATCCATTGGGGAAAAAAACGGTGCTCAGGCGTGTCGGCCACGCCGGCTACGCCGGCAAGATCGAAGCCAGCCTCCGAGGCAAGGCGTTTGACCTCGTTGGTGATTATCGACAAAGAGAGTGCGCCGGACATGCTGTGCAGATTATAGGAGGGTGCTTGTCGTCAGCACTTAGCATTTGGCATTTAGCAGTGGGAGCTAAAATCTGTTTTGGGTGCCCCGTTCTAGCCATCCTTTGGCTAGGGCGGGGCAGTCACCTACCCCAACTCGTTGGCTTTTCCTCGCGGTGTCGTTCCCATCCGCCCGCGAGTTTCTTGGTAGCGCTCCAGTCCCGTGGCATAGGAACAGAATAGCTGCGGGAAGAAGACTGTCAGTGCTGGGTGATACCTGCGAACGCGAATGCCCCGCCCTAGCCAAAGGATGGCTAGAACGGGGCACCCAGATTGGGGTTTCGTGTGTATGTACTACCCTTGGCCGGGGCACGGCCAAGCGTATGATGTGGTCATGGATTTTGAGTTCACCGCCGTTTTTCGCTGCGTCCCCGAGGGCTACATCGCATTCGTCGAGGAGCTGCCGGGCGCCAATACCCAAGGCGTAACGCTCGACGAAGCCCGCACCAACCTGCACGAAGCCGTTGCCCTTGTGCTGGAAGCAAACAGGACCCTGGCTCAGGAAGCCGCCTCAGGAAAAGACGTGATTCGGGAGCCGCTGAAAGTCAGTGCGTGAAGCGTCGGGAACTGGTGCGACACCTCGAGCGGCACGGGTGCGAACTGTTGCGCGAAGGAGCCAACCATTCGATCTACGTTAACAGGACCGCAGGTAAGACTTCGGCGGTTCCTCGCCACTCCGAAATCAACGACGAGCTGGCCAAGAAAATCTGCAAGGATTTGAGTGTTCCATCCCAACAAGCCTAACGCCTGAGTAAAAGCGACCCGACGGAACCCTTAGCGAGATCATCCAGATGATATGCGCCCTTTGGTTGCCTTACAGGCGATGTCGGTTTGGACCAACGATTTGCTCACGTGGCCTGAGGATTCAGTCTTAACGACAGCGAAGGATGGCAAAGGAAATCCCCACACAAGCAAAGGAAGCTTGGATAGGGCACCCGGCAGTCCGGCATTGGGGCGGCCGGTTGGACCGGACCGCCCCGCTGGCAGAAGTTATCGGTTGGAGATAGTCGCTATGGTGCCGTCGAGTTTGGTGAAGCGGACGGTGAACTTCTCGTTGTAAGTGTGGGCTTTGTCCTGAAGCACGCTGATGGCAAAGGCTTCGCCCAGAATCATGGAGCAGTCGGAGTCGCTGCGCCAGTGAATTCCGCCATGGACGCCATGACCGAAGCTGACATTGTGCGCGAGCTTGCTCAACTCGCCATTGACCGTGAGCCGGCCCCTATCCTGACCGGTGTAGGGCACCAGCGACAGACCATCGTTGGTGGGCACCAGGGGATTGGGAATCACGTAATTACCGTCGAAGAAGAACTTCAACAAGGTAATGCAAGCGCCCCCTACGACGCCGTGCCCCGTGGGGTAGGCGGGGTGCAGCGGCGAACCTTCGGGAAATGCCTGCGAAAGTAGATAGCTATGATACTGGTCGTAGCTGGCCGGAAGGGCTTGCGAGTGCAGAACATTGTCGTTCACCTTAGCATCGGTGCTGCCCAGCCTCGGGTCCTTCATCATGGCGACGATTCCGCCGGCGGACTCGGGACGATGGCGGAGGTGAATAATCCACTTCTGGTACCAGACCACATTCAAGGCCCGGGCGGCAATTTCCCCCAGCGACGCCGCGATATCGGGCCCGCCGAAGGTGCCGAAGCCGTTTTGCGTCCTGGAGTGGACATAGGGATTACCAGGATTCAAAGGCACGCCGAGGGTATTCAGTACCAGGAACGCAACGAAGTAGGCCTGATACAGCACGTCAGCGTGGGTATATGCGGCCAGACCGCGTCCGTTGTGCTGGTAGCGTACTTGCGAGTCCTCTTGGTTTCGTAGTCCAGTGTCAATGCCATTCTGGACCTGAAACCAGGTAGTAAGGTCGGTCACGTAGTCCATGCCCGGCAGGTAGGTGGTCATCTGCTGACTCATCTCCTGCTGGCCGAACGACGTGGGTGTAATGAAGAACTGCGAGATGGACGGCCCCAGGGTTTCACCGGGATAGGCACCGCGGAACAGGAGATTGGGAGTCACCCGGCCATGCTCATCTCTGGGGCCGGCGTAGTAGGGCATCGACGAAAGCTCCGCCGCCGCCTGAATCGCCGTTGGATTGGTTGCGTAGTCGGTGAAGGCCACGTCGCGTAACAGCGAGCACCAGTACAACTCCACCAATTCTGTTCCGTAAGCTGCACTGGCGATTGGTGGAGGCGGAGGAACAACCACGACACTTTCCTGATTGGCCGGAGAAGGCGCATTGCCGAACTGCACGGCGTCGGAACCCTCCAGGTCGAAAGCCAGCGCCCCTTGCGGTCCGTTCAGTTTGCGCGTGCCGCCGAGAATGATGTTCTCAAAGTCAGAGGGGTTGCCGCTGTTCAAGGCCCTTTTGAAGGTATTGAAGGCGTATAAATTTACCCGCCCGTAGCCGTCCTGAAGCAGGCCTTTCGAATAAGTGCCGGATTTGTCGCGATAGCGCGTCTCGTCGCCGTTCGTGGTGTGTGGGGGAACGGGAATGCGGACTTCTTGGGTGGCTGCCCCGACGCGCAGGGCAAAAGACTTAGCCACACGGCGGTCGTCCAGGTCGGTGGGCAGCGGTGCTGCCTCTGCTCTTGTGCCGGGAGAGTCGAGGGTTGGAGATAATCCAATGGCGCTAGCGGTAACTGCGGCGGCGGCTGCGCCGCCGATTGTGCCCATGAACCTCCGCCGGCTGGGCAATAGTACCGTGTGGGGCTCCCGCTCCACTGTAGAGGGCAGAGTCTCCAAAATTACCGGGGGATCTGTCACGGCCGGTCTCCTTCTCACCCCACCTGTTCATTGTTCCCGACCTCACCACTGACCCACGGTCACAGTTGGGAAAAATTTTACCTCCAAAACCGAAAATGGTCAAAATAATGTACTCGTCAAATAGTGTACTCGTCCTCTCTTACCCAAATTAGGGCAATAAATCACTTGACACACCAAGCCAATTTTGCTAAGGTTGCCCTTGGAGATGGTTATGAAAGAGCAACCAAAGACCCTTCAGCAAGTTATCCGGTACTACAGCGATCCTGAAACCTGCATCCAGACTGTTGCGGCTTCCCGCTGGCCAAAAGGCGTGACTTGCCCGGCCTGCGAGGGCAAAGATCACTATTACCTCAAGACTCGGCGCATCTGGAAGTGTAAGGAATGCGATCGCCAGTTCTCCGTCAAGCTGGGAACCATCTTCGAGGATTCGCCCATCGCTTTAGACAAGTGGCTCACCGCAATGTGGCTGCTGGCAAGCTGCAAGAACGGGATTAGCTCTTACGAAGTGGGCCGCGCCATTGGCGTGACTCAGCGTAGTGCGTGGTTCATGATGCACCGCATTCGCACCGCTGTGCAGGAAAGCTCTTTCGTGAAGTTGCCGAACTCCGGCGCTCCGGTTGAGGTTGACGAAACCTTCATCGGCGGTAAAGCTCGCAACATGCACCTCGACAAACGCGAGCGGCGCATCACTGGAACTGGCGGCAACGACAAGACTATCGTTTTTGGCGCACTGGAGCGCGGCGGCAAAGTTCACACCATCATTGTCAAAGATCGAAAGAAAGCTGGACTTCAAGCTTGCGTGAAAGAACACGTCAAGGCTGGCGCGGTCCTCTATTCCGATGCTCTGGCATCCTACGATGGGTTAGCTCAGGAGTACGCTCACAAAGTCATTGACCACGCTGAGAAATACGTTGACGGGCAGATTCACACTCAGGGTCTCGATAACTTCTGGAGCCTGCTCAAGCGCGGGCTGAATGGGACTTACGTTTCAGTTGAACCATTCCATCTTTTCCGCTATCTGGATGAGCAGATGTTCCGCTACAACTATCGGGGAAACAGAGAACACAAGATCACCGATGCGGACAGATTCAACATGGTTCTGTCTCAAGTTGCGGGAAAGCGGCTCACCTATCAACAGGTGACCGGCAAGGTGGGAGAAACGAGTTTCTAGTCCGTATCGCGGGAAGCGGGGGCCGAAGCCGAAACGCGGGTAGCAGTCCGCGTACGCTTCTGCTTTTTTTCCGCTTGTAATCGTTCCTCGATTCGCGTTCGCGGAACGGATACGACGCGGCGCAACATATCGGTAAAGGCCGGGAAATCGCCCTTGACTTCGTTGGCGCGGACTCTGGGTCGATTTGCCATATGGAGTATTATAAGGCCGATGCCGTTTGAAAACGCAACGGAGAGAGCGATTCACTTCGCAAAACACGGCAAGAAGTTCGGCATCGCCGACGAACTGGATTATGAGCAACTGGCGGATGCGTTCATCTTCGGGCCCTTGCTTCTGCCAACAAGAGAATGCATCCGCCCAAGTTTGATTGATCGGCTCCGGTTCAATGGGACCAATAGGCATTTCGGTGTGGCGTGCGTAGCGCCAGAATTCATTAGGACGTTTTACCCCGTTGAATTGCGAACGATTGCGCGACACAAAGATGCAGCGGGGTTCTTCGTGTACGAGTGTAGAAGGGTTAACCTTTGAAGTATCGTTGTCCGGTATGCATGTTTACTAACCTGCCCTACCCGCCTAGGGGCTACCACATCTGTCCCTGTTGCGGAACTGAATTCGGAAACGATGACGCAGACCTTACACACGAGCAGTTGAGGGAGATGTGGTTGGCTGGCGGCGCGCATTGGTTTTTCGGGATCTCGCCCGATGGCTGGAATTGGTTCACGCAGCTTTACGAAGCAGGTCTACTTCGAGTGCAAGCAGCGGGCCGAGAGGTGGAAGTTACGTTCGGCGAAACAGCCTCGTCGAGAGCAATCAGTCAATTTGAATACTCGGTAACTCCATGCCCCGTCTCCTGATATTCGTGCCTTGCTTCGGCATCCTTCATGATGAAGATGATCAGAGTGTTTCCCTGATTTCTCTCATCGAAGGTTTGAAGATTCAGTTCTTGCCGGAATCTCCCGAACCACCTGCCGGGACCATCATCTCCCTACGTTGGTGTGCCTACGCAAGGTGGGCGCGTGGCCCAGGAGACGAAGCAAAACATCTTGAGCAACGCATACTGCTGAAAAGCCCTAGCGGTGTACTGCTTATGGAAACCGCTCCAGCAGCACTACCTTTCGACGACCAGCCGAACACCCGCTTGCTAACGGTAACCACGAAATTTGTGCGCTTCAACGTTTCCCACCCAGGAATCTGTCCATTGATTCTTGAGTACCGTGAAGCTGGCGAAGACCTTTGGACGGAAGCAGCGTCATATCCGCTGCAATTAGAGTGGGAAAAGCCATCTCCCTCTAAAAGTAGCGACACCCTTCCCAGCAGCCCAGTCACTTGGCACAAGGCCTAAGACGCGGCCCCTGTCACGGCGATTCCAGCCTAGCAGGGATTTGGTGAGCCTAGTGATTTATTGCCCAAATTAGGGCAGTGGTGCAGTTTGAAAAATAGCCCAAAACTCGTAATCGTGGAATGGCTGGATTCATTCGGTTGTTCCAGCCAATGGCAGAATATCGATGAATGCTCTCCGACGCCACTGCGCTGCAAGTCTGTTGGATGGCTAATTCACGATGGGAGGGACTGTAAAGTGGTGGTTCCACATATATCTGATCCCGCTCACGAGTCCACGAGAATGCAGGGCTGCGGGGATATGACGATTCCGACGCAGGCGATTGTTTCCATCAAGGTATTAACGGCTCCGGGTCGCAAAACCAAGAACCGCTAAGGTTAGCTATTTCCGTTTGTGGTCGGGCCGCTGCGTCAAAGCTGATCCTGCTGCGCTCTTTGCGGCCTTGGATGCGTGGGGGTCACGCAATACTTTAGATGCGTTCGAGCCAGCCTTCTTGCCCGTTTGCTCATTCTTCGCCATTACTGTTACTCCTTGGTTATGCTAGCTTGCTCTTCACGTGTTGAATCAAGCAGGGCGACGAGTTCTTCAACAGACCAAGGGTGATCCGCAATCCCTGCTTCCATTGCTGGCGTCACACGTAAGGTCTTATGAATGCGAACAAAGTTGTAATGCATGTAGTGTAGGGCCACAGCATGGCCGTGATTCTCCAGCGTCTTTGAAAAGCCGTTGGTTAGCCGCGTGAAACGGCGCATCCCCATGCGCATCGTGAGATTCTGCCGCTCCACGAATGACGTGCTGACATGCTTGGGGTCAGGATCGCCCATCACGGTTTTCATTTCGCAGCCGATGCAGGTCGCAGGACTATAGCGCGATTCGTCAGGTGTGGGAGCGCCGTAAATCTTGTGCATTTGGGCGTAATCAACTTCGGTACCAAACGCATCTTCAATGGCCTGGAGATACGGCCTGTATGCGTCCGTGGTGATCTGTGGACGGCCCACAATGCGGTTGGCGGCATCCGTCATGAAGTTGTATGCCGAATGCTTGCTTCGGTCGCCCACGTAGTACGTGACGCACAGCTTCGTATCGGCATCAAGCGCAATCCAAGTCCAAACATCGCCCCATCCCTCGGCTTCTTTATCGGGGCTGACATTCTTTCTTTTAGCTCCCACGAAGGCCCAGGTTTCGTCGCATTGCAGACGGCGAACCCGCAGGTTGCGCACGTTGCGGTGATGGTAGTCGGCGGAAGCGCAACCGAGATCGCGAAGCAGATTCAGCACGGTATGCTTTGCCACACCAGCGATGCGACAAGTTGCATTAATACTCGTTCCCTCGACAAGAGCTGAAATCACCTGAATGCGCTTTCCCATCGGAAGGCGGTTCATGCACATAACATTAACGGTTTACGGGCCGACTGTAAAGTGTAAACTTCATTATATGATGAAGTGTCCACATATAACAATTCAAAGATTCGTGAATTTATGTATTGACAAACCCAACACATAGTGGGAGAATTCAGTATGCCGCTGGACGTTGTGTTCCGCGACAAGGAGCTAGAAGCGCTTGCCACGGATAAGAACGCAAGAAGCCGATACGCGCAAGCGATCGAAAAGAAGTTCCGGCTGCGCATACAGCAGATCGTGTCAGCAGCCGATGAAAGAGATTTTTATCAACACGTTGCATGGCATTTCGAGAAGCTGAAAGGAGATAGGAGCCATCAGCATTCAATACGACTCAACGACCAATGGCGGTTGATAGTCGAAATTGAAGATGCCGTTCCGAACAAGCGCATTGTGATTGCTGGAATTGAGGATTACCACCAGGGAGGGAGTGGGAGAATGCTGACCTATGAACAACTAGCCGAGACATTTCCGCCGGGCGATGTCATCAAGGAGGAATTGGAAGCGCGTGGGTGGACTCAGCGCGACCTGGCCGACATCATGGGCGTTCAGCCTTCTGTGGTGAGTGCAATTGTCAAGGGGACGAAGCCGATCTCGTTGGATTTGGCGAGGAATCTTTCTGCCGCACTTGGGCCAAGTGCGCAGTATTGGGTAAATCTCGACACGGCGTACAGACTAAATCTTCCCGCAGAGAGCCATCGAGCGACAATGGAGAGGTCTAAGATTTTCAAGATCGCACCTGTGAACGAAATGATTAAGCGTGGATGGATTGAATCATCTGCCGATGCCAACGTTTTGCACACAAGGGTGGTGAAGTTCTTTGGCAAGGAGACGCCAGAAGAAATTGAACAAGAGTTGGTTCCTTGCGCCGCGCGTAGGGGAACTCCGTATGTCCCACAACTCACACCGCCGGAGAGAGCTTGGCTTCGGCGTGTAAAGGCACTTGGGAGCGCTATCAATGTCGCGGAATTCAACGCGAAGGAAAGTGTTCCCAAGGCGATTGCCGGACTGCGTCCATTAATGGTCGACGCCGAAGAGGTTCGCCGAGTGCCGCGAGTGCTCGCCGAATGCGGGATTGCTTTCGCCATCGTAGAGCACTTGCAGCAGACCCGCATTGATGGTGTATGCCTGTGGAGGGATCAGAGGCATCCGGTGATTGCGCTGTCGATGCGCTATGACCGTCTGGATTATTTTTGGTTCACGCTTTTGCATGAACTGGCGCACGTGCAGAGCCAAGATGGATTAGCAGTCTTGCTAAAACCAGATGTTGATCTAGTAGGAGATCGAGCGGCACAAACTTCGACTAAACCACACGAAGAACAGGTGGCAGATCAATTTGCAGCGGCGAATCTTGTGCAGCCAAGCGATATGGAAAGCTTTATTGCTCGCGTTAGACCGCTCTTTTCAAAGGTGAAGATCCAAGGCTTTGCGCTGCGACAGGGCGTTCATCCGGCCATCGTCATTGGCCAATTACAGCATCGAGGTGCAATTCATTGGAGCCACAGCAGAGAATACCTGGTTAAGGTACGGGACATCGTGACGGGATCAACGCTCACAGATGGATGGGGACAAATTCTTCCAAATATTGCATAGGGCGGAAATATGACTTACACGGAACAATTGCAGAAGATCGTCGCCGATTACAGATCATCTGGACAGCCGTGGCCTGCAACCGCGCACGAAATGGCGGAATGGGCAATCGCTGAGGAGAAATGGCAGCCTCAGCACGGCGCGATGATTAGGAAGTGCGCTGAAGAAATTGCTGCCGCAATGCGCGAGGAATACCTTACCGATCCGCAAGGCCGGAGGGTGCGCACCAAGCACGTAGCACGCTACGGCGAGGGAAAATCTCAAATCCCGTTGTGGGAGGACATCAGGACTGCTAGCCGAGAGCACATGGAAATCGCATTCCAGCAGCGCCGGCAGCAGATTCTAGGGGATTGTCGTCAGCTTAAGACGGACGTTGATAGCTATAACGACAATTACAGCGCTGCCGACCCCATTCAGGCGGTATTTGATTTCACTGAGGACTTAGCCGAGTTGGAACTGGTGAGACTGGAAGCGATCGCATAGCTTATTTCTCTGTTGCTTCCCTGACGATCCGCGCAGCGGCTTGGTTCACATCCTCACTCGTTTATCCGGGCTGGTGGGCCTTGCTCAGGTGATCCGCAAATGCCACACTCATCGACGGCTGCACGTCCGGCTCGAACGGATACCCGCAGACTGAGCAGCGTTGTAGTTTGCCATCAGTGGTCAGATGTGGGTGCTTTTTCTGATTCTGATCTGGACGGCGGAAAGCCTTATTTTCGAGTTGATCGGCGTGTCGCTGGGCCTTGTCGGATTTTGTCCGTTTTTCTGACATGCCCCAAGTTTACGCCGTCCGCGCCGCCGTTCAAGAGCGCGAAATTTCAAACTGCACCACTACCCAAATTAGAAATGTCCCTCTCTTCTCCAAAATAGAAATGTCCCCGGTTAACCAGGATGAGGCACACTAGAGCGGTTTAGTTATTTGTGTAGTCTAGGTGCCGCCGGCTGAAGCCGGCTCGGAGGTGAAGGATCAGCGGGAACGCGGCGCTGAAGCGCCG
>Ga0208587_1001856_pt1 | contig 11048 bp, 8 predicted proteins | sample NGESurdeep092012_7_FD_184472 | JGI IMG/M metagenome (GOLD analysis project Ga0208587, IMG submission 184472) | Arctic peat soil microbial communities from Barrow, Alaska - NGEE Surface sample 210 deep-092012 (SPAdes) | ecosystem: Environmental > Terrestrial > Soil > Wetlands > Peat ...
GCGGAGTAAAAGTAGACCGCCGGATCTTGGTTTCACGAAGTGCTTGTCGTAAGTAGCTGCTTCGTGGAACACCGGAGGGATGTACCAGGTGGAGATCTACGGGCGTATACGGCGAGCGGTCTCTGCGATGAACCGCTGATCGACGAACTCGATTGACTGGGTGGGTGTGTCGTGCAGCCCGAAAAACGATACGATCTATTTTTGACGAACGACAGGCCGGGAGAGCTTGCATGTGAGAAGCGGTTCGTTTCCCATGCCCACAGTTTACGCTGTCCGCGCTGCGTTCAAATTTCTGCGAGTTTATCTATCGGCGCGGTCGGTTTAAACAAGTTGCGCACCTGCGGACGTATTGTCGGCAACTTCGTCGAAAATCACCTCCACTACATTTGCATCCCTATATTGGTCGTATGCGCGTCGCTTTACAATCCGCGCGCCCATGAGTCAAAATAGGCCCCACGAGGAATTCCGTGAAGTTTCGAGGATGGCTACTGACGTTGTTGTTTGTGCACGTTCTGCTGCACCCGCTGGTGCATGTGATCGGCACATCAGGAGCGGCAAATGACCTCGCACGTGTAACCGCCAGCTCTACTCAATCAGACAGCAGTCCAGCTACAGGCGATCAATGCGAGCTTTGCCGCGTTGGACATAACACAATTGTCACCCCTCAACTGCCACAAGCCGATCTATTGAATCCGCGATGGATTCGAGTCGCTCTTCAGGCAGTAAACTATGCGTCGCTTCAAGCCGACTACAGACTGCCCTCTCGGGCGCCTCCCAGCCTCTAATCCAAACTCACAATTCTGAAAACTTGCGATGGCGTGTCCTCGGGCGCGTACATGCGCATGCATTTTCCATTGCTCTCGGCGTTCTGCCCGCAGTGTGTTGCGCGGGCCAGGCCCGACCGCGGAGCCAGCGAGATTGGAGAAGAGATGATTTCGACACAGGAAACAAGCAAGACGGCTTTGCAGTACAAGTTAATCAGTGCGATTGCAGTAGCGATGTTCTGTTTAGCGCTTTGCGTCATCAGCGTAAGCGCGCAGACCACGGGAAACTCATCGCTGAGCGGTGTTGTTGCCGATCCCTCCGGCGCGGTAGTGCCGGGCGCGACCGTCGAGATTCATAACCCCGTCAGCGAATTTAGCCGGTCAACCACCACCGACAGCGCGGGACGATTTAGCTTCCCGAACATTCCCTTCAATCCTTACCATCTCAGTGTCATCGTGACCGGGTTTGCTGCGTATTCGCAGGACGTTGATGTGCGCTCTGCCGTGCCGCTTGCCCTCAAAATCACTCTGCAGATAGCTGGCTCTGCCGAAAACGTCACCGTGCAAGGCGAGGCCGGCGACCTCTTGGAAAACGATCCGACGTTTCACACCGACGTGGACCGCAGTCTGTTCGACAAGCTTCCGCTGGAGAGCACTTCCTCGGAGCTGAGTTCGCTGGTTACTCTGGCGTCGCCGGGAGTCGCCGCCGATTCGAACGGCCTCTTTCACGGCATGGGCGATCACGCGTCGAATTCATTCTCTCTGGATGGCCAGCCAATTACAGACCAGCAGAGCAAAGTGTTCTCCAACCAGATTCCGCTCGACGCTGTGCAGTCGATGACGGTCATCTCGGGTGCTCCCCCCGCTGAGTTCGGCGACAAAACGAGTCTGGTCATTGACGTGACCACGCGTTCCGGCCTGGGTTCGACTACGCCGCACGGCGACGTGACCGCCAGCTACGGTAGCTTCGGCAGTTCGAACGTGGATCTCAACTTCTCCTACGGCGGCAAAAACTGGGGAGATTTCATTGCGGTAAACGGGCTCAACAGCGGCCGCTTCCTTGATCCGCCGGAGTTTGTCGTCTTCCACGCGAAGGGCAACGAAGAGAACGTGTTCGACCGTTTCGACTACCAGTTTTCGCAAGCCGATACCCTGCACTTCAATTTCGGATTTACGCGCTCCTGGTTCCAGAACCCGAACTCGTATGACAATTTGAACCTTGGCGTGGTGGGTCCTGACGGGACTCCCGTCGGCCCGACCGATCAGCACTCCAAGATCCTGACGTACAACATCGCCCCAACCTGGGCACACACAATAGGTGCGAATGCCGTCCTGAATGTTACGGGCTATGTGCGGCGCGACCAGTACAACTATTATCCGAGCGCCAATCCGTTCGCGGACTTCGGCCCTATCCAGTCGGAAACCGTGGCGCAGAACCGGACGCTTACCAATGCCGGCGCGATCGCGAATATTACCTATACCAAAGGCATTCACAACGTGAAGGCCGGGGTCATGTATGAGCAGACCTTCCTCAACGAAAACGACTCTTTCGGGATCGTGAATCCGACGCTCAATTCGCCTTGCGTGGATGCGAATGGCAATCCCGTGTCCGGCTTCACCGATCCGTCACAGTGCGCTGCCGCCGGGCTTCAACCCAACACCAGTTATACGCCGCTGTTGAGCTGTTACGACCTGACTCGCCCGGTTCCGTCACCGCCCTCCGGTTGCCAAAGTCCGCACAGCACCTTGTATTCGTTCCTTGGCCATACCGACGTGAAAGAGCTCGCGATGTACGTTCAGGACACCATCACCAAGCGCAACTGGACGTTCAATCTGGGTATTCGGGGCGATTTCTACAATGGACTGACCGTCGCCCGACAGGCGGAGCCGCGTCTCGGGATTTCCTACAATGTCCAGAAGACGAACACGATTCTCCGCGTCTCCTATGCGCGCACTCTAGAGACGCCGTTTAATGAGAACCTGGTGCTGTCCAGCACGGGGTGCAACTCCGCGGTCATTGCCGCGATTGTGCCTTGCGTGCCGGCCCCGCTGACTCCCGGATTTCGCAATGAATTCCACGCTGGCTTCCAGCAGGCATTTGGGCGATTCCTTGTGCTCGACGGCGAATATATCTGGAAATACACTCACACCGGGTACGATTTCAGCATCTTCGGCAACACTCCCATCTTCTTCCCGATCGGGTGGCACAACTCGAAGATTCCGGGATGGGCGCTACGCGCCAGCGTGCCGGTGTACCACGGCTTCAGCGCGCTGGTGGTGATGTCGAGCGTGGCCGCACGCTTCTTCCCGCCGCAAACCAGCGGACTAGGCGTGACCGTGGGCCAGAGCGGGACGCCTTTCCGCATTGATCACGACGAAGTCTTCAATCAGACTACGCACTTGCAATACCAGACGCCGTGGAAGCGTGGTCCATGGATCGGTTTCAATTGGCGCTATGACAGCGGACTGGTTGCGGGCGCGGTGCCTTGCTACGGCGTGTCGGCCTACAACGACTGCCCAACCTCTACCACGCTTAACGGCCAACCCGCCGTCGATTTGACCGGTTTTACTGCTGATCAGGAGTTTCAGGCAGGTTTCTTCTGCGGAAGCGTCAAGGCGACCCCCTTTACGCCTCTGCCGTCTCCCTGTCTTGCTTCTCAATTCGGATCCAATCTGGTGCAAGTCCCGGCGCCGGGAACGCAGAATGATGATCACCATCCGGCGCGCATCGCCTCGCGTAGCCTGTTTGACCTAGCTCTGGGCGACGACAACCTTTTCAAAGGAGACAAGTACAAGTGGAGCCTGCAGTTGACGGCGATCAACTTGACCAACAAATATGCTCTGTACAACTTTCTGTCGACGTTTAGCGGCACGCATTACGTCACGCCGCGGGCGCTGACAGCGCAGATTGGTTTCCACTTCTAGTTAACAGGGTCACTATGACGTTGCGAGGTAGAGTCCCCGAACTGGACTCTACTCGCAATCGCGCCGAGCCTGCGAGAGCTCAAAGCCGATTGTTGGCTAACCAGTTCAATGCGGACGGTTTCGACAAACCTCGCCAGATCGCTGCCAATCAGAACCCAGGTCGGCGCTCTCGCGCGCCACCGCAGAACTGCTGCCCATGACGCCGACCTGAGCGCGAGCCAGGGCTGGCACATCGTTGATGCCGTCTCCGATCATGGCGACGATCTTCCCCTGTGCGATCGACTCGTCCACACGGGGAAGCGGCTCAAATGGTTGACCATGAAGTTCGCCTCAACCCCGTCCTCGGTGAGTCCACGGCGTGCGCGGATGATTGGAGTCTTACCCTGGCTTTCCTGTGTAGTGTTCTTTGGCATGAACGGCCGCGTGGTCTTCTGCGGACTCCAAGTGGGTGAACACTTCAGCCGGCACACTGAGTTCCCGCGGTAAACGTTCTTCCAGCAGCGTTGCCAGCCGGTGCGCCTCTCCGACCGCCATTACGTACGGGAACAACAAGTGCACCTCGATGATCTGCCGATGCCCCGTTGCACGGTAGCGCACACCGTGATATTGCAAACCTAACTCACTGCAGATGGCGTCCAGCTTGTTGCGGATTTGTTTTCCAACTTCTGGGTCTGAATGGTCGAGCAGTCCTACAGCCGCGCGCCACACCAGGTGTCCACCTGCCCACAGAATGTTGATCGCCACCGCAATCGCCAGGAGTGGATCGAAGGGCTTCCACTTGGTCAGCATCACCAGCCCCAGCCCGGCCACCACGCCAAAACTGGTCCAACTGTCGGTGAGCACGTGTTTGCCGTTCGCTTCCAGGATGAGCGAGTGGCCGCGCCGCCCCATGCGGATTAGGTACCACCCCAATCCAGCGTTGAGGACACCCGCCGCCAGCAGCATGAGCGTGCCTGCTCCTAAATTCTCCAGTTTCAGGCCGGCAAACCATTTCTCTATGGCGGCGTACAGAATGAAAACCGCAGCTAGCACGATCATCGCGCCTTCAAATCCTGCGGAGAAGAATGTGATGCGCTCATAGCCGTAGAGAAAACTCGGCTTTGCTGGTTTGGTGCTCAGCCGCAAGCTGAACGCCGCGAATGCCACCGCGACCACGTGAATCACAGACTCAGCCGCATCCGACAGGATGGCCGCCGAGCCCGTCATAAAGTACGCAGTCGTCTTGCCGACCAGCATCAACAGGCCGAACGCCAGCGAGATCCGCATGGCAAAGCGCATAGCGCGCAGTTCGCCTTCTTCGCGCTGCAAGGAGACCGACTGAGAAGGGATGGCCTTAATCGCTGTAGCGTCGGAGTCGGGCTCTTTCAGTTCATCCAAGGTACACGTCCTCCCCAGGATTGCAGACTTGTCTATGTTTCCACGATGTACACGTATGGCGATGTGATGACACCCACAACCGACGCCCGTAGAGTCTGCGTCGTCTTTCACATGTGCGCAATCACGCGCAGCGTTTTGGGGAGTGGCCCCGATCTCGACAACGTTTCCGACCTGATACCTTTCCTATTCCGGTGGATTGACAACGCCCCGTACGGTCTCACCGAGGAAGTAGCGGGCCGCGCCTCAGAATTCTAGTCGCGCCTGAAACGCGATCATTCGGGGACTGCTGTCGCCTCCCAATCCAACTCCGAGCAAACCGGTGGGTGGTGAGGTCGTGTACGTCAGCGCGCCGAAGCCAGTTTGAGTGGATGGCTTTCCCGGAATACCGGCCAGCACTATGCTCGGGAGACCAAAGTTTGGATGGTTGAAGACGTTGAAGAACTGTGTGTCGAACCTTAGCTTCACTCGCTCGCTGAGCGGAAACCATTTGGTGATGTAAAAGTCACTCCAGAAGAAGTTGGGGCCGCGTAAAGCGTTGCGGCCGAGATTTCCGAATTGGCAATTCTGCGCGGAGTCGCCGCCGTTGCAGGTTCCCGTAGCAGGATCAACTGCGGAGACAAATGCATTTGGATTGAGCCATTGAATCGTGCCGGGCTGGGTAACTCCGGGAATGTTGCAGTGGCGGCAATAGGGATCTACTCCGGGCACAAGGCTTGCGAATTGAGGTCCACTGCCCTGTACGATGCCATTTCCGTTTGCTGAATAAGGAGTACTCAACACCGAGAATGGCACTCCGCTATGCCAAAACACGGTCCCCGAAACTTGCCAACCATTCAGCGCGTAGCCAAGCGCATGGTTTGTCACTTTGATCGGCAGCTCATATACATACTGCCCATTGAGGTTGTGCCGAATGTCATAATCGCAGGGACCGTAATCGCGACGGAGGTCTCCGGGCAGCGGAGAGAGGATCCCTCCCGCGGAGAACTGCAGGAATCCGCCGTTCGAGACGGTGTCTAGGCAATGGCTCCATGTGTAATTGATCTGCCCTTGCAGGCCGTGACCCATGCGTTTCATGGCCGTCAGTTGAAGGCCGTTATAGTTGCTGTTGGCGCCCGTCGAGAGCTGGGTTACCGCCCCGAATCTCGGATCGGTCGGTTGCATGTAGGGGAATGGAGCAAAGCATCCCTGGCATGCAGTCTGGTATCCATTGACCTGCGTCAGGTAAGGCTGATTCACCGCACGAGTGCCAACATACTGCGCCTGGAAGCTGCCCGTATTTCCGAATTGATGCTCGATTCCCAAACTCCATTCCATGAAGTACGGGGCGTGAAGCTTTCCATCCGGGACAGCCGTAATCGCGACTGGCGGAAGACAAGTCGTCTGGTTTGCGAGCGGAGACGCGCAGGAAAGCTGGCCCTGCGTGAAGCCTGAACTGAACTGCTGGTTCGCCGCGATGGTTGCATCGACTGCACTGTTGGGCACTCCGGGAGCAATCGCCGTGCCGCCAACGGTTCCAAGCAGACCACCCTGGAAAGTCTGAACGTAAGGCGGATTCACTCCGACCAGATCGGCGACACTTCCCGGCAAGATATCGCTGAAAACGCCGAACCCGCTCCGCAGAACGGTATTGGGTTCGAACTGCCACGCGATGGCTGTTCTGGGTTGCAGAATCGCCAGTGGAGTCGATGCGAAAAGATTTCCGAGACCAGTTTGAATCGCGTCACTCAGCGGCTGGTCGACATCGTGTGGGATTGAATAAAACGAGCCTTTCAGACGCGCAATCTGGTCATGCGGGTTCAGCGGGTTGGAGTTGTAGGTATCGCGCACCCCAAACGTCCAGGTCAGAGTGGGAGTTACTCTCCACGTGTCTTGGGCATAGATATCCAGATTGAGGAAATTGAAAGGCTCGTTGGCAGACGATGGGAATGTCTTCGTCGCTGTGGATGCCACACCGTAGATGAATTGTGGCAACGTTGTGTACGTGACCGTAGGAACGGTGCCCTCTCCGAAATCATAATCATTCAGCCGAAAGATTCGGGTGTTCGTGCCGAACCTTAGCTCATGAGCGCCGTGGCTCCAGGCGAGATTGTCGTTGATAAAGAATCGTGAGGCGCGCCTGCCTTGCACCCAGGTGTTGTCGAGGCCTCCGATGGTGGTGAACGGGGCGTTCGCACCGCTGCCTTGGAGCACGATCGGGAACGCCGCGAGCGTCTTCTGAAAGTCGCTTGGCCCGAATAGGCTCTCGTACCACGAGAACGCTGGGTTGAAGTAGTTCACCAGGTTCTGCGAGAAGACGTGCGTGTATCCGGCCGCGAAAGAGTATAGGGGCTGCGGGGAGATGGCATTGAATACTGGGTTGATTGGGTCCGTGTAGGCAGCTTGCAGTCCAGTGTCGGCCTGAAATCGAAACCACGTGGTGTCGTTGGGGCCGACGTTGTAGTCGATGCGGGCCGTTTGCACCTGTTCGTGGTCGTCGCTGGAGTGCGAAACACCCCTCCGATTCGCACAGCCGTTCCCGTTGGGAGGGCTGCCCGAAGCTGAAGCGCCGTCCGAATTGAAAGGACACCCGAGCACGGGCAGCGGCGTTCCGCTGGTATTCCCGTACAGCGAAAACATCTTCTGATAGAACGGCACCATTTGCGGCGCAGGTGCATAGTGCGATCCGGTAACCGAGTCGGTTCCTCCGAGAGGAAGTTGCTGCAAAACGTACTGCTGAAAGGAGCCGCTGGGAACTGTCACGGTCGTAAAAATAGGCAGCGCGATCCGTACCCACTCGCTGTCGAAGAAAAAAAACAATTTGTCATGGATGATCGGGCCACCCAGACTGCCGCCGAAATGGTTTACAGTCGAACCCGGCTTGTGGTTGCCCGAGGTGGCGTTGGTGAAGTAATCGGCAGCGTTGAGGATCCCGCCGTTCCACAGTTCGTACAGATTGCCGTGAAACTGGTTGGTGCCGGATTTGGTGATGTAATTGATTTGGGACGCTCCATATCTGCCCTGATCCACGGAATACGAAAGCGTATTGACGGTCACTTCCGAGACCGAGTTTAGGCCGAGCACGAGATTGGTCGAGAGGCCACTGTTGAGATTCGTAAGCGGGTCATTCGTCTCCAACCCGTCAACAATGTATCCGTTGGAAAGGGCAGGCAGACCATTGAATTCCACGTTGCCGTAGCCGTTGGTGCCGCCGACGAAATCATTGCTGCTGCCAGCCGTATTGATCAGAGCGCCCGGCGCAAACTGCAACGGATACGTCATATCTCCGGCCGGGTTCGGCAGGTTCTCCAGCGCCCGTGCGTCCAAAGTGGTGGATGTGTTTGCGTTGCTCGTGTTGATGATCGGTGCTTCCGAGGTGACCTCAACGGTCTGCTTTGATTGCGCCACCCTGAGTGTGAGGTTGACGGTCTGCTTCTGCCCCAGGCCGGAGACGACATCGTCCGCCTGTTGCGGCTCAAATCCCTGCGCTGCGACTCTGACCGTATACGTGCCCGGCTTGAGCTGCGGGAAATTGAAGCGGCCTGCTTCGTCTGTCTTTGCGCTGCGCTTCAGCCCTGTGTCGCGGTTGACGACGGTCACCGTGGCGCCGGGGACCACTGCATTGCTTGAGTCCGCAATTTGCCCGAGAATGGCGCTGGTGGTTTCTCCCTGTGCCCACGAGTCTGTCGGCACAAGCGAAACAGCAGCCATGGTGAAGAGAGTGAGATGGAGCACGAGGCGCAGACGGCGCGTGGAACTCGATCTCACGGCAAATCCCTCCAGGATTCAGGACTGGCGAAAGGCAGGTCCGTCCCTCACCCAGAAACCAAGATACACCATGTTGTATTAACTATAGTAAACAGTCGATGAATTATTATGCTTTTGAAACCCAGACCTTCTCGGCGGCCGACGTGCCGAGACGGATCTGGCGTCTATCGACCAGGAGGGAGACCGTGCCATCGTAGTTTCGGGCTTCCACTGCAATGCGAACTCCCGGGCGGATTCCCTCATTCTCGAAGAACTCCAAGAGCTGCCGGTCACGCTCGTAAACACTGGCAACCACATATCTAGAGCCCGGTTCTGACTCGCTGAGCAGACGCAATCCGCGTTTGCGGCGTTCCGCTGGGCTGCGAAGAACCAACTCGTTTCCGTGAGGGCAAGTGTTCTTGTGCCCGAGTTTTTCGACAAGCTTCTTCTCAAACGCAGGAGAGACTGCGTGTTCCAGCCGTTCGGCCTCGTCGTGGATCTCGTACCACGGCATTCCAAAAATCTCGGACAACATTCGCTCGATCAGGTGATGGCGCACGATCGTGCGTTGGGCGACTTCCCGCCCTTGCGAGGTAAGCCGAATATGCCCGTCACTTTTAACGGACACAAATCCATCCTTCGTCAGGCGCTTCAGAGCGAACGTTACGGCTGGCCTCGTCACGGAAAGCCAATGAGCAAGGGTAGCGGGGATAACGGTCTGCCCCTCAGCTTCCGCCTCGGCGATGGCCTTCAGGTAGTCCTCTTTCGAAATCGTAATCATCGTCGGCATCTGGAAATTCAACAAGTGCGTGCAGTCTAACACCTGCGACGTTCCATATCGGAGCGTCCAATTGGTGAGTTGTCGACAAGTGCGAGACGTCCGCTGAAAACCGGAGTTCTCGGCTTCAGGATTGTTGGTGTAATGGCCTCCCTTGAAAATGTCCCCTCGACGAAGTCTCAGGCTCCTGCCGGAGTCAGGGCTGAAGACAAGGGTGAGTCGAGTACAACTTTGTGGCCGAGAGCCTCAAGTCTTTTCACCAGGCGCTTGGTGGTACGTAGCTTGTGGCGTTGATCGAAGTAGTTCGGACCCAAGTCTGCGTAGGCAGTTCCGCGCTGCAGCAGGTGATAGCCAGTCGTGAGAATGGTGTGCGCCACGGCAATGACGGCTCGCTTCATTCCGCGTGCCGCTGCGAGGCGACGAAACTGTGCCGCAAGATAAGTGTTCTTGGTTTTCGTCGCGGCCCAAGCGGCCTCGCAGAGAGCATGACGAGCCCAGCGGTTCCCCTTGCGGCTCTTCCCGCTCTGGCGTTTGCCAGCGCTCTCATGATTGCCTGGACAAACTCCGACCCAACTGGCGAGATGCGCCGCCGATGGAAAAGCCTGCACGTCGGGACCGATCTCAGCCACCAGCGTCCACGCAACTCTTTGTTTGATGCCGGGCATGCTCATCCATGCCTGCAGCGCTTTCTGGAAAGGCTGCATCTGCAGCTCGATCTCGGCCTCCAGCCGCGCAATCTTGTTCTGGCTGTAGCTCAACTCGTCCAGCATCTCGCCCAGCAAGAAGCGTTGGTGGGGCAGTAGGTAGCCGTCTAAGGCTAGTCGCAACGCGGGCAGCTTCCGGCGCAGTTGCATCTTCGCCATATCAGCCAACCGTTCCGGATTCGACTCTCCTTGCGCCAGAGCATGCAACATGGCGGTACCGCTGACACCCAGAACGTTGCTGGCCACCGAACCCAGCTTGATATTGCATTGTTCCAGCAGCTTCTGAATGCGACACGCGATCGGCGACCAAGCGGACGGGCTTGCCAAGGCATTGAGGGGTGATTCTCAGCTGCTCGGCCGGTGGGGTGAACTCGCTTTGGAACGCATTCTCGAAGCAGCGGGCCTCACAGAGGGCAGGGAGTACGTCTCTCAAGGACGCGGGTTGGGCCTCAAGAACGAAGCCGGGGGCATCCAAAAGCCGGACATCATCGTTATTCTTCCAGAAAAGCGGACCATGATCGTCGATTCAAAGGTTCCTCTAACGGCCTACGAGCGGCTAATTGCAGCAAAAGATGAGGGCGAAAGGGCACTTTGTGCCGACCAGCTTGTGCGGGATATGAAGTGCCATATCGACGGGCTCTCCAGCAAGCGTTACCAGGAAAATGAAAAGCTGCAAACTCACGACGCTGTTCTAGAGCAGTTCCTTAGAAGCTATATCCGAAAGTGAGGGGAGGCAGTAGGCTGCAGATGGCGATCTCCGCAAGCCCAGCCATGCCA
>Ga0208587_1001858_pt1 | contig 11042 bp, 8 predicted proteins | sample NGESurdeep092012_7_FD_184472 | JGI IMG/M metagenome (GOLD analysis project Ga0208587, IMG submission 184472) | Arctic peat soil microbial communities from Barrow, Alaska - NGEE Surface sample 210 deep-092012 (SPAdes) | ecosystem: Environmental > Terrestrial > Soil > Wetlands > Peat ...
GGCCGGGCGGCGAAAGTCTGTGGCGCCGGGGGTGGAGGCTGCGTGGTATTCATGGTGCATGAGGACGCGAAAGAGCGCGTCGCGGAGGCTTTGCAGAAGGCCGGCGCCCACCTGTTGCCCTTCCGCGTCGCGCAGAAAGGCGTCGTGGTCACGGTCACGAAAAACTCTCGCGCCGCCGGAGCCTAGAGATTGACCCTGTGGACCGATGAGGACGGCAAGCTGCGGCTGGGATGGCGGATCGTCCTCGGCATCCTGCTCGCGTTGGCGGCGAATTATCTCGCCGGGGCAATCGCCAGCGCCGCTGCCAACAGCCAGCGCAGTTTTGAGTTTGTCTACCGGCCCACGCTCCTGATCCTCCTGCTGGCATGGTTCTCAGCCATGCTGCTGTTTGCCGACCGCGTCGATGCGAACCCACTCCAGGCGCTCGGACTCGGCCGCAAAAGAGCGCTGTCCGACTCGTTGTTTGGCATGCTCGTCGGCGCCGGCTGCATCTGTGCTGGCGTTGCCCTGATTGCCGCATTGGGGGGGGTGTCCTTCTCCATGCGAACGAACCGCCATACTGCCGCGCTTCTGCTGGTGGAGGTCTTTATCCTGGCCACGGGCGCCATGGCTGAAGAATTGATGTTTCGCGGCTATCCCTTCCAGCGCATTCTGGAGGGTGCCGGACCGGCGGTTGCCATCGCGGTGCTTTCGGTTTTCTTCGGGATTGCCCATCGCTGGAATCCGCACGCGCGCGACGCTGCGCTTTTGTCTCTCTTTAACACGATATTTGTCGGTGTCCTGCTGGCCTTTGCCTATCTCCGGGTGCGGAATTTGTGGCTGCCGTGGGGAGTGCATTTTGGGTGGAATGCCGCTTTGGGTGTGCTGTTTGGGCTACCCGTGAGCGGGCTCAACGACTTTTCCGTGGTCGTGCACGGTAAGGCCACCGGGCCGGTTTCGCTGACCGGGGGGCCTTATGGAATCGAGGGCGGACTGGCCGGTACCCTGGCCATCCTGGTCGGCTTCGTTCCGCTGTATTGGTTTACCCGCCGCCGGGCGCCCGAAATTGCAGCAAGCCCGGCTGCGGAGACCAAGGCTTAGGGGCCTCCGGACCGTTCCGGGTTGCTGCCGCATCCAAGTAACCGTCGGGCGGATTTTCCCTCTATTTGCATAGAGGGCTATAATTTTCTCAGCCCTGCCAGGTACTCCCATGTCCTCTCGTCGCAGTACGTGGTTCGTAGCGGCAATACTGCTGCTCAGCATGATCGCGCTCGGCGATGACAAGAAGTCCTCGTCATCGACGCCGAAGATGGACGAAGTCACCCGCATGCAGTTGATCCGCGCCATGAATTCGGAAATCGTGTACATCCGCCGTCCTTTTCCCATGGGCTATAAGGGCCTCACGATCAAAAATGGCACGGTGATCCCCGGCGAACAGGAAGTGCAAAGCATGGTCGCCCTCTACGGTCCTGCCGTGAAACCCGGCGACCAGGCGCGCATCACCGCGATTGACTTCAAGGGCGACAACAAGATCATCTTCGAAATCAACGGCGGTCCCAAGAAGAAGCAGAAGTGGTACGACCGCATCCAAATCGGCAGTGGAAATGCGAGCGCCACCAATCCGAACCCGCAGACCAACCTCAATGCACGCGGCTCTTCGGTCACGCTGGAGTTCGACAAGTATGTCCCCTTGTTGAGTCCCGACGAGTTGAAGAAACTCCTCTACCCGGTGTTCGATTTCAACGCGGTATCGGCGGTGGAAGCATACTTGGACACCATTCCCCCGAAGGTGAAAGAGGCGATCCAGAACAAGCAGGTCCTGGTCGGCATGAACCGCGAGATGGTCGTCTACGCGATGGGCCGCCCGCCCAAGAAATACCGCGAGCAGAATTACGAGGAGTGGATATACGGCACGCCGCCGGACCCGGTGCAGTTCGTGCGCTTCGTCGGCGACGAGGTAGTGCTGCTCGAAATCATGAAAGTGGACGGACAAAAAACCATCCGCACTGAGAAGGAAGTGGACCTGAAACCGGCAGTGGCGCAAACCCAGCCCGCGGCGCCAGCGGTGCAGCAGGGAAACGATACTGGTCAGGTGACTAAGCGCCCGACTTTGAAACGTCCAGGCGAAGCAGCACCGCCAGTGGCCGAGGGGCGCTCGGGGAAAATACCCTTGCCGGGCGACGCGCAGCGTGGCCCGATGGACCCGCCGCTATCGCCCGGTTCTCCGGCAGGGACCGGATCGCCCTCTCCGGGCTCGCCCACCGGCATTCCGCCCCTGTAAGCGGAAACTAGCCGGGAAATCAGAAAAACCGCCGCCCGACGCGGCGGTTTTTCTTTGGCCGGAACGGCTGGCGCGTCGTACTTGCGGGAACAATTGGCGGCTGCGGCTGCTGGCCTTTACACTGAGGAGGTGAAGATCGCACTGGGCCAGATCAACACTACGATCGGAGATTTCAGCGGCAACGCAGAAAAGATCGTGACCTTCGCGCAGCGGGCAAGGGCCGCCGGCGCGGAGTTGGTCATGTTCCCCGAGCTGTCCATTTGCGGGTATCCGCCGCGCGACCTGGTCGAGAACCCCGCCTTCGTCGCCAGGAACCAGCAGACCGCGGAGCATATTGCGGCGGCAACGCGCGGCATCGCAGTGATCTGCGGCCTGGTTACTGCCGCCCATGCGAAAACCGGTAAGTCGGTGATGAACTCGGCGGCGCTCTTGTCCGACGGACGCATCCAGGTCATTCAGTCCAAGATGCTGTTGCCGACCTACGATGTATTCGACGAGTCCCGCAACTTCGCTCCGCCGCAGCGGCAGGAAATGTTCACCATCGGGGGATTGCGCGTGGCGCTGACCATCTGCGAAGACGCCTGGAACGACAAGAGCTTCTGGAACCGGAGGCTTTATGTTGTCGATCCGGTGGAAGAGCTCATGCGTGCCGGGGGAGAGGTGCTGCTCAACATTTCCGCTTCGCCCTTCTATGCCCGGAAGCAGGAGCTGCGTCGACAGATACTGTCGGCGCTGGCCACCAAGTACAAAGTACCGGTGGTGATGGTGAACCAGGTAGGTGGCAACGACAGCCTTGTTTTCGACGGCTCCAGCATGGCAATCGCGCCCGACGGCCGGATCAAGGCGCAGGCTAAGTGCTTCGAAGAGGACCTGGTCCTGTTCGACACCGAGACGCTCGCGGGCGACATGCACGTCTGTGAGCAGGGGACCGAGGCGGATGCTTACACCGCACTGGTGGTGGGGACGCGCGACTACGTCCGCAAGTGCGGCTTCCAGCGCGCCATCGTGGGGCTCAGCGGCGGCATCGATTCGGCGCTGACGGCCTGCATCGCGGCCGATGCGCTGGGACCCCAAAACGTCATCGGTGTCGGCATGCCCGGGCCCTACTCCTCGGGCGGCAGCATCGACGACGCGCGCGCTCTGGCCGCGAACCTGGGCATACGTTTTGAGCTGATTCTCATCACCGGCATTTTTAACGCCTGCCTGCATGCGCTGAAGCCGGTTTTCGCCGGACGCGAAGCAGACGTGACGGAAGAGAACATCCAGGCCCGCATCCGCGGCACGCTGCTCATGGCACTGTCGAACAAGTTCGCGGGCTTGGTGCTGAGCACCGGCAACAAGTCGGAACTGGCGGTCGGATACTGCACCATGTACGGCGACATGGTCGGCGGACTGGCGGTGATCTCCGATGTCCCCAAGACGATGGTGTACCGTCTGTCGGACTACGTGAACTCGCGCCAGCCGGTGATACCTCGTTCGACGATTGAGAAACCGCCGTCGGCGGAGTTGCGTCCCGATCAGAAGGACAGCGACACGCTTCCGGATTATGCTGTCCTCGATGCGATCCTGGAGGATTACATCGAGGACAACAAGACGCCGGAGCAGATCGCCTCCGGACGGAACTTCGATCTGGCCCTGGTCCGTAAGGTGGTCCGCATGGTCGAACGGGCCGAGTACAAGCGCCAGCAGGCCGCGCCCGGGTTGAAGATTTCCGAAAAGGCATTCGGAGTCGGCCGGCGATTTCCTATCGCGGCTCGTTCGGAGACATAGAAACAAATCATTTGGGCGCGATGACAATACTTTCGCGGTCCCAGGAAGACAGGAATGAAAACAAAATTCGCAATCGGTGTTCTCTTGTTCGCAGCACTGGCAGTGGGCCAGGCTACCAAGCCCGCGGCAAAAAATCCCGCACCGTCGGGAACTGCTCCCACAAAATCCGAAGCAGCCCGAAAACCGGCGGACACGGCGAAGCCGGCGGGCAATACGGCCGCCCCTGGGCTGCCCTCGCGTGCCACCGCCGAATCATTCATCCACCACGCATTCGGCTGGGACCCGCAGTCAAAGCTGACCGTGAAGGACGTCAAGTGGTCTCCCGCGGCCACCGTTGCCGAGATCGACGTACATGCGGAAACTCCCACAGGCCCCGGCGACCGCGCCATCTACGTCACCTCGGACCACAAGAACGCCATTGCCGGACAGATGCTCCCGTTTGGCGGCCAGCCCGGGGTGAAGCCAACCGAAGCGCAGGTGGACGCCTTCGTCAAGCAGATCACTGCCAACAGCCCGGGCCTGACGTGGACGGTGCTCGAAGTGAAGCCGAACGCGCTCGATAACCTCACGGAAGTGACTGTAGTGCTGACCAATCCGCAGGGACAGCGCGGTGGCCAGCGCTTCTGGGTCACACCCGACGGCCAGCATGTTCTCCTCGGGGAAAACGGCCCCTTCGGCGCAGATCCCTTTGCCGCTGCCCGCGCCGAATTGACGAATGGGATCAACGGTCCCTCGAAGGGACCGGCGACAGCGACGATCCTGCTGGTTGAGTTTGGCGATCTCGAGTGTCCGAGTTGCAAGGCGGCGGTGCCGATTGTGGAACGACTGCTGAAAGAGGTCCCCAATTCCCGCCTCGTCTTCCAGCAGTTCCCCCTGACCCAGATCCACCACTGGGCTTACAAGGCGGCTCAATTTGGCGATTGCATCGCTCGCCAGAACAATGGCGCCTACTGGAAGTTCATGGACGCCGTGTATGGCGTACAGGAAGACATTTCCGGGCACGTGGAATCGAGCGACCCGAACAAGAAACCCGATCTCAGCTATGCCGAGCAGAAGTTGACCGAACTGGCCGGACAATCGGGGATGAACGGCAAGCAGATCGCGACTTGTGCTGCGGACCCGTCGACTTCGAATCGGGTGGACCGCTCCATGGAACTGGGCAAGCACATGCAGGTGACCGGCACCCCGACTCTGTTCATCAACGGGCGCAAGATCCAGACCCTCGGAAGCATGCCCTACGATTCGCTGAAAAGGCTGGTGGAATTCATGGGCTCGCCGGCAGCGAGGTAGTGACGGCTGCGGGATCCGCTCAGTCCACCGCGCGGACCGGAATCAATGTGCTTCCCGACGCGGGCTTGCGCACAATGTGCGGCGTGATCAGTACCAGCAGCTCGCCTGCGGAGTCCTGCGGCGTATTGTGTGCCGTGGCCCGGTTCAGGATAGGTATGCGCGAAATCCCGGGGAGTCCGGAGAGGCTGTTCGATTCCGACTTTTCGATCATTCCCGCGATAATCGCCGTTTCGCCGTCACGAACGGAAAGCGAGCCCGTGTAACTGCGGCTGCTGATCACCGGGATTCCGTTGAAGCTTGCGCCGGTGAGCGCCTTCATCTCCATCGTCAGGTCGAGCGTGATTTCATTCTGATGGACCTGCGGCTTCGCCTTCACCATCAGCCCCAGGTCTTCGAAGGTGAACGACGGAAACGGGTTCTGGTACGTCTGGTTTTGCAGCACCTGGGAGATTTGCGACGTGTTGAAGATGGGCGCGAACGACGCGTTCATGATGGGGTAGCGTTCGCCGATCTTCAGCGTGGCGTCGGTTCCATGCGCCGCGCGCAGCGTCAGGTTCTGGATGGTCGTGACGCGCGAGGAGTTCATCGAAAAGTGCAGCGTGCCCGGCGCAAACGGTACGGCAAAGCGCGTCAAGCCGCCGCCAAACGTCCCAAACGGGTTCTGGAAAATCGAAGTCTGCTGGTTCTGGAGCTGCTGCAACAGTGCGGCGATGCTCGACGTGTTTGCCTGGTTGATGCCGCCCGACGAGATGAGCTGGTTGATCAGGTCTTGTATGTTGGGCTGCTGCAATATCGCCAAGGCAGCCGAGCTCAGGTTGAATGCCTGCCATTGCAGCGGCAACTCCAGGCCCATGTCCTTGAGCATCGACCGGTTCACCTGCAACACCTGGAATTCCAGCATCACCTGCGGCCGCGAGATGTCGATATCCCGCAGCAGTTCCGTGGCGGCATCGAGCAGGCGCCGGGGCGCCCGCACCATGATGCTGGAAGATTCCGGCTGGTGCGCAATCTGCCGGATGTCGAACAGCGTGCGCAGCAGGTTCAGCACGTCGTTGAGTTCCGCCGCGGTCGTCGCGTCCGGCAGGTAGAACGTTCGCAGCGACATGCGCTCGAATTGCGCACGGTTTAGCGTGTTGTCGGCCAGCAGCAGGAAGCGTTGTTCGGAAACCGGCGTCCAGAACGTCTTCGTCATCGAACACGCCAGGCTGATCGCGCGCCGGAAATCCACATCGTCCACGTCGAAACGGATGGGGCGGGCGGTCACGCTCTCGTCGAACTCGACCGTAAGTCCGAAGTCTTTCGCGATCTGCTGGAACAGCCCGCGCGTGTCGCCGCGATAATGATAGGAGTGAACGCCGGTGGCCGGCGTAACGCGAAGCTCTCCTGGCGAATCGCCAATGGTCAAGTGCGACAGGTTGATGGCCGGAAGCGGAAGGGCATCGTGCAACCGCTGCTGGGCGAAATCATTCGACGGATCCAGCGCCAGCGCCTGGCGAAATTCCGTAGTCGCGCGCTCCGAATTGTGATCGAGCAGCAACTGGTTGCCCGAATTGAGATGGCGCAGCACCAGCTGCTGGCGCAGGATTTCGCGGGTCGTCAGGTATTCCAGATCGTTCGGCACCAGTCGCGACGCGGCTTCCACGGCGTCGAATGCCGGTTGCGTCTTGCCCAGCTTGTGCAATTCCAGGGCGCGGCTGAAGTCCTTCTGCGCTTGCTTCAGATCGGCCTTGGACACGCCGCAGGCCGCAACGGTGCGGAGTTGCGAACAGGCTTTGACTTCGATCGCCGACTGCGGCGCGGACTGCCCCCATGCACACAGTGAAATCAAGGCAAGCGAGGCCGTCAGCAACCGCATGGCGGAATTGTACCGGAGCAGCACCTGTCAGGTAGACGCAAGTGCGTTGGAAACGTCACCGCGGTTCGGTGCGGCAGGAGACGCAAGAATCGGGGTCCGAGCGCGTGCAGTTGCTCTCCATCGTCAACTGGGATGCTCAACGCGGCTGCCCGATGCGCTCGGGAATGATGATCCTCTCCACCATCGTCGCACGGCCGGTGGCGTCGTCACACTCGAAGTACACGCCGCAGAAATGAACGTCGTTGCTGGCCGCCTCCCAGCGCGCCGGCATGCTGGTGAGAAACCGCTGGATGACCAGCTCTTTCTGCACGCCGATCACGCTGTCGTAGGGTCCCGTCATACCCACGTCGGTCTGGTAGGCGGTGCCTTTCGGAAGTACGCGCGTATCCGCCGTCGGAATGTGTGTGTGCGTGCCCAGGACGGCGGTCACGCGCCCATCCAGGTACCAGCCCAGCGCGCATTTTTCCGAAGTCGCCTCGGCGTGTATGTCCACCAGGATGATTTTTGCCTGCGTGCGTCCGATGAGTTCGTCGGCGACGCGGAACGGGTCGTCATTGCTGGGCAGGAAGACGCGGCCTTGAAGGCTGATCACCGCATAGGGCGTATCGCCAACCTTGCCTTCGTACATGCCAAAGCCGGGCGTGCCCGCCGGATAGTTCGCCGGCCGCAGGATGCGGCGTGCCGGGTGGCGAACGTCACCATCCGCGGCGTTGAAGTAGTCGATGATCTCCCGCTTGTCCCAGATGTGGTTGCCGGTGGTGATCACCGCGATCCCGAGGTCGAATAGCTCCTCGGATATCTGCGGCGTAATGCCGAAGCCGCCCGCGGCATTTTCGCCGTTCGCTATCACCAGTTCGACCTGGCGGCTGCGCACCAGTTCCGGCAGCCGGTCGCGCACCATGGTGCGCCCGGGCCGTCCGAAAATATCGCCGATGAAAAGAATTCTCATGAGGACAATCGCGAACGATTGATGCTATCACGCGATTAGTGCGCCAGTTCGGCAGTGGTGAGGAAGTCGTAGTTTCCCGGCGGGCTGAGCTCGATGTGCGTCACCCGCCGCGAGTGGACGATCACATTGTCGAGGTACCAGAGATGAATGTAGGGCAGATCGCGGCCGAGCGCCTGCTGGACCTGCGCATAAATCGCCCGCCGTTTCCCGGGATCAACTTCGCGCCGGCCGTCGTCGATCAGGCGATCCACCTCGGCACTCGAGTAGTAGCTGCGGTTCGCGCCCTTGGGCGGCATACGGCTGGATTGGAAAGCGTACTCGAAGATGTCGGGATCGTTGTTGCCGCCGATCCAGCGCAGCGAATAGAGCTGGTACGCGCCCTTCGTGACGTCGGAGAAGAACGTCGCGAACTCGTAGGTGCGAATTTCGAGCGTGATCCCTACCTCCCGGAGTTGCTGCTGCAGCACGGCCGCCAGCAGGCGCGTGGTCTCCTCGGTCGAGGTCTTCATGGTCAGGTGAAAGCGGACGCCGCCGCGCGCGGGATATCCCGCGGCGTCGAGCATTTGGCGCGCCTTCGCCGGATCGTATGGATAGGGCCATGCCTCGGTGTATGCCCACGACTGCGTCGGCAGCACGCTGGTCGCCGGACGCGCCATGTCGCGCCACAAGTAGTGAATCAGCGGCCGGACATCGATCGCATGGGCCAGCGCCTGCCGCACGCGCTCGTCCTTCAGCAGCGGATCGCGGAGGTTGAGCGCGAGATATTGATAAATGGTCCCCGGACTGCGCTCCACCACCAGGTTTGCCTCGCGTTGCAGCGCCACCGTCGTGTCGGCGGTCAGCGAGTTGAGCGCGACGTCCGCCGATCCTTTGCGAAGTTCCAGCGCGCGCGTCGTGGAATCCGGCACAACGTTGAAGCGCACCCGTTCCAGCCGGGGCCGCTCGCGCCAATACTGTTCGTTGCGCTCGATCGCCACTTCGCGGTCCTGCTCGTTGTTCACCAGCCGGAACGGGCCGGAGCCGACCGGGTGCTTGAAAAAGTCGGCGCCGCTCCCCTCCGGCACGATGCCGATCGCGCCGTTCGACACGTTCCACAGCAGGCTCGCCCACGGTTCCTTGAGATGGAAGATGACGGTCGTATCGTCGGGCGCTTCGATGCGGTCCACGAAACGATAGGTGCCCGACTTCGTGGTGCGAATCGAGCCGTTCATGATCGAGTCGAAGGTGTACTTCACGTCGCGCGCGGTGAGCGGACGTCCGTCGTGAAAGCGCACGCTCGGATGCAGGTGAAATTTGTAGGTGAGCGGGTCGGGAGTCTCCCATGACTCGGCCAGCCACGGCTTCAGGTTGAAGTGCTCGTCGCGGTGGACCAGCGCGTCGAACAGCAACTCGTCTATGCGCTCCGATTGCGCGTCAATACCGACCCGCGGATCGAGATTGGTCGGGCTGCTCTCGATGATCATTACCAGCGTGTTCGGGTCAGGCTTCCGCGAGCAACCTGAAAACAGCAAACCGCAAAGGACGCAAAGCACGCCAAGCACCCTTTGCGTTCCTTTGCGGCCTTTGCGGTGGGTCATCGGTTAAGGATACGAGATTTTGCCCAGGACCGCCGCCCGCTCGGCTCCGGTTGCCGCCGGAAGATTGCCGGGCAAGCGCTGCCAGGTTTGATAGGCGAGAACCGCGAACGCCACCGCCTCTTTGCTCTCCGAGGGAAGGCCAAAGTCGTCGCTGGTCTTGATGGAAAGCTCGGGCAGTTGCTCGCCGATCATCTTCATCAGCGTGCGGTTCTTCGAGCCACCGCCGGAGGCAATGAACTCGTGGAAGAACTGTGGTACGCCACTCCCGGGCGGAACCATGAACATGCGTACCGAGCCCGCAATCGAACGCGCGGTCAGGGCCGTGGCCGTCGCGACCACGTCTTCTTTCTTCGCGCCGCGGCACATCTTCAGAAAGCTCGCGACATATTCGCGGCCGAACTCCTCGCGTCCGGCGGTCTTGGGGGGATGGCGCCGGAAGAAGGCCCCGCGCAGCAGGCGGTCCAGCACATTTTCGATTGGCTTGCCTTTGGCAGCGAGGCGTCCATCGCGATCGAACGGCTTGCCAAAGAGCTTTTCCGTCACCGCATCGATAACCATATTGCCCGGGCCAGTGTCGAAGGCGATGATTTGCTCGGGCGCCGCGCCCGCCGGTATGGCGCTGAAGTTGGCAATTCCGCCGATGTTCTGCACGATGCGTCCGCGGCGCTCGTGGCGGTAGAGCAAGTAGTCGAGGAAGGGAACCAGCGGTGCGCCCAGGCCCCCGGCCGCCATGTCGGCTGGACGGAAGTCGGTGACTACCGGTACGCGCGTACGGGCGGCAATGATCGAACCCTCGCCCGTTTGCCATGTGCACGCCATATCGCGCCCCAGGTACGGACGAAAGTCGCCCTGGTGATAAAGCGTCTGCCCGTGACAGCCAATCAGGTCCAGCTTCAGCCGCGCACTTTTCGCCGCCGCGTAAATGGCGTCTGCGTACAGTTCGCCGAGAAGAAAGTTCAGGCGCGCCAGGTCCGCTACTTTCGCCGCTTTGGCATTCATCGCCGCCAGAATCGCACGCCGGACTTTTGCAGGATACGGCGCTTCATGTTGCGATAGGAGTTCCAACTTCGTCCGAAACCCGCGCCCTAGCACCCGCACGATGGCCACGTCAATGCCATCGGCCGAGGTCCCGCTCATAACGCCCGCGACGATCATAGATTCCTTTGTACCAGAATTGAGGTGCACGGATGAGTGGCAATGCGGTTTGTTCCGGAATCCGGAATCCCTAAACGGGCGCGGTCTTTTCCAGCCGGACTTCTTCGGTGAGTTCCCAGAGCGCGCGCCGAAGCCTGTCCAGCGTCTTTTGCGATGGTGGTGGAGTTCGGCGGCCCGCTAGCCCTG
>Ga0208587_1001862_pt1 | contig 11032 bp, 10 predicted proteins | sample NGESurdeep092012_7_FD_184472 | JGI IMG/M metagenome (GOLD analysis project Ga0208587, IMG submission 184472) | Arctic peat soil microbial communities from Barrow, Alaska - NGEE Surface sample 210 deep-092012 (SPAdes) | ecosystem: Environmental > Terrestrial > Soil > Wetlands > Peat ...
CCTTCAAAGGTCATGCCGAGCGCTTCTTCGAGCGCGGTGCGCACGGTGGCGAGCCCCGGGTATTCGCCATGCTCGATGCGGAACTTGGCTTCGTGCGCGTAGGAGGCGAGAAACCATGCCAGGTCGGACGCCGAATCGAGAGGCGCGGCCAGCAGCAGGGCGCGCTTGAGGAATTCGATAAAGCTCTCGCCGACGACGGCGGCTTTCTTGCCGGGGAGGCGGGCATCCGACCAGAACTCGGCTTCATCCCGCGCCAGGCGGTAGGTTTCCAGCTTGATCTGGCGGCCTTCGGGATCGCGGCCCACCAGGACGAAATCGCGGTAGTTGGTGACCAGGACCTGGTTGTAGCGGCCCCAGTATTTGCCGACCTGTTCGCCATCGGCGGTGCGCCAGGCGTCCTCGGAGGTCGACTTGATTTCGATTACGCCGCGCGCAGGGATACCGGCGCCCGCGAGTTCGGCGCTGCCCTTGGGAAACTGGTCGGCGGTGAAGAGCCCGCCATCGGGATTGCCCGCGCCACGGTTCTGCAACTGGAGGACGCAGCGGACCCTGGGCTTGAGCGTCTTGCCGACCTCATCCAGCAGGTTGGCCAGCGCGGTGCAGTAAGTAGTCTCTTTGACGCCGGCGCCCGCGGAGCGAAGCTCGCGCATCTCGGACAGATAGGTTTCAACAGGCCCCCATGTACCTCTGTGTTATAGCAGCTTGCGGAGGGAGACGGGCATCGAAGAGCGCTTCACCCCAGGATGCGGGTCACGTCGCGGTTGCCATGAAGCACTCTGAGTATTTCGAGGGGCTTCCTATCCGGGCGGTAAATGATCAGGTAAGAATATACCGGCCAGAAGAGAACATCCTCGCGCGTCGTGAGATCGCCACGCGAGTGACCGGAGTAGGGATGGTGAGCCAGCCGCCGGCAAGCGTCCCGGATCTCGCAGCGAACCCGGCCAGCCGCCTCGATACTGTCGCGGGCGATGTAGGCCCAAACCTCTTGGATGTCCCGCCGAGCTTCGCGGGATAGACGAAAAGGTTTCATCCTTGCTGGCGATGAAATTGGCGCTCTTCGCTTTCCAGTTCGGCGAAGAACTCTTCACCGTCCACGCCCTCACCACGATCTAACGACGCAACGGCGCCGGCAATCATGGCATCGATTTGCTCTCGCGTAGATCCAAGATCCTCGCGAGTGATCAGGAAATGCCGGACGGCGGCGCCCACAAAAGCGGCGGCATCATGGAAACCACCGGCCTGAATCTCTTGCTCAATGAGGCGTTGTGTTTCCTGGTCGAGGTCAATGCTCATGGGCTGTCTCCCAGGTTCCATGTTACCAAGCAGATTCTGTACGCACCACTCTGTGATGGCGCCGGCCGGGAAGCCGGATCGCGGTACGCTAAAACCCCACGACTCGGGCGAGCAGGCCGGCCACCGCTCCGCCGACCAAGGGGCCGATGACCGGGACCGGGGCGTAGCTCCAGTTGGCGGCTCGTTTTTCCGGAATCGGCAGGATGGCGTGCATGATGCGCGGTCCCAGATCGCGCACGGGATTGATGGCGTACCCGGTGGTGCCGCCGAGCGAGAGACCGATGGCCCACACCAGCATGCCCACCAGGTAGGGTCCGAGACCCGGCGGCAAGGTACCGGTGGCCTTGGAGCCGATGGCCGACACCACCAGGATGAGGATGAACGCGCCGAGGCCTTCGGTCACCAGGTTGGAGCCCCGGCTATCGATCGCGGGCGAAGTGCCGAAACAGGCGAACTTCACTTCCGGATCCGGCGTGACCGCCCAATGCGGCAGGAAATTCAACCAGACCAACACGGCGCCCACCATGGCGCCCAGCAATTGCGCGACGGCGAAGGGCGCCAGAAGCGAAAAATCGCCGGTCTTCACGGCGAAGCCCAGAGTCACGGCCGGATTGAGGTGCGCGTCCGGACTGCCGCAAGCGATGGCGGTGAACACGCCCGTCATCACCGCGAAGGCCCATCCCGCGGTGATCGCCACCCAGCCGGCGCCTTCGGCCTTGCTTCGCTTGAGAAGCACGTTGGCCACCGCCCCGTTACCCATCAGAATGAGGACCATCGTCCCCATGAACTCACCGAATAATTTGGATGCCATTGGCTCCTCGTGGTTAGTTGATACATGCGAAAAGATCGGTTGGCAGGCGGAAGCGCCTGCCCCACATTACAGCCAGTCGAACGACCGCGTGACCGCCTTCTTCCAGAACGCGTACAACTCCTGGCGCCGGTCCGATTCCATTTGCGGCTTCCAGGTATGGTCGACGCTCCAGCGCGCGCGCAGGTCGTCGAGTCCCGCGAAAAACCCGACCGCGAGTCCGGCGGCGTAGGCGGCGCCCAGCGCGGTAGTTTCCTGCACCGCGGGCCGCACTACCGGCCGGTCCAGAATATCCGCCTGGAACTGCATGAGCAGATCGTTGGACACCATGCCGCCATCGGTGCGCAGAACGTCGAGCGGGATGCCGGAGTCCTTTTCCATGGCCTCCACCACCTCGCGCGTCTGAAATGCCGTGGCTTCGAGCACGGCGCGCGCCAGGTGACCTTTGTTGGTGTAGCGCGTCAGGCCCACGATGACGCCGCGCGCATTGTCCTTCCAATAGGGCGCGTAGAGGCCGCTGAAGGCGGGCACGAAATAGACGCCGCCGTTATCCTTCACGGTGCGCGCCAGCACCTCGATATCGCTGCTCTTTTCGATCAGCCCGAAGTTGTCGCGGACCCACTGTACCAGGGCGCCGGTGATGGCCACGCTGCCTTCCAGCGCGTACACCGCGGGCTGCCCCGCGAACCGGTACGCCACGGTGGTCAACATGCCGTGTTGCGAAGGCACCGGTTTGGCGCCGGTATTCATGAGCAGGAAACAGCCGGTGCCGTAGGTATTCTTGGCCTCGCCCGGATGGAAGCAGGTCTGGCCCACCAGCGCCGCCTGCTGGTCGCCGAGGATGCCGGCGACGGGCACGCCCTTGACGCAGTCGAGAGCAGCCTCGCCGTACACTTCGCTGCTCGAGACGATGCGCGGCAGGATGGCCCGCGGAATGCGGAAGGCGTCGAGCAGCTCATCGTCCCAGTCGAGCGTTTCCAGATTCATCAACTGGGTACGGCTGGCATTGGTGCAATCGGTTCGATGCAGCCCGCCGGTAAGATTCCACAACACGAAGGTATCGATGTTGCCGAAGAGGAGGTCGCCCGATTCGGCGCGGGCGCGGGCGCCGGGGACGTTGTCCAGAATCCAGCGGATTTTGAGCGCGCTGAAGTAGGTGGCGAGCGGCAGGCCGGTCTTGGCGCGGAAGCGGTCGGGACCGCCGTGGCGCGCCAGTTCCGCCACCGCATCGGCGGTGCGGGTATCCTGCCAGACCAGGGCGTTGTACACGGGGGCGCCGCTGCGGCGGTCCCAGACGACGGTGGTTTCGCGCTGGTTGGTGATGCCGATGGCCGCCAGATCGCTGGCGACGAGAGCGCGCTGCTCCAGCGCTTGGGCGATCACCTCGCGACAGCGGCGCCAGATCTCATTGGCGTCGTGCTCCACCCACCCGGGCTGGGGATAGATCTGCTCATGTTCCTTCTGGGCGACCGAAACGATGCGGCCGGAGCGGTCGAACACGATGAATCGCGTGCTGGTGGTGCCCTGGTCGATGGCGCCAATGTAGTTGGCCATGAAGTGAATCCTTTGACTGAGGATGACTTTCCAAGATAGCACTCCACGTTGACGGCAGCCGGGGATGCGGGCGGCGAGCCGGCCTTGCGGCCGGTGGACCCGCTGGAAAGCGGGTCCGCAGCCAGGATTGGCTGCCCCACTTCGCGCAACTTGTTCCGGCGATGGGAGTTTATTCACTCAAGAGGGAAAACGATGCGCAACCGAGTAGGACTTGCGCTGGCTTGTGCGCTTTGTCTGGCGGTAGCGCCGGGAATCTCCGCCTACACCAAAAACAAGCACGCCGACCCAGCCCGCCAGTTTCAGAAGCAGCTTGCCGGCGATGAAAAGATCCTCCAGGCGCTCAACCGCCTGACCTGGGGCCCGCGTCCCGGCGACGTCCAGGAAGTGAAGTCGATGGGCCTCAAGAAGTGGATCGACGGGCAACTCCACCCGGAGGATATCACTGAGAACGCGGTGTTGGCGGCGAAGCTGAAGACGCTGGACACGCTCAACATGTCGGGCGCCGAACTGGTGCGCAACTACCCGACGCCGCAGATGGTCCGGCAGATGGTCAACGGGCAGCTTCCCTTCCCTACGGATCCGGACCGCAGGCTGATGCTCACCAAACTGATGGAGAGGTTTGAGGAGCGGCAGGCCAAGGGCGGGGACGCGGCGGCCGCGCCCAACGCGGTGAATGGGAAAGCGCTGAGCGACCTGCTCAGCCCACAGCAACTCCGATCCCTCCGCCAGGGCACCGTGCAGCAGCGCCTCGAAGCCTTGCAGGCGATCCCCAAGGAAAAGCAGGACGATGTGATCGGCGCGATGCCGCAGGGACTCCGCCAGGGGCTGTTCGCCATCGCGCCGCCCGAACTGCGCCGCCGCTTTGAAATGGCGAATGGTCCGCAACAGATGGTCGCGCGGGATCTCTCCGAAGGCAAGCTGCTGCGCGCCGTCTACAGCAACCGGCAACTGGACGAAGTGCTGGTGGATTTCTGGTTCAACCACTTCAACGTCTATCTGGACAAGGGCGCCGACCGCTACCTGGTTACCGAATACGAACGCGACGTCATCCGCCCGCACGTCCTGGGCAAATTCAAAGAGCTGCTGGAAGCCACTGCCAAAAGCCCGGCGATGCTGTTCTACCTGGACAACTGGCAATCGGTTGGGCCCGATGCCCCGCAGGCGCGCGGCAAGCAGGGCGCCGGCGGCCAGAAAGCCGGACCCAGAGGGCACCCCGGCCTCAACGAGAATTACGGCAGGGAACTGCTGGAACTGCACACGCTCGGCGTGGACGGCGGCTACACCCAGGCGGACGTCACCGAAGCCGCGCGCTGCTTCACCGGCTGGACCATCCTGCAACCGCAGCGCGGCGGCGAGTTCGCCTTCAACAAGCGGGTGCACGATGAGGGCGAGAAGACCGTCCTGGGCGTCAGGATTCCGGCCGGCGGCGGCATGAGCGACGGCGAAAAGGTGCTCGATCTGGTGGCGCACCACCCCTCCACCGCGCGCTTCATTTCGCAAAAGCTGGCGATGCGTTTCGTGGCCGACGAACCGCCGGCCTCGCTGGTGGACCGTATGGCCGAGACTTTCCGCAAGACCGACGGCGATCTGCGCGCCGTGATGAAGACCATGCTGGAGAGCAAGGAATTCTTCAGTCAAGGCGCCTACCGCGGCAAGCTGAAGAGCCCGTTGGAAGTGGTGGCGAGCGCCGTGCGCGCGGTCTCTGGCGAAGTGGATTACGCCTGGGCGCTGGCCAACCAGGTCGCCCAGTTGGGCCAGCCCCTGTACCGCAAGCAGGAGCCCACCGGCTATGCAAACTCCAGTAAGGAGTGGCTCAATTCCGGCGGCCTGCTGGCGCGCATGAATTTCGCCCTGCAACTGGCCGATAATAAAGTGCCGGGCGTGAAAGTGGACGCGCACCAGGCGGCGCGGCCGGACGATCCCGTTGCCGGTATCGCCCTGGGTTCGCCGGAGTTTCAGAAGAGGTAACCATGCCCACTCGCCGATTCTTCCTACGCAATTCCGCCCTCGCCATGGTGGGCGCGGGCGCGGCGCCCCGATGGCTGGAGCGCGCCCTGTACGCCGCCGACGGCGCGAGAGCGCGGCAGAAAATCCTCGTGGCGATCTTCCAGCGCGGCGCTGCCGACGGTCTCAATGTGGTGGTGCCGCACGGCGAGAAGGCATACTACGATCTGCGCCCGACCATTGCCATCCCGCGCCCCACCAGCGACCCGGGCAAGAAGGACGACGCCGCTCTCGACCTGGACGGCTTCTTCGGACTGCACCCGTCGCTAGCACCGCTCAAGCCGTTGTTCGACCAGCAGCAGTTGGCCATCGTCGATGCGGTGGGTTCCCCGGACCCGACGCGATCCCACTTCGACGCGCAGGACTACATGGAATCCGGCACGCCCGGCCGCAAGGCCACCGAGGACGGCTGGATGAATCGCGCGCTGCCCCCCTCCACGGGCAACGCCGCGGGCAAAGTGTCGCCGGTGCGCGCGGTGGCGCTGGGGCCGGTGCTGCCGCGAACCATGCGGGGCAGCGTGCCGGCGGTGGCGATGCAAACCATCGAGAGCTTCCAGGTGCGCAACGCGGAGGCCGCCAAGCAGTTCGAGAAGCTGTACACCGCGTCGAAGGACCCTCTCATTCAGGCAGCCGGCCGGGAAACGTTCGAGGCGGTGGCCATGCTGCAAGCCATCCAGCGCCAGCCGTACACCCCTGCCGCCGGCGCCGATTATCCGCGCGGGCGATTTGGGCAGGCCTTGCAGCAGATCGCCCAATTGATCAAGAGCGATGTGGGCCTGGAGATGGCGTTCGCCGATATCGGCGGCTGGGACCATCACGTCAACGAACTCGGTCCGCGCGCTAGCGAAGGCGCGCTGGCCAACCTGCTGCGCGAATACGGACAGGCGTTGAGCGCCTTCTGGAAGGACATGGGCGACCGCATGAACGACGTGGTGGTGGTCACCATGAGCGAATTCGGGCGCACGGCCAAGGAGAACGGCAATCGCGGCACGGATCACGGGCACGCCAACAGCATGTTCGTGATGGGCGGCGGCGTCAAAGGCGGCAAGGTTTATGGCAAATGGCCGGGCCTGGAGAAAGAGCAGCTCTACGAGGGCCGCGACCTGGCGCTGACCACCGACTTCCGCGACGTCCTGGGCGAACTGGTTTCGCGCCACCTGGGCAATCGGTCGTTGAAGATTGTGTTCCCGGGGTACGATCCGAAAGTGGTCGGGCTGGTGTAGGCGGGTTTCGGGCGGGCAGGCTGCTTGACAGAGCCGCGCCCGCCCGGTAAAGCCTACTTCCACTCCCAGATTTTGGTGTGCGTTTTCCCGTCGGGGGCGACTTCGTATTCAAAGACGCCACCCACGCTGTTCAATCGCGCCAGTTTCTGGGATGCCGTCCGATAGTACAGGATGCCCCGATAGCTGACCGCACCGCCAGGCCCGAACTTCCCTATGCCCGAGCCTTTCCAGGAGATCAATTCGCCATCCGCGGTAGTCATGGCCCCTGCGCCATCCCCGTAGATGGCGCCATCGGCCCTGACGACGGACGAATAGGTTCCAAATCCGTTGACTGCTGTTCCCAGCATGTTTCCGTTCTCCTCAAACGAAACCTCTACCTTGAGAGGGTCACTTGAGAGCACTCTCCTCACGATTCTTTTTCCGGTGGTCTCACCGATCAAATCCCCTAACATGATGTTGCCTCCTCTTAGAGTGTGTGAAGCCCCCGTGCCGGTTGACTCGGGATCTCCATTATGCCTTTTGGGCGCATACTAGTGTACTAACAATTCGGCTTCTTCGGTTGGAGGTATTTTCGGCCGGCGGCTGTAACTATTGGGCGGCGTTGTGGCTTCGCCGCTGGCGGGAATTGGCCCTCTGGTGAGGTGGCTCGCGGCGGTCACCAACCGCCGTGGCGCAAAGGGTCTGTTAGGCTGGAAGCACCTGAGTGCCAGAATGAGAGTCCCGCTGTTGCCAAGCTTCGCGGCGCTTGCCGTGCTCGCGACCGCTGCCCCGCGGGAGGCGCCGTTCAGCTTCGCACCGGAGAAACCGAATGCCAGGCTCTGATCGCGAGGAGGTCGAGGTGGCGGTGGCAGTACCTGGAACGCCGGCCGGTCGCTTCCGCTGGACCATTTGCGCGCTGCTGTTTTTCGCCACGACCGTGAATTATGCCGATCGGCAGATCCTGGGCATCCTGGCGCCCACGCTGCAAAGGGAGATCGGCTGGTCGGAGGCGCAGTACGGGTTGATCGTCACGGCCTTCCAGGGGGCATACGCCATCGGCCTGCTCGGCATGGGCCGCTTGATCGATCGTGTGGGGACGCGTCTGGGCTACTCTCTGGCGTTGGGCTGGTGGAGCATTGCCGCCATGATGCATGCACTCGCGGCGTCGGCGTTGGGCTTCGGCTGCGCACGCTTCCTGCTGGGGCTCGGCGAGGCTGGCAATTTCCCCGCGGCCATCAAGACCGTGGCGGAGTGGTTCCCCAAGCACGAACGGGCGTTGGCCACGGGTGTTTTCAATTCCGGATCGAACGCGGGCGCCATCCTGGCGCCGCTCCTGGTGCCGTGGCTGACGCTCGAATTCGGCTGGCGATGGGCATTCGCCGGTCTCGGCGGCGCGGGGTTGGTCTGGATTGTGGCGTGGGTCCTGATTTACCGCGAGCCGGCGCGGCACGCGAGGTTGAGCCGCGCGGAACTCGACTACATCTCTAGCGAGCCTGCCGAATCCGCCGAGCACATCCCTTGGCGCGTGTTGATTGCCAACCGGCCCGTTTGGGGACTCCTCCTCGCCCGCTTCCTCACCGACCCGGTGTGGTGGTTTTATCTCTACTGGGGGCCGAAGTTCCTGAATTCCCAGTTCGGGTGGAAACTCGACCAGATCGGCCTGCCGGTAGCGGCCATGTACCTGGTCTCGAGTGCCGGGGGCATCTTCGGCGGTTGGTTCTACTCGCTGCTGACGGAGCACGGCCGCGGCAACAACGCCGCGCGCAAGTTGGCCATGCTGGCGTGCGCCCTGATGGTTTTGCCGATTGTGCTGGCTCCGCGGGTTGCGAGCCCCTGGCTGGCGACCGGACTCATCTCTCTCGCCATGGCGGGCCACTGTGGCTGGGCGGCGAACATTTTCACCATCGTTTCCGATATCTTCCCGAAGCGGGCGGTCAGTTCGGTGGTCGGGATCTGCGGATTCGGAGGGGCAACGGGCGGCATGCTGGTTTCGAGCGCGGTGGGTTTCGTCTTGCAGGCGACCGGCAGCTACCTCACCATCTTCGCCCTCGCCAGTTTCTCCTACCTGGTGGGCTTGAGCATCATCCAACTCATGTCTCCCCGCCTGGAGACGGTCAACCTGGAGGCAAGTAACACGTGACGAAAACGAGCAGCAGAGAGCGCGTACTTTGCACCCTCGGTCATCGGCAGCCGGACGGGATTCCGGTGGATTTCGGCGGCACGTTTGTGTCCGGCATTCACGTGAGTTGCGTGCTGGCGCTGCGCGACTGGTTCGGGCTGGAGAAGAAGCCCGTCAAGGTGATCGACCCCGGGCAGTTCCTGGGCGAGATCGACGAAGACCTCAAGCTCGCGATGGGCATCGACACGGAGGGCGTGATCCGGCGCATGACGCGTTTCGGATTCCCCGCCGAAGACTGGAAGCCGTTCCGCATGTACGACGGTGCGAAGGTGCTGGTGCCCGGCCAGTTCAACGTCACCATCGACGAGCGCGGCGACACCCTGATGCACCCGCTGGGCGACCGCGGGAACCCGCCGAGCGCCCGCATGCCCAACGGCGGTTATTTCTTCGACGCCATCATCCGCCAGCAGCCGATTGACGAAGACCACCTCAACCCGGCCGACAACCTGGAAGAATACGCTCCGCTCGCCGAAGAGGAACTGGCCCACCTGGAGCGCGAAGCGCGCCGCGCGGCCGGCACGGGGCGTTGCGTGGTGGCGAATTTCGGCGGCACTTCCTTCGGCGATATCGCGCTGGTTCCGGGAGTCGGCCTGCCCCATCCGAAGGGAATCCGCGACATTACGGAATGGTACATGTCCACGCGCGCACGAAGGGATTACGTGCACGCCGTGTTCAGGGGCCAATGCCAGATCGCGCTGGCGAACCTGGAGCGCATCGCGGCGCGATTGGGCGATCTGGTGGACGTGGTGAATGTCTGCGGGACGGATTTCGGCACGCAGAATTCGTCGTTCTGCTCGGTAGCGACCTTCCGCGAGTTGTGGATGCCCTATTACCGCGAGGTCAACAATTGGGTCCACAAGAACACGCGATGGAAGACGTTCAAGCATTCCTGCGGCGCGGTGGAAAAATTCGTCCCGTCATTTCTGGAGGCAGGCTTCGACATTCTTAATCCCGTGCAGTGCTCCGCCGCCGGCATGGAAGCGGAAGCCCTGAAGCAGAAATATGGCCGGGACCTGGTTTTCTGGGGCGGCGGGGTGGACACCCAGCAGGTGCTGCCGTTTGGCACGCCGGACGAGGTGCGCGAGCAGGTGCTCGGGCGGTGCGAAGCCTTTTACAAAGACGGGGGCTTCGTTTTTAACGCCGTGCACAATATTCAGGCGCGCACCCCGGTGGAGAACATCGTCGCCATGATTCGAGCGGTCGAGAGCTTCAACGGGGGGCGGGCGGGGTGATATGCGCCGGGACCGTGGATATTGGCATAATAGAGAAGAGTGACACCCTGGAATGAGCAAGCGGCATCAACAAGAGAGGCCACGCCGATGACCATCACATTGAGTCTGCCGGCGGATATCGTCCAATTGCTTACGGAGAACGGGGAAGACATCTCTCGGACGGCACTTGAGTCTCTCGCGCTGCAAGGGTACCGGCTTGGGCGGCTCTCTGAGGAGCAGGTTCGGCGGATGTTGGGATTTGAATCGCGTTTCGACGTGCATGCGTTTCTTAAGGCGCACGATACCCACCTGAACTATACGGACGCGGACCTGGAACAGGACCTTGCGACCGCCCGGTCATTGCGTCAAGGATGACAGTCGTCGCCGATACCTCGCCCCTCAACTACCTGGTCCTGATAGACGCAATCGATGTTCTCCCTCAGCTTTTCGGTCGCGTTCTAATCCCCGAAGCTGTAGCGCTTGAATTGCAGCGGCCGCGTACGCCTCCAGAGGTGGCCTCGTGGCTAACCGCGCAGCCGGCTTGGCTGGTCATTCAGGCTCCCACCCAACCTGCCTCGGACCCCGCGGACCAGGAACTGGAAAGGCTCGGTGCGGGAGAGCGGGAGGCAATCATGCTTGCTTCCCAGCATCGCCCTGACGTACTTTTGCTGATCGATGAAGGAAAGGGCCGTCGAGTCGCAAATCGCCGGAAGCTTCGCGTCATCGGCACCCTTGGCATTCTGGAACTGGCTGCGGTGAGCGGCCTGCTTGATCTGCCATC
>Ga0208587_1001863_pt1 | contig 11021 bp, 16 predicted proteins | sample NGESurdeep092012_7_FD_184472 | JGI IMG/M metagenome (GOLD analysis project Ga0208587, IMG submission 184472) | Arctic peat soil microbial communities from Barrow, Alaska - NGEE Surface sample 210 deep-092012 (SPAdes) | ecosystem: Environmental > Terrestrial > Soil > Wetlands > Peat ...
TATGCGCGACGCTGCTCGTCGCGATCCTGTTATGGCCGGCCGGGTCCGGTCCCGTGCGAGCTGACACGGGCGTGACCATCACGCAGTCTTACCCAATACAATTATCCGGAACGCCATCACCAACGCAATGTCATCGTTGCATGAGCGGCATCTGTGCTGGTGCCTGCGTGGCGAATTGCAGCGTTCTTGGCGCCCTTATTCCTGATCCCCCGTTTCTAATGACAGTTAGTCGGTCGGCCGCTGTCCCTTTGATTATTTTTGTGCTTGAAAATTATCGCGTAGCGTCTGATCCCCATCCACCGAGACCGGTCGGTATCGGTTGAGGCGGCCGCATCGGCGGCGCCTTGTGGGCTGCGCGTTATTGGCTTGCCCCGGTAGGAAGAAGGCGGGCTAGTCCTCATCCCACAACGAAAGTTCGCGCGTCTACTTGCGAGCGGACAGACCCGATAGTGAGCCTCGTGGCTCACCACTTCATTGGCACATCATAGCTGCTCCCTTGGGAGGGCACCATGAAGCCCATAGTCGAATTTATTGCTCTTTCCAACGCCAGCATATTTGCTGCGGTAATCGGCCTCTACATTGCTGCCGCTGAATCACGGACCCACAGCAGGATCGATCTGGCGAGCCAGCCACGCCTAGAACGAGCTCAAATCGCAGAGGACGATCGCCGCCTGGTCGTTGATGCACGGCAGCCGCCTTACTCAGCAATTGGGAAATTCCGAGGAGCAATGACATGCACAGCAGCCATTGTTCTCGATCCAAGAATCATTGTCACGGCCGGTCACTGCATCACAAAAAGCGACGGTACATTGAAACTGTCCGACTTGTCATTCCGACCAGCCTATCAAGCTGGGAACGATTTTGGCCATTTTGAAGCGACACTGTGGGCCGCCGGATCGAAACAAAACTTCAGACGACAGTCGGTCCATGATGCCTCCCAAGATTGGGCGATCTTAGTTCTTGATCGCAGGCCTCCAGGCGTGCAGCCATTTCTACTGACCCGCTTATCTTTCGAGGCGCTGAAGTCATTAGGGCGACAAGTCGTAATGCCGAGTTATTCAATCGATGTTGGGAATGCCGAATTGATCAGTGTCGATCCAGCCTGCTCGGTTCGTGACATGATTTGGGATGCGCTCATTCACGACTGCAGGGCATCGTTTGGCTCATCTGGCGCACCATTGTTGATACGGTACGGGCCGCGGTATGCAATCGTTGGAATTCATGCAGGTTCGATGTTCGCAAGTGACAGCGAGGGCCACATCGGAAAATTTGTAGGATATCGAGCAATCAGTTCCGGCATATTCTTGGAAGAGTTGGTCGCACTCGCGCGACATTTAAACAGTGACAACATTCACGACGTTGCATCTCAAACTTTCCAACGCAAACCGCAAAAACTAACATCACGTTAGCCGGAGGCAGCATGAGGACAGATCAACTAATTGACTCGCTTGCGGAAGGCCTCAAGCCAGCGCGCTGCATTCATATCTCACGAACTTTGGGAATCGCCATTGCAATCGGTCTGGCTGCGGCCTTTGGCGAAATGCTCTTGCTTATTGGTCCACACCAAACGCTCGATGCCAGAGGCCTAATCTGCTTCTTCATACAGCTCGTCTTTGTACTGAGCCTTGTTGGGATAGCTGCGGTCTTCTTGCTCCGGTCCGTCCATCCTGGCGCCGAAATACACGGAGTTCCCGCGTTGGCTTCTTTCCCAGTTGGCGCGATCATGGCATTTGCTGCCGTAGCGCTAGCATTCACTCACCGGTTCATTTCGGGCGGCATGCCCATCGACAAAAGTCCGCTGGCATGTATCTTCTATATCCCGCTGTTTACAATCGTGCCGTTCGCAACTGTCGTCTGGGCGTTACGCGCGGGAGCGCCGACCCACCTAGCGCGCGCCGGTGCGGCCGCAGGTCTCGTTGCCGGAGCGCTGGGTGCATCTGCATGTGCGCTGCCTTGTGCGGATGAGCTGTATATGGGCATTGCCTTCTCTCACGGGCTTGCGATCGAAATCTGCGCAGTGCTTGGTGGCAAGCTTGGGCCGCGGCTATTGCGATGGTGAACGCCATGGGCGCCAACTCAAACACGCATTCCAAGGAAAGCTTGGCCGAGCGAAAGACAAGTCTTGGGCGGTTTGAGTGGATCCGGTTTCAGTTTCAGAAGCTTCTCTACGATGTCATTTTTTGGTTTTTGATGCGCGATAGGAGTTGGCAGGAGCCACTCTTCACATCGATTGCACCTAAGGCACAGTGTCACGTTCTCAGTTTTGGTCGAGGCGCTATTTCGGTGGCACGGACGCTCGCACTCCGCTTTCCGGAGGCTAAGGTGATTGGGACGGATTCGTACTCCAATCCGATCAAAAAGGTTTTTCGGAGTCTCCTCCGACGCGATATTCCAAACCTTATGGTTGTTGAGGCGCCCCGATGTGGACCGCTTCCGTTTGACGCAGGCTCGTTCGACAAAGTCGTTTTGGTGCTCGCTTTACATAACCGCATACCCGAAGAGAAGCTTGCAGTTGCTAAGGAGATGCTACGCGTTCTGCGGCATGGCGGAATGCTGCATGTGGCCGCCTATGACAAACCATCCCTTCCCGGGGAAAACGCCGTCCTGAGACTTGTACGGTATCTGGCCGGGCCGACTGCGGCCGACCCTCACCTGAATGGCAGCTGGATCGAGTATCTCAGCGATGGCGGTTTTGCCGGCGTCCGAAGGCAGTCGTCTTGTTCTGTCGGCGGCGCGCGAATCTCAGTGGTCCGAGCAAGGAAACCCTAATTCGCTTTGCAGCTCAATTGCTCGCTGCACCCGCCATAACTAAGCGGCACGCTCAGATGTAGTTAAACATAGTCATTCGCGCCAACATATCCGACGAATATGTAAATAAGCTTGGCCGCGGCGGCGCCCCTGACACACTTTGTCACAAATTTGCTTCCCCGTGACAAACTCCAGTCACATCTCGCATCCATGTTTAAAAATGGATTATGTCCAATCGAGAAGAAGATCAACATGATACGCAGAACGACACTCCTCTCAGCAGCACTCGTGGCCGTCGAGGGCGGGGCGACACATCGTCATGTCCGGATTTGTTATCGCAGCGGGAGGTGAACTATGGGTGGGTTAGGCGGCGGCTATGGTCCGGGCTTTGGCATGATGAGTGGGTGGGGCGGAGGAATGTTCCCTTTCTCCGGAATCTTCGGTTTGCTGATCCTCGCCCTCGTCATCGTCGCAGTCGTATGGGTTGTGCGCACCATCTTGCGTTCGCAAAATCGAACGTCGCTTACCAGAGGAGCGTCAGCCGGCCTCGATGTTCTCAATCAGCGCTACGCGCGCGGGGAGATCAACCGCGACGAATATCAGCAGAAACGGGCCGACCTACTCGGATGATGCGAACGCTCCACAGTGCGGTCGGGCCGAGCGAAGGCGCTAGTCAATGCAATCTACCGTACGGCAGCTACATGGAGGGTGCGATGAAATGTTGCGGGACCTGCAACGACGAACCAGTCCTAGGGGATCTGCTCAGGGACCCGATTGTCGCTCTACTCATGGCGCGTGATGGCGTGACGCGAGACGACGTCAAGAACCTCATGGATGCATTGCCGATTCGGCCGGAAAGTCGCGAAGACCAGGAGGCTGTCTGTACTTGCATATCGTCAGGAGATACGACGCTTGATCCTGCATTTGGGCTCAGGACTTCTTAACCGTTGGTTTTGAGGGCCTGATCGAGGCTTTGATCTATGTCAAAGTGCATTGCTGCGAATATTGGAAAATGCCGCGCTCAAACGTGTAAATGCCAGCAAATGGCCTCACGCGCGAGCCGCTAACCGTTGCGCGTAGCGCACTCATGACTGGTGCCTTTGACCATGTGGCTTGAGCTTGGACGTCGAGTCTCGATGATCATGCTCATTGTGGCATTTGCCACAGGCATTTCCGTGCCCACGGTGAAAGCTCAATCGCATCACGGTCAAATGATCGCGTCTATGACCATGAGCGCGGATCATCTTGCGAACTGCGCGCAAGATGGAAAATGTCCCATCGATCAGAACACAGATATGCATGGGACTTGCTACGCGACTGGCGCGGGGGTGAGCGCCTTGTCTGCGACAACGGCAATATACTATTTCGGCGTCGCTAATGACGTTTTGGGACCAGCGCTCGACCGCGATATGGTTGGACGTACCATTCCCCCTGATCCCCATCCTCCCAAGCAATACGCATTGATCTGACGTGACCTCGCCAATGGCCGAGCGGCATTAGCCACTCGACGATTGAAGACCGTCACGCAGCGGGCTGTGGGCAGCGCTTTCAGCGTCCGAATGCTCGTCATTATTCGCTGCGCGCGTCCTTTGAATGGCCAAGCCAAGTCACGGCAAGCCGGGCGCGCTGAATGAAACCATCACTTCGATTCCGAATTTATGAGGCGACCATGAGCTCCGACTTAGCGGTGAGTCCCATCTCGGCAGCCGCCGATAAGCGGCAATCCAAGAGGACCCTGCTTTTTATACCGATCGCGATCTTCGTCGGCGTCGCAATCGCGTTCGGATGGGGCCTCACGCGCGACCCCAAATTATTGCCATCAACGTTGATCGGGAAATCCGTTCCGCAATTCAGTCTTCCACCGGTGAAGGGCCGTTCGCTCGGCCTGTCGACTGCCGATCTTCGCGGCGAGGTGTCGCTCGTCAATGTCTTTGCGTCCTGGTGCGTCGAATGCCGGCTAGAGCATCCGCTGATCATGCAGATGAAATCGCAAGGCGTCGTGACCATTCACGGACTTAACTACAAGGATCAGCCCGACGACGCCGCACGTTGGCTTAATAAGCTGGGCGACCCCTACACGCGCACCGGCGCAGACATTAACGGGCGTGCGGGGATTGAATGGGGCGTCTACGGCGTACCGGAAACCTTCGTGATCACGAAGGACGGTCACATCGCCTACAAACATATCGGGCCGCTCTCGGCCGAGGTTCTCGAAAAGAAGATCATCCCCTTAATTCAGAGCTTGAACAAGCTGCCATCACCGCAGTTCAAGCCGGCCGAGGGCGCCGCAGCTTCTCCGCGCCAAGTGATCCAGTAGAAAGGCCACAGACATGACAAACGTACCGTCGACCGACACCTCTGATAGATCACTTACGCGCGATATCCTGGATGCCGCCCGCTATTATCTCGGCGGCCGCCGCACTTTGCTCGTCCTCGCCGCCATCTTGGTCGCGGGAGGGATTGCATTGAACTGGGGCTGGCTGGTCGCCGCCGGCTTGGCGCCCATTCTCATTGCCGTGCTGCCCTGCGCGGTGATGTGCGCGCTTGGGCTGTGCATGCACAAGATGGCGGGCGGCACTCACACCGGAAACCGGACCGGCGTTGCTGACAGCGCAAACAATCGGGAAAGTGAAGCGGCCGATTTTATTGATCCAGTGAGCCAGCGAGCGGTGCCAGCCGGGACGGCCATCGCCAGCGTGCATCGCGGGCAGGTCTACTACTTCGAGGATCGGGTCAACCGCGATGCATTCGAAGCCGCTCCCGAAACCTATCTCACCGGACCGCGGATGGCGGGCCGGAAAGTCGGCTTATCTGCCAAGCTCAGTGAACATTCGAATGAAGGCCACGGGTGCTGCGGATAGCTCAATCCAACACCCGTTGCTCAGGTCGATCCACATCGAAACATACGGTCAACCACTAAGGAGACGGAGAGATGAATACCAATCCTAATTCAAAATTGCAGCGTCGTTCTATCGGTCGGTTACTGCTTGTGGCGCTGGCGGCAGCGGGCTTTGGCGGCCTCGGGACGGCTTTCTTTTTGTCCTACGGACAGCAAGCGGCTAGCGCCGGAACGACGATTCCACCTGGCGTTTCGCTGACCTCCTGGTTTGATAACGGCAAGGGCGGAGAGCACGTGTTGCAGATCGCGAAAGGCGACGCGCCGCCGGTCGGCGTGCGTCTTGTCGGTACGGTTAAAACCGACACCGATTGCGATCCCGATGCGCAAGGTTTGAACCATTGTCATAACACCATTGACCTGAGCAATGGCCGCAGCATCGAGGTGATCCATAATCACATGATGCATCGCTTCCCGTGTCTGGAGCCCGGACAGCGGCTATCGATCACCCGGCTCAATGCGAATTGGGTTGTCGCGAATGAGGGTCAAGTGCCGCGCGTCAACTAATGCAACCCGGCATGCACATCCGCATCGGAGGAGCGTGGCGGTGACGTAAGTCGGAGAAAATCGAAACCGAGTCTGACGATACAAAGACAGCAAACAAGGTCGAAAATCATGCACGGAACCATTCAAACTACACCTGACTCTGCAGCGTCGGAGAAGAAGATGGTTGTCGACCCGGTGTGCCGGATGACCATCGATCCGGCCACCGCCGCCGCGCGCGAGGTCTTTGACGGTAAGCCGGTGTATTTCTGCTCGGAAGGCTGCCGCCGTCGCTTCCTGGCAAGTCCCCCTAGCTATGCCAGCTATGCGACGGCGGTTGTCTCCCCGGAGACGGGCCGCGACCATCAGTGTTGTTTGGCCACTGGCGGGCATGATCGGCAAGGATCAAGTCCGTCGTTAGCGTTGGGATTGGCTGCGGGCGCCGGCCTGCTGGCGAGTGCCATCGTGCTGAGCTTCTATTTCGACGCGCTGACCCTGGTTTCGGGCTGGCAATTCACTGTCGAGCAGTTCGCCGATTGGTGGCCCTATATCGTGGCGCTCGCGATCGGCTTCGGCATCCAGGTCGGCCTCTTCGTCTATCTCCGCCGCGCGGTGCACGGAGCAGCATCGGGCAAGGTCCTAGTCGCTACCGGTACCACCTCCAGCGCCGCGATGGTGGCCTGCTGCACGCACTACCTCGTCAATCTCCTGCCGGTCCTGGGTGCCACCGGGCTGGTGAGCTTCGTCGGCGCATATCAGGTCGAGCTGTTCTGGTTTGGCATCGCGTCGAACCTGGCCGGCATCGCCTATATCGGCCAGCGCGTTGTCTCTTATGCACATGGAGCATGAAACATGAAATACCGCATCTTCTGGGCCGTGAGCCTCGTGCTGCTCGCCATTGTGGCCGCCGCGCCGCTGACCGTGTCGGCGCAGACAAAATCCCTGCCGATGAGAGAAAGTGACGAAGGTCAAGTCAAAGCCTCGGTCACGCCACAGAACCTATCGAAGACCGCCGACGCTTGGCGCTTCGAGGTGCGTTTCAACACCCATGTGAAGCCGATCACCCAGGACATGGTGACGGTTGCGTCGCTCAGCGACGGCAAAGGCGCAGGCGAACAACCGACGGCCTGGGAAGGCGATCCGCCCGGCGGCCATCATCGCAAGGGCGTGCTGGTGTTCAAACCGATCGAGCCGATGCCGGCAACGATCACGCTGCATATCCGCGAGGTGGGCGGTGTTGCCGATCGGTCCTTCACCTGGAATTTGGGCAACCCGTAACACCATTCGGCGACGACCAAACGGAGAAATGATGATGTCGAAAAACAAGAAATATCCGACTACTGCGACGGCAAAGCACGCCACAGGGGGTATCTCGCGTCGCGCCCTCGTGGTCGGCTTGGCGGGTGCGGCCGGTGCCGGTGCGCTCGGCTGGAGCCTGCTCGGTTCGTCGGAACCCGCGGACGCGCAGACGATCACCGTGTGGAAATCATCGACATGCGGCTGCTGCGGCGAATGGGTCTCCTACATGCGCGGCAAGGGCTACCGCGTGAAAGTCAACAATGTCAACGATCCGGATTCGATCAAGCGCAGCCTCGGAATTCCGAGCGGATTGTACTCGTGCCACACCGCGAGGATCGGCAACTACATCGTTGAAGGACATGTTCCGGCGGCCGCCGTGGCCAAGCTGCTCGAGCAGCAGCCAGAGATAAAAGGCATCGCGTTGCCCGGCATGCCTTCCGGATCGCCGGGCATGGATGGCCCGCCGGGCGTCTACCGCGTCATCGGGTTTTCGGCGGATGGAAGCACCCGCCGCTTCATCGACGCCAGAGCTGATGCGCCACCGTTCCGTACGGAGAATGTCACATGAAAAAGAACATACTGATCGTAGGCCTGCTTACTGCGGCCGTCCTCGTCGCCGTGATGCTGCTGGGCCGGCCTACCGAGAGCGCGATGTCCTCGCAAGCAGACGTCGCGGTCAAGAGCGCACTGTCCGCGCCGGAAACTCAATATGACATCGGCGTGGTCCAGATGAAAAACGGCAAGGTTTCCCACCGCTTCAAGGTCGTCAATCCGACGGATAAGGATCTGACCGCCGAATACCTGTCGACGTCCTGCATGTGCACCACCGCCTACATCGTCGACGACAAATTGCAAAGTGGCCCCTACGGGATGGAGGGCATGGGTTCAAACGGCAAGGCCAAATTGCTCTTCCGGCCGCAGGAAAGCAGAGAGATCGAAGTCGTGTTCGATCCGAACGCGCACGGCCCGGCCGGCGTCGGTCCGTTGCAACGATTTGTCACGCTCACCGACGCCACGGGCGGCAAGCTGCAACTGGAGATCAAGGGGCTGGTGAAGCCTTAGTGTTATGAGAAAAATCGCAATCATCGGCCTGATCATCGTCATCGCCATCGTCGGCATTGTTCTGCTCAAACATAGCAGCGGTGCCGCGTCGCTGATCTGGAACATGAGCGAAGGCGGCACTTGGCTGCTACCGCTGGTGCTGGTGTCGTCGCTGCTTGACAGCGTTCACCCATGTTCGTTTTCGATCCTTCTTATCACCATTGCATTTCTGTTCGGGATGCAGATGGCGCGAGGCCAAATCCTCCAAATCGGCGGAACCTATATTGCCGGCATTTTCGGCGCATATCTGCTGATCGGGCTCGGCCTTCTCAAAGTGTTTCACTTTTTCGACACGCCTCACTTCATGGGCAAGGTCGGCGCGAGTTTGCTCATCAGCTTCGGGGTTATAAACATCGCAAATTCGCTGTTTCCGAAATTCCCGATCAAGCTCAAAATCCCTTCGGTCTCGCACACACCGATGGCGGCCATGATGGAGAAGGCGTCACTGCCGGCCGCGCTTGGGCTCGGGGCCTTGGTCGGGATCTGCCAATTCCCATGCATGGGCGGCCCTTACCTCATGGTGATCGGGTTGCTGCACGACCAGACCACGTATTTCACCGGTTTCAGTTATCTGACGCTCTATAATCTGGTCCTGATCGCCCCTCTGGTTGCGGTGCTCGGGATCGCTGCCGACAAGAATCTCCTCGACAAAGTGCAGCTCTGGAAGAGCACGAATCTGAAGAACGTCCGGCTCTGGGCGGGTCTCGCCATGATTGGTATCGGGATTCTCGTTGTCTACATCTGAACCCAAAAACACTGCGGTGTCTGACATGAACATGCTCCTGACGAAAATAGAAACGCTCAAGGAAAAGGTCGGCGCCGATCTTTCCACCGCCGAGGACCTCAGCATTGCGGTGATGAATCTCATCAGCCTCGAAGAGCACTTCTTCTTCACCGGGGTGAAAACGGAAAAGGACGCGTATTTCGACACCGCGCTGGAGATTCGCGAAGTGAGGAAGGGGCTGCTGGCCAAGCTGATGCCGAACCACGAAGGCGAAACCTGGTGCATATCGAAGCATCTCCTGGCCGCCACGATGCGGCTGATGGAAGTCGGCAACAAACTGCAATCGGAAGGTCAGAGGGACAAAGCCAAGAGCATGTTCGGGGATGCTTATAAGATCTACTCGATCTTCTGGGCGCTCAAACTGAAACTTATCAGCGGCGAAACAATCAAGGAAACGGCAAAAGGCAGCTCGCGTTTAGAGGATTTGATCAGTCAGCTCGCCAACTGCTGTAACGAATGATGATGCACTGGTCGGGAACAAAGACGGCCGCCGGCACGCGCGACATTGCTGTGACGCGCCGCCGATTTTTGGCGTCGATGGCCGCCAGCTTCGGAGCTTACGGCGTCGCAAATGCTGCGGGATACCCAGTCCTTCAATCGTCCACGCCATTTAGATTTCCGGAGACGGGCGCCGGCGTGATCGAACAAGTAATCCCAAAAGCGGGAATTCCAACAGGGATCGTTTTCAATGATTCCATCCAAAAATTGATTGCGGCGGGTGCCATTGATCCGGACAAATTTCGTGCGTCTTCGCCAGAGTTGCCGGCCTGGGTTGGGCGCCTGCTGATTGCTCAGTCGGACGATCCAATTGTGTTCAGCCAAGATACCGCCCCGTATCTCGTCAATCTTTTATGGCCGATCGGTCTGTCGAACAAAGCCGCATTCAACGAGATCAGTCCAATCAACACGCTCAGCATCCCGAGCTTTGCCAGCACCGGCGGCTGGACCCTCGGACGGCAGCCGAATGGGTACGTTTATTTCAACCGGGCCGAGGCCGTCCGCATGACCGCCCATCAGCAGGCGATGGTGCTGGCTGTCGCGCGTGCCACCTATCGACCCTGCTGCAACAATTCGACGCTCTTTCAGGACTGCAATCACGGTTCAGCGCTGCTTGGCTTGCTTGAACTGGCGGCGTCGCAAGGCGCAACGTTGAATGGGCTTTACCGGCTGGCCTTGACGGCCAATTCGTATTGGTTCCCCGACAACTACCCTAAAACAGCGCTTTATTTCTCGCATTTTCATCGCCAATCCTGGCGCGACATCGACCCGAAGCTCATCCTTAGCTCCGCTTACTCGTCCGGTAGCGGTTGGGAGACCAACGTCAATTCTCGATTATGGCGCGCCAACGTCACGCTGCCGGGCACAACAAACGGGCAGCAAGGATGCTGAATTCGGCTTGAACCGTTGAAAACGCCAGCAGGATTGCGCGACAACAGTTGATGATTCAAAGCCTGCGAACTGAGTCCATAACGTGGCTGTAGCCTTTTTGATCACGTCCTTTCCTTTATGCCGCCGCTTATCAACCACCAATTGATTGGATAACTGGCCAAGGTGTCTGCAAACCCGAGCATTGTACGGTGACCTGACCGAGCTTTTTTGGACCAAGCGTTGTGAGAGAATAGCTTGGAAAGGAGCTTGGGTTATGCCGAAGAAGAGGTTCAGCGCAGAGCAGATCGTGACGCTGCTTCGCCAGATTGAAGTGTCGATGGC
>Ga0208587_1001864_pt1 | contig 11019 bp, 10 predicted proteins | sample NGESurdeep092012_7_FD_184472 | JGI IMG/M metagenome (GOLD analysis project Ga0208587, IMG submission 184472) | Arctic peat soil microbial communities from Barrow, Alaska - NGEE Surface sample 210 deep-092012 (SPAdes) | ecosystem: Environmental > Terrestrial > Soil > Wetlands > Peat ...
AATTCTGGCAGCGATCGGTGCACTTGCGGTAATCGGCGCCATCGGCGCGGCGGTATTCTTCTGTGGCGGCTTCTACAGCGTAGCCGGCACCGCGGAGGACCCAGGTATCGTCCATTGGGCGCTGATCCAGGTGCGCATGGCTTCGATCAACCGCCATGCGCACGACCAGCCGCCGGCCACCTTCAACGATCCCGCCAAGGTGCAGGACGGCGCCCGTGAATTCTCTGAACACGGCTGTGCCAATTGCCACGGCGCACCGAGCGTGAATTGGGCCAAGTTCTCTGAAGGGATGCGGCCCGATCCGCCCGACCTCAAGGACGTGGTCAACGATCGCACGCCATCGCAATTGTTCTGGGTGATCAAGAACGGCATCAACATGACCGGGATGCCGAGCTTCGCACTCGCCGGAGCGAAGGACGAGGACATCTGGTTGATCGTGGCCTATCTGAAGAAGTTGCCGAACATTTCAGAGGCCGACTACAAGGCCTGGACCGCGCGACCGGCCGCTGCTGCGCCGGCGCCCAATCCGCCGCCGCCAGCGCAGAATCAATAGGCGTTACGTGCGTCTAAGCGGAGGCTGCGCGACCGCAACGGCGCCGGTCATGCTCGCGAGCACCGCCCAGTAGGCATAGCGGAAATCCGAGGCGACGCCGACCGCAAAAAAGGTCAGCATATAAACGGCGGCCGATCCACAAACCCCGATGGCAAACGCCCCCGCCGGCGTGTTGCGGCGCCGCCATGCAAACGCGCACACAACGATGCAGATGAGCAACCAGGGGCCCGCACGAAACAGCGGCGTCGGCTTGAGCGCGTCGTGCATTATCCTGAGCGCGGTAAAGGCGGAACGGTCCGCAAGTGCCATCTTTGACGGATCGTCGAGGTCGTGCGTCCATATTGTGAGGTTCGCGCCGGCCAGGAAATTCCACATGAATGTGGCGCGGTGTTGAAGATAAGCGCCGGGATGGTTTGCGATCGCGCGTATCCACGCGTCGACAATGGCCGACGAACCGAAAAGTTTGTCGCGTTCGAGCCGGCCCATCACAAAGCGGCACGGCTCGTGCCTCCAATAGATGTCCCATTCGGTCGGCCGATAGCAGCCGGTGGTGAGCAGCGCAGTCTCAGACGCAGTCCACGAGACGGGAAATTGGTTAAGTTTGGTAAAATGGCTGATGCCGCCGAGGTCGAAGACCATGATCGATTGCAGCGGATGCTGCCGCGTCGCGCCAAGAGCGCCGTAATAAACAACCTGCACCAGCGCAAAGAGCCCGACCGCCGCCGGCACAAACACTTTTGCTGTGCGCTTCCAGGAAAATTGCTCGGGCCACGCGATGGTGACGGCGAGAAGCGGCGCGGCGATCAGCGCATTCGGGCGAAGCAGGACGCCGAGCGCGAGCAGGCCGAGCGCCATCACTTGTGTGGGCACGCGCAGTTTGGTGTCGCGATCGGCGGCCGCGAAAGTGAGCGCGGCCGACAATAGCCATGTGCTCGCGAACAGGACGTCGCGCCAGATGATGCCTACGAAAACAAAGGCCGGAGGCGACACCGCCAGCAGTAGCAACACGAACGCCCGCCCCACGGATCGCCGCGCCATCGTGAACGCCAGCAAGCCGAAGCCCAGCCAATAAAACGTCACGATCAGCAGAAACATGCTTCCCGAGCCCGGCGCGATCGGATCGATCAGCGACCACAACACGGTCATCACCGGAGATTGCCAGTCGCCCAGGAAGCCTTTAGCGATGTCCTCATAGACGAATTTAGCATCATAGGTCATGACGCCGGGATAAAAGACCAGCAGCGTCAGGCCAAAGCCAGCAGCGATCATCGCGAAAATCAGCAAGACGGAACGTCGCGATAGCGTTGCGATTGCCTGCACGTTTTCAGGCGAGGGCGGCATAAATATCTCCGGAATTGGCCTCGTGCGGCAGTTCGGCCAACCAGCGAGTGATCGCGGCGCCGCCGATCCAGTCGGCATGTACAAACATTTGACTCTCGCCTAACGCGGCGTTGAAACGGGCGTAGCCGAGCGCAATGCAATGTTCGACGCAGGCGAGCGCGACATCGCGCTGAATCGTGGTGAATTCAAATGAAAGCGCTTTCACCGGCTGCGTGAGACCGGCCAAAGCCTCGGCTTCGAAGCCTTCGACATCAATCTTAATGAACGCGGGCGTTCCGTGCCGGGCGATCAGCGTATCAAGCGTCGTCACCGACACGCGTAAGGTCTTCGTCCAGCTCTGAGATTCCCAGCCGGGAGCAGCGCGGGCTGCGTTAACGAAATGTCGCGAAGCGGTCGAAACCGTTGGGTTGTTGGTATTGATCATCATCTCGATCGTCCCTGAGTCTCGGCCGACGGCGGTCGCCTCGATCATGACTTCGGATGTGCGTCCGTAAAGCAGCTTGAGTACCTTCACGAATGCCGGCTGCGGCTCGATGGCGACGACGCGTGCATCCAGCCGCCGGAAGGCCGCGACGCGGTCGCCGACATGCGCGCCGATGTCGAATACGAGATCACCAGGCCGTACGAAGTGGCGATAGAGCCGCTCCATGGCCGGGCCATGCCGCCAGTCGCCGTAATAGATGCGCAGCGACCGGACAATTCCTCGTACCGTTCTGAGGGCATCAAGCATGATGGGTCTAGGGGTGTTTCCGCGCCACAGGCGCGCTGGCCTCGATCGCCGGCAGGCGCAGCGGCAGCAGCGCGGTCGGCGGCTCAATTTCCTCGGGGATGCGGCCGATTCCGATCCGTGCGAGAAAGGTCCCGACCAAAGGCGAAGCGGTCGCAACAGCGAACGGTACGGCCAAAATAAGCCCGCTCGTGGCCATCAGCGCGAATCCGATGTTGCCCGGCGCCTTCGTGGCGACGACGCCCATCACCGTGCAGCCGGCTATTGTCTGCGGCCACAGCTTTGCCAAGGCGAGACGCCACGGCACCGCATGGCTTTCGCGCATCTGGCTATTCCAGGTACCGCCGCGCCGGAACACAAAGAGACGGATGAGAAAAATAGTGTGGGTGAGAGCGATGATCGGCGACAGTAGAAACATGTACAGGGTCTCGATCGCGAGGTTCAAGACGAACGATGCGGCACCGCCATAGGACCGGCGCGCAGAATGCCGCAGCAGCACATCGATGATACTCGCGATCTTCGGCGCAAACGTCATCAGCATGACGACGGCGAATAATGCGGCGCCCACGTCGAGCTTGACCGGAACGGACGGCGTCGATGGCGTGTCGGAGATGGCGAGCGAAACGGTCCCGAGCGCCATCAATGCCATCCAGGCCGGCGAGCCGAGATACATCAGGATCGCGAAGGCCAATTGGAAACGGCTAACGGGTTTCAGGCCGGGCAAGCTCAGGAGCTGCCAATATTGCATGTTGCCCTGGCACCAGCGCAGATCACGGCGGCTGAATTCCATCAGCGTCGGCGGGTTCTCCTCCCAGCTCAATCCCTCTTCTGGCAGGACCCTGACCTCGTAGCCGGCCCGACGCATCAGCGCGGCCTCGACCTGGTCATGGCTGAGAACATGACCGCCGAGCGGTCCGCCCTCGGGCAGCACCGGCATGCGGCAATGCGTGATGAAAGGCGTAAGGCGCAGGATGGCGTTATGGCCCCAATACGGTCCGCAATCGCCCTGCCACCAGGCGCCTCCCAACGTGTAGGAGCGCATGCCGAGCCGCATCCCGAACTGGAACACGCGCGCGAACGGGCTCACCGACGGCAGCCCGACAATCAGCGTCTGAAGTATGCCGAGCGTCGGGTTTGCCTGCATGATCCGCACGAGACGCAGCACAGCCTGTGCCGGCATGAAGCTGTCCGCATCGAGCGTGATGGCGAATTCGTGGTTTTTGCCCCAGCGGTCGCAGAAATCCCGGATATTGCCGGACTTGAAGGCGGTATTCACCGCGCGGCGCCGGTAGGTGACTGGGATCGTGCCTTGCCATTTCGCGGTATATGCGTCGAAGCAGGACGTCTCGGCCGCGATGATACCAGGATCGCTGCTATCGCTCAGCACATAGACATGAAACAGATGAGCTACGCGCGCCTGTACGAGGCCGTCCAGCAGCGGTTGGAGATTGCGGGTTACCTGGTCTGGGCTCTCATTGCGGATGCACATCAGGATCGCCGTCGACGCGGTTACCGGCTCGTCACCACGGATGCTCGCCGCGAGAGGGTTCACGGCCGCGGCCGGATCGCGGCAGAAGCGCATGATCAAAAACCCGATCGTGGCATTCCAGAACCCGACCACCGACCAGGGCAGGGTCACCGTGAAAAGCACAAGAAAGGCGATGGCCCCGACGCTGTAAGGCGGGACCGCTACCGCCGCGAGCCACAGCACCGCGGCCATGGTGGCGACAACCAAAACCGCAAACAGCGCCCGACGGCGGGCGAGCGTTGTTGTTGCGGTGCCTTCCGCCGTGGCAGAGAGCGCGGTCACACGATCGAGCATAGCTTTGGCGGCCCCCCTGCTTTCTTGTCCCGTTCAGGATATACCCGTGGGACCATCGTAAAGTCCAAGGCGGATCAGAAAAGTGCCCGATCGAACCACCGAAGCGCTGTGGTATGTCGGCCCCGGCCGTGCCGAAATTCGTGACGAATTGCTTGGCAAACCCGGACCGGGCGAGGTTCGGATCCGGGCGCTTTACAGTGCAATCAGTCGCGGCACCGAAAGGCTGGTGCTCGCCGGCCGCATTCCCGCGAGCGAGTTCGAGCGCATGCGCGCGCCCTTCATGGCCGGCAGATTCCCGTTTCCCGTCAAATATGGCTACGCAACGGTCGGCCGAGTCGAGTGCGGGCCCGTCGAATTGCGGGACCGGATTGTTTTTGCGCTCCATCCGCATCAGAGCGTCTTCACGTTGCCCGCCGCGGCGGTCGTGCCAATACCCGACCGCGTGCCGCCGGCACGCGCGGTGCTTGCCGCCAATATGGAAACCGCGCTCAACGCGGTCTGGGATGCGGCGCCGGCGGCGGCCGACCGCATTGCAGTCGTGGGCGCGGGCGTTGTCGGCTCGCTGGTCGCTTGGCTGTGCGGGCAACTTCCCGGCGCGCAAGTAACCCTGGTCGACGTCGAGCGATCCCGCGCCGGCCTTGCCCGCACGCTCGGCACAAGCTTTGCCACGCCCGACGCAGCGCCTGGTGATTGCGATCTCGTCGTCCATGCGAGCGGAACCGCCGCTGGTCTCGCGACTGCGCTTGGCCTCGCAGGCGATGAGGCGACGGTGCTGGAGCTGAGCTGGTATGGGGCGGGCGAGGTCGCGATCCCGCTCGGCGGGGCGTTCCATAGTCGCCGCCTCAAGCTCGTCTCCAGCCAGGTCGGTCGCGTCGCACCGTCGCACCGAGCGCGTTGGACGCTCCAGCGTCGGCTCGCCGCCGCGCTCGACCTGCTCGTAGATCCGCGGCTCGATGCGCTCATCGCTCCGGCGGTCAAATTTCATGACTTGCCGGCGCGGCTACCCGATATTCTTGCTCCCGAGAGTGGAATACTTTGCCAACTCGTCACCTATCCTGCGGCCGAAACGGCTGCCTGACGCCGGGAGGTTCCCTTTGTTTGCCGTCGAAGTCCGCGACCATGTCATGGTGGCTCATTCCTTTCGCGGTGCCATATTCGGCCGCGCGCAGGCGCTGCACGGAGCAACCTTCGTCGTTGATGCCGCCTTCATCGCTGAGCGGCTCGACTCGAACGGAATCGTCATCGACATTGGGCGCGCCCATGAAGTGCTGAAGTCGATCCTCGATCCGCTCAACTACCAGAATCTCGACGCGGTCACCGGCTTCAACGGCGTCAATACCACGACCGAGTTCCTGACGAAGCACGTGTTCGACGGCCTTGCGGCCGCGGCCCGATCCGGTGGCCTCGGCCGTGAAGGCCGCGAGCTCAAGGCAATCCGCGTCACCATTTCCGAGTCGCACCTCGCGCGTGCCTGGTACGAGGCGCCATTGTGGTGAGACGCATCGTCTTCGCGGTGCCGGGCGAGTTGACGATCCCGACCGGTGGTTACGCCTATGATCGGCGCATTATCATGGGGCTTCGCGAACTGGGTTGGCGGGTTCAATTGCTCGATCTCGGAAACGGCTTTCCGCGTCCGAGTGCGGAAGCGCGAGCGGCGGCGGGGGCGCGGCTTGCGGCCCTGCCGACGGGCCAGCCGATCGTGATCGATGGATTGGCTTTCGGCGCATTGCCTGAAGTCGCGACTCAGCTTCGTGCGAGCCATGATTTGATCGCGCTGGTGCATCATCCGCTCGCACTGGAGTCGGGCCTGTCGCCGGGCGACGCCGACACGTTGCGCGTTAGCGAGCGCCGAGCGCTCGCCAGCGTGCGACGCGTGATCGTGACCAGCGCGTCCACGGCGCGCCTCATCGTTTCAGACTACGGCGTCCCGGTTGATCGGGTGGTGATCGTGCGGCCGGGCAATGATCGCGTGGTGCAAGCGCGCGGCAGCGTCGATGGGCAGATATCGTTGCTGGCGGTTGGCGCGGTGGTGCCGCGCAAGGGCTATGACGTGCTGCTGGCGGCGCTCGCTCCGCTTCTCGATTTGCCATGGAGGCTCACCATCGCCGGCGACCGCACGCGCGACGCCGGTGCCGCGGCGCGTCTGGACGCCGACATCGTTCGCTTCAATCTCGCCGACCGCGTCCTGGTCGCGGGCGCGGTTCGGGCGGAGCGTCTCACGGAACTCTATTCGAGTGCCGACCTCTTCGTGCTCGCGTCGCGTTTCGAGGCCTACGGAATGGCGTTTGCCGAGGCGATCGCCCATGGCTTGCCGGTGGTCGGGACCACGGCCGGTGCTATCCCGGAAACGGTGCCGACGAACGCTGGCCTGCTGGTGCCGGCCGACGATGTCGCCGCGCTCACGGTCGCGCTGCGGCGCCTCATCGAGGATTCCACGGAGCGCCACCGTCTTGCGGCGGCAGCGCGAGCGGCGGCGGCCGGGCTTCCGACGTGGCGGCATTCGGCCGAGCTGTTCTCGCGGGCAATCGAGGTTGCGACGTGAAGGGATTTTCGGTCGAATGGCTCGCGCTGCGCGAGCCTTACGACGCGCGCGCCCGTAATCCGGCGGTTCTCGACGCCGTTGTCGCTTCGCTCAAACGCTATCCCTCGATCAGAATTGTCGATCTCGCCTGCGGCACCGGTTCGACGCTGCGCGCGCTCGCGCCGCGTCTTCCCGTCCAGCAAAATTGGCGGCTTGCCGACAACGATCTCAGTCTGCTGGCTCGCGCATCTTCTTTGGCGCGGCCTGCGGGCGTCACGGTCACCGCAGTTCCGCTCGATCTTAATCGCGACCTTGAAGCTGCGCTTGATGGACCGATTGATCTGATCACCGCCTCTGCGTTGCTCGATCTCGTTTCGGAGGCTTGGCTCGAACGGTTGGTGATCGAGATCGCAGCGCGATCCATCCCACTCTATGCAGCACTGAGTTACGACGGACGGGTTGAACTCGGTCCCACTGACCCGTTCGATGCGGCCATCGTCGCCGCGGTGAACGCGCACCAGTGTACGGATAAGGGTTTTGGGCCCGCACTCGGGCCGATGGCGACCTCCTTCACGATCGCGCGATTTGAATCGCTGGGCTATTCCGTTATTCACGGCGCATCCGACTGGGTCATCGGAACGGATAATCGTGATATTCAAATGGAAATTTTTGCCGGCTGGGCGAGCGCGGTGCGCGAACTCGGCGATCTGTCGCTCGCTGACACGGTCGGATGGCTGACCCGCCGACGCGACGCCGTCGCCGCCGGGCGCTCGTCAATCCGCGTTGGTCACGTTGATGTTTTTGCGCGGCCGATGGGCACGCGCTGAGCCGACAGATCGCAGTCGAACAACACTTCGTCGTCGAGTTGATGGGCGCGTATCGGCATGCGCAAGGCCTGATCGGCTCGCTCGATCGGGGGCAAGATGAAGCTTGCACGCCCAGCGCCGAGGATGATTGGTGCGACCATCACGTGCAGGCGATCGAGGCAGCCAGCGGCGAGAAAACGCGACACCGTGTCGGCTCCACCCTCAATCAGCACACGACGCAAGCCGCGCTCGGCCAGCGCAACGAGGATCGTAGGAGGAGCGATATGCCGGTCCGCGGTGGGCAAGGCCAGAATTTCTACTCCGGAAGGAGGAGCACATCGTGTTCCTTCCGCCGTGACCAGCAGACGGCGGACGCCGTCGCTGGCGAACACCTTGGCGCTGGCTGGAAGCCGCCCATTTGGGTCTAGGACGACGCGTGCCGGCTGCGGTCCGGCGACGCGCCGCACGGTAAGCTGCGGATCATCGGCGAGAGCCGTGCCGACGCCAATGACGACGGCATCGACCAGGGCCCGTAGCCGGTGCAGATGAGCGAGCCCGGCCGGGCCGTTGATGTATTTTGAGTGCCCGGATGCGGTGGCGATGCGCCCGTCAAGCGACTGGCCGATCTGGCCAACGACGACCAAATTGTCAGTGGCCCCGGCCCTGAGCGGTGCGAATAGCTCGCCCCAGGGCTGCGGCAGGGGGTAGGCCGAACCGCGAAAGATTTCCGTAAACTCTGCCCATGGATCGGATGGGCCGCCATTGCCAGGCGCTTGGTTTTGGCCAATGCGGCCTTCCGGGAGTGCCTGGGGCACAGGCGTATACGCATTTTTCAAAGGCACGAGGTCTGCTTTTAAAAGTCGTAATCTTGTTGCAACAGCTTGGCACAAGAAACTTAAACTTGCGACCGGAATGGGCATGGCGCCTGCGGTGTTCTACAATAATAGCTAATTAGAACGGAAAATCTAAGAATGTGTGCGGTTCGGGCGAACGTAGGTTCCGCTTTGTTTGGTACGGAAGGGCAGATCGGCGTCAATCGCGGTCTCGCCGAATTCCACGCCGGAAGGCCGGTGCTTATCACCGGCGGGGGTGAAACGCTCCTCGCATTGCCGGTTGAGGGACTTGATGCGCGACGGCTTGCCGAATTCATGACGCTATGCGCGCCGGCTGCGCCGCGGTTGGTCATCACGGCGCGGCGCGCGCTTGCGCTCGGTCTTGAAGCGACGACGCCGGTTGAATTGCAGATCACGGCCGGCCATGACGTGGATACGATTCTGGCGCTGGTTGCCGATGCCAAAATCGCTTGCGCCTCTGACGTAAAGCCGGCAGGTCCCGTGGCCGCGGCCGCGATTCAGCTTGTCAAATTATCGCAAGGATTGCCGGCGGTGCTGGCGGCTGATGTAGCGGTGGAAGATGCGATCGCATTTGAGTTAAAAATTATCACCGTCGAGGCAACAGCGGTCTCGCGTTTCGGCGACGACGCCATTCGATCCCTCACGATTGCAAGTGGGGCGGCAGTGCCGCTCAATTCCGGTGCACGCACACGTTTCGTCGTTTTCCGGGATGCGGTGGGCGGCAGTTCGGTCGCCATCATTGTCGGGAAGCCAGACTTCAGCAACCCTGTTCTTGTGCGCTTGCACTCCGCCTGTCTCACCGGTGACGTATTTGGCTCGCGGCGATGCGACTGCGGCGATCAGCTCAAACTCGCGCTTGCGCGTCTTGAAGATGTGGGCGGTGGCATCATTCTCTATTTGGCGCAGGAGGGCCGCGGTCTGGGTCTGGCCAACAAGATGCGCACCTACCAGATGCAGGAAGACGGGCTTGACACGGTTGATGCCAACACGACTCTCGGCTTCGATGATGATGAGCGCGACTACGGTATCGCCGCGCGGATGCTGCAAATGCTCAACTGCACTCGCGTCGTGCTGCTCACCAATAACCCAGCCAAGCTCGACGGTCTCGCTAAGGCTGGAATTCAAATCGCAGGACGGATGCCGCTTGAGGCGCCAAGTAACGCCGACAACCGCCGCTATCTGACGGCGAAAGCGGCTCGGGCCGGGCACCGGCTCGATCATCTCATGGCTTCGCTCGCTGACCCAACGGATCCGAATCGGGATGTGGCCCCTCTGGCAACTTGAGATTGGCAGGGTTGCTATCTTCGTGGCAAAAACCGCGCGGGGGTTTCTGCAAGGCTCGCGCATGATTTCGAAAAGTGAAAACCGGTTTTCGGAAAAGATCATGGGCAGGCAAATATGGTAGCGGCCATGCCACACGCTAGCCCGAGTCGATTGATCGGCGAGCTTACTTTCCCGGAAATCTCGAAGGTTCTCAGCGAGAGCTCGATACTTTGCTTGCCGATCGGTTCGATCGAGCAGCATGGCCCGCACCTGCCGCTCAATACCGATGTCGTGTTGGCCGAGGAATTTACCCACCGCATCATCTCCCGCTGGGGCGAGCCCTTGGATCTTTGGCAGCTTCCAACGCTGGCGATAAGCCTTGCGCGCGAGCATGAATGGGCGCCCGGCACCATGTCGCTGTCGATCCAGGGCATGACGGCTTTCATGCGTGACCTAGGACGCGAGATCGCCCGCGCGCTGCCGGCGCGCAATCTCGTCATCATCAACGGTCACGGCGGCAACCGCGGGATCCTGGAAGCCTTGGCGCAGGATTTGCGCGCCGACTTTGGCCTCAATGTCTGCGTCCTGCATCCAGCCGCATGGGTGGAGGTTGACGCGACTGCGGCGATTCCGGAGATCCACGGTGGAAAGAACGAGACTTCAATGATGTTGGCGATCGCACCGCAACTGGTACGCCGAGATCAAATTGTGCAATTGAAAAAGCCGCCTGGCGGGGAGGCGATCCGCAAGACAATCCTCGATCGAGCTGTGTCGTGGCCGTGGTCGACGAACGATACGCGAATCGCCGACATGGGAGTTATCGGTGACGCGCAGGCAGCGTCGGCAGAGTTCGGCAAACGAATCCTCGATCATGTGGTTGAGACGGCCGGCGGCGTTCTCAATCAACTCTTGGACCATCAGCGCCTTATGCGCCGCTAGATTTGCAGGCGTGCGCCCTACGCGCGCGTGGAGACCGTAGTTATGACGGCCAGCCCATCGCGTCCGAGCATCGTGCGTGGCGCGTCATGGGCCGATGCGGCCATTCGCTCCGACACCGATATATTGCGCACCTTAGTCATCGCCGCCGGCATCTGTTGGTCGGTCATCTTCGTCGTCATCGGGCTCCGATACG
>Ga0208587_1001866_pt1 | contig 11014 bp, 10 predicted proteins | sample NGESurdeep092012_7_FD_184472 | JGI IMG/M metagenome (GOLD analysis project Ga0208587, IMG submission 184472) | Arctic peat soil microbial communities from Barrow, Alaska - NGEE Surface sample 210 deep-092012 (SPAdes) | ecosystem: Environmental > Terrestrial > Soil > Wetlands > Peat ...
CGGCATTCTGATCGAGCACTATGCCGGGGCGATGCCGCTGTGGCTCTCGCCGCTGCAGGTGGTGGTGTTGAACATCTCCGGCGGCCAGGCGGAATACACCGCAAAGGTCGCACTTGAACTGCGCCGTGCCGGTTTCCGCGCCGAAGCAGATTTGCGTAATGAGAAAATTACCTATAAAATACGGGAACATAGCATTCAGAAGCTGCCCTACCAGCTGATAGTCGGCGAACAGGAGAAGGCAGCTTCCAAAGTGGCCGTGCGAACCCGCAGCGGTGAAGACCTCGGGCAGATGACGCTCGCCGACTTCATCGGACGCCTCCAGCGAGAGGCGCGCGTGGGCAGCGCGGCCTAATTATTAATTTTTTGGAGAAACAACATCGCTCAGGAAAAAGCGCAGCGTCTCAACAGTGAGATAACCGCACCCGAAATACGCCTGGTCGGCACCGAAGGCGAACAACTGGGCGTGGTGCCCATCGCAGACGCGATGCGGCGTGCGGAAGAGCTGGAGGTGGATCTGGTGGAAATCGCACCGACGGCCGTTCCCCCGGTGTGCAAGCTGATGGACTTCGGCAAGTTCAAGTACCGTGAAGCCAAAAAAGCGCACGAGGCGAAGCTCAAGCAGAAGCAAATCCAGGTCAAGGAAGTGAAATTCCGGCCAGGCACCGACGAAGGTGATTACCAGATCAAGCTGCGCAACTTGATGAAGTTTCTGGACGAGGGCGACAAGACCAAAGTTACGCTGCGCTTTCGCGGGCGCGAGATGGCGCACCAGGAATTCGGCCACCGGCTGATCGAGCGGGTGAAAAACGACCTGGTTGAACACGGCGTGGTCGAGCAGTATCCGAAGATGGAAGGGCGCCAGTTGGTGATGGTTCTGGGGCCGAAGAAGGTGGTGGTGAAGAAAAAGGCTTCGTAACAAGTTTTTCTGGAAAGATCCGAATCTGGTCTTTCTATGCAGCGCCGTCCCCGGCTCGCCGGGAACGTAAAACAAGTGGTGTCCAGGTCAACAAGCTCTCCCATCGGGGGACACCTGCCGCCATGTCAAAACTAGGAGTAGTCATGCCCAAGCTCAAGACCAAGCGGAGCGCGGCCAAGCGTTTCCGCATCCAAGCCGGCGGCGGGATCAAGCGCACCAAAGCGTTTCTGCGCCACATCCTGACCAAGAAGACCACCAAGCGCAAGCGCAATATGCGCGGCACGTCCCAGGTGCACGCGAGCAACGTGCGTTCCGTGCGCGCGATGCTTCCCAACGGTTAAGGAGACGAGCCATGCCAAGAGTAAAACGTGGGGTAGAAGCACGCGCCCGTCACAAGAAAGTAATGGATCTGGCCAAGGGGTACCGCGGCCGTCGCGGCAGCGTCTTCCGCATCGCCAAGGAGGCGGTGATGAAGGCGGGCCAGTATGCCTATCGCGACCGCAGGACGAAGAAGCGCGTGTTCCGCGCGCTGTGGATCGCACGCATCAACGTGGCAGCGCGCGAGTGCGGCCTGACCTACAGCGTATTCATGAATGGTTTGAAGAAGGCCGCGATCGAGGTGGACCGCAAGGTGCTGGCCGACCTGGCCGTGACGGACATGGCGGCGTTCGCCAAGTTCGCCGAACAGGCCAAGGCAAGCCTGCCTTCCAAGTAGGGCTGGCCTCGGCAACTGGGACCAACGCGTATCGGAACGAAGGAGGCTAACCTCCTTAGAGGCCGTTTCGGAATTTCCGAAACGGCCTCTGAATTAGGGGAGTATGAGGGGATGTATCCCCTCATTTTGTAATGAGCTCTTAGCCTCTTTTCGTTTATGTGATCGTGACAATGAATAATCTGGAAAAAATAGTCAGCGCCGCACTGGAGCAGTTTCGCCGCATCGATGATGCCGCGGCGTTGGAGCAGGCGAAGGCGCATTTTCTCGGCAAGACCGGCGCGCTCACCGATCTGCTCAAGGGGCTGGGCAAACTTCCGGCTGAAGAGCGGCGCGAGGCGGGCAGCCGCATCAACGCGGCCAAAGACAAGCTCGAGGCCGCGCTCACCGAGCGGCGCGAGGCCCTGGCGCGGGCGCAGTTGGATGCGCGGCTGGCGGAGGAGGCGCTCGACGTCACGCTGCCCGGTCGCGGCGCGGGCCGCGGCCGCCTGCACCCGCTCACCCGGACCCAGGACCGCATCGAGGCCATATTCCGCTCGATCGGCTTCGATATCGCCGACGGCCCCGAAATCGAGACCGACTGGAACAACTTCACCGCGCTCAACAACCCGGAGAACCATCCGGCGCGCTCGATGCAGGACACGTTCTACGTCGAGAACAAGGACGCGAGCGGCAGGCCGCTGCTGCTTCGGACGCACACCAGTCCGATGCAGGTGCGCTATGCGCGCATGCACTCGCCGCCGATCAAGGTGATCGCGCCCGGCCGCACCTATCGCGTCGACAGCGACGCCACACATTCGCCCATGTTCCACCAGGTCGAAGGTCTTTGGATCGACGAGGACGTCAGCTTCGCCGACTTGAAAGGCGTGTACACCGATTTCCTGCGCCGCTTCTTCGAAACCGAGGAGCTGGAGGTGCGCTTCCGGCCTTCGTTCTTTCCGTTTACCGAGCCTTCGGCCGAAATCGACATGGCCTTCGGCGCCGGGCCGAACAAGGGCCAGTGGCTGGAAATCTCCGGCGCCGGCCAGGTGCATCCGGCGGTCATCCGCAATTTCGGGCTCGACCCGGAAAAGTACATCGGCTTCGCCTTCGGTTCGGGGATAGAACGCCTGGCCATGCTGCGCTACGGCATCCACGACCTGCGCCTGTTCTACGACGGCGACTTGCGTTTCCTGCAACAGTTCACATGAAATTCTCCGAACTCTGGCTGCGTAGTTTCGTCGATCCGCCTCTGTCCACGGCGGAGTTGGCGCATGCCCTTACCATGGCCGGTCTGGAAGTGGAGTCGCTCGAACCGGCCGCGCCGCCGTTCTCCAGGGTGGTGGTGGCCGAAGTCCTGGAAGTGGCGCGCCACCCCAACGCCGACCGCCTGTCGCTGTGCATGGTCAATGTGGGTGAGCCGGCGCCGCTAGCCATCGTGTGCGGCGCACCCAACGTGGTGGCCGGCATGCGCGTGCCCTGCGCCCTGGTCGGCGCGCGCCTGACGGGCGCCGACGGTCAGGCGTTCGAGATCAAGCGTTCGAGCCTGCGCGGCGTCGACAGCCAGGGCATGCTGTGCTCGGCGAAGGAACTGGGGATCGAGGACGATCATACCGGTCTCATGCCGCTCGCCGCCGATGCGCCCATCGGCCGCGACGTGCGTGAAGTGCTCGAACTCGACGATACCCTGTTCACGCTCAAGCTCACCCCGAATCGCGCCGACTGCCTGAGCCTGCTCGGAGTCGCGCGTGAAGTGGCGGCGATCACCGGCGCCGCGTTCAATGCACCCGCGGTCGCGCCGGTTGCGGCGAAAAGCGACGCGCGATTCCCGGTGACGATTTCCGCTGCGAGCGGCTGCGGGCGGTTCACCGGCCGGGTGATCCGCAACGTCGACGCCGCCGCGCCTGTGCCCGATTGGATGAAACAGCGCCTCGCGCGCGCCGGCCAGCGCTCGATCTCGGCGCTGGTGGACGTGACCAACTACGTGATGCTCGAACTCGGACGCCCGCTCCACGTCTACGACCTGGACAAGCTGCAGGGGGGCATCGACGTGCGCTTTGGCAGGCAGGGAGAGCGGCTGAAACTCCTGAACGAGCAGAGCGTCGACGTGGACGAGACCGTGCTCTGCATCACCGATGCCTCGGGCCCGATCGGACTCGCGGGCATCATGGGCGGCGATTCGACCAAGGCCGAAACGGACAGCAGGAATATTTTCCTCGAGTCCGCGTTTTTCTTCCCCGACGCCATCGCGGGCCGCACGCGCCGCTACAACTTCGCCAGCGACGCCGCGCACCGCTTCGAGCGCGGCGTCGACTTCGACAACAACGTGGCGGGAATAGAGCGCGCGACCGAATTGATACTCGCGATTTGCGGCGGCGAGCCGGGGCCGACAGTCGATGAGGTGGCGCGGTTGCCCGAGCGCAAGCCGGTCCGCCTGCGCAGCGCGCGCGCGGCCAAGGTACTGGGCATCGGCGTAAGCGACGCCGAGATTGCCGCGATTTTCTCGCGCCTGGGCCTCGCCAGCGCGAGCACCGCGGACGGCTTTGACGTGACGCCGCCTTCCTATCGCTTCGACATCGCGATCGAGGAAGATCTGATCGAAGAGATTGCCCGCATTCACGGCTACGAGCGCATCCCGGCCAACCAGCCGCGCGCGCGCGCCGCCATGCTGCCGCAGCGCGAGGCGCTGCGTCCGCTGATGTGGGTGAAGGAGGCGATCGCCGCGCGCGACTACCAGGAAGTCATCAACTTCAGCTTTGTCGAGGCCGACTGGGAGCGCGATTTCTGCGGTAACGACGCGCCGCTGAAACTGCTGAATCCGATTTCGAGCCAGCTCTCGGTGATGCGCTCCGGCCTCGCCGGCAGCCTCGTCGCCAACGTGCGCTACAACCTCAACCGCAAGCAGGGCAGGGTGCGCGCATTCGAACTCGGGCGGGTGTTCCGCGCCGACGAAAGCGTGGAGGACGGGCCGCTGACGGTGGCCGGCATCGCCCAGCCGCTCAAACTCGCCGCCATTGCCTACGGTCCGGCCTATCCGGAGCAATGGGGGCTCGCGGAGCGCAAAGTGGATTTCTACGACGTCAAGGGCGACATCGAAAGCCTGTTCGCGTCCGGCGCGACCGGTTTCGAGCGCACGTCCCATCCCGCTCTGCATCCCGGCCGGGCAGCCACGGTGCTGCTGGATGGAAAGCCGATCGGCTGGCTCGGTGAACTGCATCCGCGCTGGCAGCAGAAATACGAGTTGCCGCAGGCTCCGGTTCTGTTCGAGCTCGATCTGGATGCGCTGTTGGCCGTGCCGCTGCCGGTCTATCGGGAGGTATCGAAGTTCCCGCCCGTGATCCGTGACCTGGCGGTGGTGGTGGATGAAGCCGTGCCGGCCGAGGCGCTGCTGGAGGCGATGCAAAGCTCCGGCCCGGCGGTCGTGCAGGACCTGTGGCTGTTTGACTTGTACCGCGGAAAAGGGGTAGACGCAGGCAAAAAAAGCCTTGCATTTCGGGTAGTTATGCAAGATACTTCGAAAACGCTGACCGACGCGGAGGCGGAGGCGGCGATGGCGCAACTGCTGCAGCTTCTGGCCAAGCGCGTCAGCGCCAAATTGCGCACCTAGGGAGAAAAAATGACGTTAACCAAAGCCGAGCTGGCTGACTTTTTGTTCGAGAAAGTCGGGCTTAACAAACGCGAAGCCAAGGATATGGTCGAAACGTTCTTCGAAGAAATTCGCGCTGCGCTGGAAAACGGCGACAGCGTAAAGCTGTCCGGATTCGGCAACTTCCAACTGCGCAACAAACCGCAGCGTCCCGGCCGCAACCCCAAGACCGGGGAAGAAATTCCGATTACCGCGCGGCGCGTCGTCACCTTCCACGCCAGCCAGAAGCTCAAGGCACTGGTGGAAAAGGCCAATCGTGGAAAGCCACAGCAGCAACAGTAGCCTGCCGCCGATTCCGGCGAAGCGTTACTTCACCATCGGCGAGGTGAGCGAACTGTGCGGCGTCAAACCGCACGTGCTGCGCTACTGGGAGCAGGAGTTCACCCAGCTGAAACCGGTCAAGCGCCGCGGCAACCGGCGCTACTACCAGCATCACGAAGTGCTGCTCATCCGCCGCATCCGCGATCTGCTGTACGAGCAGGGCTTCACCATCAGCGGCGCGCGCAACCGGCTGGACCAAGGCGTCTCGAGCAGCGGCCGCGCGCTCGCGGCGGGCAACGCCGATCTGGCCTCGATCAAGAGCGAGATCAAGAGCATCATCGAGACTCTCGGCAGCGGTGCCTGAGCGGCGCAGGCGCATGCAGCGCTGGTTTTCATTCGGGCCGGCGTGATAAAATCACCAACTTCGGGGCGTAGCGCAGCCTGGTAGCGTACCTGCATGGGGTGCAGGTGGTCGGAGGTTCAAATCCTCTCGCCCCGACCAATAAAATCAATAAGTTAGGTAGTATTTGAGAGCCGACGAAAGTCGGCTTTTTATTTCACGTAGCACCCTACGTGACACCTTGATTGTCGCAAGGCAATTCTCTCGGCGCTCAAGTGGAACCGAGCGTGAGAGACTTGCACGGCACCCTTTGCATGTACAAATGTTGTGATTTCAATATTTGTACACGCAATCTCGCAGCAGGGTCTCCAGTCCTCTCCGTCGCCGTTTACCACTCATAGTAGGCGCGCGCCTGCATGTACAAACAGTTATTTCTACATGCAATCTCGCTGCAACTCATTCAATCCTCTCAGCGCACTTCGTTGCGGCGCGTAACCGGCCATCAAGAGACGCTCACAAGGCAAGGGAATCGCAGTCGAGGGCGTCCGGTCAACACTCGAAAGCCGCCTTCGCGAATCACGGCGCGAAAGATCTCGAGCGAGTCCAAGTCGATAGTTCTCATTTTGAGAAAAATACGTCGTACAAATTCATTTGTGCAGAAGGTCATTGAGTAGTCTAATCGATGAACGTTCACGGACAGCCGGCCCCGGGGAGGGGGCATCAATGACAATGTTCTCTACCAGGCTCACTCGCGCGCTAAATATTCGGTATCCAATCGTATCGGCCCCGATGGCCTTTGCAGGCGGCGGAGCATTGGCCGCAGCCGTCACCCGCGCAGGCGGCCTTGGCCTGATTGGCGGCGGATACGGGGATCCGGCCTGGCTCGAGGATCAGTTCGATGCGGCCGCCGACCAACACGTCGGCGTCGGCTTCATAACATGGTCCTTGCGCAAGTCCCCATCCCTCTTGACGGACGTGTTGAAACATCGTCCGACGGCAGTGATGCTGTCCTTCGGCGACCCTCGACCCTTCATGGACGAAATCCGTGGCGCCGGCGCGGTCATGATTTGTCAGTGCCAAAATATGGAGCACGTGGAGGATGCGGTCGACGTCGGTGCCGAGGTCGTTGTGGCGCAAGGAGCCGAAGCCGGGGGGCACGGTGCGCTGCGCGGTACGCTGAGCTTCGTGCCGGAAGTCGCGGATTTTCTCGCAAAGCATTCTTCCGACACGCTGCTCCTTGCGGCGGGGGGCATTGCCGACGGACGCGGTCTCGCCGCCGCACTGATGCTCGGCGCTGATGGTGTTCTCGTCGGCACACGTCTCTGGGCATCGAAAGAAGCACTGGTGAAGGAACCTCACCACAATTCAATCCTCGAATCGAACGGCGACGGTACGCTGCGCACAAGGGTGGCGGACATTGCCCGGCAGATTCCCTGGCCCAGGGGATTCACCGCACGGATTCGTCGCAATGCTTTCACCGATCGCTGGCATGGTCGTGAAGACGAGCTAGAAGCCAATGTCGCCATAGAGGGACCCCGTTACCGGCAGGCCTTCGCTGAAGGCGACCCTGATAATACGGGCGTTTGGTTTGGCGAAGCGGCCGGCCTGATCCGCGTTATCGAACCGGCAACTGTCATCGTCGAACGAGTGGTGGCAGAAGCGGCTATTCACCTCACGCGTCACGGCGGCGCAACGCTTTCCTGATACTCGCATCTGGATGTTCAAGCGATCCCACCATGGAAGATCGTGGGATTGCACGAAAAGGCCGGAACGAGTCGTGTGGGCTTCGTGACCGTACCGAACACGAGCCAGCCCACGATGCAGAAATGGGAGATTAGCGGCAGGAAACCGAGCGGCCAGTCCCTGAAGCTCCTGAACCTCATCGAGCGCATGGGTCTGGAGGCGGTGATCTTAGTACAGGGCACTGGCAGGATCCGGCTGCCTCTCGCAAGTATCTGCAGCGGCTGAGCTATCGCGGTTCCCAGTCGGTGGCCTGAACCCCAGCCGTTTCGAGTCAAACCTGTGATGCCACACCTTGATCGGATACTGCCAGGAATAGAACCAGCGTCTGCATGGGGTCGATAGCGGCCGGTCATCGATGGGGGCTCTCGGCCAAAACCGGTGATTCTCACTATTGCTTCAAAGTACCGCTGAGCCGCACCAGATTCACGAGGTATTTAGGGCTTCAACCCTATGCGCTTGCGCGAGTTCTTTCCCGTAGCCGCACTTCTTGGCGATAGGGTCATAGAGATAGGGGCGGTCATCGACCATAGCGAGCATGTCACGTCGCGCCGCGATGGCATGCTTCAACGCTTCTCGGCGTCCGAATTTGCGTACCGAGAAAGACTTTGCGATGCGCTTGCCATCGTGAAACCTGATCGTTGCCTGCCAGAAGCCTAGTGGCTGTGCGGATATTGTATGAAAATGCACCCCCGGCACTCCGCTGCGATTGTTGGATCGCTTCTGCTGGTGGAACTCCCGAATGGTCAGAATCTTACCTGCGGCTAAAGATTCTCACCTGCATGCTCCCAGCGCTCTAAAATGACCTAAAATCACCCATACTCTCACGCGATGATCCAATTATTTTAATGATGTTCCTGCGTCACCGCCTGTCCATCCGCGCCCAGCTGCTCCTACTGGTGCTGTCGGTGGTGCTGCCCGCCGCGGGGATTTTCGTCTATTACGTCGCCGACGAGTCGCAGGAAGCGAGCGAGGCGGCCTATGCCAAGGTGAAGATCCTCGCCGACAATACGGTAGCGAGTCTGGATCTGATCCTGCGCGACCATGAGGCCGTGCTCAGCCAGCTCGCCGAGCGGCCCCTGGTCAGGGCGCTCGATGCGCGCAATTTTGATCCCCTGGTTGGCGAATTCACACGCCTGCATCCGGAATTCAACAACTTCGGTGTGCATGACCTCGACGCGAATAACGTCTACTCGAACCAACCCAATCCGTCCAGTCCGCAGGCGGCGAGGGAATTCCCCTGGTTTCAGGAAGGGATACGCAGCGGAAAATTCACTGCCGGGAATGCTTTTCTCGGGCGCCTGTCCGGGCGCTGGGTGTCGGTGCTGACCTTTCCGGTTCGCGATGATGAGGGCAAGGTGTCCGGTTTGCTCAACCTGTCCCTCGATCTGCTGAAGCTCAACGAGCGGGTGTTTCAGCACTCCCCCAAGAATGCCGTCCAGTGGGTTCTGGATCGCGAGGATAAGTTTCTGCTGCGCTCGATCGATCCCGCCGCATGGATCGGCAAGCCCCTGCCCGGTCCGCATGCCGACGCGATCCGCGCCAGGAGCGCGGACTTTTTCTCCATGCGCGGCGTGGATGGGGTGCAGCGGCTGCACGCCGTCGCGGCCGTGCCGGGCACGGAGTGGCGTGTCTTTGCCAGCCTGCCAGAAGACGAAGTATTCGCCGACTACCGGGAACGGCTCGTCCGAGCCGCCGTCATCGGCCTCGGCGTGCTGCTGCTGGTGCTGACGCTGGCATGGCGTATGGGCGTGGCCGTCGCCACGCCCATACGCGAGCTCGCCAGCACGGCTGCACGAATCACCGACGGCGACACCGCCGCGCGCGCGCGCGTCGCCGGTCCGACCGAGATCGACTACGTGGCGCAGGAGTTCAACCGCATGCTCGATGCCTTGGAGCGCCAGCGCGAGGAACGCGCGGCCCTGGCCGGCCACATCGAAAAACTGTTCAGGCTGGCGCGTGATGTCGTCCTGCTGATCGATCCCTCGGGCAATGTGGTCGAAGCAAACGATGCCGCCGTTGCCGCTTACGGCTACAGCTTGGATGAGCTGCGGGGGATGAACATCCGTGACCTGCGTACGGTGGAAGCGCAGGCGGCTATCGATCGGGACTGGCAAGGCGCGTCCGGCCCGCTGGGCGTGCTGTTTGAAACCGTGAACCGGCGCAAGGACGGCAGCACCTTCCCGGTGGAAGTCAGCGCCCAGACGATAGACATCGAGGGCAAGCCTTACCGGCAAAGCTTCATCCGCGACATCACCGAACGCAAGCGGGCGGAGCAGGCGTTGCACGAGAGCGAGGCGCGCTTTCGCAGCCTGACCGAGATGTCCTCGGACTTCTACTGGGAGAGCGACGCCGAGCATCGGCTCACGCAGCGCGCTTCGGCCGACAAGAGCTTGAGTTCCGTGTCGGTGTTCCAGCAGGGCGCGCAGATCGGCCAGCGCCGCTGGGAAATACCTTATCTGTCGCCGGACGAGGCGGGCTGGCAGGCGCACCGGGCGGTGCTCGACGCGCACCGCCCGTTCCGCGATTTCGAGCTCTCGCGCCTCGGCGCCGACGGCACCGAGCGGTATATCTCGATCAGCGGCGATCCGGTGTTCGATGAGTCCGGCACGTTCCGGGGCTACCGCGGTGTCGGCACCGACATCACCGCGCGCAAGCGGGCGGAGGGAGCGCTGCAACAAGAACACGCCAGGCTCCTGGAGTCCGAGCGAGAACTCCTCAACGCGCATGAGTCGCTTGCCGAAGCGGATCGCCTGGAGTCTGTCGGACGCTTGGCCGCCGGTGTCGCCCATGAAGTCAAGAATCCGTTGACGATTATCCGCCTCGGCACTGACTACCTTGCCAAACAGTTTTCGCAGGAAAGCAACCAGGAGGTTCTCGATGACATTCGGGCAGCAATTGATCGCGCCGAACACGTCATAACGGATCTGCTGGATTTTTCCAGACAGAACCCGTTCGCCCCGCGCCCGACCAACATTAACGAAGTGCTCGATAATGCCATTAACCTCATAAAGCACGAGATAGAGCGTCGCAACATAGTAATTATCAGAAACCGCGACGATCCGATGCCCCCGATATATGCCGATCCAGACCGCCTGGTGCAGGTTTTCATCAACCTGCTTACTAATGCGGCGCAGGCCATCGGAGGAGACGGCCGCATCGAAATTGTCACGCGTTCGATCTGCCTAAGCGAGCGTGATTTGGAGCGAGCTGAGAGGAGTGTGTTTAGGATAGGGGAGCCGGTGGTTACCGTCGACATCAGGGACAGCGGACCGGGAGTTTCGGCCGAGCACGAGGAAAAGCTGTTTGAGCCCTTTTTTACTACCAAGCCGGTGGGCGAAGGCTCCGGGCTTGGCCTTGCTGTTTCGCGCAGCATCGTTATCCTGCACCGGGGATCCATTAGCATTTCTAACCGTCCCG
>Ga0208587_1001868_pt1 | contig 11007 bp, 17 predicted proteins | sample NGESurdeep092012_7_FD_184472 | JGI IMG/M metagenome (GOLD analysis project Ga0208587, IMG submission 184472) | Arctic peat soil microbial communities from Barrow, Alaska - NGEE Surface sample 210 deep-092012 (SPAdes) | ecosystem: Environmental > Terrestrial > Soil > Wetlands > Peat ...
CGAACTTCGCGCAGCCGCAACTATCTTGGTCGCTGAGCACGGAAGAGTGGCATACAACCCGGCTGGATGGTAGATCGCGGTGTTGGTGTTGCGGTACTTCGCTGCGGTACTTCGCTGCGGTACTGATACTGCGCCGGGTGGCTGAGAGCCAGTCCTGAGTTCGCTCACCATCCGGTTTCCGTAGTTGGGTCAGGGCTGTGACCTGCGGTGATGTGGTGCGGCGGGTGGGTATTCACGCACTAAGCGGGTCCTCTACAGTCGCGTGGTGGCGTTCATCCGGAGGGTGAGGACTGCGTCGGGGGCGACGGCGGTACAGATCGCGGAGTACTCGCGTGGGCGGCAGCAGATCGTGAAGCACCTCGGGTCGGCGCACTCCCAGGCCGAGCTTGGTGTGCTCCTGGAGCAGGCGCGGGGCCTGCTGGAAGATCCCGCTCAGGGGGTGCTGGACCTGAAGGTGAGGGCCGAGCCCCCGGTGACGCCCGTGCTCGACGCGCCCGCACCAGCGGCCTTGTTCGGTGCGGCCTCAGTGCCAGTCTCAGTGCGAGAACAGCTCCGCGCCAGTCGGAGCGTGAGACGGTCACCGGCGAGTCCCACTATGTCTGGGCGTCCGCCGGCGGCTCAAGGTCGTCAAGAGGCCAGGAAAGGCACACATCGAGACCGATGGCGAGCGTCTCGTGCTATACGTTCCGGCCCACGTCTCGACCGAGAAGCGCCGGGAGTGCCTCAACCGCTGGTACCGCGAGCAACTCCGACAGACTCATCCCCGACCTGGTCGACAGGTGGGAGACCAAGCTCGACGTAACCGTGCCTAAGTGGACCATCCGGCGCATGAAGACCAAGTGGGGGTCCTGCAACCGCGAGACCCACCATCTTTGGTTCAACGTCGAACTCGCCAAGAGCCACCCTGATTGCCTTGAGTACATCGTCGTCCACGAGATGGCGCACTACTTCGAGCGCAACCACGGCGAGCGATTCACCAAGCTCTTGGACAGCCAGCTCCCCGACTGGCGAACCCGCCGGCCATCGACTCAATGGAGCTCCGTTGGGTCATGAGGATTGGCACGGAGCAAATTGACGGCGAGGGTGACTGATCTTGCTCCGGTAGCTACGCAGGCGCGGCCGCGATGTCGCGCCGTGGCGCGGTGGGCGGGTCATGGCTACGGCGTCACGGCGCGTGCTGCCTAACGGCGTTTGGCTCAGGGTAGACCGACGCGCGACTGACGCCCGCTACCCGCGCGGTGGTGATGACATCGTGGGCGCCACCCATATGCATGTCGCGTGCCACTCGCTACCCTCGAACTTGAACAGCATGGTCCATAGCAGACACTTTGGGCCTCGAGCGATTCGACCGCAGTGCTTCGAGTCCCAGCCTTGTAAACCTGCCCGCTTGAGCTGAGAGGTGGACATTCAGATGAGTGAAGCCAATTCACCGGCGAAACCAGCCGAGACGAAGACTGAGAGTTCAGTTGACAGATTTAAGGGCCTGGTGACGGTAGTGGTTGCAGTACTGATACTCGTCGGTTTCACCGTTCTGATGATCTTCCTGAGCGGTCAAGTAGACTCGGCAAACGACACGTCCTGGAGCAGGTACCTATATCTGTTCGGCGCTGCCGAAGCGATCGTGTTCACCGCAGTTGGATGGCTTTTTGGCCAGGAAGTAAACCGCAAGGCCGCAAACGAGGCAGGTGCCCGTGCCGTCGGTGCCACCGCTAAGGCAGAGGACGCCGCCGTGCTGGCTGCGGCCCAAACAGCCAAGGGCGAGGCATTGCGGGCTGGCATTGAAGCGCGGGCAGCTGGTGCTACGCCAGATATCGAGGAACGCGGTGGCTTGGGAGATGAAGAGCCAGCCGCAGTTGCTGGCCCTGGACAGATGCAAGATCTGGTGACCCTCGCACGCACTCTGTTTCCGTAATGGGCAACGAACTCCACTTCGCAGTCGTAGTCGGGATAAACTGTTATCCGGGTATGGATAGGCGCCGGCAACTGACCACCTCGCGCGACGATGCGGAGAACGTCGCCAGCTGGCTATACGATCATGGCAAACTACCGGACGAAAATATCGAAATGGTAGTCGCGACCGATGCGGAGGAAAGCGCTTTCGACAACAAATACCTCCGCTCCCGACCAATATGCGCCGAAGTGTTCACCCGCCTTCAACTAATCCACGATAAAGTTCAGGATCTTAACGCGAAGGATCGGCAAAGGACGAGACTCTACTTCTACGCTGCTGCACACGGGTTAATGCCCGAGGGCGGCTTGGGCGCTGTCATCTTTGCAGATTCATCTCCGAGCCGGAACTACTGGGGCAGCGGGTACTTGGATATCGAAAAGGGAAGGCTCTCCTACAAGAAGCATACGTACTTTGCCGAGGTACTCCTACTCTCGGACTGTTGTCGTGAAGTAAACAAGTCACTGCAACCAGCGTCGGATTGGCCATTCACGGCCCGGTACCAGACCACCCCGAGAACATTTGTAGGATATGCCACTCAGCCCAAGCAACGAGCTGGAGCAAGGCTCCCCAACCGTCCCGCAGAGCGCAAGGAAGCGGCCAGAGGATTCTTCACGGCAGCCATTCTCGAAGGGCTAAAAGGCGCAGCTCGACATGACGTCAACACCGGGATACTTGATAGCAGCCAACTGACGGAGTATGTGAAGGATCGAGTCCCCATTCTTGCTCGAGATAACGGGTACTCTCAGGCAGCGGAGATTGAATCGTCAGGCGATCCCATTGCGCTTGTGTCAATGGGTTCCACAAAGGACCCAATCTCAATGGGTTCCCAGAAATGCCAAATCACAGCCAAACTGCCCTATAGTTGGCACGGGAAGTTGACGCTCCATAAAGAGCCGCCCGCTTGGACGACTGTGGACGAGATTGCTGTCAGTTCCGACCAAGTAGTACTTTACGCCCCTCCGGGATTTTACGTACTCGCCGCTGGCGGTGATCTCTCTCGTCACGAGACTCCTGAACTTAGGTCCCAGCCATTCGTGGTTGACCCAGACGTGACGGTGAGTGTGGTGGAACTTGAACACTGCTAACTCAGGTGACCGCGTAGTTGAGATCGGGCACGCCAAACAACCAACTGCGTTTGTTCTCTGGGATCATCGGCTACGCATTATTAGGGAAGGTCTGACTCCTGCCACGTTCGCGCTTGGCCCGGGCTTCTATGAAGTTGTTGTTCGGAATGATTTGGCTACGGAGCGTGCGACCTTCGCGATCGATTCTGCGAATGAATTTGATGGCTCTACACTCGGCCTTCCGACCATAACCGATGTCCCGATCGGCAGCGCTCTCCATCGAGACCACTGGTTGGCCGAGAAGGTATCCCTCGCCAGCGGATCGCTGCGTGACCAGTCAGCTGCGCACGGATCTGGGCTCGTGATGGTAATCGTTCCCCCTGGCGGTGAACGAAAGCAAGATGCCCGCCAGACACAGCTACTTTTTCAACTCCTCGATACTGCCCATCGACCACTATCACCAATGGCTCCGGCAATGGATCTAGGTCCGACTTCTGCCACTTGGCACTGCCCACTGCCGGCTGGGGGTTATGTAGTTCGCTTTCAACCAGGTGATACAGAGGCGACATTCGAGATCCCAATTTGGCTGCCTGCTGGATACCAGCTAGTGATGTTCGTTCCAGTGGACCAGACGGTAATGCTCGACAGGGTATCAATGCACATGATTCCATTGACCTGGGTTTGGACGGGTTTTGATTTCCCAACGAGACTGCTAGAGGTGGCGGTGGGGAATCTTCGAAAAGGCCTTCGACCATTCGGCGCAGGGCGCAGCCTTGACTTCACTTGGGAGTACCTATCGGTCATTAGTCCGTTGCTCGGGATCATCCGCCTGTACGACTTGGCCGAGTCCGGACTCCGCCACACGTCCGAGTTTGTGGTCCTGGCGCAGCGGTTGCAGCGACTAGTTCCGGGTCATCCGGATCTTTCAGCTCTCGGCGTCGGTCGAAGGCTAGACTTCCCTCCAACATTCTCACGCGGTTATGACGCGATTCTTAACCTGCCATCGGGTCCCGAGGCCGTCGGTCGCGGCACGATGCTCGAAGCTTCGTTCGCGTCCAGAGTGCAACTGGGTGTCTACTCGACTTGGAGATTGTCCGACCCCGGCATACGCCCGGACGACCATTTCGCATCCGTGCGTGTTGGGGCCGGACGAACGTCGCCGATAATTAGTTCCGCCATTAAGATTGGCCGCGCTGCAGTCAGCGTCTTGTTAGTGATGCTCGCGATCCTTATAGCATCCGTCTTCATATATAGGTTCTTCCGTATGTCCTCGGCACGGCTCGTTCATGCGCTTGAGACGGCGGGCGGTGGGCCTGCCGAGAAGCGTGTCGCGCGGTATTTGGCGGACCTAGCCATCGTTGGCGAAGTGAATGAAGTCAGGCTCGCGCTAGCCGGGCTGAGGGTTGGCGTCCTTGCGCAAGCGACCAATCTACCTGCGAGAATGGTCGATGATGCGCTTCGCTCAATCCGGCGAGATCTGTGGCGAGGGCTTCGTAGCGCGAAGGCGTAGTACGGGAGAAATTGCACAAGCGCGCTACTGCTCCCTTGCTGACGCGACCCATGCTCAGCGCCGCGGGTTGCGCAGGCCGCACCACGATGCGGGCCAGCCTCAGTGTGACGGGATAGGCAAGGCCGCGACACACGCAATCTCTAACGCGATGCAGTCGCTGAACGTCGTGGCCAACCAGAACGCCGACGCCTCCGAAAGGTGTGGTCGGCGAGATCCAGGGTCTGCCGGTCGTGGTCGACGCGAACCTGCCGAGCAACCTCGGCGTCGGCACCAACCAGGACACCATCCTGGTCGGCCGCTTCCAGGAGTTCTGGCTGTTCGAAGGTGCGCTCAGAACTCGCGCTCTCATGGAGGTCCTGTCAGGCACGCTCCAGGTGAGGTTGCAGTGCTACAACTACGTGGCGTTCCTGACGGACCGTTACCCGACCGCGCTATCCACAATCGGCGGCACCGGCCTCATCAGCCCATCGGGGTACTGATTACGGGTAGCGGCGTCAACGCCTCCTGGCGGGTCCCAGAGCGGTCCGCTCGGGGTCGAAGGTGGCCACCGCGGACACCTAAGTCCGGTCGTCTGCGCCGCTGCTCGCTCAATAGCTCCGGCCTCTCGCGTGCGCCTCAAGCGCCGGGGGGCCGGAACTGCGTTCTATTGGGAGAACGCTCCGCTAGAGTCCCCGACATGGATATCGGACTGGATGGCCCGGAAGACCACGCCGCACTCCAGTCGACGCTGGCCATGATCGAAATCATCGACGAACTAAGCGATTCACTGCCAGCCGACCCTGCACTTCTGGGGGAGCCAGGCAGCGACCTCGCCAGTCTTTTGGCCGCGCTACCGGAGCCACCTGTTGACCTCCGACTTTCTATCGCCGTCGGTCTAGAAACGGCCTGGAATGCGCTCTCACAGATCTCCCGTTTCATAGTTGACGGAGTCCCTACCACGCCGTCTGTGATGCAGACGCTGGTGAGGTCGGCACTTCTCGGCGCCGGGCGGGTTGTCTACGTGTTGGGCCCGCCTTCTCCCGAAGCTCGGCAAGAGAACGCGAGGATGGTGCTTCGCCAGGAAGGGCAGAGCCTGATGCGCGCCTATAACGCGTTCGAGCAGTTCAAGCAGCTCAACCTTGTCCCTCCCGCAGATATCATCGCCGCCCAGAGGGAGCGCAACAATGTAGTCCAGTCCGGAGCCCGGGCCGTCGGCGAGGAGAAGATTCTTTTGGCGATGGCGACCGTCATCGGCGAGACGCTTACGGCCAACGGCTACGAAAGTCCAGAAGGTTCGCCGTTAACCGAGCTGATGACCTGGATCTTCCAGGTGTACAGCGGTGTCACCCACGGGTTCGCGTGGCCCCGTCTGGTTCCGGGCACTAACTCCATGCCCGGACTCTTCATTGCCGACCTCTACATGGTGACCTGTGTGGCGCATATTGCCTTTGATGTGACCTTGCGTCGGATGAGAGTCGCCGAGTAGTGCGTGGGCTCGGTCTCTCGTCAGCGATGGCCAGGAGCGTCCGATCACCTACGCTCGCCGGCCGCCGGCGCAAGGTAGCTGGCGACTCCGGACGATCCTGCACATATCCTGCACGGCCTTCAAAATCACGACGACCCCTGAGCGTGTTTGCGCTGCTCAGGGGTCTATGGCGCTGGTCGGGGTGACAGGATTTGAACCTGCGGCCTCTTCGTCCCGAACTTCGCGCAACCGCAACCATGTTGGTTGCTGAGCACGGAGGAGTGGCACACAGCCTGGCTGGATGGCAGATCGCGGTGGTGGTGTTGCGGTACTTCGTTGCGGTACTGATGCTGGGCGAGTGGGTAAGAACTGGCCCTGCCCCCGGTTCGTGGACACGGGTTATGCGGCTTTTTTTGAGGACGACGTTCAGCGTTCCACGCAAGTTGAGTCCACGGACGTGGTGTGCGATCCGTCGGGCATTCAGTTTCTCGGGCTCGGTTCCGATGCGTCCGGTCACGGTTCGTCGACTGGACTATTCCAGACGTGGTCTACCTAGCGCGAGTTGCCACAGAACTCGGCGACGCCTCCGGTGCTGACCTTTGCAGCGCAGGGCGACATCCAGGTGGTGGTTCGTCCGCTCGACGTGCAGGAGGGCCAGTCGGCGGTCAGTTTCGGTCGCGTGGTCGCACGACCAGCCATACCGTCAGTCCGACCAGGACGAGCAACAGCACGCCCATTGCAAGCCATCCGAGCGAACCCATTCCGTTTCCAAAGCCACCCATCATTGGTGAACTCCTCCTTCGTCTGCCCAGTTCCTCGGGGAAACCTACCAGTGTCGCAGCCGGGTGCTGCGTTCGCGGTCAGGAATCATGGAGCAACGATGAAGGAAACTGGGCACGGTCAGCCTGGGCGCGGCGGGGCCAATCGCGATGGCCGGGTCCCCGTGTGTCCATTCGGGGGAGGCATCCTCGGGTCGCATCGCGGCGACCAGGTCGCGCTTCTGCACTCGCTTGGGTGCGCGATGGCGAAGGTATCGGGAGCAGGGACACACGATCAAGTCAGTCGACTCGTATCCACCTGCGACGGATGACAAGCTAATCGGGTTGTGGGGGAGATTTTCTGCTTGGATCCCGCTATTTTGCCGTTGCGTTCCTGAAAACCATTCTGTACCACCATGATCCAAGACACCAGAGCGTAGTGGTGAGGATTGTCCCGCCGGCGACGACCAATCCTCCCAAGATAAACCCCCACACCGATAGCCCGTCATAGAAGGACACGGCTGAACCCGCCAACAAGACGGTGGAAAGAAGGTAGGAAAACTGTCGCGGCTTTGGCGTAGATGGCAGCGGTGGTGCACGAAATAGATGGCGAACACCGAAATTGTAAACCAGATCAATGATCATACCGCTGGGTAGCAGCGCCCCATTGAAGGCAACAAGTGCCATTGACCCAAGCCAGATGGGCGACTGCAAGACCAATCCGATCACAATCAACGCGGTGCCTACTGCGGGGGTAAACCGAAGTGGCAACGCGACACGGGACTTAGTCTCCTCATCAAGCATCCCAAAGCCTTGCTTATTGAGGTTTCTTTCCGTAAGAGCACTGAGCCTTGTCACTTTCAAAAGTCCTCTCTCGGTCCCGAATCAATCTCATGGCCGCGATCGCCACCAGCAAGAAGGCGACGATGGCCACGCCCGTGGCCACCAGGACGACGGCGATCATCTAACCGCGTTCACCGTGGCTGCTGGACTGAGGGCCGGTGGAGCCGTAACGGCGCACTTCTAAGTGGCCGCCAGTTCGGCGCTACGACGGTCCAGACACCCGGTTGACGTACCGGTCGCGGGTCAGATACAGCCGATCAGCGCCCCAACCAGAGCGGAGGGTGACGACGGAACGGCTTGTTCGGGGTGGATGGCGACCCGATAGTTGGCATTAGGTGACGGTGAGCTGGGTAAACATTCCGGCGGTGTAGTGGCCGGCCAGGTTGCACACCAGCTCGTAGTGTCCGGGCGCCAACGTGATGGTCATCCAGCCTGATGCACCCGGCGCGATTCCCTTGCCAGCGCCTTGACCATCGGTCTTGGACGCCTCGCCCAGGCTGCCCGCCTCATCGATCCTGGCGTTGCCGGCAATCGGGCGGGTGCCGACAGTTTGCGAACCCACAAGCGGCAGGACAACCAGTTCATGATCGATACTGCCGGAGTTGGTCACCAGGAACGACACGGCCCCATGGGGCACGCTGGTGTGGTCCGCGATCAAACCCATGGCCCCGCGGCCCATCATGGTGTTGGGCTGGCTACCCATCATCGAACCACCCATGTTTGCCAGCGAAACGTTCACGACAGTCCCAGGAAGCTTCGGTGCCGCACCCCGGGAGCCGGAGAGAAATCCGTGACCGGCGTCTGCCCCGCGCATCGCACCGACAGCCACCGCGGCCGATGCGACCATGGCGACCACGGCTGCGACCAGCGCCGCGACAAACATGGAACGCCTCACGGCGCTCACTTCCGGTCCTGCTGGGCGCCTACGAGAGCGGCCCGTTGGGCCTGCCAGGCCTGCGTGTCGAGTTCGCCGCCTGCCAGCCTGCGGTCAAGGGTCTCCAGCGCCGACTCAGCGGTACTGCGGGTCGTCCCGCCGCCGCTGCCGGGTAGCAACCGCATGACCAGCCACACGATCAGCCCGAGCAGGATGAGCCAGAACACGCCCATGCCAAGCCATCCGAGCGAACCCATTCCGTTGCTATACCAACCCATCATGGTGAACTCCTCCTTACCTCTGCCCGGTTCCTCCGGGATACCTCCACCCTCGCGTCCGGATGCTGCGGTCGCATCCAGCAATCATGAAGAAACGATGAAGAAACCCGGCGAACCCCGCGGCCCAGTGCGACAACCAACCGGGCAAAGCGGGCCCGGTCAGCGCGCCGAGGCGTGGCCGACCGGGCATAGCGCCGGTTACCGCGCACTCTGGGGAAGATCCGATCACCGCCCACGTTCTCATGCCGGGCCTTGGGCACGCCCAGTCGTCGATGGGACTCCTCGATGTCGATCCTCGCGGCCACTTATCAGGCCTCCGACCCGCTACCCCGCAGGGGCATCCGCCAGGGTGATCGAGACCTCGGGCGCCAATATGTTGTGCACGGCGCAGTGCCTGGCTACGGCCAGCAGCGGGTCACGACGCTCGGCTGGCACGCCGCCGGGGACGATGAGGCGCAGATCGATCCCGAAGTTCCGGGCGGGTCTGGCGTCCATGTCGAATGTGGCCTCGACGGCCAGGCCGTCGGTGGGCAGGTTGTGCCGGGCCAGGTAGCGGCGCGCGTTGAACGCGACGCACGAGGCGAGGCTCGCGATGAACAGCTCGGTCGGTGTGGGGGCCGTGTCATCGCCACCGTCCTTGACGGGCTGGTCGACGCTGATGACGTGGCCACGGACGTTGATGTCGAACTGGTCCCCGCCCCGGTGCTCGACCCGCATCGGTCGTCCCTCGGCGGCGTCGAATCGCGCGGCCAGGGTCGCCAGGGTCGCCGGGTGCCCCGCCGCACCGCCGGGCGGCCGCAGCCAGCGAAGGCTCTCTGTGTCGGCGAGCAGTTCCAGCCGGCGCCACAGCATGCAGCCGGGCAGCGCCTCGCTCGCGTGGGCGTGGCAGGCAACACGCTGATGGGCGCGGTCCACGGTCACCCGCAGGTCGATGTCCTCGTCCCGGCGCCCGGTGAAGCTGGCGCCGAACTCGTGGTTCAGCTGTGCTGCAACGGTTTCCGGAAGGGCCCAGCCCAGCACCGGCAGGTTGAGCGTCTCCGCCGCCAGCAGCGCCGCGGCGGTCGCGGCCACGTGGTCGAGGTGACCGGTCACCCCAGCGGTGTCGAAGACCAGCAACCCGTCAGCGTTGGACGCATCGGCCGCGACGACCACCTCGGTGGCCAGCCTCGTCCGGCACAGATCGCTCAGGGCTCCATCCGGGTGGTGGTGCAGCGTGGTGTGGGTCACCCCGAGCGCGTCGCCAGCCGCGGCCAGCTCAGCCCCGCGCAACGACGCGAGCTCTCCGGAGGCTTCGTGAAGCATCGGGGCCTCCCCCTGGGTCAGGCAGAGTACCTCGACCCTGGCCCCCGCGCCGGTGAAGGCGTCCAGGAGCGCGCCGAGACCGAACGACTCGTCATCGGGATGGGCGACCACCGCCAGCACCGACTCCCACGCCGGTAGGACACCCGCGCTCCGGCTCGTCCCGGTCATGACTTCTCTGCTCATGGTGGCCTCCTCCATCGGGTGGCGGCCTGACGTCGCACCTGGCGCCCCATAACCATGAGCGCTTTCATCAGTTCAACCTGACGGATTTTGGCGGCATTCCGCCCGGGCAGGGACCTTGGTCCCGACTCCGCTGGTTCGCTGACGCGTTACACCAGTCATGTTTGAACGGGGGCACGACGACCGACAGACCGGAGCGCGGGCCACCACTTATGCCTCAGTTACCGGATCCGATGGATTAGACGCCGAGTGCCGGACAACCACCACCGGGCAGCCGGCGTGGTAGACACAGTGCTCGCTGACCGAGCCGAGCAACCTCCCGACGAGATCCCCATGACCGTGACTGCCGACGACGAGCAACTGGGCGTGGCGGGATGCGTCCACGAGTACATCGCCGGGCTGTCCGGGGGTCACCAGACTGGTCACGTGGGAGCGCTGGTCGGGACTGAGCGCCTCCTCGATAGCAGTCTGGAGCTCATGGCGGGCATCGGCCTCGTAGTCCCGCGACACGACCGCGTAGGCCTCCGGCAGGTTCCAGGCCATGACCGCCTGCACGGCTGCGCCACTGAGTTCGGCCTGAGCAACCGCCCACTGCAGAGCTTCCCGGCTTCCCGCAGACCCGTCCACACCCACCACGATGAGCGGAGTGCTGATGTCACTGGTCATGTCGATCCCTCCGTCCATCATCTGGCGATTCGCGTCTGTGCGAACCGGTCAGACCTGCTGCGTTTAAACACGATGAGAAGTCACGGTCGTTCAGCGGCGGCGCGACCCGTTCTGTTCGGCCAGGACAGACGGCGACG
>Ga0208587_1001870_pt1 | contig 10997 bp, 13 predicted proteins | sample NGESurdeep092012_7_FD_184472 | JGI IMG/M metagenome (GOLD analysis project Ga0208587, IMG submission 184472) | Arctic peat soil microbial communities from Barrow, Alaska - NGEE Surface sample 210 deep-092012 (SPAdes) | ecosystem: Environmental > Terrestrial > Soil > Wetlands > Peat ...
AAATCTCCTGTCCGGAAGCCGTGGGCGTCTCCGAGATGGTCCAGAAGCATCATTCCGCAGCACATTCGCGCCGGCTTCACTTGGCTCGGAATGAAGATGCCCACCTGAAGTTCGTAAAGGTCGAGCGCTCTCGTCATTTCTGGACGGTTCTCATCTAATATTCGCTTTGCTATGTCATTAAGTTGACGCATGGTTTTTTCTCCAAATTTGAGGCTGCTTAACAGCTTTAATTTACCGGATCAGAAAATCACCATCGGTGCACGGCTGCAGTTTGAATGACCTCGTATCGCCTTAGGCGTTTCGCAGGACCTGAGCTCCTGAACCTTCTTCCCAGGAATCAGTCCGTCAGCTGGAAGGAGGCGAAAGATGAGGCAGTCGGGGTTCACGGAGGAGCGGAATCACTATCCTGCTCGTAGGTCGCGTATTCCCTTTTAGGAGCAAATCAGATTCAAGGTCCATCGATGGAGCATCAAGGGTGTTTGGTGGCGAATAGCGGTCTCAAAGTCGAACCCAATTTCGTGGTCAGAGAACGCCCAACTTTGATCAACGAACGTTGTCATGATGGCAACGCGACCTGGTTATAGAGATCGGCTTCCAATTCGGATGCTGCCAACAGAAGATGTCGCCTGAAGAGTGCCCTGACCGGAACGCCACTCTGGTAGGAATTTGATTGAGCCGAGAAGATTTCGCATTGGAAGAGGTAGATGCCAGGTACCCAGCGCTCCTCCGAAAACATGAAGAAGAAGCTCAAGAGCGGAAGCGTTTAGCAGCGGCAGAAGGCACTATCCAAATCGACTTCCAGAAGGTCGATGGTCTCCCGAATAGCCTTCGATTCCGCCAAAGGATCAAGGGATTCGGAAGCGATGCCTGAAACGTGTGGTTCTGCTCGATCATCAAGGTGAGTCAAAGAAAATGCTCCGGCAAAGCAAGACCCAAACGTATCGCGTTGCTTCGTTCGAATCGAAGTACTTGCTGCGTCTTCATGACCTGCCGCAAAGCCAGCGAGGAACTTGCGCGCAGGTCAACGATCATGGTTTTGCGCACCGCGTTCCACGTCTCTGCAGTTCGCTCTCGGTGTTCACGACGCCAGTACACTGGCGTGCGCAACACGAGAAAGCGCCACAACAAGATCATCCCGAGGTGCGCCCTGACCCGCCGAGATAGGCGCGCTTGACCTCGGGATCGCGGGCGAGCTGTGCACCGGCGCCGCTCAATGTCACCTTACCGCTCTCCAGGACATAGGCATGGTCGGCGAGGGACAAGGCGATTGCCGCCATCTGCTCGACCAGCAAGATGGTGCGCCCCTCATCACGCAGCGCCTTGATGGTGCGGGCGATTTCCTGGACCATCAAAGGCGCCAGCCCCATGGACGGCTCGTCCATCAGCAAAAACTTCGGATTCGACATCAGCCCGCGCGAGATCGCGAGCATCTGCTGCTCGCCGCCAGAGAGTGTGCCCGCAAGCTGACTGCGGCGTTCGCGCAATATGGGAAAGCGGTCCATCTCACGTTCCACTGCAGCTTGCACCGCTTTCCTCTTCCGCCAACTCAGGCTATAGGTGCCGAGTACCAGATTGTCCTCGACCGCCTGGTCCGTGAAGAGCTGTCGCCCTTCGAGAATGTGGGTGATGCCGAGCCGTGTGATTTCGTGCGAGGCCAGCGTGGAGATATTCTTGCCTTCGAAGCGGATCTCGCCACCTGTAACCGGCGCAAGGCCCGAGATTGCCATCAGGGTCGAGGTCTTGCCGGCCCCATTCGAGCCGATGATCGCTGTAATCTCGCCCTGGCGTGCATCGAGATCAACACCATGCAGCGCCTGCACGTGACCATAGGCAACCTTCAAGCCCCGGATCTCAAGCATGAGCTAGCTCCGCCGGAGTTCCCAGGTAAGCCTCGATCACTTTCGGATCGGCCTGCACTTTGACGGCGTTGCCTTCTGCGATCTTCTGGCCGAAATCGAACACCGAGATAGTGTCGCTGATGCCCATGATCAGCTCCATATGATGCTCGATCACCACCTGGGTGACGCCGGCTGCTTTGATTTGGCCGATGATCTCAGCCAGATGGTGCAGTTCGGTGGGGTTGATGCCGGCAGCGGGCTCGTCGAGCAATAATAGCTTTGGGCGCACCGCCAGAGCTCGGGCGATCTCAAGCAACCGCTGCTGGCCATAGGACAGATTTTGCGCCAAATCGTTAGCGCGGTTCGCGATACCGACGAATGCAAGAAGCGCTTGCGCCTTCGCACGGAACGCAGCTTCCTCTTCGACGGCGCTTTGTGTCTGGAGCAAGTGAGCAAAAAAACCTCGCCGAAACGCCAAATGAAAGCCCACCATGACGTTGTCGAGCACTGTCAGCTCACCAAACAGTCGAATGCTTTGAAACGTCCGCGTGACGCCCAGCCGCGCCATCTTATGAGGGTTCATCCCAGTAACTCGGTGACCCGCGACTTCGACAGTGCCTGCGCTCGGGCGATAGATGCCTGTTAAGACGTTAACGAAGGTGCTCTTGCCCGAGCCGTTTGGGCCAATCAATCCGTGGACCGTCCCTGGGGTGATATCAATGTCGATGTCGCTTAGAGCGTGGACGCCACCAAATTCCTTGCAGAGACCGCGGGCAGATAAGGTCATACCGGTATCATGGCCGAGGTCGCGCAAGACCGACATGTCGGGGACAATCTGCTTCGGGCTTGAGAGATGTCGTGCCGACAGCAGTAGCTGCAAACTGCCAACAATACCTTTTGGCAAGAATACGATCGTCGCAAGGATGATGCCGCCATAGATGTATAAGTGATATTCGTGCAGATGCGCAAATAAAGTCGGGAGAAGATTGAGCATTACGCTCCCGACGAGCGGCCCGAGCAGCGTGCCAGTCCCGCCCATCAGTACGGAGGCGAGCATCTGCACAGAAAGGCCGAACACGAACGTTTCGCTATTGATAAAGCCGTTCTGGTGCGCGAAGAACACGCCGCCAAGTCCAGCGCAAACTGAGCTCAGGACGAAGGCTACGACCTTCCAGACATAAACATTAATGCCCAAGGTCTCCGCCGCCGCTTCGCTGCCTCGGAGGGCAAATAATATTCGGCCAACGCGAGAACGATAGAGATTCGTCGCCAACATCTGCACCATTAGCGCGGTGCCGCCAATCAACCAGAAGTATTGAGTGGCGTTCATCTCGGCGCCGGAAGGCAGGGTGGGTCCCGGGATCGCCATGATTCCCATCGGCCCGCCCGTAAAACTCCAGCGGTTTGCGGTCACCTCCGCCATGAAGCCGAAAGCAAGCGTCACCATGGCAAGATACACTCCCTTAGTCCGCAGTGAGGGCAATGCCAGTGCCACACCAGTGAGACCAGAGGCGGCGACGCCAAGCGGCGCACTGATCCAGAAGGGAAATCCCGCCTTCGTGGCGAGTAGCGCAGAAGTGTAAGCGCCGACCGCGTAAAGCCCAGCGTGGCCGAGCGAGATCTGGCCGGTCCAGCCGACCAGGATGTCCAAGCCAATTGCAGCGATATAGAGATAGGCGAGCGACTGCAGGATCAGGATAAAGAAAGGGTCGTCCAACACCAGCGGGAGCGCCCAGATAGTGATAGCTCCCATTGCAACGGCCAGCCACCCGAGCGGCCCGGTAGCAGCGAAGATCGGCAGCCGCATGGTCACACCTTGTCGATCGCGCGACGTCCCATCAGACCGGTTGGCCGGAACGCCAACATTATGAGAATGAACAAAAATATGACGCCTTCTTTCAGGCTGGAGTTGATAACGCCGAACAGCTGCTCCATGAGACCGATCATCAGCCCACCAATAAGAATACCAATCGGATTTTCCAGGCCGCCGATGATGGCGGCGGCAAACGCCTTTATGCCCGGCACGGTGCCCATGTACGCCCAGCCGAACGTTACTGGCGCAATCAGAATACCGCCGAGACCTGCCAAGGCCGATGACAGCATGAAAGCGAGCATCACCATTCGTTTCACGTCGATGCCAACGACCGCAGCGGCATTCCGATTGTTAGCGACCGCCATCAACGCTTTACCCAGCAATGACTTCCTCAGGAACAGCTGCACTAACAGCACGGTGCCGACTGCACACACGATAATGAACAGCTCTTGCGGGAAGATGCCGGCTGAGCCAATCTTCAAAACTTGGTCGCCAAACGGCGAGGGGAACTTCATCTGTTCCGGTCCCCACAAGTTCACCGCTAGGTTCTTCAGGATAATGCTGATCGCCACGGTGCTGAGTACCCAGCTATACGACAGCACGTGGCGAATCACGGGCCGGATTGCGACCCTCTCAAGCATGATACCCATCAACCCGGTGACCACTACTGCGATCGCTAAGGCGATTGGGAACGGCACGCCCAGCGAGACATAACAGGTGAGTCCGACTAGCGCACCAATCATCAGGAATTCGCCCTGACCGAAATTCAGCGTGGCTGTCGTGATAAATGTAATGTAGTAGCCTTGAGCGATCAGGGCATAAATGCTGCCGATCGAGAGGCCGGATATTATGGCCTGCCACAATTTGATGAAAACCGGGTCCATGGTGTTCTCCACGAACCGGGGCTGCGCAGCCCCGGTTCCCAAGCGTTAACGCCTAGTTGGCGCTGAAAATCTCTCCATTCCGCCATACTGCGAGGAAGCCGGCATCGCGGCCGAGCGCTTCATGGTTTTCCTTGCTGAATGGCTTCGGCTTCATCTTGGTGACTGCCTCATGGAAATCATCGATCTCCTCAAGCGCGTCACGGATTTTCTTTGGATCAGGGCCGACCTTATCCAGCGCGCGCAGCATTAACCGAACCCCGTCATAGGTCTGTGCAGTTGCCACAGGAAAGAAATCTCCTCCTTGATCCTTGAAATCTTGATTCAGCGTGGCGTGCAATTTCTTCGCTTTCTCGCTGTGATCCGGGGTGTACGAAGTTACCGCCATCGCTCCTTCCGCCGTTTCCTTCCCCCCCAGCTTCAGAAAATTCGGCGCAACTAGAGCCCAGGTCGACGCCCACGGCACCTTCAGGCCAATCTTCTGCATGCTCTTGACGATTTGCACAGCGGCCGGCGCTAGTGAGTAAGAAATAATGAAGTCGACTTTGGCGTCTTGCATCTTAGTGAGTTGCGCCGTCATGTCGGTATCGTTCTGGTCGAAAACCTCCGGGCCAGCAGCAAAAGTTAGCCCGGCCTCCTTGAACAAACGCTGCGCGGAGTCGCGACCCGATTGTCCCCAACCTGTAGAATCGTGCATTAGGCCCACGCGCTTAAGGCCCTTCTGCTTTATGTAGTCCACTATGAACGATGACTGGATGCCGTCGTTTAGCGACACTCGGAAGATGTAGCTTTTGGGCGCCGCCGCATAGCGCCCGATAATCGGTTCAGCGGTCGCGACTGTATCGATTAACGGCATCTCGTTCTTTTGTGCGATGTCGATGATTGCTAGGCCAACACCCGAAGCTATTGGCCCGATGATGCCAAACACTTTGTCGCGCGTGATGAGCCGTGTCACGTTCTCAACACCCTTCTGCGGCTTAGTTTCATCGTCATAGACGACGACCTGGATAGGCTGACCCCGGTAGCCGCCCTTGGCGTTGTATTCCTTTACAGCGAGCTGCAACCCCATGAGTGCGGCTCGCCCGTAGTCTTCCGTGCCACCCGAGAGCGAGAATGCCGCCCCAAGCTTCAGTTCCGCCGCTAGGCTTCTGTTTGGGGAAGCGAGAACAGCGGCAAGAGCTATCGCCACCAATGCGAATAACCTGCGTCTAGACAGCATCTTTCTCTCCCTAGGTCAGCGTTTTCGTGGTTCGAATCATATCAGACAAAGGATACCCCTAGATTTGTAATTTTAGCCCGACGCATCAAAGCATATCAGGGCGCTGCTGGACTAGGGCCGACTTCCGAGATGGGTCAAAAGCGTCGTTTTGACCCTCCGCCGGTCACTTCCGGTCTTCCCCGATAAGCAGACATTCTCACCGGCAACCCCGATAGGCTGTAGCTTCCCGCGCCCGGTGCGCTGACTTGCCCTCTGAGCCCGGGCAAGCGTCCTAATGCCCTCCAGCGCCCTCGCCTGCCCCCGCCTCAAGCGATGCGGACCGGAGCGGCGGCTTTGCTCTTTTTCCGGCTCGCTTCGACCCGGTTCGGCGTGTCCGGCACGAGCGGGGCATCGTGATGGGGTCCGAGCGTAAGCCCTAGCAACTCGAAAATCCGGCGGCTGATCTTCTCTTGCGCCTCTCGAAGAGCTTGAGAGTTCGCGATCATCAACTCGTTTGTATACCTCGCGGAGACGCCTTGCAGACTGTGCCCCATGAGGAACGAAATCAGCATCTCGGAAATCTCCAGCGAGACCGCGATGCTGCGGAACGTATGCCGGAGCGCGTTGCCCGAGACCGGAATGCCCGCGCGATGGCCAGCCTGACGGACGCCCGGGAAGACAAGATCGGGAGTCGCGATCTCGTGATGCAGTTTCTTTCGTTCGATCACGCGGACCTCGCCGGACTTCATTCCGCGAAGGCCCTTCATTGTGATGGTTTGCGGAGGCGCGTTGATGGCCATCGCCAGCGCGAAAGCAATCTCGCCCGTGATCGGCAGCGAGATATCGTTTCCAGCTTTCGCATTTCGGATGATCATGCGCCGCGCGTCGAGATCAATATCGCTCTCGCGGATCATGGCGAGCTCAGTTGGCCGACAGCCGGTCAATAGCGCCGCGAGATGATAGCCCTTATGAACCGCGTTTTCGATCTTGTCCCATGCCTTGCGCCACACTGAGAAGTCGGGGAAGTCGAGCACGGCTTTCGAGACCTTGATCTTTCCAAGCCTTATGCCGGAGGTCGGCGAGGCCGCCGGGTTGAGCGTGCGATCAAGCCGCGCCTCTTCGCGGTAGCAGGCTCGAATGAGCCGTGCGCAATGGTCGGCGGTTGTCGGGATGGTCTTCGAGAGCTTCGCATGCCACGTCTTCACCGCTCGCGGGTTCTGCGACATCTCGGCGAGCGTCCATCCGTCCCATTGCGGCATGATGTGCGCCTCGGAAAGCTTGCAGGCGTTGGCCCACCATCGCGGCGGCTTGCCTTTGGCTTCGGCTTGCGCCTTGAGATGGGCGAGGTAGTTTTCGAAAGCCGCGCGGAACGGCATCGCTTGGCGCTTGCCGGGGGCAGCGGTGCCAGCGGCGACCGCGCCCGAATAGATTAGGGCTTGCTTGCGCGCCTCATCAGTGGTCACCGCAGGCCAGTTGCCGAGCGTCTTGAATACAGACGACCGCTTGCCTTTGTTCCGGCCCTGTTGACGGAAGCGCCAGACGGTAGACTTGGCACCGAGGAAGATGGAAAGACCGAAGACCTTGCTGTCGGGAAAGTAGCCCCCGAGGCGCGGCTCATCGTCGGCGAACTCGCGCAACGCTTCGATGCTATCTTCGTCGAGCAAGCGCGGTTTGCGTTTCGCGTTCGGATCAGAATGAACCGGAGCTTTGCCGTTGTGCGTTGTCCTAGCGCGCCTAGATCGCTCGCGCTCGGCGGCCTTTCTGGCGATGCCCTGCGGCGTATGTTCTTCGGCAGCGTGACGCGCTATCCGCGCCTTACTATCGAGATCAACCTCGCGGAAAATCTCGTCGATCACCGGGTCATTTCGTTGTGCCATCGTGATGTCACTATGATGCCATTTGACTAGTTCGGATGCTGGGATTTTCAGCCGCCGAGGCATCACAGATAACACTAGAAGCCTGCGAAACATGGGCTTTAGTCAATGGTTTCGGGCATATCTCGCAACGTGGTAAAAATTCGGCTCATTAGATTGGGAAGCTGCCGTTCTGCCATTGAACTACGCCCGCGAGCTAATGAAATCAATTACTTAGAGATTTCGACGGTCAATTTTGTTTGCCATTTCTTTGTCACGCGCTCCGCGATGCATGCCTTCGCCGCGAGCCCGAGAGGCACGGATGCGGCTCTTATACCGGATCGAAATGCCGCCTTCAAACCGTTTAGGCATCAACGACAACGAAGACCATGAGCGCAGTCCGGGGCGCCTTCAATATCAACCGCGAAGCGCACCGCCGTCCCACGGCGCTCCAGTGCATAGCCGATCACTCTACCGCGGGCCAGGCCGGTTTCTGCTTTCCGGGGTAAAGCGGAAGTAACGCGGACACCGCCGGACTGTCGCTTTTGACCCAATTGCGACATCGGCAGTCCCCGCTGTTAGGATGGCGTTCCCTTTTCTGGGACAGATTATGAAGCGGCGAGAGTTCATCTTCGCGCTTGGCGGCGCGGTGGCTTCGCCATTGGCGGCGCGTGCCCAACAGCCCAACAAGCTATACCGTGTCGCTTACCTCACCGGGGCACCTCCGCAACCGAAGGCGATGGCAGGCCGCCGCGCCCGCACTCGCAAACGATGAGCAGCCGCACGATAAGCAGGCACGAGAGGCTAATCAAGGCCAACGTGGAATATCTGCGGTTGCTACATGTCGAGAAGGTTGACGCGATACGCAACGGAGCCTGTCCCCAATGAACTCCCCTGAGAAATTACAGGAGGCGCTAGACCTCATCGCCAAGGGCGTTGTCCAACCGACGAAGATCGCGAAGGCCATCGGCGTGCCGTATCGCACCTATCGCTCATGGATGGTCCGCAGCAACGCGGGCGATGAAAAATTCCTTGTCGAAGTTGACGGCCAAGTCATGCAATGGGCCAAAGCAATCACTCAGGCCAGACGCCTTGCGATGTTTGAACTTCGCGGCATGCTGGAGCAGTATAGCATCTTCGGGACCGAAGAGCTTTCCTATAAAGACGGTCAAGTCGTCTGGGCCTTGGACCCTGGCGCGTGTGCGCTCTCGGAAGAAGATCGCGAACTTCTCGGCTATCGCAAGGACGGGCTACTTGAAATCGATGGCGCGTTGCAGCCGGTCAAGATGAAAAAGCTCGCGCCTAACGTCCGTCCCGACGCTCTAGCCAACCGCCGATCTCATCGATAGATGAAGGCCACAACAGCGAGATGGCAAAATGGGCAAGTTCGACGAGCGCGCTCTGCGCATGCGGAAGGAGCGGATAGATTTGTTTGGTGACAAGTCAGTCACCGCAATCATCTCGCGCCCGGAACGCCGACCGCTCAGCTATCGGGAGGCCGTGCCCGGCCTCGCGGCGGACTTCGCGAACGCAAAACCGCCGAAGCTCGCTTTGACATCAAATGCACGAATGAGGTTCACGACCTCAACGTCTACATGTTCGTCGCGACGGACCCGGACGCCGCACCGCTGGGAATGGCCGCGTGCGAAGCTTGTTCGAAAAAGAGCGATGAGGAAATTCTCGATATCCTGCGGACCGAATTTGCAAAGCAGTTCGGTATCGATCCGACCAAGCCTGCGAGCGTCGTCGGCACGCACTTCGCCGAGATGGGTACGGAACAGACTGTGCACGGGATAAAGCTGGCCATCGTTGACGGCATCAGGGGAGAGCCCTGTCCGCAAGCCATGATCTTCTCCGAGCTATTAGAGAGGCGTGCGCTGCCGCGCTTCGTGTTCGCCTTCCGAGGACACAACAACTGCATTGCCATCACGAACCAGCTTTATCTTGACCTCAGAGACCTCGGCATCGAGAACCGCTTCACGTTTAAGGAAGGCTCCAGTTCGAGTTTGAAGAGCGAAGGGGCTGACCAACCATTTTCACGCGAGTCCTTCGTGGCGAAGGTGAGCGCCGGCGAACCGAATGTGCGTCCGCTCGGCACCGATTTGGCAGGTTCAATCAATGGGACACGCCGGTCTGCAGTGTCCGACTCGGCGTTTCAATGGGTTCCTGGCTGATACGCTCATATTCCGCGATCACTTGCGCGCCCACTAGTAGGACCAAAGCTCCAATTTCAACGCTCAATAGTACCGCAATCGCTGTGGTGAGTGAGCCGTAGACTACTTGAATTTGCGACATGGTCGTGAAGTACCAAACCAGAATGTGCCGCATCATTTCCCAAAGGAGTGTGGCCGTCATCCCGCCGATCAGCGCATGACGCAGGGACAATCGCCCCACCGGCATGACAAAATAGATAGCGGATAGCAGCAACATCTCGCCCGTGACTCCAACGAGATAGAGGAGAAAGATAGAGAGCTGGTCCAGCGAGCGCGCCTGTCCCAGGATGGTGATGCTGCGGGTGCCAACGAACTGCAGCATTCCGGCGAGAACGGTGACGATGAGCAGGCCGACACCCAGAAGAAGGATGAAGAGGTACGGCATCACGGCGGACACCAGAAAATGCCGACGTCTTATTTTGACGCGGTGATAGAAGATTACCGACATAGCATTTTCGAGAATCGTGAACGCCAGGGCGCTAAAGAAAAGCATGGTAACGAACAAAATGCCACCAACGACCTCTTTATGGGCGAGGAAGGTCCGAACTTCATCGACCAGAGCGCCTGATTGCCCGGGTACAACGAACTCGAGATACTCACTTAGTGTCAGGAGAAGCCGGTCTTCTGGGATGATGTGCGAGAGCGCCATAAGAATGAGGATGAGTAGAGGGACGAGGGACAGCAGCGTGTAGTAGGCGACGGCTCCTGCGAGCAGAACCCCCTGGTTCGCACGAAATTGCCTGATCACAGCCAGCGCGAAAGGCCCTGGGCGCTTGAACACCTTCTTTGCAGTCCGACCCGGGGTCCACATTGCTCAAACACCTGGTAGTCGTTGGGCACGCAATGCGCTCTGTGACATACTCGTCGCGGAATAGAGCACGTCCTGCCGATTAGCAATCACCGCCTCTGAGCGGGAGCGTGGTCATCGACCACTGCGCCGCCTCCGCCGGCAACGCCAGGATGCCGAGAAAATTGGCCAGGTTGTAGGCCAGCGCGTGCAGTTGCACCGCGTTGTCGGTGAAGCGGCGACAGGACACCCGCGTCCAAGCGACCGCGTTCTATCCCTCTTTGATGTGCTGCTCGGCGGTGCCACCAAAGCGCCTCGAACAATCGAACACATCACCGGAACAGCGGATCCGCGACAGAAAGAAACGCTTCAGTTTCCAAATTTTTTCAGCGGCCTGCTAAATTCAATTCAGGC
>Ga0208587_1001875_pt1 | contig 10961 bp, 8 predicted proteins | sample NGESurdeep092012_7_FD_184472 | JGI IMG/M metagenome (GOLD analysis project Ga0208587, IMG submission 184472) | Arctic peat soil microbial communities from Barrow, Alaska - NGEE Surface sample 210 deep-092012 (SPAdes) | ecosystem: Environmental > Terrestrial > Soil > Wetlands > Peat ...
GGCGCCGTAATTCAGCAGGACAATGATTCCACGGTTGCGTTCTACGGGAAGAATGTTTCCTTCCGTAAGACATTGTCAGGCGACGTACACGCCCCGGCGGGCAGCGACTCGTTTCTCGCGGCGGTAAATGCTGCCGAAAAACGGGCGAACCAGCACGAAGCTGCCGAAACTAAATAGTTGAGGTTTGCCGGTGTGCCTGCCGAATCGCGGCCTGCCGGCAATCAAGTTCGCGGCGTTGTCGGCCGAGGTGTTCTCAGGGGGGAGACCGAGTTGGACAGCGCCGCCATTGTTCACTAACATCCGGACATGGTGAGCAGATAGGGACCTCATGTCGTTGCCAAAGACACTACCATTCAGGAGACCGTTGGGACTTGCAGGCGCACTACCGCATGTGTCTGAGATCAAGTCAGCAAAGCCGTTCGACACCGCAGTCAATCTTTCTCTTCCGAGCCGAATCGCTGTCATCGGGAACTATCTTCCACGGCAGTGCGGGATTGCCACTTTCACAACTGACTTGTGCGATGCGGTTTCGACCGAGTTCGGCACTGACCGCTTATTTGCCTTGCCCGTGAATGATCCGGAGTCCGAATACAGCTATCCCGAGCGGGTTCGATTCGAGCTGACCGAAGAGGAGCTGTCGTCCTATCGACGGGCAGCCGAGTTCCTTAATTTCACCAATGTCGATCTGGTATGCGTGCAGCACGAGTACGGAATTTTCGGTGGGCCGGCCGGGAGCCACGTCCTGGAGTTGCTGCGGAATCTCCGCATGCCGATCGTGACCACCCTTCATACGGTGCTGCGCGAACCGAACCCCGACCAACATCGCGTGATGGTCGAAATCGCAGAGCTCTCCGACCGCCTTATTGTGATGAGCCAACACTCTTCGCAGTTTCTCCAGGAGATCTTCCAAGTGCCGGCGGCAAAGATTGACGTCATCCCGCATGGAGTCCCCAATCTGGCGTTTGTCGATCCGAATTTTTACAAGGACCAGTTCGGAGTGGGAGGCCAATCGGTATTGCTGACCTTCGGCCTGCTCTCGCCAAATAAGGGAGTTGAAACAGTCATACGGGCGCTGCCGCGCATCCTCTCGCACAACAGCAATGTTACCTATATCGTCGCGGGCGCGACTCATCCTCACATCCGGAAGCGCGAGGGAGACAAATACCGGGAATCGCTGCAGGCGCTTGCAAAGGATCTCGGCGTTGAGAACAACGTCATATTTCACAACCGGTTTGTCAGTCCCGAGGAGATGATGGAATTCATCGGCTCAGCCGATATCTACATCACACCCTATAAGAATGAGGCGCAGGTCGTGTCTGGAACGCTGGCTTATGCCCTAGGTGCGGGAAAAGCTGTCATCTCGACTCCCTACTGGCATGCGCTTGAGCTTCTCGATCAGCGCCGCGGAATACTGGTCCCATTCAACGACGAAGGCGCGATTGCGGAACAGACCATTCAGCTCCTGGAAAATGAGGCCGAACGCCACGCCATGCGCAAACGCGCGTACTTATACTCACGCAACATGGTTTGGAAAAGCGTGGCCCAGGACTACATGCGCAGCTTCCAGAGAGCTAGAGCGGAGCGCATGTGGAACCCTCGCCTGGTGAGTCCAAATGCAGTTGGCGCAGATCGCGTGCCTAGTTTGCCGGCAGTGAAGCTGAATCATCTCACTCGAATGACTGACGATACGGGAATGTTGCAGCATGCCGTGTTCGCGGTTCCGAACCATCACGAGGGCTACACCACGGACGATAATGCTCGCGCCCTGATCGTGTCGATTCGCGTGCAGCAACTTGTGGCGGTCGGAAACGCTGAGGCGAAGAAATTGGCTTCGCGATACCTGGCTTTTCTCTGGCTGGCTTTCAACTCCGCCAATGGCAGGTTCCGCAACTTTCTGAGCTATGAGCGTCAGTGGCAGGAGCCACAGGGATCGGAAGACAGTCACGGTCGTGCATTGTGGTCCTTGGGAACCGCAGTGAATCAGACGGTCGATGAAGGTCTAAGAGGTCTCGCTGGGCGTCTGTTCGAGCTTGCAGTTCCGGCGGTGCTGGCTTTTACCAGTCCCCGAGCTTGGGCGTTCTCCTTGTTTGGAATCCAGGCATACCTCGATCGCTTTCCGGGAGACAGGTCGGCCCAAAGGCAGAGAGATGCCCTCGCCGACAAGCTGTTGAATATCTATCGAATCACCCGCGCGCCGGGTTGGAATTGGTTTGAAGATAGTTTGGCCTATTCCAACGCACGTTTGTCGCAGGCGTTATTGTTGGCAGGCTCGCGCACCTCGGACAAAGAGTTGCTTACGGCTGGCCTGGAGTCACTGGAGTGGCTTGCGAAGCAACAATGCTGCAACGTGAATGGCCACTTTGTCGCTATCGGCTCGCAGGGTTTCTACTGCAAGACGAGTGAAAAAGCTCGTTTCGATCAGCAACCGGTAGAGGCAGGCGCAACAGTTTCCGCATGTCTCGAAGCATATCGCGCGACCGGAGATGAGCGTTGGCGCAAGGAGGCCTGGACGGCGTTCAATTGGTTCCTGGGAGATAACGACCTGAAAACCGCTTTATACGACGCCACCACGGGCGGCTGTCGAGATGGTCTTCATCCTGACCGGGCCAACGAGAACCAGGGAGCGGAGTCTACGCTGTCCTTCTTGATGGCACTTCTGGAGATGCGGCAGCTCCAGGATGTTTAAGCGCCAGAGATTGCGCTTTAGATCAGTTTTCGGAATGGGTGTAGTCCGGCGCGGGTACGGGTAGAGCGGCGCTTCACCTGGATTATTCACCTGTTTCGGTAGCTAGAAAGGGCACGGCTTCACAGGGTGCTGAAAAACTCTGGGGAACGCTTTTGGTGGGAGCCCCCTGCTTCAGCAGGGGGAGTTGGACTTTAAGTCCAGCGGAAAAGCGTTCACTCTTAAAATCGGCTTTAGCCGCGGGATTTGCCGAGGCCAGCGCTAAAGCGCATGATCAAAGTCGAAACTCTTTCGGAGCGCTGAAGCGCTCCTTCCCCCGCATAAATGCGGGGGCTCCCACCAAGAAGTACACTCCCTGGGTTTCGCACAGCATTTTTCCGCAGCCTGTTCAGCCGTGCCGTTACGTGTGCGTGGAGAGTTGGGCTTCAGCCCCTGAGGGAATTCGCACTTCGTCTCAACACCGAAGTCCCTCAGTGGCTAAAGCCACCATAATGACAGCAGCTTACGGCACGGCTGAAGCCGTGCCCCTTCAAAGCGTGAAGTCCTCATGAATAATCCAGGTTCAGCGCCGCGTTACAGCGAATCCCGAAGAAACGAGCCGGCTTCAGCCGGCGACACTGTTGTTCCATATCGGCCCTAAATGCCTCCAACTGGCTTGCCGGCGCGACTCGGGTGCTCTCGCGCCTCCAGCGTTTTGGAGTATCGGCTTCATGTTCCTGTAGAATGACCTATGACCTTGGCCATCGACGTTATTGACTCTACCGACTCTACCGAATCTCTCCTTCATCGGCATCCCGCCAATCCTATCTTGTCCAGCAAGGATTGGCCTTATCGGATCAATAGCGTGTTTAATGCCGGCGCAACACTGCTGGCGGATGGCTCCACGCTGCTACTTTGCCGGGTGGAGGATCGTCGCGGTCTCTCCCATCTCTGCGCCGCGCGTTCTGTGAACGGCGTGAACGGATGGGACATCGATCCAACGCCAACGCTAATGCCCGATCCAAATGAATACCCAGAAGAGATTTGGGGTATCGAAGATCCGCGTATCACTTACGTTCCAGAACTGCAGCAGTATGCGGTGGCCTACACCTCCTACTCCAAAGGCGGTCCCGGAGTTTCTCTCGCTCTAACTAAAGATTTCCGGACGTTTGAGCGATACGGGTTCCTCATGTCGCCGGACGACAAGGATGCCGCTCTTTTGCCGCACAGGATCGGCGGACTGTGGGCACTCATCCATCGACCGATGACTACTCTAGGAGCTCACATCTGGATTTCTTACTCTCCCGATCTGCGTCATTGGGGCGGCCATCGAGTGATGATGTTGGCGCGCAAAGGCGCGTGGTGGGATGCCAACAAGATTGGCTTGTCGTCGCCGCCCATCGAGACTCCCAACGGTTGGCTCGCACTGTACCATGGAGTAAAGCACACAGCCTCCGGCTCGTTATACCGGGTCGGCCTCGCTCTTTTTGACCTGCAAAAGCCAGACCTTTGTCTGTTGCGGGGTGATTCCTGGATCTTCGGACCGGAAACCGACTATGAGCGCGGAGGCGACGTGCACGATGTCGTATTCCCCTGTGGACACACGATGAGCCCCGACGGAGATACCATTAACATCTACTATGGTGCAGCCGATTCCTGTATAGCGCTGGCGCAGGCAAGTCTGCGTTCACTACTAAGCTGGTTGGATCATAACGGAAAGCCGTGTTGTATGAATTCCTATTGATGCGCAGAATATTAGTGACATTTTCCTTTTCTTTGTCATCACGAGCGTAGCGAGGGATCGGCTTTTGTGTGGATCCGCCAACCAGCCACGTCGCTGTAGATGAACTTTACTTCAGACTAACCCCTTCCTCTATACCAAATTAGTAAATAGCGTGATGGCAGGAGTGATGGTAAGTTGAAGGCGGCGAGATCTCCCGACAACACAGGATGGCAAGAGCGTTTTCGGACGATTTGCGGCGCCGGATTCTGCAGGCGTACGAGCATGGAGAAGGAACGCAGCCGCAGCTGGCGCGGCGCTTTCGGGTCAGTCTGGGCTATGTGCCGAAGATTGTTCGGCAGTGGCGGCGCACCGGGAAGATGGAGCGTATCCCGCATCGGCCGGGACGCAAGCCGAAGTTCACCGAGGCCATTCGCGAGCGCCTGCGAAGCTGGCTGAAGCAGCAGCCCGACCTGACGCTGGCGGAGTTGCAGGAAAAGCTTCGCCAGGAAGCGCAGCTTGGGGTGAGCCTGCCTTCGTTGTGGACGGTGCTGGGGAAGATGGGTTGGCGTCTAAAAAAAAGTCGCTCCACGCCCGGGAGCGGGACACGCAAGCGAACCGGCAACGGAAGGGCAGCGTTCCTGGAAAAACTGCGTACCATCGCGCCGGAAAAACTGATATTCCTGGACGAAAGCGGAGTGACGACGCAGATGACCCGGGCGTGGGGACGAGCCCCGAAAGGGGAGCGGATCGCGGAGACCACCCCCCAAGGCCACTGGAAGGTGTTGACCACGCTGGGAGCGATGAGCGTGCGCGGCATGGAGGCGGTCATGACCATCGAAGCGGCCACCGATGGCGAGGTCTTTGGCGCCTATGTGGAGCAGGTACTGTGCCCCAAACTGCAATCCGGCGATGTGGTGGTCATGGATAATCTGTCGGCGCACAAGGTGCGGGGAATCCGCGAGCTGATCGCGGCTCAGGGCGCCGAGCTGCTCTACCTGCCGCCGTACTCGCCGGACCTGAACCCCATTGAGAAGGCCTGGTTCAAGCTCAAACAGTTCTTGCGTGCCGCCAAAGCTCGCACCGCAGAAGCTCTGGAGCAGGCCATCACCGAAGCTCTCAAAACCATTACCGCAGAGAACGCTGCTGCCTGGTTCCACCACTGCGGCTATAGATTACGGAATTAGCTAAAATGCTCTAAGTGTTCTTTCTTATTGGGCTGAGAACCTCTGGCGAAGCAGTCACTGAACTTCGGGTACAGTTGCGGTTATTTAGTGGCCCGATCTTCAAAGAGACTGTGGTAATTTTCTATTGCCGCGCTGTCTCGGGCGCGATAGGAACAGCGCCAGGCGCCGCGGTGCTGAATTTTCCGGGAGAGACTGATTCAGTTGGGCCGGGCTTGCTGATAGTCGAAGATGCCCAGCGCCCGGCGTGCTGCCGGGGACGCGCCTCAAGGTTTATGAACATCCGGCAGCGATGACTGCCCGCCATTCAAATCGAATGCGTACACTCTGGAATCCCAAGACCCGGTGTAGAGAACGCCGTTAGCGACGGCCGGCGACGATACCACAAAACTCGCCGTCGCGAACCGCCACAGGAGTGCTCCCGTGCCGGCGTCCAAGCCATACACGTAACCGTCTTCGGACCCAACGTATACGACACCATTGGCTACCGCTGGCCAAGAATGCACAAAAAAACCCGTAGTGTAGTGCCACAGGAGCGTTCCCGTGCGCGCATTCAGAGCGTACACGTTGTGGTCATCGGATCCTACGTATACCACTCCGTTGGCCACTGCCGGTGAGGACTCGACCATATGCTCCGTCGCATACTGCCATAGGAGCGCTCCCGTGCTGGCATTCAGCGCGTACACCCGGTTGTCATCGGATCCTACGTAAACCACACCATTAGCGACTACCGGCGAAGAATACACCCCATCGCCCGTCATGTACTTCCACTGGAGTGTTCCCGTGGTGGCGCTCAACGCATACACATTTCCATCAAAAGATCCGACATACACCACTCCACCGGCCACGGCCGGCGAAGATACGACAGCGCTCGCCGTCTTGTACTTCCAACGGAGGGCTCCCGTGGCAGCGTCCAAGGCATACACATTGTTGTCGGTGGAGCCGATGTAAACCACCGCATTGACGACTGCAGGCGAGGAGAAGACACTGCTCCCGGTCGCGTACCTCCACAGGAGGACTCCGGTGCTGGCATTCAGTGCGTATACCTGGTTGTCCTTGGATCCTACGTAAACCACACCATTAGCGACCGCCGGCGAAGAATACACCCCATCGCCCGTCATGTACTTCCACCGGAGGGTTCCCGTGGTGGCACTCAACGCATACACGTTTCCATCAAAAGATCCGACATGCACCACTCCATCGGCCACGGCCGGCGAAGACGACACGGCACCACCGGTGGTGAACGTCCAATGCAGACCGAGGTTTCCCACCGTCCCGGGGCTCAGAACAAACTCATACGGGTTATAACCTGTGTGGCAGGGCGCAAAACCAAACTGTGCCCAATCTATAACCGACTTTATGGGCGGTGCGGGACACGGCAGGCTGGGCGATGGAACCACTTGTTGAGCCGTGGCAATAGAGCAAATTATCATCAGCAGACCCAAAGAGCAGGTAGTTGTGATCTTCATAAGCCACCTTATCCAAAATAAGGGAAGCGACGGCGATCAATGCGCGGCCACGGCATCGGAGACCGGAACCGGCGTCGCGGCTCTTAACTGATCAAGCCATGCGAGCACACTGGTCAATGGAACCTTGTCGTCCTTCGTCTGGATCGATGCCGAGACATCGGAATAGAACTGCAAGACGTTGTCGCGTAACTCGGGCGTCGTATGGTCGAACTTGCTCTTGGCCAATTGACCCAGCAACTTTGCGTAAGTCTCGTCCGTGAGGGAGTATTCGCCTTCCTTGGTCGGATTGCCGCTGTCAAGGTCAGCATCGGGCAGCACGAGCGAGTCAGTGCGCACTTCCTCGAGGAAGGCCCGGTATCGATCGACAGTCGTGTTGATGCTCTTGATGTACAGATCCTCGGTTTGCGGAGTCGGGCTCTTGAACCCCAGACCTTTGAAGGGACCAATTCTCGGCATGAATCGCAAGAGCGTTGACATGATCCGCGTGTGCAATCCGGGTTTCACGTAATCCTTGCCCCACTCCTTTTCATAACTGGAGCGGGAAAGACGGTAGAGAAACTTTTGTTTAGCGAAATTGGGGGTTTCGCGCATCAGTTCCTTCTTGTGGGTCTGCAGCGCGACGCTGGGTCATTTCCGGGATCAGCTGGCTGACCGAGTAGCGATACGAGCCGATCGCCAGGTCTTCGCGGGGCAGCACGTCTTTCAACTGCACTCCGTACACCATGGGAAAGACCCGTTCCAGCAGGGACTTGGATACTTGAAATCCAATGAACTCGTGGTACTGCTGCGAGGCGTAACGATTCTTCTCGACCTGCACCGTGTCAAACCCAAACTCTGTTTTCAAATGCGCTGCCTTGTCCTGGGCATAGCGGATTGATGCGCCAAACTTCGCTTGCAGCTTCGGATATCCCAGGGCGACTGCGTGGTTGACCGCGGGGTGGCCGGCGATGTCCGACGCATAGTGGGACAGTGCGCCCAGCGCAAATGCGTACTCATTTGCATCGTTACTCTGCGCCAGCAGTTCTCGAACGAAGTCTCCGCTACGAACGTAGTGCACCAGGTTGCTGAATTCGACACTGCCGAAGGGATAGTAGCCAAGGTCCTGTATGACCGCCCCGCCATAAGCGTAGGCATGAGCTTCCTTGATCTGCTCTTCGGAGAGCCCAGGATAGCGCTTGAGGATGAGTGGATTGATCTGGTCCGTCCACAGCAAGTCAACGATCTCCTCGTGGGTCAGCACGGAGTACGCTGACATACCGCCGCTACACATCAGCGTCACCAGCAACAATGCCAGCAGGCGAATCGAGAGTGTTCGGAAGTTGTTTGCTTTCACGTTTCTCACGGCTAGCCAACCGTCCATGCCGGATCCGGGTTGTATTCGCTCATCGTGCACACAGCTCCTCGCCATGGATATCGAGATTCTCCTGACACATTATTCGTCTCCGTTACGGCCTGCCGACGTGAATGTTCGAGAGCGAACTAAGCAGCCCAAAAATATTCAGCAGCCATAACACTACGGCTATGACGACCACAGCATTCAGGATCGACTTAATAGAACTCGCCATGGGGATGAAGCGATTCACCAGCCACAGAAGGACCCCGACGACGATCAGGACCAGGACAACTTGAAGTAACGGCATGCTCTTTTACCTTTCTCTATTTTCCGGTAGAGGCTGTTTTCTGTTTGCGCTCCTGCTGTTTAAGAGCACTTTTCTTTGGGGCGATGTCGCCGATGGGTCAAACAGGGTGTGAACACTCCCGTTGCGAGTAACGGGGCCCTGATGCAAGTCAGTGAAGCTGAGGGTCAAAACGCCGACTGGGGTATTCAGGTAACTGCGGAGCCCTCGGAAGGAGTACCGCTACGCCCATGCCCAGCTTGATCAAGCAAAGCTTACCCCAACTGTTCCAAGTTTACACGGGAGCAGAATCCCTTGTCTGTTCATATATGCTCACATTTCGAGTTCCCCACGAGGGAGCAAAATAAACTCGACCGGAGTTCAGCCCTCCTGCATCCAACTTGGTATTGAACTATGTCACCCATCTCGCAGCAATAATCCTCCTCGCATGTCCCTGTTACTCGGGCTCGCCTGGGCCTGACCCGCTGTCCTCTGCAAGCGATCTCATGAAGGATGTGGTTGCGAATGAATTGACTGACAGGACACAACAAAGTAACTGGATGTACCGCGTCAGTAAGGTAGTCGAGCAGCAGACATTGACCCAACTTGAAGTTGAAACGAAAGACGGGCCGGTGCACCGTCTGCTTGCAATCAACGAGGTACCGCTGGATTCAGGCCAGCGAAAGCAGGAGACAGTACGGCTGGAGCAACTCGTTCGTGACCCCAGTCAGCAACTTGCCATCAAGAAACAGTACGATGCGGACGAACGCCGGCTGGAGAACCTGGTACGTCTGTTACCGAGCGCCTTCGTGTATCAGTACGACGGCTGGGATGGCCCCTATCAGCGGCTCAACTTTCGGCCTGACCCGGCATTTGTCCCGCCTACAATGGAGTCCAAAGCTCTCCAGAGCATGGCTGGAACGATCCTGGTCGATCCCCAACAGAAACGGCTGGCGCACTTGAGCGGGCATTTGGTGGAAAACGTGGATTTTGGTTTCGGGATTCTCGGGCGGCTGGCCAAGGGCGGCACGTTTGAAATTGAGCGAACCCAAGTCAGCCCGTCCCATTGGAAGACCCATCTGGTCGATATTCACGTTGATGGGCGAATGCTGCTGTTCAAGACCATCACCAAGCAGCAACATGAGACGCGGTCTGACTTTGAACCAGTGTCGCAAGACCTCGATCTGAGGCAGGCGGAAGAACTCCTGCAGTCGCGGCCGGATTACCAGGCGCTTGCAGTTCACCCTATACCGCTACGTTAAAGGTGTTGCGAGCTGTTCGGCTTCTCCGAGCTCAAACTACAATTAGCCGTTCGTGTGTGACCTTCTCAAAGCGACCCTGTGTGCGGCACGTTTTTTCTTCTTCTTGGCGCTCACGGCATCCGCGCGCTTATCGACGACGCGATGGGGAGAATTCTGTCTTGGGTCCGTTTGCGTCTTTGCAGGCGTTGCAGTTGGTACCGGGATTTCTATTACTGGGGCGACCATCTTTTTCTCCTTTGACGTACGTATGACGCGTGCGCATAAACGCTTGTTCTGCTTGACCTTCTGCGCTAGTTCGTAAAACTCCTTAGCTTGTCTGTGACTCGCCTTCGCTTGCCAATTGCGCAAGCTCCCCGAGACTTCTCAGTGGGCACAAAACGAAACAAGGCGCCTCCTTTCTTAGACCTCTGCGTCCGGCCGTGCCCCTAAAGTGCAGACCTCTCCAGGCCCCGGGCGGGATAGATCTTTACCTCGAAACGCTGATTGCAATACCGACGGTAGGATACCTCCGATTGTACATGTAGTACCCATTATCGACGTAGACCACGTAAACTTCGTCGGTTTCGTACCAGTTGTTGGACCAGTACTCTGGCCACGGATCAACCAGACTGAACCAAAAGCCGTTGTACTGGAAGCGCGGGAAGCCGCCAACAACCATATAGGGCTGGCTGTAGATGACGAACCCGTGGTCCCGGCCAAAATAGCCATTGTAACGGTCGTCAGGGATGCGGTAGCCGTTGTAGCCGCCGCGTTGCTGCCAACTGCGGTGGTCCGACTGCCAGTTTTGTGATCGATGTCCCTGCCAGGCTACCTGCTGTTGCTGCCGCTGTTGTTGGGTGTGGTGTGCCGGCTGCTGGACGCCCTGCCGCTGGGCCTGCTGTTGCTGGTGCTGCTGTTTGTTTTGGTTCTGCTGCTGGGCATGCTGCTGGGGCTGCTGCTGTTTCTGTCGGTTCTGCTGCTGGGCATGCTGTTGTGGCTGCTGCTGTTTCTGTTGGTTCTGCTGCTGGGCATGCTGTTGTGGCTGCTGCTGTTTCTGTTGGTTCTGCTG
>Ga0208587_1001878_pt1 | contig 10956 bp, 9 predicted proteins | sample NGESurdeep092012_7_FD_184472 | JGI IMG/M metagenome (GOLD analysis project Ga0208587, IMG submission 184472) | Arctic peat soil microbial communities from Barrow, Alaska - NGEE Surface sample 210 deep-092012 (SPAdes) | ecosystem: Environmental > Terrestrial > Soil > Wetlands > Peat ...
CCTGAGCCCCGTGCAGCGAGTCGACGCCGATCAGCTCGAACCGCAATTCGCTGGCCGCGACGCCGGTGAGTTTCAGCCGCTCGCGGACGATTTCCAGCGCCAGCCGTCCCCGCGCCAATGCGCCGGGGCCGGCATAGGAAATCTGGCCCTCGCCGATATAGCTGTCGACGTAGCCGACCGAGACCTTCAGCGTGCCGGTACGTTTTGTTCCCCGTCCGCCGCTGACCCGCACGCGGTTCGGCGCGATCTCCTCGACCTTCACTTGCGAAAAATCTGCGACCACGTCGGGCTGGATATATTGCGTGGGATCGTGCACCTCGTAGAGCAGCTGCTCCTTGCAGGTCTGCGCCGTCACCGCGCCGCCGGAGCCTTCGACCTTGGTGATGACCAGGCTGCCGTCTTCGCCGACTTCGCCGATCGGAAAGCCGAGCCGCGCGAGATCGGGAATGTCCTTGTAGCCGGGGTCGGCGAAGTAGCCGCCGGTGATTTGGCCTGCGCATTCCAGCAGATGCCCGGCGACGGTGCCCTGCCCCAGCAGATTCCAGTCATCCATCGCCCAGCCGAAGGCGTGAATCATCGGCGCCAGAAACAGCGCGGGGTCGGAGGCCCGCCCGGTGATCACGATATCGGCGCCGCCGCTCAGCGCCTCCGCGATCGGCTCGGCGCCGAGATAGGCGTTGGCCGACAAGAGCCGGTTGCCGAGCTGCTTGATCGTGCCGTCGAATTCCATGATCGGGAGGTCGCCGTCCTTGCAGGCATCGAACACGTCATCGCCGATGACCGCAGCGATCCTGAGCGACGACAGTCCGAGCGACCTGGCGATCTCGGCGGTCTTGAGGGCAGCTGCGACCGGATTGGCCGCACCCATATTGGTGACAATCCTGATGCCCCTGGCGGCGCAGACCGGCAGCACCGCGCGCGTCCGTTCTTCCAGCAGCGGATCGTAGCCGCTGTCGGGGTCTTTCATGCGGGCCTGCTGCGCCAGCGCCACGGTGCGCTCGCCGAGGCACTCGAACACCAGATACTGGATGTCGCCCTTTTCGGCGAGTTCGACCGCGGGCTCGACGCGATCGCCCGAATAGCCAGCGCCGGATCCTATTCTGACCGTTCGCATCACTTCAGCCCGAAATAGGCGCGCCGCAGCGCTTCGTTATCGGTCATTTCCGCAACCGTCCCGGAAAAGCGGATGCGGCCGCCTTCCAGCACAAATACCCGCGTCGCCACTTCGAGGAAACCGATATTCTGCTCGGCGATCAACAGCGCCAGCCCACGGCCGCGCAAGTCGCTGAGGATACGAATGACCTCCTTGACGAACAGCGGCGACAGCCCGGCCGAGGGTTCGTCCATCACCAGGAGCCGCGGCTCGGCGGCAAGCGCCTTCGCGATGCCGAGCATCTTGCGCTGGCCGCCGGAGAGACTGGACGCCGGCGCACGACGTTTTTCGCGCAACGCCGGAAATACGCCGTAGAGTTCTTCGACGCGGGCGCCGGGGTCGGCATGGCCAAGCGCCTGCGCGCCGACACGGATGTTTTCCTCGATCGACAGATCGGGAAATACCGCCAGTTCCGACATATAGGTCATGCCGAGCCGCATCCGGTCGCTGGAGCGCATCCGCGTCACATCCTCGCCGCCGAGCTTGATGCTGCCGCGCCGCGCCTCGATCAGGCCGACCAGGGATTTGAGAAAAGTCGTCTTGCCGGCACCGTTGGCGCCGAGCAGCAGCACGGTCTCGCTGGCGCGGACGTCGAGATCGACGCCCCAAAGCACCTGCATCGTGCCGTAGCCGGCGTCGACGCCGGCAGCCTCCAGCAAGGGTGCTGCTTCAGGCAGCATGCTCGCCTCCGAGAAACACTTCGATGACTTGCGGCACCTGCACCGCGACGGCGAGCTTGCCTTCGAAGATCTCCTTGCCGGCGTTCATGACGATAACGCGATCGGTGACGTGTTCAATGAAACCCATCAGATGCTCGACCACGATGATCGCCATCCCGGTCTGCGCCAGCGCCTTGATGCGCTCGGCGATCCAGTCCAGCTCCGCCGGATTGAGCCCGGCGGCGAGTTCATCGAGCAGCAACAGCCGCGGACGCGTGGCGAGCGCACGGACCAGATCGAGCATCTTCTGCTGCGCGTTGTTCAGGTCGGCCGCCGGCCGGTCGGCGACCTCAGCTAGCCGGTATTCGTCGAGCAGCGCGGCCAGCGTCGGCGGGGCCACCGCGGCGCGCCCATAGGCCAGCGCGACCTCGATATTCTCCCGCACCGTCAGCGACAGAAACGGCTTGGGAATCTGGAAGGTGCGGTTGATGCCGCGATGCACCAGTTTGTGCGACGCTACCCCGCCGATCGACGCACCATCCAAGGTAACTCCGCCATCATCCGGGGCGTAAAGTCCGGAGATCACGTTGATCGCGGTGGTCTTGCCGGAACCGTTGGGCCCCACCAGTCCCAGAATTTCGCCGGATGCGACATGGAAGCTCAATCCGTCGAGCGCGTAAAAGCCGCCGAAGCGTTTTGTCAGTTTGGAGACGTTGAGAATGGGGACGCTGTCAGGGGACATGCCATCCCCTCCGGGTTGCGAGCGAAACCAGGCCTGCGGGGAGAAACAGCACCAGCCCCATGATCAATAGCCCGTAGATCAGCTGGAAGTATTGCGGCGTGGTGAACCCGATCAGGTTGTAGATGCCATACAGGATAATGACGCCGACAATCGGGCCGGAGATCGTGGCAACGCCGCCGAACAGCGCAAATACGATCGCGAAAATGCTGAAGTCGCCGCTGAAAACATTGTCGGGATAGAATACCGAAACATACCAGGCGTAGACGCCGCCGGCGAGACCCGCCACCAGCGCGGAGGCAAGCCACGCGATCACGCGCATCCGCACCACGTCGACACCGGCCATCGACGCGCTGACGGCATCTTCCCGCACCGCCTGCAACGCAAGACCAAAGCGAGAGTTCTTCAGGAACACCACAGCGCCCATCGTCAGCGCCAGCACGACGAGTGCCGCGGCATAGGCCTGCGTCGGATTGAACGTGCCGGTGAGCGAGACGCCGTACGGCCCGCGCGTGATGTCCTCGAGCGCCGGATTGGCGACAAAGTGAAGCACCGCGAGCGAGGCGGCGAGATTGGCGATGGCGAAATAGGCGCCGGAGAGACGTAACAGCGGCGTCAGCAACAGCCCAAGCGCGACCCCGACAACTCCGGCGACAACCACCGCGACTGCAGCGGGAGCCTGAAAGTGCATCACCATGATGGCAAAACCATAGGCACCGGCGCCGAAGAAGCCGACATAGCCGAACGGCAGATAGCCGGTGAACCCGTAGATGATGTTCACGCCCTGGGCGAGAATGAGAAAGATGACGAAATTGAACAGCAGCAGATGATTTTGGTAGACGCCAGGCAGCACCGCGAAGACAGCGATCAGCGGTACGACGATGAACAGCATGTGTCTGAGCGCGCTAGGCAACGCGCACCCGCCTTCCAAGCAGACCGCTCGGACGGAGCAGCAGGATGAAGATCAGCAGCACATAGGGCAGAAGGTCGGCCCACGAACTGAGATAGGTCTGCACCAGCATGTAGCAGACGCCATAAACCACCCCGCCGAGCGCGGTGCCCAAGGGATTGCCGAGCGATCCCAGCACCACGATGGCGAATGACGTGACGGTCGCATCGGCGCCGAATGCCGGCGTCACTGATCCGAACATGAACGGCGCGAATACGCCGGCCACCGCTGCAAGCCCCAGTCCGATACCGAATGCCGCGGCAGAGACGCGATCGACATCGATGCCGGTCGCAAACGCCTCGTCGCGCCGCGACATCACCGCGCGGGTCAGGGTGCCCAGGCGGGTGCGGTACAAATAGACGTACACGAGCGCGATCGCGATCAGGCTGGTGATGGCCGCTATCACCCAGGAGGCAGGAAATCCCTGGCCGAAGATCAGGATCGGTCCGGCCCCGTCCGGCTTGCCGCCGAACAGCTTGATCTTGATGGTCGAGAAGACGGTGCCGAGCGCGCGGCTCTGGATCGAGCGTTCGCTGGTGCCGAAGAAAATTGTCGTGACGGCCTCGATCACCTGCGACAATCCGAAGAACAGGATGATCGAAAGCATTTCCGGATTCACCGAACCCTGCAGCCGCGGCACCAAAACCCAATAGAGCAGCACGCCGACCAGCACGAAAATCACGAACGCCAGCGGCACCGCGAACAAGGGATCGATTCCGGCCAAAGCCACGACGCCGAACGCGACGAACGCGCCGAGCATCAGAAAGTCGCCATGCGCGAGGTTGACGATGCGCATGACGCCGAACACGAGATTGAGGCCGATACCGACCAGGCTGAAATACAGACCGAACAGAACGCCGGCGACGAGCGCATAGACCAGCATCAGCGCTGCGCTCCCGGCATCCGGTTTCCGATCTGCAGTCGCATCATGGACGCGGATAGACCGGCTTGCCGGTGGCGGTTTCGTGCGGATAGACCGAGACGAACCTGATGTGGCCGTGATCGTCGAGCGCGAGTTGCCCGAGCGGCGTCAACTCGCCGATCTGGCCGCCGGTTTCGTCGAGCGCGAAGGTACCGTCGAGCGTCTTGAGTTGTCCGGACAGGCTGAACACCGCGCGGCGCAGCTCGAGCTGATCGAGGCTGGTCGCGACCGAAAGCGTCTTCTCGATGACGAGCCCTGTGGTGTATCCGGCAACGGCATTGAAGCCGAACTCGATCTTGCCGTCGGGATATTTCTTGTCCCACGCAGCTCTATAATCCTTCATGTTCATGCCGAAATTGACCGGATATGCCAGTTCCGAGGGCGGCACATAGGTGAAGACGTGTTCAAGGCCCTTCTCGCCGACGTTCTTTTCGAGCAGCTCGGTCTCGAGGCCCGCATAGATGGAGAACAGCATCTTGAACTTGACGCCGACATCCCCGACGTTGCGCAAGAACGCAATGTCGTTCGGCGCGTACCCGAAATGGATCACCGCGTCCGGCTGGGTGTTGTTGATGTTGTTGATGATGACCGTGTAGTTAGTCGTCTCGGTGGGAATGCCCTGATCGTAGACGATCTCGATCGGCGCGCCGGAGTCCTTGACGAATTTGCGGAATGCGTTGGCCTGGGTGCCGGTGAATTCGTTGGTCGAGTAGAGAATGGCGATTTTCTTGATGCCGAGGCCCGGCCCATCCTGCGAAACGAAGTCCGCAACGGGCTTCGGCCAGATGGTCGAGACCGGGTCCGCCATCAGCGCGATGTAGGGATTGTCCTTGGAAAAAAAGCTGGCGCCGGTTCCGGTCTGGTCGAACAGGAACATCTTGTGGTCGCGCGCGATCGCCACCGCCGGCGCCGTCAGCACCGAGCCTGAGTCCGCGACCAGCAGGTCGACCTTGTCCTGCGTGATCAGCTGGTTATAGAGCGTGGAAGCGGTAGCGGTGTTGCTCTGATCGTCATAGGCGACGAGCTTGACCGGGATTTTCTTGTCGAACGCCTTCACGTAAACCCCGCCGTCGGCATTTTTCAGGTCGATCCAGAGCTTGAGCGCGCTGTGTACCGGCATCGAGATCGAGGCGAAGCGACCGGATGACGCATAGAGCGTGCCGATCTTTATTTCTGCCGGCGCATCCGCCGCGATTGCCTGCGCGGCAAATGTCAAACCCGCCGCCAGCACCGCGCCTGCGATCTTCAACATGAAATCCTCCCGATTTTCTTCGTTCTGGCGGACAATCTACCGCGCCGGGTCGTAGCGACACAAGCGTTCCGGATCAAGCAATAGTGCGCGCGCCGGAATACACGGCATGCGCGAGGTCAGCTGGACCGTTGACGCCAGATAGTCAAATGTCGCATCAAGATCGCAATAAGTGGGCCCACGCGGCCCGATCCCCGGGAGGAAATGACAGACATGGCCGAAGCTGCGCGCGCGCGACCGAAACCGACACCGGAAACCCAGCATTTCTGGGACGGCACACAGACGGGCGAGCTGCGCCTGCAGCGCTGCGACGCCTGCGCCAATGTCTATTTCCCGCCGCGCCCGTTCTGCCCGGCCTGCGCCTCGCGCAAGGTCAGCGTGTTCAAAGCCAGCGGCAAGGCGAAGCTCTACAGCTACGTCATCCATCACCGCCCGGTGCCGGGCTTCACCCCGCCTTACGCCATCGCGGTGGTGGAACTGGACGAAGGCCCGCGCATGATGAGCAACATCATCGGTTGCCCGCAGACGCCGGAGGCGCTCGAACTCGACATGAAGCTGGAAGTCGCGTTCGAAAAGCTCGATGACAAGATCACCCTTCCCCTGTTCCGTCCGGCGAAGGGTTAGGCGTCGTGCGCAGAAATCAGGTCGCCGTCGTCGGCGCTGCCGAAACCACCGAGCTCGGCGTTATTCCGAACGTCTCCCAGATCCAGTTGCACGCCGACGCGGCGCTAAACGCGATCGCCGACGCCGGGCTGAAATTGTCCGATATCGACGGTTTTGCAACGGCGGTCGAGACGCCGCAGCAGATCGCGCATTATCTCGGCATCACGCCGACCTGGGTCGACGGCACCTCGGTCGGCGGCTGTTCGTTCATGCTGCATGTCCGCCACGCCGCGGCAGCCATCGAAGCCGGGCTGTGCAAGACCGTACTGATTACCCACGCCGAAAGCGGCAAGTCGAATATCGGCCGCACCCCGCGCATGATCGGTCCCGACAGCCTGAACGGCCAGTTCGAACTGCCCTATGGGGTTTCGACGCCGGCCAGCATGTTTCCGATTCCGGTGCTGCGCTACATGAAGACCCACGGCATCACCCACGAGCAGATCGCGATGGTCGCGGTGGTGCAGCGCGAGTGGGCCGCGAAGAATCCGCGCGCCACCATGAAAGCCCCGATCACGGTCGAGGACGTGCTGAATTCGCGGATGATCGCCTATCCGTTCCGCATCCTGCAATGCTGCCTCGTCACCGACGGCGGCGGCGCGCTGATCCTGACGTCAGCGGATCGCGCCAAGGATTTCCCGACCAAGCCGGTCTACATCCTCGGCACCGGCGAGAGCGTGGAGACGCCGATGGTCAGCCAAATGCAGACTTTTGACAGTTCGCGCGCCTTCAGGGTCGCCGGTCCGCTTGCCTTCAAGGAAGCCGGCATCGCCCACAAAGACGTCGATCACCTGATGGTCTACGATGCGTTTGCGCATCTGCCGCTATATGGCCTCGGCGACCTCGGCTTCATGCCGCATGAGGAGACCGGCAAATTCATCGCCGACGGCAACACAAGGCCTGGCGGCAAGCTGCCGCTCAACACCAACGGCGGCGGCCTGAGCTACATGCATTCCGGCATGTACGGTATGTACGCGCTGCAGGAGAGCGTGCGGCAGATGCGCGGCATCGCGCCCGCGCAGGTCAAGGGCGCGAAGATTTCGGTCTGCCACGGCGTCGGCGGCATGTTCGCGGCGTCTGGCACTATTATTTTTACCAACGAGAGATGAGCATTCGGCGAGAGACGCATCGCTCACTGCCCTCCCTCTCCCTGCCTGCGGAGAGAGGGCTGGGGTGAGGGGGGCTCTTGGCAGGCTCGGGCTCGCGGATAGTCCCCCTCACCCGGATCGCTGCGCGATCCGACCTCTCCCCGCAGGCGGGGCGAGGTGAACACGGCAATCATTCAAACAATAACGTACATAGCTCACGCGGGAGAGACATCATGGCCAGCACCAAATCACTCGAAGGCAAATCCATCATCGTCACCGGCGCCGGGCGCGGCATCGGCCGCGAGATCGCGCTGCTCTGCGCCGCTGAGGGCGCCAAGGTCGTGGTCAACGATCCTGGCGTCGCCGCCGACGGCTCAGGATCGAGCGCTCGCCGGCCGAAGAGGTGGTCGAAGAAATCAGGAAGCGCGGCGGGACGGCGGTTGCAAATTTCGAGACCGTCGCGGAGGCGATTCCCGCCAGCAAGATCGTCAAGACCGCGATCGACAGTTTCGGCAAGCTCGCCGGCGTGGTCAACAATGCCGGCATCCTGCGCGACGCGATCTTCCATCGCATGAGCATCGACGCCTTCGAGTCCGTCATCAAGGTTCACCTGATGGGCTCGTTCTATGTCTCGCACGCCGCCGCCCGGCTGTTCCGCGAGCAGGAAAGCGGCTCGTTCGTCCACTTCACTTCGACATCGGGTCTGGTCGGCAATTTCGGCCAGGCCAATTACGCAGCGGCGAAGCTCGGCATCGTCGGGCTGTCGAAATCGATCGCGCTCGACATGAACCGCTTCAATGTGCGCTCGAATTGCGTCTCGCCCTTCGCCTGGAGCCGCCTGATCGGCACCATTCCGACGGAAACCGAGGCCGAGAAAGCGCGGGTAGCGAAAATTCAGCAGATGGGGCCGGAAAAGATCGCGCCGATCTGCGCCTTCCTGCTCAGCGACGCCGCCAAGGACGTCACCGGACAGATCTTTGCGGTGCGCATGAACGAGATTTTCCTGATGAGCCAGTCGCGCCCCTTACGCTCGATCCACCGCGGCGAAGGCTGGACGCCGCAGACCATCGCCGAACACGGCATGCCGGCGCTGAAGTCGTCGTTCTACAAGCTCGACCGCTCGGCGGATATTTTCAACTGGGACGCGATCTGAGGATTGTACCCCCCTCATGATGAGGCGCGCGTCTTCGCGCATCTCGAACCGTGAGGCCCGCGGCCCATCCCTCGAAACGCCGCTGCGCGGTTTCTCGGGATGAGGTCAGTGGAGTTTCCGTGAGCGGCGCCATCTCCGGTTGTTTCTCCAAAACTTCGCCCGTTTTATGCCGGATTGCGGGCCGATGATTTCCTTCCTGACAAAAAACATCGGGAGGAAACCATGGCAACTCCGCTGACCTTTCTCGATAACCCGGCCCTCAACCGCCGCAGCCTGATGAAGGGCGCGGCGGCGTTGGCCGCGACGGCCGCGACCATGACGGCCGCCTCCGCGGCGACGGTAACGCCATTCGGCCAAACGGGCGCCCCAACCCCGTCAACCGATCCTTTGCCCCTGGGACCGCTACCCGGAAGCCGCTATCCGGATTCCCACCTGGAGTCTCTCAAAAAGCCCAATGTTTCGTTCGGACCTAGCGGTTTTCCGGCCTTCGCCGGCACCATGGCGGTTGAGCGCGTCGCGACCGGGATGCGCTGGGCCGAGGGCCCGGTCTACTTCCCGGCCGGGCGCTATGTGCTGTTCAGCGACATTCCCAACAACCGCATCATGCGCTTCTCGGAGGATGACGGTCACCTGAGTGTATTCCGCCAGCCATCGTTGAACTCGAACGGCAACACCATTGATCGGGAGGGACGCCTGATCACTTGCGAACATAGCGGGCGACGGGTCACCCGGACCGAACTCGACGGCTCGATCACGATCATCGCCGATAAGTACAATGGCAAGAAGCTGAACTCGCCGAACGACGCAGTTGTCGCTTCCGATGGCTCGATCTGGTTCACCGATCCCGTCTACGGCATCGGCGGCTATTATGAGGGAATAAAAGCCGAGCCCGAGCAGGAAAAGCATAACGTCTACCGCGTGGATGCGAAATCCGGTGACATCAAGGTTGTCGTCGATGACTTCGTGGAGCCTAACGGCATTGCCTTCTCGCTTGACGAGAAGAAGCTCTATGTCATCGACACCGGCTTCACGGACGGGCCCGACAACCCGTCGCATATCCGCGTGTTCGTCCTGGATGTGGGGGCCGGAAAGGTATCGAACGGCAAGGTCTTCGCGGAAATGCCCAAGCCCAGCATTACCGACGGGATGCGCCTTGACACCGACGGCCGTGTCTGGTGCTCCGTGGGTTGGGGCGACCCCAACGAGGACGGCGTGCGCTGCTACACTCCTGACGGCGATCTGCTCGGCAAGATCCACATACCGGAAACGGTCGCCAACCTGTGCTTCGGCGGCCAGCAACGAAATCGACTCTACATCTGCGGCTCGACATCACTCTATGCAGTGTACACGAGTGTGCAGGGCGCTATGAAGCCATGACCAGCTCTGCAGCATCAACAATGGCTTGATTGCTCCGGCAGAAGGCCGCGGCCTACTTCTCGCGACGCAAAGAGGTGAATGGCGAATGGGAACTTCCATTCGCCATTTGCTATCGCCGCTTACCTCACCCGCTATTCCGCAGCCCCGCCGAAATGCCGTTGATGGTGATCTGGATGCCGCGCAGCACCTGCTCGTCGGGATTCTGCGCGCGATGTTCCTTCAAGAGCTCGACCTGCACATGGTTGAGCGGGTCGAGATAGGGAAAGCGGTTGCGGATCGAGCGCTCCAGCAGCGGATTGCCCTGCAGCAGCCGCTCCTGCCCCATGATGGCCAACAGCTTTTCGATGGAGGTATGCCATTCATGCCGGATGCGCCCGAAGATGCTTTCGCGCAACTCCTTGTCCGGCACCAATTCGGCATAGCGCGAGGCGATCGCGATCGAGCTTTTCGCCAAGACCATGTCCATCTTCGACAGCAAGCTGCGGAAAAACGGCCACTCGCGATAGAGCTCCTTGAGGAACGGCATGCCCTTGTCAGGATATTCCGAGATCCACGCCTCGACCGCGCTGCCAAAACCGTACCATCCCGGCAGCATCAGCCGGCATTGCGCCCAGCTGAACACCCAGGGAATGGCGCGGAGGTCCTCGATCTCGCGGGTTTTCTTGCGCGACGCCGGCCGGCTGCCGATGTTCAGCGTGGCGATCTCGGTGATGACGGTGGACGCCCAGAAATAATCCGCGAAACCCTGGGTTTCATAGACCAGCTCGCGATAGGCCTTGAACGCCAGCGCCGACAATTGCTCCATGGCCTTGAGGTAATCCTGCGATGGCGCGCTGTGCTTCGGCTGAAGCAGGCTTGCCTCCAGCGTGGCGGCGGCGAGAATTTCCAGGTTGTTGCGGCCGACCTCGGCGTTGGAATATTTGCTGGAGATGATTTCGCCCTGCTCGGTGATGCGGATCTGGCCGTTCACCGCGCCGCCGGGCTGCGCAATAATGGCGTCATAGCTC
>Ga0208587_1001880_pt1 | contig 10950 bp, 10 predicted proteins | sample NGESurdeep092012_7_FD_184472 | JGI IMG/M metagenome (GOLD analysis project Ga0208587, IMG submission 184472) | Arctic peat soil microbial communities from Barrow, Alaska - NGEE Surface sample 210 deep-092012 (SPAdes) | ecosystem: Environmental > Terrestrial > Soil > Wetlands > Peat ...
GTGAGTCGGAGAGTCACTTGCAGTTTGTGGTTGAAGTTTACGAGTTCCGAGTGAAGTTTCACTGCGCAAACGCAACAAAACTACAACTGCGCACTGCGTGAAACTTCAACCACCAACTGAAGTTTACAGTCCGACTCGCCACTCAAAACTCGACTCACCCCGGTGGCCACCTCAGCTTTCTCCCGCCCAGCAAGTGCAGATGCACGTGAAGGACCGTCTGCCCCGCATCTGCTCCGCAGTTGACGACCGTTCGATATCCGCCCTCCACGATTCCCTCCGCGCGCGCGATCGTCGCGGCGGCGAGCTGCATCTCTCCGAGCATGCGTGCGTCCGTTGCCGCATCGAGCGTCGCCACGTGCGTGCGCGGCACCACGAGCACGTGCGTCGGCGCCTTTGGGTGGATGTCCCGGAATGCGACGACGTGCTCGTTCTCGAACACGATCGTCGCGGGAATCTCCTTGCGCACGATTCGACAGAACAGACAGCTCTCGGACATCGGCCTTTACCGTAGATGTGAGCGCACGATCGCGAGTGCGGCGATGCCCGCCGTCTCGAAGCGAAGAACGTTGCCACCGAGCGACACCGTGCGCCATCCGGCACGAATGAACTGCACGCGCTCCTCTTCCTCCAGTCCGCCCTCCGGACCCAGAGCGAGTCGCACGGGAACATCGAGGGCGTGCATGACCTCGCCGATCGATTCGCCCTCCGCGTCGAGCAGCAGGCGGTCTCCCTCGCGCGAGACGGCGTCCGCCGCAAGCGCCACTTCGAGCGTCCTATCGTGATGAAGCTCAGGTAGCCACGCGCTGCCGCATTGCTCCAACGCGCTGATCATGCGCAGACGAAGCTTTTCGCGAAAGGTTTCGCCCTCGCCGCGCAGGGACACCGAACGCGAGCGGCCGTAGACGACCGGTCGCCACGATGAGACCCCCAGCTCCACCGATTTCTCCGCCAGCATGAGCATGCGGTCTCGATCCCCGATCGGCGCCCACAGATCGACGCGAGCTGGCGCAGTGACGTCTTCGATCGACGCAGTGTCGATTTCGACGACGAGCCGCCGCTTGAGCAGTACAACAATCTCGCCGATCGCGCGACGCCCGTCTCCACTCGAGAGACGCACGATGTGCCCGACGGCGAGCCGTTTCACCTGCGCATGATGCGCGGCGCCCTCGTCGAGCTCCACGCGTTCGCGCCACGCACCAGGCGCGTAGAAAGTCCCTACCGGCGCGCGATCCTCGCGCTCCACCACAGGCCCTCCGCGTCCTCTCCCGTCACATTCCACCCGCCATCGTCAAGCACGCCAAGCATCATGTCGCGCTCGTCGAGCAGCATGCCGCTCAGAATCGCTTCGCCACCGGGCGTGAGCGACGCCGCGATCATCGGTAGCATCTCCACGAGCACCGAAGAGATGATGTTCGCGAGCACGACACGCACGGGCGCCACGAGCGGCAGCAGTACCGTCGCGTCGCCCTCGAAGATCGTGATGCGATCGGCAACGCCATTTCGCTCGACATTCTCTCGAGCATTCTCGATCGAATCGTGGTCGATCTCGATCGCCGTCACGTGCGACGCGCCGAGCTTTGCCGCGGCGATCGAGAGCACGGCACTGCCGCTGCCGAGATCCGCCACGCGATCGCCACGCCGAATCACGGCGGGGAGCAGACGCACGACACCGCGCGTCGTCTGATGCTCGCCGGTGCCGAACGCCATCTGCGGCTCGATGACGATGGTGCGCGCGGGATCGCGTCCGTGAGCCAGCCACGGCGGCACGATGGACAGCGTGCCCAGGTCGTGCGCACCGACGCCCTTCTTCCACTCCTCCGCCCAATCAACCGCCGGAATGAGAGTGATCCCGATCTCCGCCGACGGGTCGGCGGCGAGCACGGCCGCTCTCACCATCTCGCCATCGGTGTCGCCCGGAAAGTGCGTGACGAGCTCGTCGCCCGCCTCGTGCACACCTTGAGAGCCAACGTCGAAGAGCGCAGCCATTGCTTGTTCCCGCGCCGCGCCCGGCCGGACGCGCACGGCAAGCCAGTTCATGCGCCGAGCGCCTCTTTCATCTTCGTCCAGAGCCCTTTGCCACGATCCGCTGGCACGTTGCGCTGAATCTCGCCGAGGCGGGCGACCAGCTGCTCTTCTTCGTCGCTGAGCTTGTCCGGAGTCCAGAGCTGGACGCGCACATTCAGGCCTCCCGCGCCGGCCGCATTCACGCGCGGCAGACCCCGGCCGCGCAGATGGAACATCTGTCCGCTCTGCGTTGCCGGAGGAATGGTGAGCGCAATGGTGCTCGTCGCCGTGGGAACCTGCAGTGCCGCGCCCATCACGAGCTGCGGGTACGTGACGAGCACTTCGGTGTAGAGATCGTCACCGTCGCGCTCGAAGCGCGGGTCGTCAGCGACTTCGAAGATGACGTGCACGTCGCCACGCGCACCCTTCCGCGCGCCAACGTTGCCGACCCCGCGCAACGTCATGTACTGCCCGGTCGCAACGCCCGCAGGCACCGATACCTTGATCGACTTGTCGGAGCGCATGCGCCCGTCGCCCCTGCACTTTTTGCACGGCGTCTCGATGACCTGCCCCTCGCCCTTGCAGGTGGGACACGGTGTGACGGCGACGAACTGCCCGAAGAACGAGCGTTGCGCGCGACGCACCTCTCCATGGCCAGCACAGGTCTGGCACTGATGCGTCCTGGATCCGGGCTCCGCTCCGCTGCCCGAGCAGGCTTCGCAGGCGTCGAGCACCTTGATCCTGATCTCCTTCTCGATACCCGTCGCCACGTCAACGAGGGTGAGTGGCATCGTGATCTTGACGTCGGTGCCGCCGCGCGAGCCGCCACCGCCCTGACCACGCCCGAAGAGATCGTCCAGGCCGCCGAAGCCGCCGAAGTCGCGCATGAAGATCCCGAGCGCTTCGGAAAGATCCACGTGGTGGTATCCACCGCCGCCGCCGCCGCCGCGAAGGCCAGCCTCACCGTACCGATCGTACGCGGCGCGCTTCTGCGGATCGCGCAGCACGTCGTACGCCTCGGTGATCTCCTTGAACTTCTCCTCGGCTTCCTTGGAACCCCCGTTCCGATCGGGATGGTAGGCCATCGCGAGCTTGCGATACGCCTTCTTGATATCGTCGTCGGGCGCGGTGCGCTCGACGCCGAGTGTTACGTAGAAGTCAGCCATGGAGGCGGGAATATGCTGGCAAGAAGTTGAGAAGGGCTACAACAGATCCGACAACAGGCGCGACGTGTGCTGGACGAGCGAGATCACTTTCTCGTAGGACATGCGCGTCGGCCCGATGACGCCGATGACGCCCGTAAGTGCACCTGCATGATACTCGGCGGTCACCACGGTGAATTGATCGAACCGCGGATCGCCATGCTCTCCACCGATCGTGATGCGCACGCCAGGGCGCACATCACCAGCGTGCGTGCGACGAAGCGCGTCGGCGAGACGAGCCGGCTCCTCAGTAAGCGTCAGAAGCTTCCGCAAGTTCGCCGCGCCGTCGAATTCGGGCTGCGACGCGAGCGCGCTTGCCTGTCCCACGATCACACTGCCTTCGCTCAGCGGCAGCGCGGCGTCGAGAAGCTGCTCCCCTTCCTGCACGAAGATGTTGAGCAGCTCCTCCGCCTCGGGCATGGTCGCGGAATCGCGAAGCCGGTCCCCGACGGATGCGCGCAGCTCGCGCAGGGTGTGTCCCGCAAGCCGCTCGTTCAGGACGCGCGTCACCTCGCTCACCGCGCTGTTGGCGACCGTCCCCCGCACCTCGACGAACACCGTGCGCACGAGCCCACCATCCAGCGCGAGCACGAGCAGCAGCCGATCGCCGCCGACGCGCAGCAGATCCAGCGACCGGAGCACGCTGGCATAGAGCCGAGGCCCAAGGGCGATGCCGAGCTCCTGCGTTAGCACGCCGAGCGATTGCGCGGCGCGGCGGAGAATGGCCTCGATGGTCGAGTTGCTGGCCGAAATCTCCGCGTGCAGCCGGTCGCGCTCGGCCCCGACGATGGTGCTGGGCGGCGAATTGAGCAGGGAATCGACGTACGCCCGGTACGCCTTGTCCGTGGGAACGCGGCCGGCCGAGGTGTGCGGGTGCATGAGAAACCCCTTCTCCTCGAGGTCGCTCATCGTGTTGCGGATGGTGGCGGGGGAGACACCCAACCCGAACCGTCGCGACAGGATCCGCGACCCAGCCGGTTCGGCGGTCTGGACATACGTCTTGATCACCGCTTCGAGGACGCGGCGCTCGCGGGGCGTGAGCTCGTCTGCGGTTGCCATAAGTCTCAATATGCTAACGACTTCGGTGATGCGTCAAGGCGACGGCGAGCGCATCGAGGCGCAGCCAGCCGGTCGGAGTGCAACGGAGCTGCCCGTCTGCGCCAAGCTCGGCCCATCCCGCGTCGATCCAGGATTGGACGAACGGCAGCTCCGCAGGATGGATGGCCAGCCCGTCACTCGTGCGCAACCCCAAATACACCGCCTCGGCAACATGGTTCTCGGCGGTGAGCCGCTCGCTCCCCTCCACAGGATCCTCGCCGGCGGAAGCGCGCGCGACCCAGTCGGCATAGTGCCGCGCATTCCACCGCCGCTCGTCCCCGTCGAACCCATGCGCGGCAGGGCCTACGCCGACGTAGGAGACGTTGGCCCAGTAGGCCGAATTGTGCCGAGCTCGGCAACCTTGACGCGCGTAGTTGGAGACTTCGTAGTGCTCGAAGCCGGCATCGGCCAGCAACCGGTGCGCGTCGAGGAAGTCGCGCTCGTAGCCTTCTTCTGGCTGTTCTACGGTTACTCCTCTGGCGACCCAACGACCGAGCGGGGTTCCTGTCTCAATGGTAAGCCCATATAAAGAAATATGGTTGGGCTCAAGGAATAACAACTGCTCAACATCTGATTCAAAGTTATGGCGTAGCGATTCAGGGAGAGCGAAGATCAGATCGAGCGAGAGGTTGGTGATCCCTGCGTCGCGGAGGGTGCCCACTGCGCGCGCTGTCGTGGCGCCGTCGTGGGTGCGGTGCATCCACTCCAGGACGTTCTTCTGGAAGCTCTGGCTGCCGAGTGAAACGCGGTTCACCCCGGAGGCCGCCCATGCGCGGGCGGCGTCGGGAGTGACGTCGTCGGGATTCGCTTCGATCGTGACCTCGGCGCCGGCGGTGGGGCGGAATTGGCGCTGGACTAGCTCGAGAGCCCGGGCCACCCCTTCACCACCGAGGCGCGACGGAGTTCCGCCGCCCAGGTAAATCGTGTCGACCTCGCTCGGTTGCCGCGCTCCGAATCTTGTCCGGATCTCCGCCTCGAGCGCGCGGAGGTACTCGTCCACCGGCACCAAGCGGCGCACCGCAATGGAAAAGTCGCAGTACGAGCAGCGGCGCGCGCAGAAGGGGACGTGAAGGTAGACGTGGCGAGGCGGGAGCACGGTGCAATATCGCTACCGGAACACAGGCATCGCATTTCGAGCTTCGGAGGCGCGGGGATGTTTGCGGTCTTTTACCGCAGAGGGCGCTGAGGGGCGCAGAGGTGAGATTTACATTTAGATGCGGCGCACCTCGCCGCTCAGTGCGCACTCGACGAGCCCGTGCATTTCGAGCACGCTCATCGCCGCCATCCCTTCGTGCGCAGGGAGGCTGGCGCGCGTGCAGAGGGTGTCGAGATTTGCCGAGCCGTGGGCGAGAGCGTCCCAGAGCGCTCGTTCGGAGGTGCCGTCGGGAAGATCCGCGCGGCGAATCGGTGACGTGAGCCCGCAGAGGGCGAGCACATCTGCCATCGACGTGAGCGCGGTGGCGCCGTCACGCAGCAGCTCGTTCGACCCCTGTGCCTGCGGGACATCGATCGGCCCGGGGACCGCGGCGACGGTGCGTCCCAGCTCGAGCGCGTGCGCGGCCGTGATCAGAGCCCCGCTCTTGACCCCTGCCTCGACGACGATCGTGACCGACGCGAGCGCCGCGATGATCCGGTTCCTGCGCGGAAACGACCCGCCGTGCGCCGCGTTCGCTGGAGCGATCTCGCTGATCAATAGCCCCCGTTCCGCGATCTCCGCCTGGAGCATGGCGTGTCCCTTCGGGTAGACGACATCAATGCCAGTGCCGAGCACCGCACATGTTGCCCCGCCCACTTCGAGCGCGCCGCGGTGGGCGCAGCCATCCACGCCGCGGGCGAGCCCCGAGATCACGCATGCTCCAGCTCGGGCGAGCGTCGTGGAGAGCTGGCGCGTAACTCGTTCGGCATACGCCGTGGCTCGCCGAGTTCCTACAATTGCCACGCACGGCCGGTCCAACAGCGCGAGATCACCGCGCGCCCAGATCCGACTCGGCGCGTCATCAAACAGATCACTCAACCGAGCCGGATAGTCCGCGGAGCCACGCGGAATCTCGACCATCACGGCAAGTACACGTCCTTCACAGGAGCCGCCGCCGCCTTCCGCATGTCGAGGAGCCGCTTCCACCACGCCAACTCCAGCTCTCCGAGCCCGGTACGCCCGGCCGCGGAGATGGCGTAGATCCCGAACGCCTTGGGCGCGTCGATGGGCGGCGCGTAGTCCTCGCCCAGCAGATCCAGCTTGGTGAACACCACGCAATGCGGCTTCTCGGCAAGCTCCGCGGAGTATTGCGCCACCTCGTTGCGAAGCTGGTCGTACTCCGCCTGCCAATCCATCGCGTCGATGGGAATAAGGAAGGCGAGAAGGCGCGTGCGCTCGATGTGACGAAGGAACTGCAAGCCGAGCCCCTTCCCCTCGTGCGCTCCTTCGATGATGCCTGGGATGTCGGCGACGACGAAGGTGCGGCTGTCGCTCATTTGCACGACGCCGAGATTCGGTGCGAGCGTGGTGAACGGGTAGTCGCCGATCTTTGGCGTTGCGGCGCTGATCACGGAGAGCAGCGTCGACTTGCCGGCGTTCGGTTGCCCGACGAGTCCGACGTCAGCGATGAGCTTGAGCTCCAGCTCGAGGGTGAACGCCTCGCCGTCCTCGCCCGGCTGCCACTCGCGTGGCGAGCGGTGCACCGACGTCGCGAACCAGCTGTTCCCCTTCCCCCCTCGGCCGCCCTTGGCGAGGATGAACGTATCACCGTCCTCGAGCACCTCGCCGACGATCTCGCCGGTGTCCTGATTGCGGACGATCGTGCCCGGCGGCACCGGCAGGGTGATGTCCGCCCCGGAATGCCCGGTCATGTTCGAGCCGCTGCCATGATTGCCACGTTCTGCTTCCCACTGGTCGCGGTAGCTGTAGTCGAGCAGTGTGGCCAGGTTACTGTCGGCGCGCAAAATGACATCCCCTCCTTTTCCTCCGTCGCCACCATCGGGCCCGCCCAACGGAGCGAACTTCTCACGACGAAAGCTGGCGATCCCCGAACCGCCGGAACCGGCGGTAACGCGGACGATGACGAGATCTATGAACATCCTGATGGTCTGGCGAAGGTAAGGGCACCGGCTGGGCGAGCGTGATCGCTTCACCGCGGCACGCGTCAAATGCGCGCGCGCCCGAAATCTACTTACCGACGACCCTGACATCCCCCGACCTCTCTAATGAGGTTGCCATAGCGCTCCCCCCAACGTATGACTCACGCCATATGCGCAACCGAAACCTGTTTCTCGTTGACCTCATCATCCTGGCGCCCTTACCCTTCCTGGTAATGGCGCTCCGGATGGAGTCGTTCATCTGGCCTCCGGAGCTCACCCAGGCGGTGTTTGTCTATAGTGCGCTCGCGCTCCCGACGCGCCTCGGCGTGGCCTACTCCGTTGGCATCTACCGCTTCCTCTGGCGCCACGCCTCCCTCGTCGAGATCGAGCGCCTCATCTTTGCCGGTGCCACATCAACCGTCCTGACCTTCGTCACCGGCGCGATCCTCATTTTCGGCCTCGGCCTCGCTCCGGTTCGGCTCCCCTTCTCCGCCCTTCTGCTCGACGCGCTCCTGGCTTCCGTCGTCATGGTGGCCCCGCGACTGGCCGTCCGCTTCGCCGCCCGTAGCCCCGCCATCGCCCGGCGCGCCCAGCACCGGGCCATCATCATCGGCGCCGGCAACCTCGGCCAGTCCATCCTGCGCGACCTCTCCCATTCGTCCAGCCTGAGCTCGAACATCCACCCGGTCGCCTTCGTCGACGACGACGCCGCCAAGCACGGACAGATGCTCGGCGGCCTCACGGTCGTCGGCTCGGTCGCCAGTCTCGGAGAGGCCATCGAGACCTGGCAGGCCACCGAGGTCATCATCGCCGTCCCGGGGGCCAAGGGCGCCCTCATTCGCACGGTGGTCGAGAGCTCCGCCCCTCATGGAATCACCCCGCGCATCGTTCCCGGCGTCCGCGACATCATCGACGGCCGAGTGGGTGTGCAAGCGCTGCGCAAGGTCGCTATCGAGGACCTCCTTCGTCGCGACCCCATTGTCACCGACCTCGCCGCTGTCGGCGAGCTGGTGCGAGGCAAGGTCGTGTTGGTCACCGGCGCCGGGGGCTCCATCGGTTCCGAACTGTGCCGCCAGATCGCGCTCCTTTCCCCGGCCAAGCTCCTCATCCTGGACCACAGCGAGAACCAGGTCTTCGAGATCACCAACGAGCTGCGCAGGAGCTTCCCACAGACCAACCTGGTTCCGGTCATCGCCGACCTGCGGCACGCCAGGCGGCTCGGACAAGTCTTCGATCGGTTCCGCCCCGACACCATCTTCCACGCCGCCGCGCACAAGCACGTGCCGCTCATGGAGGAGAACGTCGTCGAGGCCATCACCAACAACATCCTCGGCACCTCCAACCTCGTCGAGGTGGCGGTGGCCGGGTCGGTCGAGACGTTCGTCCTGATATCGACGGACAAAGCCGTGCGTCCCACGTCGGTAATGGGATGCACCAAGCGCGTCGCCGAGCAGATCGTGCGTTCCGCCGCGCAAGCCAGCGGCCGCAACTTTCTATCGGTGCGATTCGGAAACGTGCTGGGCTCTCGCGGCTCCGTCATCCCCACCTTCCTCATGCAGATCGAGGCGGGCGGGCCGGTCACCGTCACCCACCCGGAGATGCGTCGCTACTTCATGACCATTCCCGAAGCGGTGCAACTCGTGCTGCAAGCGGGCGCCCTCGGGAAGTCGGGCGAGCTCTTCGTCCTCGACATGGGCGAGCCGGTCAAGATTGTCGACCTCGCCCGCGACCTCATCCGCCTTTCCGGACTCGAGGAAGGGGTGGACGTCGACATCGTCATCAGTGGCATTCGCCCGGGCGAGAAGCTCTACGAAGAGGTCTTCTTCGGCCACGAAGCGATACAACCCACGTCGCACCCCAAAGTGCTCCGCTCCCTGGGCGATCCGGTGGACGCCGCCAGCGCGGACCTCATTGAGACGCTCATCCAGAGCGCCCTCCGCGAGCCGGACAATTGGGACGCCCTCCGGGTGCAGCTCCGCGCCCTCGTTCCGGACTTCAACGCCCCGCCTCCGCCGCCGCCTGCCGAAGACTCGGAGAAGGGGACGCCCAGGACCTCCGCCGAGCGCCGACTGCGACTCGCATAGACGGTTACTTTTGCGGCAGGCGGATGTCGCCCACCACCTCTCCACGCGTGTTGTGAAGTTGCCGATGCGAGAATTCGGCGAGACGCGGCGGCAGATCGCGTGGAAGGGCGCCGTAGTGCTGCAGCACTGCGATCACCGCCGGAAACTGTGCGCGCTGCGCGCCGCACTCCACCTTGATCGCGATCCCGATGCCCTCGTCGACGATGGCGACGGAATGCACGCCCTCGGCACCGACCTTCGTGATGACGCGTCCCTCCGTGGCCGCGATGATCGCGGAATCGAAGCGATCGCTGCCCCCCACGAGGAAGGGGCGCGTCTGCATGGCGTGCACGATGCGCGACGGAACCTCATGCGAGCGCCGCGCCCGGTCGGCGAGACGCGCGTACGCGTTCGCCATGGCGTCGAGCGGGAGCGCGAAGACGACCACGCCGCACCCGTCGATGGCGCGCCCGATAGCCCCTGCCTCCACTCCGCTCCATTTCGCGACTTCGGCGAGACACCCCTCCTGGACCGGATGGTGGGCGCGCTCATAGCCCACAGTAGGCCAGCCGGCGGTGTGCGCCCACGCAAGCATCGCGGCGTGCTTGCCCGAACAGTTGTTGTGGAGACGCGTGGGACGCTGCCCACTCTCGCGAAGCATCTTCTGCCCCCGGGCGGCAAGGGGATCATGGGGTCCGCAGGCGAGGTCGCCCTCTTCCATGCCGATCGTGGCGAGCATGGCCTGCGCGAGGGCAACGTGCTCGGGCTCTCCGCCATGCGACCCGCACGCGAGCGCGAGATGGTCGTCGCCCCAGCCGACCTGGTCGAAGCCGTCGCTCTCGAGGAGGGGCATCACCTGGAACGGCTTGGCGCAGGAGCGCCAATATGTCACCGTCGCCGGATCGTGCGCCGTCGCGATCGTGTTGCCCTTCGCATCGACCACGGCCGCATGAACGCGGTGGCGCGACTCGATGAGCGCTCCGCGGGTGACGACGACGTCGAGGGTCAGATGATCCATTGTGCCACGGAGTGAGGTCCCAAAAGATAATCATGGATCATGGACTCACGCGTGCGCGGCGGCGTTTGGTCTTTGGCGCTCTCGCGTGGCGGTGAGGAGGATACCCGCCAGCACGATGGCGCCGCCGATGAAGGTGGCAGAACCGGGCACCTCGTGGATGGCCGGGATCATGGCGGCGATGAGCGTAGCGCCGATGGGCTCGCCGAGGAGCGTGAGGTTCACCACATACGCCGGCGAGTGTTTGAGCGCCCAGTTCAGCCCCGTGTGGCCAAGGAGCATTGGTCCGAGCGCGAGCAGCGCAAAGATCGCCAGCTCGCGCGGCGGCTGCGGGGCGAGGGGTGCACCGGTGATCGCGACGAGCACGAGCAGAACGACGAGGCACGCGCCGTAGACGAGGCCTACGTACGGCCACAGGTCGAGCGAGGCGCGCAGACGACGGCCGGCGACGAAGTAGCAGGCGGCCGTCGCGGCGCCGACGAGCGCCAGGAGG
>Ga0208587_1001881_pt1 | contig 10948 bp, 9 predicted proteins | sample NGESurdeep092012_7_FD_184472 | JGI IMG/M metagenome (GOLD analysis project Ga0208587, IMG submission 184472) | Arctic peat soil microbial communities from Barrow, Alaska - NGEE Surface sample 210 deep-092012 (SPAdes) | ecosystem: Environmental > Terrestrial > Soil > Wetlands > Peat ...
CCCCTCGTCCTCTTCGAGGGCGGCGACCAGGTCTTCGTCGAGCGTGAGCGAGACTTTGCGCTTGGTTGCCATCGGGCGCTTGGTTGCCACGGGTCCCATCTCCCTATCCTACTATAGAGCGATGCTAGTAGGATAGGGAGAATTCAAACCCTCCCTCCCCGACTCAGCCTTTCGAACGGGCAAGACCGGCACGTTCACCTCGCACCACGAACTTGGTGGCCATTTTGCGGGAAGCTTCGTCGATCATCTCGTCGCCGAACATCACCGCGCCGGTCCGGTCGTCCTCGGTGGCCTTCCGGTACGCATCCAGAATGTCCCAGGCCTTGTCGAACTGTTCCTGGGTGGGCGAGTAGACCTCGTTCAACACCCCGACCTGGTCGGGAGTCAACGCCCACTTGCCGTCGTAACCCAGCACCCGGGTCCGTTGTGAAAACTCACGCAACGAATCGAGCTCCCGGATCTTCAGGAAGGGCCCGTCGATGACCTGCAGCCCATTGGCACGCCCCGCCATCAGAATCTTCGAGAACACATAGTTGAAGTGGTCGCCCGGATATTCGGGGATAGCCACCCCTCCGGTCAACACCGGCATCTCCATCGAGGCGGCAAAGTCGGCTGGGCCGAAGATGATGGTCTCGAGCCGTGGAGACGCCGCACAGATCTCCTCCACGTTGATCAGACCCCTGGTCGTCTCGATCTGAGCCTCGATACCGATGTGGCCCACCGGCAGCCCACTCTTCTTCTCCACCTGAGTGAGAAGAAGGTCAAGTGCGACCACCTCGGCGGCCGTCTGCACCTTGGGGAGCATGACTTCATCGAGGCGTTCTCCGGCGTTGCCCACCACTTCGATCACATCGCCATAGGTCCACTCGGTGTCCCAGGCGTTGATCCTCACGCATAACACGCGATCGTCCCAGGGCAGGTTCTTGATGGCGTCGGCCACCTTGGCCCTGGCGTTCTCCTTCTCCAACGGAGCCACCGAGTCCTCGAGGTCGAGGAAGCTCATGTCAGCCGGCACGGTGGGCGCCTTGGACAGGAACTTCTCATTCGACCCGGGCGAGGACATGCACGAGCGACGGGGCAGATTGCGGGAGCGTTCAGACATGTCCAGATCGTACGGCCATCGCCGAAGACAGCCAAACCGGGAGCCGTTCAGCCGATGAATACTGAACTTCGGCATGGCGCCCAGACCACCAGACCACCGGCCGCCAGGCTTTGCCCTGGCCACCGACCCGAGCCATCTACAGTGTCGACATGAGCAGTGCCGATCGTCTTGGCGAGGCGGCCCGCCGACTCGCCGCCGCCCTCGAACCGGTGACGGGTCAGGTGTACTTTGCCGCCGAATGCCACCAGGAGTACGAGAAACTCGGTTTCTCACCGAGCCCGTTCACGCTCGACACCGGGGTACAACTTCCCGACGGACCGGCCTACTTCACCAGCCGTGGTTCGTGTATGGGCCAGGTGCCCGGCGAGGTGGTGGCTGCGGCTTTCGCCGTGTTCAATCCCGAAGCTGTCATCCCGGCTGTTCAACTCGGGTGGACCCACTGCGACGCGCCGACCATCGCGTCGGCCCGTACCCGGGGTGCCACCGCCCAACTCACCCGGATCCTGGGTGACCACCCGGACGGGCTCGATCGGGCCACAAGTCTTCTTCAGCAAGCCGCTGCACCCCTGAGACCAGAGGGTCGTCCTCTCTACGCCGGGTTACTCAGCCTCGGCCTTCCCGGCGATCCAATGGGAGACATGTGGAGATCAGGTGACATCCTGCGCGAGTTCAGAGGTGACGCCCACACCGCATCGTGGATATCGGCCGGATTCGACGCCACCGAGATCGGCCTGCTCACCGAGCTCTATTGGGGTCTGCCGCTCCGTAGTTACATCCGGACCCGGGCCTGGTCGGACGACAAACTCGATGCGGCGGAAGAACGTCTCCGTTCCCGCGGACTTGTCGACGACAACGGTTTGACCCAGCAGGGTCGAGCGCAGCGGGAGGCCGTCGAGGTGGCCACCGACCGCCAGTGCGGTCCGGCCGTGGCTGCCCTCGGGGACGAACTACCCGAGCTCATCGCCATATTGGAACCGTGGGGAGCGGCGGTCCGTGACGCAGGCGGTTATCCCCCTTCAGGACCGCACGATCTAGCTCCTACGTGAGCCCGTCGTCGGTGATGCTCCCCCGCTGGTGGCCCTGACCTGGCCTGATGCACCAAACATGACGTCGACGTAAACTTTCTCAATGCCGATTCGAGGGATGCAAACGACCGGCGAAGAGGACGGCGACGCCCGAGAGTCCCGGGCGCAGGCGAGCGACGGTGGATCCGGTGGCAACCGGGGACCGGGGTCGAACGGCCGGGGACCAGGGTCCAACGGCGGCGGGCCGTCGAACAATGGAGACGGTGGCCCCAGCCAGCCCAGGCACCCCGGTCGCCGCCACCGACCCTCCGCCCATCCCGACCGCTACAAGTGGATAGCCCTTTCCAACACCACCATGGGCGTATTGATGGCCACCATCAATATCTCCATTGTCCTCATCGCCCTTCCCGACATCTTCCGGGGGATCCGCCTCGATCCGCTCGCCCCCGGCAATACCGGCTACCTGCTGTGGATGCTCATGGCCTTCATGGTGGTCACCGCGGTGCTGGTGGTCAGCTTCGGACGCATCGGCGACATGTACGGCCGGGTGAAAATGTACAACCTGGGCTTTGCCGTCTTCACCTTCTTCTCCATTCTGCTGGCGGTCAGTTGGATGCACGGACCCGCCGGCGCCCTCTACCTCATCGCCATGCGGGTCTTCCAAGGTGTCGGCGCCGCCCTGTTGATGGCCAACTCCAGTGCCATTCTCACCGATGCCTTCCCTACCACCCAGCGTGGCTTGGCCCTCGGCATCAACATGGTGGCCGCCATCGCCGGGTCCTTCATCGGGCTGATCCTGGGTGGGGTCCTCGGACCTCTCGATTGGCGTCTGGTCTTTCTGGTGTCGGTCCCGGTGGGGATCTTCGGCACTGTGTGGGCGTACGTGATGCTCGAGGACCGCAGTGAACTCCACCCGGCCCGTATCGACTGGTGGGGAAACATCACCTTCGCGGTGGGCCTCGTTGCGGTGCTGGCGGGCATCACCTACGGCATCGAGCCCTACGGCCACCACGAGATGGGCTGGACGAATCCCGAAGTGCTGGTAGGCCTCATCGGCGGAGTCGTGATGCTGCTGGTATTTTGCATCATCGAGACCCGGGTAGAGGACCCGATGTTCCGGATCCCGCTGTTTCGGATTCGCGCTTTCTCGATGGGCAACGTGGCCAGCCTGCTGGCCGCCTTGGGGCGCGGCGGCATGATGTTCATTCTCATCATCTGGCTCCAGGGAATCTGGCTTCCCGAGCACGGTTACAGCTTCAGCCGCACCCCGCTGTGGGCCGGCATCTACCTGGTGCCGCTGACCGTCGGCTTCCTCATCGCCGGACCGATTTCGGGGATTCTCTCCGACAAGTACGGTGCCCGCCCGTTCGCCACCGGAGGGATGCTGTTGGCCGGGCTCAGTTTCTGGCTCCTCGAGCTACTTCCCGTCAACTTCTCCTACCCGGCCTTCGCCGGCATCATCTTGTTGAACGGGTTGGCCATGGGCATCTTCGCCTCGCCGAACCGGGCCGGCATCATGAACTCCCTACCGCCCGATCAGCGGGGCGCCGGCGCCGGGATGGCCAACACCTTCCAGAACTCGGCCCAGGTGCTCTCCATCGGCGTCTTCTTCACGCTCGTCATCCTGGGTCTGGCCTCGGAACTCCCGGTGAGCCTCTACCACGGACTCGTCATCCACGGCGTGCCGGCCACCGCCGCCACCCGGGTCTCCCATCTGCCTCCGGTAGGGAGCCTGTTCGCCGCCTTCTTGGGAGTCAGCCCCCTCCAGGCGTTGCTCGGACCCTCCACCTTGGCGCAGATGCCCCACGCCACCGCCGCCTACCTGACCGGTCGCAGCTTCTTCCCCGGGTTGATCGCCGCCCCGTTCAAGAAGGGCCTCGATCTGGCCTTCGACTTCGCCATCGTCTCGTGTCTGCTGGCCGCGGGGGCCTCGTGGTTGCGCGGTGGGAAGTACATCCATGGTGAAGGAGAAGACGCCGCTGAGACTGAGGTCTTCGATGAGCCGGACTTCGAGGTGGCACAGGCCGAAGCTGCTGCCCGGTAATCAGAGGGGCCGCCGGCAGGCACCCACTCACCCTGCGGACAGGGGCACATCCACCGATGAGCACCGGGGACCCGGAGCTCATCGGGAGCCACTCTGGATCAGCGGGTGGTGGATCAGCCGGGTGGTGGCGCCGGGTCGGCCTGCAGGTCGGCCGGGGTCAGCTGCTCGGACAACAGCCGATCGAATCGGGTCGGATCCCCGCCCACAAACGAGCGGCACAGTGGCAAACCTTCCACATAACAGGTGAGGTAGGCCCGCCACGTCGGGTGGGTAAGGAACTCGACAGCCTTGGACGCCCGGTCGGTCGACAGCAGACCCCACCGGGCAACCTCGCCGATGACCGTGTCGGCGTCGGCCCCGTCTTCGTGGAGCCGGAAGGCGGCGTTCTGCCGCACCGCCCCGAGTGCCTCACCGGCTTCGGACACCGCCGCCACCACCTCGGGGTCGTAACGGATGCCCAGAGGACGCAGATGTTCGGCCACCACTGATTCGGGTCGACGACCGACAATCACTTCCAGGCCGAGATCGGCCAGTCCCTCCGCCAACAGGCACTGTGGCGTGCCGACCAGAAAGATCGACTCCTCCCACCAGTTCCGGTGGCGCACCAGGCCCACCTCTTTGCGGGTGTGCTCGGTGTGGTGGCCCGGATACGACTCGTGCGCCACCAGGTGGGCCAGGCTGGTTGACAGCACCGGGAGGTCGGTGTTCACCGCCACCCGGCTCTGCAGGTCGCCCAGGTAGTAGTTGAACCCTGACCACGGCTGGTCCGACACCAGCTCGAACTCGACATGCTCTCCCTCGGGCAACCCGAACAGTGTCCGGGTCCGATCCCGGAAGTCTTCGGCCAACGAATCGATGGCGCTCCGCAGGGTGTCGGGCGGAACGGCGTGAGACTCCCTCCAGGTGACCAAGCGCTCGGCCAGTGGGCCCCCGCCCGGCAACACCTCATCGAGACGGCGGTGGGCGTCGGCGAACGTACTTTCGTCGACCCGGCTGGGCCGGATCCCGTAACAGGACTCCACCTCGTCGGCATAGCCAATGGGCTCGTTGTCGAGCTTGCGCGCCGTGGTCAACAAGCCGATCACCTGGGCCCGCAGCCAACGCCGTCGTGCCGGAGCTGCTCCATCGGATCCATCGGATCCATCGAGTCTTTCCCCGGCGTCGATGTCACCAAGAAGCTTCCGGGCTTCGGCCACCAGCTGATCCGGAGGGTGCACCGGCTCCACGGCCACGGCATCGGCTCGTCCGGGAGGACCGTAGTAGGCATCCACCAGTCCGTCGATGTGCCGACCCAACCGGAGGCCGAGCGTCACGTACCGATCGACCAACCCCGGGTCGCCGCGCTCTGTCACCGCGGTTCAGCCCAGTTGCTCACGAAAGAACGCGACGGAGCGGTCCCAGAGAAGACCGGCGCCCTCGGGATGGTACGCCTCGGGACGGTCCTCATTGAAGAACGCGTGCCCGGCTCCCTCGTAGGTATGGAACTCGACCTGTTTGCCCAGATCTCGCAACTGCGCCTCGAGCTGGCGGGCGCTTTCGGGAGTGAAGTAGTCGTCATCGGCGGCGACGTGGCCCAGCACCGCAGCTGTCAACTTCGAGTAGTCGGGCTGGGCATCGGGCCACGGAATGAGCCCATATGCCGGAACCACCGCCTTCACCGCATCGGGGCGCTGGGTGGCCAGCACCAGGGCCAGTCCCCCACCCATGCAGAACCCGATGACCCCGACCTCGGCGCGACCCGTGCGGCGGACCAGTTCGTCAACCGCACCGCTCAGATCCCGTGCCGCCGAGTCCATCTTGAGCGCCATCATCTCTTTGCCCGCTTCATCCGGCTCGGTGAGAGGAACTGTCGTCCCGTGGTACAGGTCGGGGGCGAACGCAGTGAACCCGACCTCGGCGAACCGGTCACAGGTCCGTTTGATCTGGTCGACCAGACCCCACCACTCTTGAAGGACGACGATTCCTGGTCCGGACTCGGCCCCCCCGGATGGGACCGCCAGGTAGCCCTCAGCGGTTCCCCCATTGCATGCGAATTCGATGATCTCACCCATGGCGATGACCCTACCCGGCTCCTTGATCGGGTGGCTGTCGCGCTCGCTGGGGTTGGCGGACCGACCGGTATCGGTGATCGGAAGGGGTAATCGGAAGGGTGGAAATGTGAGCGGGAGGTGATCAGAATGTGACCGGGATGTGGCGAAATGGCGTGATCTGTCCGGGGCGCGTATTGCTATTGTTGCAGGTCAGAGGCGGCTTTGGGGGGGGTGCCCTTGTGCCGGAGGCCAAAATCGACTAAAAATGAGGGTGATATGACTCACGCCGAGCAGTACTCGACGTCCGAGCCAGGTGTCCCTCGCGAGGCACGCACGAGATCCCGTAGTCGGGTCGGTGCGCTGCTCGCACTGGCCGTCACTACCGGAATCACGTCTCTGGTAGTGGTGCCCACGCGCCCAGCTTCGGCCGACCAAATCTCTGATGCCAAGGCCCAGGCCTCGGCGCTGACCGCCAAGATCGCGGCAGAGCAGCAGCAGATCGCGGCGTTGACTTCACAGTACGACGCTGCCAGTTACAAGATCTCTCAGCTCAACAGCCAGATCGCTCAGAACCAGGCCGAGGTGGCCAAGGATCAGGCCGAGGTGGCCAAGGATCAGGGGCAGCTTCGAAACCAGGCAGTGGCCGACTACATGAGTAACGGCACCACCAGTCAAATCACTCAGATGTTCACGGGTGACAACAACGCTGCCGGCATTCACAACGTATATTCCGCCATTGCTTCGGGCAACGTGACCAACACCGTTGACCATCTGCACACTGCGCAGAACCAACTACACGCCGAACAGAGCGCGCTGCAGCAGCATCAGTCACAGGCCACGTCGGCCGCCAACGCGGCAGCAGCATCGAAGAATCAGGCCTCGTCACTGGCCTCACAGGATTCATCGGCACTGAACGGCGTCAATGCCAACATTCAGTCATTGGTCAGGCAACAGCAAGCTGCCGCCCTAGCTGCCGCGCAAGCTGCCGCCCAGGCCAAGCTGGCTTCTGCTCAGGCCGCACAAGCTGCCGCCCAAGCTGCCGCCCAAGCTGCCGCCCGGTCCAGTTCGTCGGGTGGTAGTTCGTCGGGTGGTAGTTCGAGCGGTGGCGGGGGTGGCGGTTACGTATCCTTAAACCCACCGCCTCCTACCTCAAGCGGTGCGGCAGGTGCCGTGCAGGCCGCCCAGGGTGAGAGAGGTGTCCCTTACCAGTGGGGCGGCACTAGTCCGTCCGGCTTCGACTGCTCAGGTCTGACGATGTGGGCCTACCAACAGGTCGGCATCAGCCTTCCCCACTATTCGGGGGCACAGTACAACGCCACCACCCACATTGCGCTGGCCGATATCGCTCCGGGTGACCTGTTGTTCTACGGTCCCGGCGGGAGTGACCACGTGGCCATGTATATCGGCGGGGGCGAGATGGTCGAAGCGCCATACACCGGTTCAACCGTGCACGATACCCCGATGCGCACCGGTAACGGCTTCGTCGGCGTCGGGCGAGTCGGCTAGCGATTCCGTAAGTCATCTGTGTCCCGGCACCAACCGGGACACAGTGTCGGGCAAACCGGGAGTCACCAACTCGACCGTCGGGCAATGGGGTCATGAACCCAGGCGTGTCAATCCGAGCGTCGGCGACTCAGGCCTGATCGTGGGCAGTGAGCTCCTTCGGCGGTAGCTTCCCTTCTGCACCGGCAGCCCGTGGCCCGGGCGGGCGGGCAAACCGGAAGGACAAGGCTTCGCGCCCGGCTTGTACGACCATGGCCCGACCCGATTCTTCGCCGGTGAGACAGCCGAGGACGGCGTCCGCCACCGCACTCGGGTCGATGATCGGAAACCCGCTCTGCTCAAGAAGCTCTCGCACGTCGTCGATCAACGGCGTGTCCACCAGGCCGGGGCAGATTGCGTTGATGGTGATGTGCTTCTCCGCCAACTGGGGAGCGAGCGCCCGGACCAGGCCCACCACTGCGGCTTTGGTCAGAGCGTAGATCGGGTCGGGGGAATAGCCGATCAAGCCGGCCAGGGAGGCGGTGGCGACGATCGATCCACCACCTCGGCTCGTCATGGCGGGAACCAATGCCCGGATGCCGAAGGCAACCCCGTCCACGTTCACGCCTAATGCCCGCCGGTACTGGGCGTCGGTCAGTAGCGAGATGTCGGCTTCTCCGGTGGTCACCCCGGCGTTGAGGTGAGCCAGGTCGATGCCCCCGAGGCGCCCGGTTATTTCTTCGACGATGCCGGGCCACTGGTCGGACCGGCTCACGTCGGCATGCACGGCCACACCTCCGAGCAGGGAGGCGGCACTTTCAGCGGCGGTGGCGTCGATGTCCACCACGGCCACCGTGGCCCCGGATTCGGCCAGCCGGGAGGCAGATGCCAACCCGATCCCCGACGCGCCTCCGGTGACCAGGGCCACCTTTCCGGAAAGTGTCTTCATCTTTTCCCCCATCGGATCCGAATGTGCTCTGTGCTGCCTGGTCCGTCACGCCTGTACGCTCCGCCTTCAGGCGGGCTGCCGGGCTGCCGGGCGGCACCCCGGCCCACGCTCGGACCCCATCCCGGTGCGTGAACTCACCATACCGGGCACCTGGGGCATACTGGCACGACGTCAGCAGGACACGTTCGGCAGAGCGGCGCCCCATGTCACCCGCAGTGCCCGCTGCCGTAGCAACCAATCATGAGACCAATCCCCGTCGCCTTCCACGTCTGGTTCATCGAGGTCCATACCTATGGAATCGGGCTGGCCATCACCTTCTGGTTCGGGCTCCGCTATACCGAACGCCGGTTGCGTAACGCCGGCTACGAGTGGCAGTGGGTGACCGGGATGTTCCTGTGGGTCATCGTCGCCGCCATCGTCGGCGCCCGCATCATGAGCGTGGCCCCCAACTGGTCGCAGTACTCGGCCCACCCCCTCCAGGTATTTGCCATATGGCAGGGCGGGCTGTCATCGTTCGGCGGTTTGATCCTGGCGGTGCCGGTGGGCATCGTCAGCTCCCGACGACGTTGCCCTTCCCTGCCAACCATCCGCTTTCTCGATCTCATGGCACCGGTGTTGATGGCGTCATGGGGCATCGGGCGGCTACTCGGACCTCAACTCATGGTCAACGGTGGCGGCCACCCGACTACCCAGTGGTTCGGCATGTACTACGCCGGAGAGGTCGGCAAGCGCCTACCGGTGCCGATCTTTCAGGCGGCCATGGATCTGGGTATCTTCGCCACCTTGCTGCTGATCGAAAGGTGGCTGCGCAGCCAGTCCCCCGCCGTCCCACCTCTCCCCGAGGACGTGGGCGCGGACGTGGGCGCGGACAGCGCCCGTGCGCGCCATGCCCTTCTTCCACCGGCGGGCATCATCATTGGTGCCGGGATGATGCTGTGGGGTATCGAGCGTTTCCTCGATGAGCGATTGTGGCTCACCGACCCCAGCCACGTCGCGTTCATACTGGTGCAACTGGCTGGTGTCGCACTGACGATTGCCGGTCTGGTGGTCTTGGTCGCCAAGTATCCGGCCTACAAGAAGTGGCGAACCGATGGACCCGTCGAGGGTGGCCCTTTTCTCGACGATCCGAAGCCCACGACGACCCCACGCCCGGCCACGCCCACAACTGCGCCAACAGCCACTACCCCCTCGACGACGCTGGCGTCGGGCGACCCTGGCTAACTACTGGGCAATCACCTGCCCCAGGACTTGTCCTTCACTAACGACTCCAACGGCGGGGGCGTCAAGAGACTCACCGAGATGGGTCGTCGCCTTCCGGAGTACCAAGGCGAGCCCGGCGATACCGAATGCTCCTGTAACACAGAGCCCAACCATCGGGGACAGCAGCCAGGCCACCGCCACCGCCACCGCTAGTTCGGTGGCCACGGTGACGCGGCCAACTCTCGGGCCGAGGGTGTAGAACCTGAGGTGGAAGTTTCGCAAGGCATCGGGGGTGGTGATGTGCCGCCCGAGTAGGACGGACATGCCCCGTACCAGGCCGAACATCGACCCAAGGGCAACCGCCCATACCGGGTTTCCGGTAAGTGCAGCCAGTACGATCATCAAATACACCGCCGCTGTGGTGATGTAGGTCGCTAATCCGGTGCCGATCTGCCACCCAAATCCTGCGGCATAGACCCAGGGCCGGAAATGGTCGAGCCACCGCTCATTGACCTGGCGGTAGTGGACAGGAAGATGAAATCCTCCGAGGCCGGTGTCGGACCCCACCGCCACCGCCGAGGCTGTCAGGGCAATGACGCCGACAACGGTGGACGAGAGAGCCAGTGCATGCACTCCGACAGCCAGGGCTGCCATGCAGAGTCCCAACACGACGCCACCGGCGGTGCCGCCGGTCACGAACCATATTGCGGACGTCCGGAAGCGGCTTCCGCGCCCTTTCTCGCCCAGAGGTGTCATGCAGGCCAGCATCGACAGCCCGCACGGCGACCAGGTAGACCGGACGGCGGACACCACAGCCACCAAAGCGGCACTAGGAACAACCCAGCTATTCATCGAATTCCCCTGCTCTCCAGTCGTGCGATTCCGAGGCTCATCGGCTAAGCGGGAGACCCTAGGAACGGTGCGCCGAAGGAGAAGATGCCGCCGTCCTGGGCAACCAACCAATACCCCGATTGTGGGCTGTAAGGTGCCATGCCCACGATCGGCTTGGCCAATGGCCGACCGCCCATGGAGCCATGGAACGGCGCATCGCCGAAGGCGAAGATCCCCCCATCGGCGGCCACCAGCCAGTAGCCCTTACCCGACGGCGTGGCCGCC
>Ga0208587_1001884_pt1 | contig 10944 bp, 8 predicted proteins | sample NGESurdeep092012_7_FD_184472 | JGI IMG/M metagenome (GOLD analysis project Ga0208587, IMG submission 184472) | Arctic peat soil microbial communities from Barrow, Alaska - NGEE Surface sample 210 deep-092012 (SPAdes) | ecosystem: Environmental > Terrestrial > Soil > Wetlands > Peat ...
GAGCGGCGCTTCAGCGCCGCGTTCCCGCTGATCCTTCACCTCCGAGCCGGCTTCAGCCGGCGGCACCTAGACTACACAAATAACTAAACCGCTCTAACCTATCTCCAAAACAAAGCCTTCCTCTCAGCGCAGCAGACGAAGTTCGCGCGCGGCCTGTATACCCTCCTTAGCGATGAAGGTGTCCACGCGCTGATCACCGAGCGCGAATTCGCCAGGCTGCTTCGGAACATGGTCATCGAATACGGGCTGATGTTTCTGACGATGCTGGACAAAGAAGGCGTCAAGCTTCCCTCCGCCTAATCGTCATCCAAAGCAGGTGCCTCCGCGTCAGGCGGCGGTTTCTGGTCCTTGGGATAGAAGGCCATGGTTCCGGTGAATCCCAACGGCAGGCGGTCAATCTTCGCCCATATAGTAGCGTTTGGGTCTGCCGGTTTCTTCACCCGAGGGCTGGCGGATCATCCACGATCACACCTGCGCGGAGTAGGGTCTCCGCTGCCTGAATGCGCATCATCGCGGCGTCCGCTACATCGAAAGAGCTATAGGCGGGCTCCCTCGCGGGTGTAGAATTCAGTCGTCTCCCAACCGGGTAACACACGCCCGCGTGACGAGGCCGAATACAGGTGGTATCCCCGCCGGGTCGGGGAACTGCACTGGAGGACATCGTGAGTATCGCCACCGGCGACTTCCGCTCGAAGATTACTTCTTCCACTCTTCTCGAAAAGAAACAGCGTCAGGAACTCATCACTTGTCTGACCGCCTACGACTATCCCAGCGCGCGGTTGTTGGATGAGGCTGGCATTGACATGGTTCTGGTCGGCGACTCCCTCGGCATGGTGATGCTGGGCTATGAAAATACCCTGCCCGTTACCATGTCTGAGATGCTCCACCACACGCGTGCAGTGAGGCGCGGCGTCAAAAGGGCATTTCTGGTGGCCGACATGCCGTTCGCTTCATACCACGTCACGACGCGCGACGCTTTGCGCAACGCGGCTCGTTTTATCAAGGAGGCTGGGGCCGAAGCGGTAAAAATTGAAGGTGGCGAGAAACGCTCGCGCCTGGTCGAACGCATGGTCGAGGCGGAGATTCCCGTGGTCGGCCACATCGGACTTACGCCGCAATCGCTGCACGCCATGGGCGGATACAAAGTCCAAGGCAAGACCCTGAAAGCGGTCGAGCAACTGATGCACGATGCGATCGCCCTGGAACGCGCCGGCGCCTGCTGCGTGGTGCTCGAAGGCATCCCGTGCGAGGTTGCGGCCATGATCACCCGCGAACTGGAGGTCCCGACCATCGGCATCGGCGCCGGCCCCGAGTGCGATGGGCAGGTACTGGTCTTCCACGATCTTCTGGGGCTGACGTTTGCGCCGCCAGCTAAGTTTGTCCGTCGCTACGCGGACGTGGCATCCGTGATCGGTAATGCCGTGATTGCTTTTAAGGACGACGTGAAGGCCGGAAGCTATCCTTCCGACGCCGAGTCCTATCATCTGCCTAAGGAGACGCTCTCGGCGTTGCAGGGAATTGCGGAACGCAAGCGAACTGTGCAACTGTAAGAGTATGCGGCTGTCGCTGCGCGTTGCTATTTTGTTAGTCCTGGCTTTGAACCTGGTCGCGGGTGCGGCCGGCCAGAAGCCAGCTACGCCTCCAGCGCCGCCCCGTAAGCCTGTCCCGAGGAAGCGTTACTGCCAGCCTGATGGCGGGTTCTGCTTCAAGTATCCGAGTTCATGGACCATGCTGGGCGAAGTTTTCGATGGCAATGGCGTGGTGGTTGCGCCTACCCAGAAGCTGGATCGCGCACTGTGGGATGAGATTACGGTTGCGCTGGTGATGCCACCGTCCGAAGGCGATGAGGAGCCGGTAACCTTGGATGGCTTGATCGAGCAGGCGTCCAAGAGTATCCGTGAGGGTGGCCAGACCTTCGAAACCTTGCAACGCCAGCAGCGGACCGTGGACCACAAACCGGCGCAGATGCTGAAAGTTCGATATCACGAGAAAGCGACCGATCGCGACTGGGTCGAAGAGATGGTTTTTATTCAGGGCCCCGATGGCGAGATGTATTCTGTCGCGTTGAAATGCTCGCCGGAAAATCTGGCGCGCTTGGAACCGGCATTTGCGGGTGTGCTGGAAAGCTGGGTGCTGCCCGAGCCGGAACCTCCGGCAGGAGCGGCGGAGGATGATGCGCCCACCCCCAAGCAGTCAACTCTACCTTCGAAAGCAGCACCGCCGCGTCACTAACGCGGTTTCGCACTTTGGTGTGTAGGGTGGAGCACCGCTTCAGCGGTGCAGTTAAGATTCGGAAATGAGACGGCTTTAGCCGCTGAGGTGACGGAAACACCACCTCAGGCGCTAAAGCGCGATCCAGGAACTGACGGCAATTATGCACGCCTGAAGGCGTGCTCCACCCATCGCCTATACACCAGATGTGAAACTGCTATAACGCAACCAATCCGTGAAGCGCATTGCAACCATCGCCGAGATGAAGGCAGCTTGCCGTCAAGTGACCCGTAGCGGCAAGACTCTGGGATTCGTGGCCACCATGGGTGCGCTGCATGACGGGCATCTTTCGCTGGTGCGCGCATCTAAATCGCACTGCAACGTGACCGCCGTTTCCATCTTCGTAAACCCGCTGCAATTCGGTCCGGCGGAAGATCTGGACAAGTATCCGCGCACCATGGAACGCGACGCTGCGATGCTGGAACAGCTTGGCGCGGACGTGCTGTTCACGCCTGGAGCGGAGGAAATGTATCCCCCCGGCGCGCAGACCTATGTGCTGGTAGAGGAACTGAGCAACAGGCTCGACGGCGCGTCCCGTCCGGGACATTTCCGTGGCGTGGCGACCGTGGTGGCGAAGCTGTTCGAAATCATCCGCCCTGATGTAGCCTTCTTCGGCCAGAAAGATGCCGCGCAGGTCGCAGTGCTTCGCAAGCTCGTGAACGATCTTGACATGGACGTAGAGATCGTCGTCTGTCCCATCGTGCGCGAGAAAGACGGCCTGGCGATGAGTTCTCGCAATGCCTACCTGACGTCTGAGCAGCGGCAGCAGGCGCCGGTGTTGTATCGGTCGTTGCTTCGAGTGCAGACGGCCGTGGACCGTGGCGAGCGCGACTCCGCAAAGCTGATCGAGATTGGCAAACAGGTGATAGCGGGAGAGCCTGGAGTGCGGCTGGATTACTTCGCCATCGTCGATCCCGACACGCTTGACCCGGTCGCGGATGTGTCGCGCGGCGCGCTGGTGGCGGTCGCGGGGTACGTCGGCGCAACCCGGCTTATCGACAACATCCTGGTCACAGCTTCGTCACGGTAGGGCTTTTCTCCGTTTAATTCCCGACGGTGGGTGTAACAGTGGGTGCCCCATCCTTTCGCCTTCTTTTGGCGAAAGGATGGGAGCCCAAACACCGCAACTAGTGCTGGCAGGTCACAACCAAGTTTGGAAGACTTCGAGTACGATTTCTTTCATGCCCGCCGGTCTTGAGCGACGTTACGGAGTGCATGACTTTCACTTCGTGACATGCAGTTGTTACCAAAGGCGGCCGCTCCTTTCTGACGATCGCATCAAGCTGCTGTTCCTGAAGATGCTGGAAGATGCGCGTCAGCGTTATCGCTTTTGTGTCTTCGGATACGTTCTCATGTCGGAACATTTCCATCTCCTGATGAGCGAACCCGAGATCGGAAGTCCGTCGCTGGTCCTCCAGGTTTTGAAACAACGTGTGGCGCGGCAGGTGAACCGTAGACATCTGATACCCACCCTTTCGCCAAAGGCGGGCGAAAGGATGGGGCACCCAATCGGGCAATTCTGGCAGCGGCGGTTTTATGACTTCAATGTCTGGACCAAGAAAAAGCGGATCGAGAAGCTGAAGTACATGCACCGCAATCCCGTGGTTCGAGGTTTGGTTGAGAAGCCGGAAGATTGGCTCTGGAGCACCTTTCGCCATTATGCATTGGGTGAAGTCGGAATCGTCGAGATCGAATCGGAGTGGACCGGAAGACGGCGTGAACGGGAAGTAAACTTCACAGCTGGCGAATTATCGTGAATCCGTTTCCCACCCTTTCGCCAAAGGCGGGCGAAAGGATGGGGCACCCAGCGTATGATCGACAACGTCCTGGTCACCGCTTTGTCACGTTAGGGCTTTTCTTCGCTTGGTCCCTGACAACCATGCCCCTCCCAGCAACAGCACCACCGGAAAACATTCCAGCGTGTAGCGAGGCTCGGGGTTTTCCAGCGTTCCCAGGAACGCCGAGCGTAAGAGCACGAATAACAACATAAGAGCGAGGTACCGCGGCCGCGGCCCGCGCACCAGTCCCATCAGCGCTGCAAACAGGAACAGCAGATTGAGCGCGCCCCAGAGTGTAGCCAGGACGCAGCCCTCGGTGTCGTCGCCGTATTCCCACCAGCGGGTATTGAGCGGCAGCATTTCCGTGCGGGGGCGCAGCCACATGTCGGCAATGCGCAATGCTGGCAGCCAGACGTAGTAGCGGAACGGCGCTCGTTGTATGCGCTCGTCCGCCAACTCCGCAAAGCGAGCGTTCAGTTCGGGATCGACAACGTGCGTCTTGGCGTAATCGTCGAAGATAGCCTGAGTCTTCTCGCGCTCTTGCGCGCTGTCGAACGCCCGCGAGGGCAGATTGTGCAAATCAACGTCATCGCCTGGCACCTGCCAGTACACCTCTTCAGTAGAAACGTAATCCACCACCCAGGTTCGCATCCACTTGTCGAAGCCAGACGGAACAAACTCGTCAGGATCGCTGGCGTAGCGCGGGGCCAGGGGCTCGAAGCGGTAGAAGTCGCGCCAGTTTCGGACCGTCCACGGCACTAGCGGAGCAACAGAAACCGCCAGCACCACCGCTCCCGCCCAGAACAGGCGGGCGCGCTCCGCGGGCCTGTTCCACATCCGCCACAGCAGGAACAGACCCAGCGTCACCAGCAGAATGCCACCGTCGGGGCGGAGCAGGATTCCCGCCGCAACGGCAATGGCGCAGCCCATCCACGCAGACCAGCGCGTAAGCCCCTCTTCGGAGGCCTGGAACGCGGCGACCGCACAATCCAGCGCGATCGCAGTGAAAAAGATGCTCAACGTCTCGGCCAGCGGAGCTACCGTGTAATCGGCTGTGAACGGACACAGCGCAGCCAGCAGGAACGCGAACCGTCCAGCCCGCGGCGACACCGTTCTGCGCGCCAGGTCGGCGATGACGAAACAGCCGGCCACGTCGATAACGATCTGCACCAGCAGGACGGCGTTGTAATGCTCGCTTCCGAATAGCGCAAAGCAGGCAGCCAGAAACGCGGGATAGCCGGGCAAGCGGATCCACGTAGGCCGCGGGCCCTCGGCATGGCTCAGGCCGTAGATGCCGTGCTGAAGCCAGTTCTTGGCGATGTCGCCATAAATCAGAGAATCGCCGGTGACATGCGGGAATCTAAAATAGAAGAAAAGCCGCAGCGCAAAAGCGGCCAGTGTAACCAGCAGGAAGTACTTCCGAGACTCCCGGAGCATGCCCCAGAAAGGATGCGCCCCAGTCCTCCCCAGCGAGTTGAGCTCCTGTTCGCGCACGTGGCGAATATAGCAGCTTGCAGATAGCACCGAGCGGTTGGCAGTTAGCATTTGGCGGAAGCTTCCACTAAATGCCAAATGTCAATTGCTAAGTGCTACCTGCCAAAGTGCTACGATAAATTGGCCTCGAATGCCTAAGTCGAAACAGATTTTCTTCGATCCCGATCGCAAGCGCTGGCGCCGTTTACGGTTGGTGCTCGATACCAGCGTGATCGTCATCACGTTGCTGGGCGTGTTTTTTGTCGCCACCATCATCCGCGGATCGTCCGTTCCCGGCGTGCCTCTCCCTCTGGTGAAGAAGCCCTATCACGCTCTCAAGGAGAGCCAGAAGCGCAAGCCGCCACGCCGGCAGAACACCCACCGTAAAACCAAGCAGCCGGCATCGCAGGTCGTCCTGAACTCTGACGAAGGCATTCGTGGAGCTTTCTATGTGCAGTGGGACGCGGCCAGCTTCGCTTCCTTGAAAGAGTACTACCCCCAGATCGATCTGCTATTTCCCGAGTGGATGCATGTGCTGACCGCGGACGGCCGGCTGCAAGCGGTCACCGAACTGAACGCTCTATACAACGTGATGGACGACAAGGGCAAACCACGTCCGGTGGACGAAAGGGTCATGCCTTTCCTCAAGGGCGAGAAGGCGCAAACAGAAGTTCTGCCGTTAGTGAACAACTTCGATCCCATCCGCAACCAGTGGCAGCCCGACATTACCGCGAAATTTATGGCTGATCCAGCGGCGCGCCAGCGCTTCCGCAGTGAGCTTATGAATTTCTTGGCCACCGACCAGTACAAGGGCATCACGCTGGACATTGAGGCCTTTCCCGAAAGCTCACGAGACGACTACCGCGCGCTCGTACAAGAGCTCTACGATGATCTCCGCGCCAAGGGCCTGAAGCTGTATATCGCCGTACCCGTTAACGACCGCACGTTCAATTATTCCGCCATCGCGCAAATATCCGATGGCTTGATCCTGATGAACTATGACCAGCACTATCCCGGCGGCGACTCCGGCCCGGTCGCCGGGCAGGACTGGTTCCTGAAGAACCTGCAGGACGCCCTCAAGGTCATTCCTCGGGAAAAAATCATCTGCGCTGTCGGCAATTACGGCTATGACTGGGCGATGAAAAAGGGCCAGAAGAAAGGCACGCCGCCCGCGAACGTGCACACCGTCTCGGCACAGGATGCATGGCTCGAAGCCGAGGACGCTGAGACCGACGTGGACTTCGATGGCGATGCCATGAATCCACACTTTGCCTATCTCGACGACGGCAATGTTCGCCACGACGTCTGGTTTCTCGATGGTGTGACTGCGCTCAACCAGATGCGGGCGGCCCACGCCTTGGGAATCGATACCTTTGCATTATGGAGGCTTGGCTCGGAAGACCGCTCGTTGTGGGCAGTGTGGGACAAACCGTTCGCGGCCAATGCACCGGGCAAGCTGGACACTGTTCCTCCCGGGCAGGATGTGGACATCGAAGGGCAAGGCGAAGTCCTGCGCATCGCCTCGCGTCCGGCCTCCGGCGAACGCACGATCACGGTGGATCCCAATACCAACCTGGTCAGCGACGAGGTCTTTAAGACGATGCCGTTGCCGTACGAAGTCGACATGTACGGCGGGACCTCGCAAAAGAAGGTTGCAATCACCTTCGACGACGGCCCGGACCCTACGTGGACTCCCAAGATTCTGGACGTGCTGAAAGCAAAGAACGTCAAGGCTACCTTCTTCCTCATCGGGCTGGAAGTTGAAAAGTATCCCAGCATCGCCAAGCGCATTTACAAGGAAGGTCACGAGATTGGGAACCACACCTTCACCCATCCCGATATCAGCAACATCTCCAAGCCCTATTTCGAATTCGAACTGAATCTCACGGAGCGGTTGTTCGAAGGCAAGCTGGGAGTCAAGCCCGTGCTCTTCCGTCCGCCGTATTCGATTGACCAGGAGCCCGACACCGCTGACCAGGTTCGTCCCTTGGAGTTGTCGCAGGACATGGGTTTTATCACGGTGGGGGACAAGATCGATCCGAACGACTGGCGCGAGAATCCCCGGCGTTCCGCGGACGAAATCGTGGCCGATGTGTTCGCCAACCTGCCCCCCTGCCAGCCCGGCAATCTTAGCTGTGGGAACATCATCCTGTTGCACGATGGCGGAGGTAACCGTAGCCAGACCGTCAAGGCGCTGGGCATCATGATAGATGGCCTGAAGGCCCGGGGCTACGAGATCGTGCCGGTCTCCGATCTGCTGGGCAAGACACGCGCTGAAGTCATGCCGCCCATTTCGACCAACGAGCGCTGGGCGGCCTGGGTGGACGGTCTTAGCTTCGGCATGTTCGGCTTTATCTCGTCGTTCATCATTTTCGTTTTCTTTGTCGGTGACGTGCTCATGAGCGGGCGCCTGGTGCTGGTCGGAACCCTGGCGATCTATGACCGGTTCCATCGGCGCAAGAGCAACTTCGACCCCAACTACCGGCCTGCGGTTGCTGTGCTCATCCCCGCCTACAACGAAGCGAAAGTTATCGATCGCACGGTCCGCTCGGTGCTGGATTCTGACTACCGGAACCTTCGGGTCATTGTGATCGACGATGGCTCGAGGGACGCGACGCTGGAGGTCACGCGCGCCGCCTTCCAGAAGGAAATCGCTGCCGGCCGGGTCACGGTGTTGACCAAGCCGAACTCAGGCAAAGCCGACGCGCTCAACTTCGGACTCGAGCAAGTAACGGAAGAGTTATTCGTGGGCATCGACGCAGACACCCTGGTTGCGCCCGACGCGATCTCGAAACTGGTGCCGCACTTTAGCAATCCGCGGGTGGCAGCCATGGCGGGCAATGCCAAAGTCGGCAATCGGGTAAACCTGTGGACCCGCTGGCAGGCGTTGGAGTACATCACCAGCCAGAACTTCGAGCGGCGCGCGCTGAACACGCTTAACGCCGTGAGCGTGGTTCCGGGCGCCATTGGCGCGTGGCGCACCGCTCCGGTTCGCGCCGCCGGCGGTTACCAGCATGACACCGTTGCCGAAGATGCCGACCTCACCATGGCGCTTCTCCAGGCAGGCTATTGGGTCAACTACGAGGACCGCGCGCTGGCCTATACCGAGGCGCCAACTAAGGCAAGCGGGCTGATGCGGCAACGCTTCCGCTGGTCCTTCGGCATCATGCAGTCAGTGTGGAAGCACCGCGCGGCGGTGAAGCAAAAGGGAGCTCTCGGATGGGTAGCGATACCGAACATGGTCATCTTCCAGATCCTGCTGCCGTTGGTTTCGCCGTTCATTGACATCATGTTTGTGGTGGGAGCGGCGACCTACTTCGTCAATAAATATTTCCATCCCGAATCGGCGAATCCGGCCAGCTTTCAGCGCCTGGTAGTGTACTTCGCGTTGTTCATGGTGATTGACTTCATCGCTTCGGCCATAGCCTTCACGCTGGAGCGGCAACAGCCAGGCGGAAAACGCGACTTCCTCTTGCTGGGCCACGTCTGGCTGCAACGCTTCGCCTACCGCCAATTGTTCTCGTTGGTACTTCTTAAGACCCTCAAGCGTGCTATGGAAGGGGGCAGCTTTGCCTGGGACAAGTTGGAGCGCACGGCCAGTGTCAGGCAGCCCATTGCCGTACGCCGCGAAAGAGAAGCGCAGTGATGGAGGGCGAGTGGTGAGTCCTGTTCCGAAGTCCGCTCTGGATATGAGCGTCAATGTCGCCGGCATTGAACTGAAAAATCCCATCATGGCCGCCAGTGGGAGCTTTGGCTATGGCGTGGAATTCGAAGACGTGGTCACTCTTGATCGGCTAGGCGGGTTCGTAGTGAAGGGACTCTCCCGCGAACCGATGGCCGGCAATCCTCCGCCACGGCTGTTTGAAACTGCCGCCGGCATGCTCAATGCCATCGGCCTGCAGAACATCGGTGTGCGGGCCTTTCTGGAAGAGAAGCTGCCCCTTCTGAACAACATCAAGAACATCGTTTTCTTCTGCAACGTCTTTGGACATTCGCAGGAGGAGTACGAAGATGTGGTGCGCATGCTCAACGACGGCGAAGGCATCGCCGCTTATGAGCTCAACGTTTCCTGTCCCAACACGAAATGCGGCGGAATCAGCTTTGGCAGCGATCCCAAAATGTTGTTTGAAGTGGTGAGCGCGGTAAAAAAGATTGCCACCCGCCCGCTCATCGTGAAGCTTTCGCCCAACGTGACCAGCATTCCAGAAGTGGCGCGGGCTGCCGAAGAAGCGGGGGCCGACGCAATCTCGCTGGTCAATACTTTTGTGGCCATGGCCATTGATGCCGAAACCCGCAAGCCGCGCATCTCCAACGTGACCGCCGGACTGTCCGGTCCAGCCATCAAGCCGATTGCCCTGCGCATGGTGTGGGAAGCTGCGAAAGCGGTGAAGATACCCGTCATTGGAATCGGCGGTATCAGCACTGCCGAAGATGTGATTGAGTTCATGCTTGCCGGTGCAACCGCCATTGAGGTCGGCACGGTGAATTTCTGGGACCCATGCGCCTGCGAGACGCTGGTCGATTCCCTGGAGAGGTGGTGCCTGGAGCACCGAATTGCAAAGATTAGCGATCTGACGGGCGGGTTGACGATTGAGTAGCAACTAGCAATTAGCGACTATAGAAGCCATTTCATAGATTGTTTTGTATCAGGGCACGGCTTCAGACGTGCCGTTAGGTCCCTTTATTTTTGTCATCCCGACCGAGGACTTCAGTCCGAGCGGAGAGCCTGCCCTGAGCTTGTCGAAGGGGACCTGCTGTTGCTGTCGTTGCAAGGCATTTTTCAGCACCCTGTTCAGCCGTGCCGCAACGGGTCAACCATGGCTTGGGATTCAGCCCCTGAGCGACCTATTTTCGCAAGGGTAAAGCCCTGACCTTTGCTGTGGACTTCACGCCGTCACGCTGGCGGCCGTCGCGTCGGCGTCCAGGAGCTTTCTCACGCTCGTGACCAGATCGGGATCGATCGCCAGGATCGCCTTGGTGTGCGTGATCTCAAACAGGCGATTCACCTGATCGTTGGCGCCGGCAACGCGGAAGTGCCCCCTTCGCTGCTCAATCTCGCCAAAGAGACGCATGATGATGCCAAGACCTGCGCTGTCCACGAACTCAACGTGTGTAAGGTCAAGCACAAGTTTGCGCGCGCCTTGCCGAATCAGCGAATTGAACAGCGCTTCGGTTTCGCTGAGACGCGTCCCCAGCGTGAAGCGGCCCGCGCAGGAGACCCCCGTGATATCCGGCTCGAATTGGAAGACTTCGGTCGCCAGCATCATAGCTGGGTGGTTCCTTTGGCGAGGTTTGGGTTTCTAAAGTATCACGATGTCCTGGCGAAGGCTAGAGCAGTTCCTTAGAAGCTATATCCGAAAGTGAGGGGAGGCAGTAGGCTGCAGATGGCGATCTCCGCAAGCCCAGCCATGCCACGACCATA
>Ga0208587_1001885_pt1 | contig 10942 bp, 8 predicted proteins | sample NGESurdeep092012_7_FD_184472 | JGI IMG/M metagenome (GOLD analysis project Ga0208587, IMG submission 184472) | Arctic peat soil microbial communities from Barrow, Alaska - NGEE Surface sample 210 deep-092012 (SPAdes) | ecosystem: Environmental > Terrestrial > Soil > Wetlands > Peat ...
GCCGGCCGCCAGAAACGGAAGGCCGTACACATACAGCTTGATCAGTTCAGCGTTGATGGCGCCGGCAACGCTCAGCGACATGGCGGTCAGCACGAAGGCGGCCAGGATCACCGGCTGGAAAATGGCACGCTGTTCGTCTTTCGACCAGCCGCGCAATTGGCACCAGATGGTGATGAAGGGTCCGGCCAGCCCGGTCATCCCGCCCAGCACACCGTTAACGACCCCAATGCCGACATCGGCCGCGACCCCGGCATCCATCGGCTTGAGCACCGGCCGCGCCAGGCCGTAAGTGCTGTAAAATACCAGCAGAAGGCCGACGCCGATGCGCAAATAAGATGGATCGATGTGGCTAAGCAGTGCCGCTCCCGCCGGCACGCCGACCACGCCGCCGATGATGAATGGCGTCACTTTGCGCCAGCTCAGAGCGTGCCGCAGTTTCCAGATGCTGTAGCTCTGCACCAGCAGACCGTAGCCGACGATCAGGGCCGCGGTCTGCACCGGCGTGAGGATGTGCAGCCAGATGCCTGATACGACCAGGCCCATGGCAAAGCCGGCCAAGCCGGAGACCGCACCGCCGAAAAATGTTGATACAAGAAAAAGTCCGAGAACCATGCCATCCATAGGTCGCTCCTGAGATGAAGTGACCAGCGCTTGGATGGATGGCTGCCATCTCGAGGGGAGGCTGCAATTTCCCCTGCGTTCCGACTATACCAGCAAGCCAAGCAAAATCAATTCATGACCGGCAACAAGACCAAGGCGATCGACATCGCGCAGCAGCGCCGCCAGCGCCTCACCGGCATCGCCTTGATGTGCGGGGCGGTGGCGCTGTTCGCTTGCCTCGACACCACGGCGAAATATCTCAATACCCATATGGACGCCATGCAGATCACATGGGCGCGTTATACAAGCGCCTTCGTGCTGACGCTGTTCGTGTCCAACCCGTTCACGCATACCGGCCTGCTGCGGACCGCGCGTCCGAAGCTGCAAATCATCCGGTCGCTGCTGCTGCTCGTTGCCACCGTGGGAAACTTCTTGGCATTGCGCTGGTTGCAGCTTGACGAGGTCCTGTCGATCATCTTCACCTTTCCGTTCATCGTTGCCATCGCCTCCGGGCCGCTGCTGGGCGAATGGATCGGCTGGCGGCGCTGGTCGGCGATCTGCGTCGGCTTTGGTGGCGTGCTGCTGATCACGCGGCCTGGCTTCGGCGGCATGCATCCGGCCGCTCTGTTCTCGCTCGCCGCTACTGTTAGCTACGGCTTCTATGCGGTGATCACGCGCATCGTGTCGCGCGTCGATTCCAACCAGACCTCGTTGTTTTATTCGAATTTCATCGGCGCGCTGGTGATGCTGCCGGTCATCCCGTTCGTCTGGACCACGCCGGAGAATTGGGCGATCGCGCTCATGCTGGTGGGAATCGGCGTGCTCGGCAGCGCCGGCCACTTTTTGCTGATCGCCGGCCACCGGATCGCCCCCGCGGCGGTGCTCTCGCCGTTCGTCTATACCCAGCTCATCTGGGTGGTGATCCTCGGCTATCTGGTGTTCGACCATGTGCCGAACGGCTGGACCATGGCGGGGGCCGCCATCGTCATCAGCTCCGGGCTCTATTTGCTGTACCGGGAGCGCAAGTTGGGCAAGACCACCACCAGCGAAGGGGTAGTGGAATAGGAGAGTTGCGAGGCCTTCGGTATCGGGGCTAAGTTCCCGCCAGCGCATGATCCCGAAAAGTGGGCACCGGTTTTCGGACAAGATCATGCGCAAACAATAAATTGGATTAAGACCCATCGAGGATCATGCATGGCGACAGTAAAGGACCGGGCGCCGGGACCGGCCGGCTCGGGCTTGAACGACGATATCGGCGAGAACAAGCGCCTGCAGCTGTACCGGACGCAGGTGACGATCCGTGAGGCGGAGCAGCGCGCCTTCGATCTGTTCCTGCAGAACCTGGTCAAGGGCACCAGCCATCTGTCGCTCGGCCAGGAGGCGGTGGCCGCCGGCTTTGCCGGCGCCATGATCAAAGGCGACCTGAGCTTTTGCACCTATCGCGGGCATGCCCATACGCTGGCGCGCGGCGTTCCGGTCGAGAAGGTGCTGGGCGAGCTGATGCAGCGCGACAACGGGCTGATGCGCGGCAAGGGCGGCTCGATGCATCTGACCTCGGTCGAACACGGCGTCATGGGCTCCTACGCCATCATCGGCGCGCATCTGCCCATAGCGTGTGGCGCGGCGTGGCGCGCGCAGTACAAGGGCGCCAAGGATGTGTCGGTCTGCTTTTTCGGCGACGGCACCACCAATATCGGCGCCTTCCACGAGGCGCTCAATTTCGCCGCGGTTTGGAAGCTGCCGGTGATCTTCGTCTGCGAGAACAATCTATACATGGAATACACGCCGATCGCCGACGTGACCGCGGTCGAGCACCCGGCCGCCGATCGCGCGTCGGCCTATGGACTGGAGCGTATCGTGATCGACGGCAACGATGCCGACGTGGTCTATCGCACCGCCAAGACGGCGTATGACAAAGCTCGCGCCGGCAACGGCCCGTCGCTGATCGAGTGCATGACTTATCGCCACAGTGGCCATTCGCGTGCCGACCCGGCGAAATACCGGCCCGAGGGCGAATTGGAACGCTGGAAACAACGCGACCCGATCAAGATCTATCGCGAGCGGCTGCTGCAATTCGGCGTGTCGGAGAATGTAATCGGCAAGATCGACGCCGAGGTGCGCAAGGTTGTCGACGACGCGACCGAGGCCTGCAAGGCCGCGCCGAACCCGCCGCTCGATATCATCACGACCGACGTCTACGCCGATGGAGGCTGGGCATGGCGGAACTGACCTATCGAGACGCCGTCGCCCGCGGCATCGCGCAGGAAATGGCGCGCGACCCCGACGTGGTGTTTCTCGGCGAAGACGTGGCGAAAGCCGGCGGCGTATTTAAATCCACCGTCGGCTTGCTCGAGCAGTTCGGGCCGTTGCGCGTGCGCGACACGCCGATCTCCGAGCAGGCGATCATGGGCGCGGCCATGGGTGCGGCGATGACCGGCCTTAAGCCGATCGCCGAGATCATGTTCTCGGACTTCTTCGCGGTGTGCTTCGACTACATCGCCAACGAGTTCCCCAAGAGCCGTTACATGTCGAACGGCCAGGTCAAATGCCCGCTGGTGGTGCGCACCGGCAACGGAGCCGGCTCGCGCTTCGGCGCCCAGCACAGCCAAAGCGTCGAGAACTGGTGCATGATGATCCCAGGTCTCAAGGTGGTGGCGCCTTCGACCCCGCTTGATGTCATCGGCCTGCTGGCGGCGGCGGTGCGCGATCCAGATCCGGTCATCTTCCTCGAGCACAAGTCGCTCTATGCGACCAAAGGCGAGGTGCCGGACGGCGAAATCGTCGACACCCTTGGCACCGCAAAAATCGTGCGTCCCGGCAAGGATGCGACCATTATCGCGCTGGCGCTGATGGTGTCGCGCGCACTGGAAGCGGCCGAGAAGCTCAAGGCGGAACACGGCATCGACTGCGAAGTGATCGACGTGCGCTCGCTGGTGCCGCTCGACACCCAAACCATCCTCGGTTCGGTTGCGCGCACGCATCGGCTGTTCACCGTCGAGGAAAATCCGCGGCTGTGCGGCTGGGGCGCCGAGATCGTGTCGATCGTGGCGGACGAGGCGTTCTACGACCTCGACGGGCCGCCGGTGCGGATCACCACGCCGCATATTCCGCTGCCGGCCGCCGATATTCTGGAAGACGCCGTGTTGCCGACGCCGGATCGAATCGTCGATACGGTGCGGCGATCGTTGGGGAGTTAGTTCTTTCGTCATTCCGGGGCGGCGCGCCAGCGCCGAACCCGGAATGACGACGTGAAGGAAACCGCATCATGTACGAAAATCTTCTCGCCAATGTTCCGACCGATCTGTGGATCGGCGGCCAATGGCGCAAATCGTCCGACAACGTCCGCTTCGACGTGATCGATCCGGCCACCGAGCGCAAGATCGCGTCGGTGGCGAGCGCCACGGTCGACGACGCCAAGGCCGCGATCGACGCCGCTGACGCCGCCTTCGAGGGCTGGACCGGGCGCAAGCCGCGCGAGCGCGCCGAGATTTTGCGCAAGTCCTACGAGCTGATCATGCGCGACGCCGAGCGCTTCGCCAAACTGATCACGCTGGAGAACGGCAAGGCGCTGCCGGATTCGCGCGGCGAGGTGGCCTATGCCGCCGAGTTCTTCCGCTGGTACGCCGAGGAAGCCGTGCGCAACATCGGCCAAAATTCGCGCGCGCCGGCGTCGGGCGCCCGCATCTTCGTGCACCATAAACCGGCCGGCATCGCCGTGCTGGTGACGCCGTGGAATTTCCCGGCCGCCATGGCGACGCGCAAGATCGGCCCGGCGCTCGCCGCCGGCTGCCCGGTGGTGCTCAAGCCCGCTTCCGATACCCCACTCACCATGCTGGCGCTGATGCCGGTGCTGGAAGAGGCGGGCGTGCCCGCCGGCGTGGTCAACGTGGTGCCCTCGCGCCGCTCCGGTCCGGTGGTGAGCGCGATGCTGCACGATCCGCGCGTGCGGGTCGTTTCGTTTACCGGCTCGACCGAGGTCGGCCGCAAGCTGCTGCACGAGGCCGCCGACAACGTGCTCAAGCCGTCGATGGAGCTCGGCGGCAATGCGCCGTTCCTGGTGTTCGAGGACGCCGATATCGATGCCGCCATCGAAGGCGCGATGATCGCCAAGATGCGCAACATGGGCGAGGCCTGCACGGCGGCCAACCGCTTCTACGTGCACGAAAAGGTGCACGACGAGTTCGCCAAGAAGCTCACCGCCAAGATGGCATCGCTGAAGATGGGCAACGGCCTCGACGACGGCATCAATCTCGGGCCGCTGGTCAACAAGGACGGCCGCGACAAGGTGATCGAGCTGGTCGCCGACGCAGTCAAGAAAGGCGCCAAGGTGCTGACTGGCGGCAAGACGCCGGACGGCCCCGGCTTCTTTTATCCGGCGACCGTGCTCACCAATGTTCCGGATTCGGCCAAGATGTTGAACGAGGAAATCTTCGGACCGGTGGCCGCGATTCAGAGCTTCAAGACCGAGGACGAAGCGATCAAGCGCGCCAACGACACCGAATACGGCCTTATGGCCTATCTGTTCACCAAGGACCTGAGCCGCGGCATGCGCGTTTCGGAAAAGCTCGATTTCGGCATGATCGGCTTGAACCGCGGCCTGGTCTCCGATCCGGCGGCGCCGTTCGGCGGCACCAAGCAGTCCGGCCTCGGCCGCGAAGGCGCGCACGAGGGCATGATGGAATTTCTCGAGACGCAATATGTGTCGGTGACGTGGTAGGACGCGTCGAGCACTGCAGGGGACTAGCGTGGACGTCCTGATGCCGCAGCTCGGCGAGACCGTCGCCGAGGGCAAGATCGTGAAATGGTTTAAGTCGGCCGGCGACGCCGTGAAGCCGGGCGACAACCTGTTCGAGATCGAGACCGACAAGACCTCGATGGAAGTGCCGGCCACCAGCGCCGGCACGCTCAGCGAGATCAGATTCGGCGTCGGCGAGGTGGCCAAGGTCGGCGCTGTGGTGGCGGTGATCTCCGGTGCCGGTACCTCGCCAAGCGCCTCGCCCGCAGCCGCGCCGGCGAAGGCTCCGCCGCCGCGCGCCGCCGCCGCTCCAGTGGCCGCGATGCAGGCCGCGCCCACACCGCGCACCACGCCGCTCGACCCCTTCCGCGAAGTGCGCACGCCCGAGCGCAATTTCGGTCCCGCGAAACTCCCGGGCGGCGCGTTCACGACGCCGCTGGCACGGCGCTTGGCCTCCGAACGCGGCATCGACTTGTCACGCGTCACCGGCTCCGGCCCGCATGGCCGCATCGTTGCCAGTGACGTCGAACGTGCAGCGCCTGCCGCGCCCGCGCTTGCCACCGGCGCCAGTGCCGCGCATGTCAAGGCGCTGTACACTGACACGCCATACGAGGAAGTGCCGCTCGACTCCATGCGCCGCACCATCGCCAAGCGGCTGATCGAGGCTAAGCAGACCATCCCGCATTTCTATCTGACCGCCGATATGGATGCCGGCCGACTCCTCGCCATGCGCGAGGAGGCCAATGCCGCCGCGCCCAAGGACAAGGACGACCAGCCGGCGTTCAAGCTTTCGCTCAACGACTTCATCATCAAGGCCTGGGCGGCGGCGCTGCAGCGCGTTCCCGCCGCCAATGCGGTGTGGGCCGAGGATCGCATCCTGCGCTTCCAGCACTCGGACATTGGCGTGGCGGTGGCGATTGAGGGCGGGCTGATCACGCCGGTGATCCGCAACGCCGAAGCCAAATCGCTCACCGCGATCTCGGCGGAAATGCGCGACCTCGCCGAGCGCGCCCGCGTCCGCAAGCTCAAGCCGAACGAATACCAGGGCGGCGCCAGCGCCATTTCCAATCTCGGCATGTACGGCGTGCGCGAGTTCTCCGCCATCATCAATCCGCCGCACGCCACCATTCTGGCGGTCGGCGCCACGCGCCGCGCGCCAATCGAAACCGAAGACGGGGCTGTGAAATTCATCAGCCAGATGACGGTCACGCTATCATGCGATCATCGCGTGGTGGACGGCGCGCTCGGCGGCGAGCTGCTCGCGGCCTTCAAGAGTTTCGTCGAAAAGCCGGTCACCGCACTGGTCTAAAGGAGAAAAGCGAATGGCTGGCGAAAAGCCGGACGTGCTGCTGATCGGCAACAAGAAGCCGGTCATTGTCGGCGGACTGGAGCCCAAGGTCACGCTGCACAAGCTGATCGACGCGACCGACAAGGACGCGTTCCTTAAATCCATCGCCGATAAAGTCCGTGCGCTGGTGGTGGCCTATACCAACGAGCGCATCAGCCCGGAATTCATGCAGCGCTTTCCCAAGCTCGAGCAGATCTCGAGCTTCGGCGTCGGCTACGATCACATCGACGCCAAGTGGGCGGGCGCGCACGGCATCATCGTCACCAACACGCCGGAAGTACTGAACGAGGAGGTGGCCGACACCGCGCTCGGCCTCTTGCTCTGCACGGTGCGCGAATTTCCGCAGGCCGAGCGCTTTCTGCGCGCCGGCAAATGGCCGCAAGGGCAATATCCGCTCACCAAGGCGACGCTGCGCAATCGCACCGTCGGCATGGTCGGCATGGGCCGCATCGGCAAGGCGATCGCGCGCCGGCTGGAAGCCTTCGGCGTGCCAGTGGTCTATCACAGCCGCAATCCGCAGAAGGGTGTGAGCTACAAGTATTACCCGAAACTCCTCGACATGGCGCGCGACGTCGACACGCTGATGGTGATCGTGCCGGGCGGACCGGCGACGGCGAACATGATCAATGCCGAGGTGCTGAAGGCGCTTGGTCCGAACGGCATCCTCATCAACATGGCGCGCGGCTCGGTGGTGGACGAGCCGGCGCTGATCGAGGCGCTCAAGAATCGCACCATCTATTCCGCCGGCCTCGACGTGTTCGCCAAGGAACCGCAGGTGCCGAAAGAATTGATGGAGATGGATCACATCGTGCTGTTCCCGCATCTCGGCTCCTCCACCGAGGTGACGCGCGCGGCCATGGACCAGCTCGTGGTCGACAACATCCTGGCCTGGGCGGCGGGCAAGCCGCCGCTGACACCGGTTTCGGAAACGCCGTTTCCGCCGAAACGTACATGATCGGACGCCGCCGCCTCATTCTGATCGGTCTTGCCGTCATGGTGGCCGCGCCGGCGTCGGCGCAAACCCCGGCCACGCTCGGCGATTCCGCCAAAGCCATGATCGGCACCTGGGAATTCTCCAACGCCGATCGCGACAAGATTTGCACCATCACATTAAAACCCGATCCTGTGCCGGTCGGTTTCAAGGCCGAGTTCGACAAGAACTGCGGCACTTTGTTTCCGCTGGTGAACGATATCGCCGGCTGGAATTTTCCGGAAAACGATCTGCTGCGTCTGCTCGACGCCCAGGGCAAGTCGCTGGTGGAATTCAGCGAGGTGGAGGACGGCATCTACGAGGCGCCGACGCCCGGCATCGGCGTGCTGTTCCTGCAGAATGCCGCCGCCGCCGCTCCGCCGCAGAAGCCGCCGGAACAGGTGGCCGGCGATTGGGCGATCGTGCGCGGTGGGAAGCCGCTATGTCAGCTGACTTTGGCGACGGACCCAACGGAGGATGGCATGGCGGTGAAAATCAAGCCCGGTTGCGATCCCACCATCGCGCGCTTGAATTTCGCGCAGTGGAAGATTGATCGCGACGAGCTCATGCTGGCGCCGGCGCGCGGCAACCCGTGGCGTTTCGAGGAAGCGGATGCGAATTCATGGCGGCGCGTTCCGGAAGCTGCCAATCCGTATTCGTTGGTGCGGCAGTAAATAGGAGCGGTTTTCTACTGATTTATCGGGATCATATTACCGATTGATCCAAATCATTGCGCCGCAATAAATCGGCTACATATTCATAATTAAATGTCCATTCCTCAAGAATGGAAGCCTAAAGAATAGGTGCGCCATGACGACTGCAATCCCTACACAGACGGAGGCACCACCTAACGTGAAGCCGGCCGCCAACAAGGCAGCGTTGCGTCTCGTTCCGAAAGTTGGCGGTATGGCTCCGACCGAGGAGATCGATGGGCGCGATTCCTATGCGGTGACCGCCCTCGCCGACATCACCGATCGCTCGCTCCATGCCACGATCGCGCGTTTCACGTTTGGCTTGTCGCCGGCGGCACTCGGCAAGGCCTATTTCGATTGGGCGATTCATCTTGCCGTTTCACCCGGCAAACGGCTGCAACTCGTCGACAAGGCAATGCGGAAAACGACCCGTTTCGCCAACTATGCATTCCGCTCCGCGTTGGAGGGCGGCAAGACGCCGTGCTGCATCGAGCCGCTGCCGCAAGATCGCCGCTTCGCCGGCGCGGATTGGCAAAAACCGCCGTACAATTTCATGTATCAGGCCTTCCTGCTGCAGCAGCAATGGTGGCACAACGCGACCACCGGCATCCGCGGCGTCACCAAGCACCATGAAGCGATGGCGGAGTTCGTGTCGCGCCAGATTCTCGACATGATCTCGCCCTCGAATTTTCTGGCGACCAATCCCGAGGTGCTTCGGCATACCGTCAGCAAAGGCGGAATGAACCTGGTGAGCGGCCTGCGCAATATGGCGGAAGATTGGGAGCGCGCCGTCAGCGGAAAGAAGCCGGTCGGCACCGAGGATTTCGTGATCGGGCGCGATGTGGCGGCGACCCCCGGCAAGGTCATTTATCGCAATCGGTTGATCGAGCTGATCCAATACGCGCCCGCGACCAGCAAGGTCCGGCCGGAGCCCGTGCTGATCGTTCCGGCATGGATCATGAAATATTACATCCTCGATCTGTCTTCGCATAACTCGCTGGTGAAGTACCTGACCGAGCAGGGCTTCACGGTTTTCATGATTTCATGGAAGAACCCGAGCCCGGAGGACCGCGATCTCGGCATCGACGACTATCGCACGCTCGGCGTCATGGCGGCGCTCGACGCGGTCCGCGCGATCGTGCCGGACCAACAAGTCCACGCCGTCGGCTATTGCCTGGGCGGCACGCTGCTGTCGATCGCCGCCGCGGCCATGGCGCGCGACGGCGACGATCGGCTGAAGTCGATCACGCTGCTGGCGGCGCAGACCGACTTCACCGAGGCAGGTGAGCTGATGCTCTTCATCAACGAGAGCCAGGTGGCGTTCCTCGAAGACATGATGTGGGAGCAAGGCTTCCTCGACGCCAAGCAGATGGCGGGCGCCTTTCAGATGCTGGGCTCCAGCGACCTGGTCTGGTCGCGTATGGTGCGCGACTATTTGATGGGCGAGCGAGCGCCGATGATCGACCTCATGGCGTGGAATGCGGACGCCACCCGCATGCCCTATCGCATGCATTCGGAATATCTGCGGCGGCTGTTCCTGAACAATGATCTCGCCGAGGGGCGCTATCTCGTCGCCGACAAGCCGATCGCGCTCGCGGATATTCGCGCTCCGATCTTCAACGTCGGCACAGTGCGCGATCACGTCGCGCCGTGGCGCTCCTCCTACAAGATCAATTTTTTGACCGATACCGACGTGACCTATCTGCTCGCGACCGGCGGCCACAATGCCGGGATCGTGTCCGAGCCCGGCCATGATGGTCACGGCTTCCAGGTGATGACCAGGAAGGCGGACGACCGCTACGTCGATCCGGAAGCCTTCCTGGCGCAAGCGCCGCAAAAGCAAGGTTCCTGGTGGCCGGAATGGGTCGCCTGGCTCGCCGCACGGTCGGGCGAACCGGTCGATCCGCCCGCAATGGGTGCGGCGGATCATGTTCCGCTCGCTGATGCGCCCGGAACCTATGTGCTGCAGCAGTGAGCTCGCGGCGGCCAACGTAGGCCATACCGCGAAGCTTTTGAATTTCAATACGAATACCAATTTGCGGCCGCGTTTGACCTAGAACAACGCGGCCCGGTCGATTTTGTGACGTACTTTCCGGCATGTACGAGCCAACGGGACGGCAAGATCCGCGTCTCGGATTCATGTGGCCGGCGTTTGCCGCAGCCTCAGCAAGCGAGTTTGCCGGGTTACTGGCCAAGCGTTTCGTCAATCTCGCGATGGGCGAAGGGGACGGCCCCGCGGCACGCGAGCCGAAATGGGCCACGCCGAACACGATTGCGCTCGAATTGAAGAGCGTGCGACTGCGCGATTTCAGCACCGTCAAGGATGGCGTTCCCACTTTGCTGTGTGCGCCATTTGCGCTGCATGGAGCGGCCGTTGCCGATCTGGCGCCCGGTCACAGCCTGGTCGTGGCATTGCGCGACGCCGGCCTGCGGCGGCTGTTCGTGACCGATTGGCGTTCGGCCACAACGGAGATGCGTCTTTTAGGCATCGACGACTATCTCGCCGACCTCAACGTGCTGGTCGACCAACTCGGCGGCACCGTCGATCTGGTCGGGCTTTGCCAGGGCGGCTGGCTGTCGCTGCTCTATGCCGCGCG
>Ga0208587_1001886_pt1 | contig 10939 bp, 8 predicted proteins | sample NGESurdeep092012_7_FD_184472 | JGI IMG/M metagenome (GOLD analysis project Ga0208587, IMG submission 184472) | Arctic peat soil microbial communities from Barrow, Alaska - NGEE Surface sample 210 deep-092012 (SPAdes) | ecosystem: Environmental > Terrestrial > Soil > Wetlands > Peat ...
CGAACGCGCTGCCCTCGTTCGCCGACACGGTGAACGCCCCGCGAGAAGGAAATAGCATCGTGCGGCTGATGCTGCCGTCGCTGCGCAGCAGTTCCACCGGCGCGCTCGCGTCCGTGCCATCGAGCGTCGCGCGGTCGGCGCTGGCGCCGACCTTCACGAGATGCGCGGGAGAGGGCGACCATGCATAGACGACGCTGGCCTCGCTGCGTGTGCCGTGCAGCACCAGATCGTCGAAATAGCTGCCGCGCACGACATCGTGCGCGAGATCGTACGACGCCGTACCGTTGGGCTGGACCGTCAGGCCGGTCCGGATCACCGAGGCCCGCAGCTCGAGGCTTCCCTGGCCGACCGTCAGACGATCGGCCAGCGCGGCGCTCCAGCCGCCTTGATCGACACGCGGCACCGTGTCGGCCGGCGTGAACGCGGTGATGTTCGCGCGATCGGTCCGCTGCGGATCGAACGACATCGTCGCGGTGAGGCGCTGATGCGACGTCACCTGCGCGTCGAGCTGCGTCCACGAGAGCAGCGCCGTATATTTGCTGTCCTGCGGCCCGACCTGTGTGTCGAAGCGGTTGCGGTCGTAGCGGTAGCTGATGCCCTGGGCAAAGTACAGCCGGCCTTTTTTGATCGGTCCGCTGACGCCGAAGTTCGGCTCCCAGAACTCGACGCCGTGAATCGGGCCGCTCAGGAACAGCCGGGGGAAAAAGCTGTTCAGCGACATGTGCCGCTCGTCCGCGCCCGAGCGGGTCGTCACCGTGGTGACGCCGCCGGTGGCGCGGCCCAGATCCGCCGGGTAGCCACCCGAGTACATCTGCACCGAATCCACGGATTCGATCGGCAGCATCATGCCTGCCTCGCCGGTCGTGGGATCGGTGGCGTTGAAGCCGTTGACGAACAGCGCGCCCTACCGCGCGTTCGCGCCGGCGACGCTGATGAGGCCGTCGGGACCGCGCAGCACGTTCGGCATGGACGCGCCCGTAGCTCACCCCACTGCCCTTTCATGCGGTCAATGAGGTAGACGCCGAAGGTCACGGAGTGGATCACGTTCCCGCGACGGCGTTCGTGCCGGCGATATGGCCCTGCACCGTGCAGCGCGCGAGGCCGTGCAGGCTGAAGCCGCCCGCGGATTCACCGCCGCAGAACAAACCAGGGATGACATGGCCTTGCATGTCCACCACCTGGCACTTCGCGTTGATCCGCAGGCCCGTGCGTGTGTCGTGGATCACCGGCGTCGCCCAGGCCGCGTAGAACGGCGGCGTCTGGATCTTGTATTTGGGCGCCGGCTTGCCGAAGTCCTCGTCGCTGCCCGAGTCGACGAAGGAGTTGTAGCGCACCACCGTGCTCTGGAGCGTCGCGGCCGGCAGGGGCGTGCGCTGGTACTTGTTGTCGATGCGTGTGGCCAATTCCTCGAGCGAGCCGGCACTGAAGAAGAATCCCGCGGCGGTGTCCACGAAGGGCGGCGCCACGGTCCAGTTCTCGCGTGTGACCGCCTCCGAATCGAAGATGGCCCAGATAGGCCCGCCGCCGTTCACCGCGTCGCCCGGAACGCCGGCGAGCGCGGCATTGAGGTAGTCGGCCGGGTTGTACTTCATGTTCGCCGCGTTGCGCCAGCTGTGCGGCACGTAGTTCTTAATCGCGTTGTAGTTGTTCGCGCTGAACTGCCCCTTGGCCTCGTCGTAGAACCTCGTGCCCGCCTTGTTGATCAGGATCACGTCCTGGTAATCGCGCACCGCGAGGCCCACGGCGCGCGCCAAGTGGAAAATGGGACTGGTCGGTTCCCACGCGAGGTTGACATAGCCGTACTGGCAGCCGACACGACCCGGCTTGGTGATAATCTGGCCGAACTCCCCGGTCTGGTTGAACCCGCCCCAGAGCGACGCGCCGATCGCCATGGCGGCGAGCTCGCCGCTCGCATCCTGAACGCTGTAGGGCTCGCCCGCCACGCCGCAGTATTCCTCGGTGAGCCGCGGATCGAACATCCGGCGGAAGCTGACGTTGCCGCTCGAGCCGCCCGAGGTAATGACCACGCCTTTCCTCGCCCGGATGTTCACCGTCCTGCCTTCGCTCGTGACCGCGATGCCGAGGACTCTTCCCGAGTACTGGTTTTCCCGAACGAGGGCCGTCATCCGGTGCTTGAGGAGGATTTCCACGCCGAGCTTACGCGCGCTCGCTTCGAGCGGCCTGATCAGGCCGATGCCCGAGGAGCCGGTGCTCGCGATGGTCGCGGCGACGCGCTTTCCGGTCTGCATCTGCGGCCAGTCCATCGGTGCGGCATGGTTCTCCCGCGGCGCGGAGTTGCCGGCCGCACCGGCGCCCTGGTTGTCGGGCGCCTTCTCCACGAAGATCACGCCGTGCGCCACCAGGAACTCGTAGGTCGGGGCGCTGTTGTCGGCGAACGCGCGGATGATTTCCTTGTCGTTGTAGCGGTAGTCGGGAAAGCCGTTCGGCTCGACAACGGACCAGTCGGTGAGGTCGGAGAACACGAGGTCGGGTGAATCGACGATACCGTATTTCTTCTGCCTGCTCGTGCCGCCGCCGAGCGCCACGTTGCCGCCGCTCACGATCGCGTGGCCGCCGACGTCGAAATTGGCTTCCACCACGATCACCGAGGCGCCGCGTTCGCTGGCTGCGATGGCTGCAGGAAGCCCGGCGGCGCCGCACCCGATCACGACCACGTCGGCTTCACGATTCCAGCGGGTGGGCCGCCCCCGAGCGTTCGCCTCCCCCGCGCCAATCCCGCCGATTGTTGCGGCGCCCGCGCCGGCGCCCGCCGTTGTCCTGAGAAAATCCCTGCGCGTGAAACCGCCCTTGTCTCGCGGGTTCCGCTTCATGGCCGGCCTCCCTTTCCGCACATGATCGTTTGTCGAGCATATGACGAGCGGCGCAAGGGGCAAGATACTCGATCGACCGCACGGGCGATAGTTAGGAGGGGCCTTGCCGACGAACTCCACGTGTATGTGCGGACGTTGCGCGCCGCGGCGCATGACGGGTGCCGCGCCGCGACGTTCGGCCCGCGACCCCATTCAAGTACAATGGTCTGCATTCCGAACGATCAAAACCGAAGTCCCGGGAGGCGAGATCTCAAGTGACCGACGACACGGCTGCGCTCGCGGCACAGGTCGCTTCGATCGGCGCGATCTTCGCGCGCTCTCCCGACGGGGTGGCCTTCGTCGATCGCGACCTCATCGTCCGCGTGGCCAACGAAGCGGCGGCGCAGATCGTTCGCGCGCCGCTCGCCCGCATCGTTGGCCACTCGGTGGACGAGGTTGTCCCGGGATGGACCGAGCAAGTCGGGCAGATCTTCACCGACCCTGTCGGCACGGCGTACGGGTTTCGGTCGACGGCGGTTCCATTCGTGTTCCGCGACCAGCCGGAACGGGGCGTCACGTACTGGGACATCACCGTATCGCCGGTGGACGAACCGTCTGGATGGCTGCTCCAGGTTCGAGAGGTGACCGCACGCCAGCAGACCGCCGACGCCGTCCGGGAGTCGGAGGCGAACTACCGCACGATCTTCAACACCGCCAACGATGCCATTTTCGTTCACGATCTGGCGACCGGCGCGATCGTCGACGTGAACCGCAAGGCGACCGAGCTGTACGGCATGTCCCGCGACGAGGCGCTGCGGCTCAGCGTGCAGGACCTGAGCGCCGGCGTGGCGCCCTACACCCAGGAGCAGGCACTCGAGCTGCTGCAGGCCGCGGCGGCCGGCACACCGCAGCTGTTCGAGTGGCTCGCGAAGGATCGCGCCGGCCTTCTCTTCTGGGTCGAGGTGAATCTGAAGCGCGTCGCGATCGGCGGCCACGATCGCTTGCTGGCCATGGTCCGGGACGTCACCGCTCGCAAGCGCGCCGAGCGGGAGATCAAGGAGAGCCACGACAGCCAGAAGACGCTGAACGCGCTGCTCCGTCTCGCCCTCGAGGATCTGCGGCTCGAGGAACTGTTGCACCGCGCGCTTGCGCTGGTGCTTCATAATCCGTGGCCGGCGACAAAAGGCGTGGGGTCCGTGTTTCTGGTGGACGAAGCCGCCGGCGAACTCGTGCTCAAGGCGCACAATGGCATCGACCATCACATTCTCGAACGCTGCGCGCGCGTGCCCCTGGGCCATTGCCTGTGCGGGCGGGTGGCTCTGTCCGGAGAAGCGCTCTTCTGCGGAGCGATTGACGAACGACACGAGATCACCTACGTGGGCATCTCGCCTCACGGTCACTACTGCACCCCGATCGCGGCGGGCGAGACGATGTTGGGGGTGCTCAATGTGTACTTGGAAGCCGGGCATCCGCGAGAGACGGCAGAGGAGCAGTTCCTCGGCGCGTTCGCGAGCACACTGGCCAACATCATCGTCCGGAAACGCGCCGAGGAGAGCCTGCGAGTGGCCGACGAGCAATTGCGCGAGCAGGCTGCGCTCGTGAGGCTGGGCGAAATGGCCGCTGTTGTCGCCCACGAGGTGAAAAATCCCCTGGCCGGCATACGCGGCACGATCCAAGTCATCGGCAGTCGTCTGCCGCCAGGCAGCAAGGACGCCGCGGTCATTGGCGAGGTGATCGCTCGGCTGGACGCACTGGACGAGCTGATGAAGGACTTGCTCGAGTTTGCACGGCCGCCGCAGATACGTCCCGCGCCCGTCGACATCATGGCACTCGCGAAGGAGACGACGGCGTTCGTCAGTCAGGATCCTGCGGCGCGAGACGTTCGCTTCGAGGTGGAGGGCTCGGCTCCGCCCGTCATCGCCGACGCGAAGCTGCTGAGGATCGTCTTGTTGAATCTGCTGCTCAACGCGGCGCACGCCCTGCAAAACAACGGGACGATCGGCATTGTGGTGGCCGCGAGCGAGCTCACGTGCCGCATTGCGATCGCCGATACCGGCCCAGGCATCCCCCCCGAAATCCGCGACCGCATCTTCGCTCCGTTCTTCACGACGAAGTCTCGCGGCACGGGACTCGGGCTGTCAACCGCGAAGCGACTGGTCGACGCGCACCATGGCCGAATCAGCGTCGATTGTCCGGCCGGCGGCGGTACGGTGGTCACGGTCGAACTGCCGCGAGAACCGAGCGCCCACCGTTCCGTCTGATCGTAAGGCGTACTATCCGAACATTCAGCCGAGGGCTCAGCCGAGTGAGGCGTGGGCCGGTGCGAGTAGACTCCGTCTATGGTCGTACTTGCGGGAAGAGAACCGCGTCCTCCAGCCGATCATGCCAGCTAGCGCGTTCCGCGTGGCGGCGGATCTCATCGTCGCGCTGCATGCGGGCTTTGTGCTCTTCGTGATGCTGGGCGGCTTACTGGCGCTCCGATGGCGCCGGCTCGCATGGGTGCACGTCCCGGCCGCCGTGTGGGGTATTGCGATCGAGTTCGGCGGCTGGATTTGTCCGCTGACACCTCTCGAGGATCATCTGCGGCAGCGCGGTGGCGTGCCACCGTACGGCGGAGACTTTATCGAACACTATGCCCTTCCGCTGTTCTATCCCGCCAGCCCGAGCAGACGCGTGAGGATTCGTACCAGTGTCCGTTGCTCGAGGACGGACAGGCGTCCGAGGGTGGCGGGCGGTGTGGTCATGCGGTCGAGCAGAAGGGCGCGGAGGCGAGAACCCTTCGGCGTGAGATCCAAGACTTTCACCCGACGGTCCGCGGCCGACGGGCGGCGGCACACGAGGCCGCGCGATTCGAGCCGGTCCACGAGCCCCGTCACGTTCGACGCGTCGCAGGCGAGCGTCTCGGCGAGCTGCCCCATCGGGATCGGTCGGCCCGGCTCGATCAGGTGCAACACGTGACACTGCGCCGGCGAGAGCTGGAGCTCTGCGGCGAGCGGCGGCAGGTGCGCGCGCTGGGCGAAAGAGAACTGCACCAGGAGCTGCCAGGCGTCGCAGGCGTGGGAGCTCGTGTGCTTCATCGCCGGCAGTATAGTTCATTCAATCAATAGTTGACATCATCAACTATCAGGCGTAACCTCGTGTCATGGCAGCCCTGAAGCTTGTATCTCTGGACGATGCCGTGGTATTCCCCGGCATGCCGGTGACGCTGCCGGCGGATGTTGGCCGCGAGACGCGTGTGTTGCTCATTCCGCGGCGGGACGGCGGCTATGCCAAAGTCGGCGTGGTCGCGGAAGTGTCCGAGCGCGCCCAGCGGGGAGGACGTGGAGTGGCCTCGCTCCTCGCGCTCCACCGCGGCGTGCCCGGCGCCGCACATACCGACGAAGACGGCGTCCTGCGCGTGGACGTGGACGAGCGTCCGGACGTCGTGCCGCCGGAGAGCCTGACGCGCGATCTCGAGCGCGAGTATCGGGCACTGGTGGAAGAAATTCTCGAGATCCGTGGCGACGACGGCCGCATCAGCGCATTTGTCCGCTCCATCACGCATCCGGGCGCCTTGGCCGATACGGCTGGCTACTCGCCGGACCTGAATGTCGCCCAGAAGCTGGAGCTGCTGGAAACGCTCGACGTCGTCGAGCGGTTGACGCTCGCGCTGCGGTTCCAACAGGAGCGGCTGGCGGAACTGCGCGTCCGGAAGCGCATTCGCGACGATGTGGAGTCGGGCACGCAGAAGCAACAGCGCGAGTATTTTCTGCGCCGGCAGATGGATGCGATTCGTAAGGAACTCGGCGAAAACGAGGGGTCGATCGCCGAGGAATATCGGACGAAGATAGCGGCCGCCGCGATGCCCGAGCCGGTTCAGCGGCAAGCGGAACGTGAGCTCGCGCGCTTTGAGCGCATGGGCGACTCGAACGCCGAAGCGTCCATGATCCGAACCTATCTCGACTGGCTGCTCGCCGTCCCATGGTCGAAACGATCGGAGGAGCGTCTCGACCCGCAGCACGCGCGAGAGGTGCTCGACGCTGACCACGCCGGTCTCGACGACGTCAAGCAGCGCATCACCGAATATCTGGCGGTCCGCAAACTGCGCGCGGAGCGTGGCCTCGCCGACGATCGCCGGTCGGGCGCCATTCTGACGCTGATCGGCCCGCCGGGAACCGGCAAGACCTCGATTGGCGAGTCGATCGCCCGAGCCACAGGCCGGAAGTTCGTCCGGATGTCTCTCGGCGGCGTGCGCGACGAGGCCGAAATCCGCGGACATCGCCGCACCTACATCGGCGCGTTGCCTGGCCGGCTCGTGCGCGCCCTGCGGGATGCCGGGACGATGAATCCGGTGATCCTGCTCGACGAGGTCGATAAGCTGGGGGCCGACTGGCGCGGCGATCCGTCGGCGGCGCTGCTCGAGGTGCTGGACCCCGCGCAGAACCATTCGTTCCAGGATCACTACCTCGATGTCGAGCTCGATCTGTCACACGTGCTGTTCATCGCGACCGCCAACGTGGCGGATACGATTCCCGGGCCGCTGCTCGACCGGATGGAAGTGATTCGGTTCGACGGCTACACGACCGATGAGAAGGTGGCCATCGGACGCGGTTACCTGTGGCCGCGCCAGGTGGAACGGAATGGCTTGAGCCTGGACGACGTGACAGTGGACGAGGCCGTCCTGCGCCTGCTGGTGAGCGACTACACACGGGAGGCGGGCGTCCGCCAGTTGGAACGGGAGCTGGGCACGGTGCTTCGGAAGACGGCCACGCGGATCGCCGCAGGCCATCAGCCGAAGCCGGTGGTCATCGATGTCGCGGCCGTGCTGGAGGCGCTGGGGCGGCCGAAGTTCTATCACGAGGCAGCGGCGCGCACCGCGGTCCCCGGTGTGGCCACCGGACTAGCCGTCACCGGCGTCGGCGGGGACGTCCTGTTTGTCGAAGCGGCGTCGATGGCCGGCAAAGGTGGGCTGGTGCTGACCGGGCAACTGGGCGACGTCATGAAGGAGTCTGCCCGGATTGCGCTCACCTACATACAGAGTCACGCGTCGCAGCTCGGGATCGACGAACGGATGTTCGACGGCCGGGAGTTTCACGTGCACGTGCCCGCCGGCGCGATCCCCAAGGATGGGCCCAGTGCGGGCGTGACGATGGTCGCCGCGCTCGCGTCGCTGCTGACCCATCGGCCGGTCAAGAACACCGTGGGCATGACCGGCGAGGTAACGCTGCAGGGGCGAGTGCTGCCGATCGGCGGCCTGAAGCAGAAGGTGCTGGCCGCGCACGCCGCCGGCTTGACGGAGGTGATCCTCCCCGAGCGCAACGAGCCCGACTTGGACGAGGTGCCGTCGGATGTGCGCGAACGCATGCAATTCCATCCGGTGAAGTCGGTGGACGAAGTGCTCGCGCTCGCGTTGGAGCCGCACGCGCTCGCGATGGTCGCGTAATCTGCGAGGACGGGTCGTCGGCTCCCGTCCTTGACGCGCGCCGGTTTATCGCATCCTCGACTTCAGCTTGATCATCTTGCCATCCACAACGAACTTGCCGTATCCATGATGATGGATCGTCTTGGGATTCTTTTGCCCGGGATCGGTCCAGGCCTTGAGTACTTCAAGGACGAAGAGATTGTACTTGTTCACGAGACGCGTATCGACGACCTTGCATTCAAGATTGGCGAAACACTCAGTGACCAGTGGCGGCGCGACGCGCTCGGCTGGCACCGGCGTCAGATGGAACCTCTCGAACTTCTCCACGTCGCGGCCCGAGCAGTTGCCTACGGCCACGACCTTGGGCGCCAGCTCCAGCGCGGGAACCGCGATCACGCACTCTTTCGTCGTCCGCAGTGCGGCAAAACTATAGGCGGCGTCGCTGACGACACAGGCCACCAGCGGCGGTTCAAACTCGACCATCATGTGCCAGGACATCGTCATGACGTTGGCGCGGCCATCGCGGGCGGTCGTCAACAGGACGACCGGGTCGGGTTCGAGCAACTGGTAGACGTTCGACAGAGGCAGATCTTTCATCATCACTACCCGCGAAGATACCAACCACGACGAGTCCGCCATGGTCGAGCTCAGCTCAAGTTTGATCAAAGCCGTCGCCAGCATGTCCGCGAAGATCCACAAGAAACAAGTGTGACACACCGGTCCGGTCCGGCCGTGAGGAGTTCCTGCTCGTTGACGATGTTGTACCGATCGAACACCGCCCGCGTCTTGTGGCCGGTCAGCAACATGGCGATCCGCTCTGGCACGCCAGCGCGGATCAAGTTGCGCGCGACCGTGCGGCGACAGTCGTGCAGGAGCCGATGCGGGACCTTCGTGAGTTCCAGGATCTCATTCCGGCGCCACCCCCGAGTAATACGCAAGTCGAGCACGTCTTGATAGGAGGCAGGCGCACGGGTGCGGACCTTCAGGTACTCGTCATGTTCGAAAAACCCCTCGCGCGGCGGGTTCTCTTCCAACCGGTTCGGAAACAGGGGCATGCGCTCCAACAGCCCGCGGCGAATGGCCAACTGAAACATGCGACTCAGCGCCGACGTTTCGCGGTTGATCGTCGCGGCTTCCGCACCTTGCTTTCGGCGGTACAGTGGCGGCCACGACCTCGAGCCTCCCAGACCGGTGATCACACATTCGCTCTGGTGCGGGTCGAATGGAAGTCCTGTCTGCGCGAGGCGAACAGACGGCGATGCGTCCTCGAGCGTCGTCAGTGAGGGCGAGATGGCGAACGACCTGGTTGGAGTGGCCAATGAGCTGTTTGTCCGACTGACAGCCGCCGATACAATGGTGGTCTCGATAGATATGGATGGTAACGACCGATGAAGCCTGCGCCTCGCGTGCTCATCGTGGACGATGAAGAATCCATTCGTACGTTTGCCGAGCGTGTACTTCACCTCGCCGGGTACGAGACCGCGGTGGCGGCCGATGGTCCCGAGGCGCTCAGGATCGCGGAAGCCCAGGCCCCCTTCGATCTGTTACTGGCCGACGTAGTCATGCCCGCCATGCACGGGGACGAACTGGCCCGGCGGCTTCTGCGTCTCGAGCCGGACCTGAAGGTCCTCTATTTCACCGGGTATAGCGACCAGCTCTTCGCCGAAACGACGACGCTGGGGGCGAACGAGGCGTTCATCGATAAGCCGGTCACCATGAAGGGGCTCGTTGAAGCCGTCTCGTTGATGCTCTCCGGACATACGCACCGCCTGGGTCGTGAAATCCTGGCGGACCTGGCGCGGCTGCGGAGCTTCCGCGTGGCGACCACCGCACTTCCCGTCCGTATCGGCGAAACCATCGGTCGGCTCGTGAACGTCAGCGCGACCGGGGCGCTCGTGCAACTGCCTCACAGCCTGCCGTCCGACCGCGAATGGCCGATGCGCATCGAGGCGCACCCGGAGCCCGTGGAACTGCGGGTGCGTGTGGTCCGTTCACACGCGGTATCGGTTTCCTTGCCTGAAGCCATGTGGCAACATCAGGAATATGCGGTCGCGCTCGCGTTCACCGAGCTCGAACCCAGGACCGAAGAAGCCCTCAAAAAGCTCTGTGCCGACGCGTTCGACAAACACGAGTAGCCCTCGCCACAAAACGGATCGGATCTGCGACCTGGCATGGGCATAGCCGATGGTCGCCTCAATTGCGGCGAGTGCTCATCAAGGGTCAGATGATCAGGCCACCATCCCGCGGCCGCGCCAGAAGGATGGTGGCGTGCATTTACTTGCCGATCACAAGAATCGTAAACGAGCCCGGTACTGCCGGGGCCCGGGCCCCGCGGCCTCCGCCAGGCGGCGGCGTCGGCGCCGGTCCACGCTCATCACTCATCGCCAAGATGTGGTTCGTCACGCTGTCGAACGTCACCGTCCTCGCGCCAGCCATCGTCTGAAGATTCTGCTCGACCTCGAAGCTCGTCGCGCTCTTCTCCTTGACGACAGTCAGCGTACCGTTGCCATGTGTGCTGAAGGCCTCCATCGTCGCCGGGTTGAACACCGCGCCGTCGGAGCCGCCGGCAAGCGGCAGGCTGGCAAGGATCTGGCCGTCGTCGGCACGCAGAATGACCATCATCGGTTGCGGCGGCTGCGCCGGCGGGTTTCCCGATCGGGCGCACGCCGCGAAGAGCACGTGGTTCTTCGCATCCAGGGCGAGTCCGTTACAGCCGCCCTTGTCACCG
>Ga0208587_1001893_pt1 | contig 10926 bp, 13 predicted proteins | sample NGESurdeep092012_7_FD_184472 | JGI IMG/M metagenome (GOLD analysis project Ga0208587, IMG submission 184472) | Arctic peat soil microbial communities from Barrow, Alaska - NGEE Surface sample 210 deep-092012 (SPAdes) | ecosystem: Environmental > Terrestrial > Soil > Wetlands > Peat ...
CGGACCCAATCGCGACCAAGATTCCCGCGATCATCGCGCCGCAGGCGAACCGGAAGCTGTCCGTGAGACCCGCGTAGCGCCAGATTCCGCGATAAACGCCCGCAAGCAGAAACGCCGGGTACGTCAGCAGGATGACCCACGGCAGCCCGCCGATCATCGATGCGAGCACCTCGGGCGTGAGCTTGAAATCAAGCCGCAACGCGCAGGCACCGAAATACGCGGCGCTGATCAGCGCGGTGTCCATCGCCGCCTCTGCAATTCGGCGTTTGTAGCCGAGAGAAAGAATGTACCGTGCGACTCCCTGAAGATAGCCGTACGCAACGCTCGGGGGTTTCGCGTCGAAGGTCAAATCGATCATGAAGAGCGCGATCACCGCCGCCGCGAGCGCGAAGAGCGGCAGCGCTGCAATGACGTCCGCATGCGGCAACAGGTTCGCCGCAATCGCGCATCCGGCGGCGACCGTCGCCACTGCCCAGATCGACGCGACAGTCCGCCACTCCGTCAGTCCGAGCGAGCGCAGCCGATCGTGGACGTGCTCCAATCCATGCCTCGAAATAGCCTTCCCCGTGGCCAGTCGCGCTACCGTCACGATCCCCGCGTCGAGCAATGGCACCAGCATCACCAGCACCGGAAAGACCCACAGAGTGAGTCGCGAGTTCGTTGCGAGCGCTCCTCCTTGAAGAGCCAGTACTCCGAGCATGTATCCGAGCGTGGAGCGCACCCGCATCGCCCATGATGATCGATGCGGGCGGGAGATTGAAGATAAGAAATCCCCCCAACGCTCCCGCGACGGCTAGGCTCGGCGCGGTTACCGCGGGCACTCCCCGCACGATGCCGATCGTCGCAATCGCAGCGGCGACCGTAATTCCGATCGCTGCCGCCAGACCGTCGAGTCCGTCCACAAGGTTGAACGCGTTGGTCGTCGCGACCAACCAGAAGATGGTGATCGCGACGCCCAGCAATTGCCATGGAGTGAACGCGTAACGGGGCAACGCGAAGACCGCCGCACACGCAATGATCGCGAGCTGGCATGAGAACTTCTGCCCGGGGCTCAGCGCCAGCGCATCGTCTACCAGACCGACCACCAGCATCGCGCTGGCGCCTATCGCCATCCACCCGGCAAGATGGCCGGTTACCGCGAGGGCGACGACGATTGAGGCGATAATCGAGACGCCGCCGGTGGCAGGAACTCGCGCGTCGCTGAGCGGCGACGCTGCTTTCGCCGTGATGCCCATCCACCGGCCGAAGCGCGTTGCCACGGGCATCGTAATAATCGCCGCCAAGAATGTGATCGCAGCCGTCGCCCACTGATTTGTCAGAAGATCGAGCATCGTTAAGTTTGTCAAGACCTGCATGCTGCTTGGGCGCTGAATTTAGTTCGCTACTGCGCCCGATAGGGGGCCCCGGTTCGGAGCGCCTGTCGTAGCGGACGGCCGTTGCCCGCGAAGCCGTCGGAATGATTCGCGGCGGGGCTGGCTCGCCAAGGTGAGCCGCGACTCTCACTAGGAAAACCCGATTGAAAGCTTAATTTTCGCGCGGAAACAGACAGACTCCCCCAAGCGTGGCTGTCAGGCAGAGGAGGACACGCGTTCATGCCGGAATTTTTCACGCACCTGATGCTCAATCCAAGCATAAGTGCGCGCGAGTCCCTCCTCCAAGGCAATCTCCGGCTCCCAGTTCAGGACCGCGCGCAGTTTGGTATTGTCGGAATTGCGTCCGCGCACACCCTGCGGACCGGCTACGTGCTTCGGGCTGATCCCGATTCCCGCGATGTCCGCGACAATTTCGGCAAGTTCGTTTATCGTAACCATCCGGTCCTGACCAAGATTGAGCGGCTCGTGGTAGTCCGATCGCATCAACTTGCAAATCCCGGTGACGCAATCGTCGATATAACAGAACGAGCGGGTCTGCTCGCCGTCTCCCCAGATCTCGATCTCGTGATTTCCGGTCAGCTTTGCGTGCGCGACTTTGCGGCTCAATGCAGCCGGTGCCTTCTCGCGCCCGCCCTCCCAAGTGCCGAAGGGGCCGAAGATATTATGGAAGCGGACGATCCGCGTCTCGATTCCGTAGTCTTCGCGATAGTGGGTGCACAATCGCTCGGTGATCAGCTTCTCCCACCCATAGGCGTCCTGCGGCTGTGCGGGGTAAGCGTCTTCCTCCTTAAGAGGCGCAACGTCGGTCTTGGTCTGCTTGTACTCGGGATAGACGCAGGCCGACGAGCTGTACAAATAGCGGCGTACGCCGTTGCGATGCGCAGCCTCCAGGGTCTGAAAGTTGATCATCGCGTTGTTGTAGAGGATTTGCGAGTGATGGGAGGAGATGAAACCCATCCCGCCCATGTCCGCGGCGAGGGCATAGACCTCGTCGATGCCGCGTGTCGCCGCAGCGCAGTTCTCCCAGTTGCGAAGATCCAGGAGATGGAATTCGTCGCAGTCCGGCGGACGGAATTCCGGTTCCTTGATGTCCACGCCGCGGACCCAGTATCCGTCGCGTTTGAGACGGCTGGCCAGATGACTCCCGATGAATCCACCCGCTCCAGTAACAAGAATTTTTGTCGTCATAGTGTCACCAAGTTTGACTTTTGCTCACATGGCGTGAGCTGAGATTCTATCAAGCGGCGCCATGGCCGCTGGTCATGCGTCCGCTCAACGTTCCGGGCGTTGCGCGGCGACAGCCTGTCTCATGCGAATCTGCAGCGTCTCGGCTAGGGCACGATAGAGAAACTGAGGGCCGTCGACCAGGTCACGCCGCCACAGCTTCGCCGGTTCCATTGCAAGCCGCCATAGCCACTCTAGACCAGCGTCGCCAACCCATGCGGGTGCCCGTCTCACCTGTCCGCTGGCAAGGCCGAACGCTGCTCCCACCCCGACAACTACGGGCACCCGGAGCGCGTCCAGGTTGCGATGAATCCACCACTCCTGTTTGGGGAGGCCGAGGCCGACCCAGAGCACGTCCGGATGCGCTTCGTTTATCTGCTTCACCATCGCCCGCTCTTCTTCGAGTTCCAACTTTCGGAAAGGCGGCGACAGGGTTCCAACCACGTGGTGGCCGGGATGCCGCCGCTCGAATTCTTCCTTCAGCGCGGCGAGCGTCTCCTCGGTGTCGCCATAGAAAAAGCTCCGGTAACCCGTCCGATTGGCGCGCGCGGCGAAGCCCGCCAGCAAATCGGGCCCCGGAACCCGGCCTGGGAGTGGCAATCCGCGCAGGCGCGATATCCAAACCGGGGCGATCCCATCGGGGCAAAAGAGATCCGCGGAATTGAGCACGTCGCGCAGCCGGGGGTTCCTGTGCGCCTCCCAGATTCCGTGAAACCCCGTGGCGACGACGAAGCGGCACCGCCCCTCGCGCAGTTCGATAAAGCGCTCGATGCGATTCAGTGCCTCATCGATCGTCACCCTGGAAACCGAGCATCCCAGAATTTCAATCGATGATGATCGCTCCCGCTTGGCTCGGTGGGACGTGTCGCTGCAGGTGATGGAACTCATTGCGGCTTCAGCTCCGTGACACGATGGAGGAGTCTGTCGGTGTTAGGACTGGCAACAAGATCTTACTCGACGCACTCAGCGCGTGAGTCTCGCGCCCGAATCATCAGCGGTAGGCCGAGCGTCGAATGCAACCGGCGCAGCACTGCGGGTTGTCGCAAAAGTCTCCGCTGTCTCGCGGGCATTTCGAACATTCGCGGCACGAATTAATGCTCCCAGGTAAACCATCGCCGGCAGCTGCAGCATCAGGTCGACGCTGAACCACGCGGCGGCAACCTCAGGAATGGTCCGGAGTGTGAAAAAGACCATCAGACCGGCGACCTGAGCGAACATCATTGAATCACCCGCAGGCACGATATCGGGCTGCCATGCCGCGCGCGCGAGATACACGAGTGCGATGGCTAACCCCAGCGTCCAGGCGCCGCCGCCTAGAAATCCTCCACACAGCAACGAATAGAGGACGCTGTTCTGTGCATTCCAAAAGATAATCCGCCGGTCCGCCTGCGGCCCGTAGCCGATGATCGGCGCGCGCAGGATGGCCAGCCAAGCATCGTGGAAAATACGGGTCCGCCCGCTCATCCGCATCAGATTGCGGTCGTGGCGCGTTGCGAATCCCCAGATGTAGTGCAGCGTGTCGTGCGACACGAAATTCAAGCCTACTGCGCCGGCGGTCAGCGCCACCGCCAGAATACCGATCGCGCGTGCGCGTCCTCCCAGCAGCAGCATCACGACGCCCAGCCCCGCCACGAATGACGCGAGCGAGCCGCGCGACTGCATCACCCAAACCAACCACGCGCATCCCGCGAACAGCGCAATCCACGCCACCCGAGTCCATCGCTCGGCCCGCCACATCGCCGCGCATGCAACGATTGCAAGCGCACCCGCGAAGCGTGAAATTCCGGTCGAACGCACCATCGCCATTCCCGCAACTGTCGGCATCCTCTCAAATATGTGATAGCCGCTGAGTCCTTGCCGCGTCTCGTCTAGGAGATGGCCTCGGCCGACGTAAACGATAATCGCTAGAATCACGGCGGCCGCGACCCAACTCAGGCGGTTGAGCGACGCCGCGCCGGCAATCTCGCCGCCGCATTCCGCCAGGTACATTTCGCCTGCGCCCAGCGTCGCGATGAATGCGAGCCCCCAATAGCCCCACGCAAACCAGTTCTCCACCCCGATGCTCGCGATGAGACAGACAGCCGCGTAAAGGAACCACAGCCACTCGGGCGGGGTTGGCTCGCGCATCCGGGTGTCGCTGCGGCCCAGCAGATGAAGAATCCAAATCGCCAGGACCACGAGCGGGAGCGCTGCGCGGATGCCATTGAACGCGGCAAACCCTCCGCTCAGGATGCTGTCGAGATCCATATTCCACGGACCCGAGTCAATCGATCCCCAGAGCGCCAGCCAGCACAGCGTAGGAACGACCGGGATCATGATTCCGGCGACGCTGCGAAGAGGTCGATTGGCTGGTAGGCGTGCGAGCATTGTCATAAGGCCGGGCGTGAAATCCTGCGCCGCACCCGCGCGGCCATCGGCTCGGGACGCGCCGCAAGAACTCGCTGGTAGACGCGATCGATCGCTTCGGCCTTGGCCTCCCAGGAGAACTCCCGCGCCCGCCGGAGGGCTCCGTCAGCCAGCCGGCGCCTCATGATTTCGTCACGTGCAATTTCAATGATTCCGCGGCTAAGCCCGGCCTCGAACTCCCGTACATTGCGGATCGGAATCCTGATACCGCACCTATCACTTACAACATCCGGAAAGCCGCAATGGTCCGGGCATAGGACGGGAACGCCGTTAGCCAATGCCTCGAGGATTACTGTGGACGTAAGGTCCTGCAGGCTGGTTGTTACAAACAGATGCGTCGATTTCAGACCGGCAAGCGCCTCCGCACGCGACACCTGACCGTGCCACATGCAGCGGGACTCGATTCCAAATCTGGCGGCGAGCCGCTGCCATCTGAGTTTGCACGGGCCGTCGCCGTAGATGTCCAGCCGCCAATCGGTTGTATCAGGCACGTTCGTCAACGCACGCAGCAAGAGATGCAATGCCTTGCGCGGCAGATAAAGCCCGCTCCATGCAATTCGCAACGGCTCTCCATCTCGGCGCATCGCGTAGGTATTGCAGGTCTGAGGAGGTAGTCCAACCTCGCAGATGACTTCAGCGTCAACTCCGTACCAGCGGAGGATTTCGCGGCGAATTCCGCTGGTCGCCGCGATCACTCCCGGACCGGCGGCGGCGAAGGCCTTGCGCGGCAGCGGGAGAAACCGGCGATGCATCGAGTTCACGAGGTTGCGTGCGCCGTGATAGATAGATCCTTGCGTGCCCATCGTGGGCAGCAGCCGCCATGGCGTGTTCTCGAGTCCGCCGATTGGCCCCCACACGAACGGGATGCCGAGCTTCCAGAGATGGCCAGGAAAGCGGAACCCCACGTATGTAACCTGGTGGACGAGGTCGAAGCCTATTTCGCGATGAAGCCGGGAGCCCAGAAGGAATGCGCCGCGCAACCATGACCGATAGGCCCAATTCATTGCGGGCTTGACGATGGAGTTTTCGACCCGGATCCAGGCAGGGGTCGGCCGATAATGCCACGGCTTCTCCTCGACGTAGACGAAGTGGAGATTGTCATGGCAGTCCGGACGGTTTCGTAACTCTCCTTCGATGTCACATCGGTGGTGCTCAGCGGTAAGCACCCACACCTCGTGATTCCGCGCGATCGCGTTCACCCAGCCCCATCCCACGCCGTCTTCCGACCCGTGAAAGGGATTACACGCGTAAGCGCAGGCCAGAATTTTCATTCAGAGTGCACCGGTTCTGATATCAGTCAGCGTACCTGTTCCGACATAACTCACGCGTGCTTAACGGCCATGCAGATCGTCGATTTCCACAGAAGCGGCAGCCTCCCAGCATGTCGGAAAAGCGGCGCTTCAAAACCGGTCTCGGCGAGCATCTTTGCGAGAGTGCAGTGCGAGAAGAATTTTATGTGGCCGCATGTCCAATCAACCGTGTGGTGGCGATCCCAGCTATTGGTCAGACTTATGGCGAGGTTTTTCAGATATCCGTGGTACGGCGTCGATAGAAGAAGTGTCCCGCCCGGTCTAAGATGGCGGTGCATGTTTTCGAGAAAGCGCTTCGGGGAAAAGAGATGCTCTATGACTTCGACGCTGAGAATGAGGTCCCAACCTCCGTACGGTGCCAGGATCATTAAGTCGTCGTAAACTGACTGGACCTCGAAACGCAGGTGCGGGTATGTGAGGCGGGCGAGGCGGACACCGTTAGGCGAGGCATCAATGCCAACCACGCTGTGGCCGAGTTGCGCCATTTGCGCCGAGATGAAGCCGGTGCCGCATCCAGCATCCAGGACGTCAAGCGGACGCTGCGGAAGCAGCGCTTTGATGCTGGGCCACAGGTAGCCGTGGTGAGAGTGCTCGCCCCCACGGTCCCAGCTGTATTGGCCCTCAAGTGCGACGCCGCTGCTGATGTCGCTTTCCATAAATCAACTTCTGCCTACTCGGCGATTGAAGCGCCGTTGCTTTATGTCCAGTCCGCGCCGTTTTCGGAGCGATGCGCGGAATTACACGCATAGGCGCGCGCCAGCACTTTCACCGGTTCAACTCCCTCGCTTCGCCGTTCGGCGGGATGGAACGTGCCCCGAGCAACCGCCGAACTTCGGCAGTCATCCCCGCGCAGTTGCCCAACATGCGAGACAACGCGCCGCGGTCGAGACGAGCGGCGGCGTCGCAGATCGTGATGCCCATCCGAAGCATCAGGCCGAGCCAGCACTTGCCATATGAAAGGCCGTGCTTGGTGACAAAGTAGAGCCGGTTTCGGACCTCGGTCTTTCCGAAAGCATAGTTGCTCGCGTGCCGATTAACCGACGGATGATGCGCGTAGCGGGCGTCGGCGACGACCGCGAGCCGCCAGCGGCGCCGAATGGTGAAGCTGAAGTCGAGATCCTCCAGGTAACTGTAACCATTGAAGAACTCGTCGAACCGACATGTCTTCAAGACATCGGCCCGCCACGCAACCGCGCCGCTGGGCAGCCAATCGACGTATGTGTCTTTCGACACGAAGCCGGTCATGGTCTGCCATCCGGAAGGCGTCACCCTTCCCGGCTCGCCGCTGTAAACGCCAAGCGCCCTTATGAGCCGCCGGCGCTTGAGCCCTGAGAACGCCTGGATGGGATGGTTCACCATGTTGAAGGCGCCGCCGCCGAGATCGGGCGGAGCGCTGTCCCAGAAGCCGAGCATCTTTCCCAAGGCGTCCGGCTCGAGGGTAGCGTCGTCATCGAGGAAGGCGATCAGATCGATATCGGCCGGGACGGCTTCGATACCCGCATTGCGCTGCGCCGAGCCGGAGGGCGGCTGGTGATGGAGGTATTGCAAGGGAAGCCGGTGGTGGAACTGGTCAACGACAGGCCGGACCGGCACAGCGCTGGAATCGACCACAATAACCAGATCCGGCAGATGCGTTTGCGCAGCGAGGCTTTCCAGCATCCGGCGCAGGTCGTCCGGCCGGTCCTTGGTCGCCACAACGAAACAGATCGTTTTCATGATGTCAGGCTTCGGGCACGTAACGTTTTCCGTTCCTGGCCTGAATTCATCACGGTATACGCCGACCCGCTGACCGGCGGGTGCGCTTCGTAAAAGCAGCAGAGTGCGGTAGTCATCCGTCCAACTCCGCATCCCGTTCGGCCGGGTGGCAATTCGACGGGCTCTTCTTCAGCACCAGATGGGATTCGCGTACGGTCAGGTCCCGCACCTCGCAGGCACGGAACTCCTCGCTCAATCTGCCATTTAGAGTTGCCCCCAAACCCTCATCGCTGCCTTCGACTGTGTGCTCCTCGACAACCACGAAACCGGCCCTTCGCGCCGCGTCAACATAGTCGCGATGCCGAAGCCGGTTCTGATAATGCAGGGGCGGGTTGTACAGTGACCAATGGCGCTCTGAGTAGCGACGAAAATTCTGCTCTGAAATGCTGCAGTCGAAATACGAATAGTGATCCTTGTAGTCGATCACCATGCTCGCCACGCCGTCCGGAGCCAGAATGCGCGCGCACTCCGACAATATTTTGTCGAGGTCAGGCCGCGCAATGTGTTCGAGCGTGCTGGTCGAAGTAATGCAGTCGATAGATCCGGTTAGCAGTCCGGTGTCGCGCGCGTCGCACGGCGCGCGGTAATCGATGCAATAATAGGTCATCAGTTCTGAGCGAAGCGCGCGCTGCGTGAGGTAATGAGCCGGAATCCGCTCAAGCTGCAATGCCTCAGCGCTCTCCTGGATGGCTGCGATGGTATGGTTAATCACGTTCGCCCGCGCCAGCGGCCGCAAGTCGATCAGGATCTGCTTTTCGACGCCCAGGCACCAGTACAGCAAAGGCGTCGAGAAATGCCAACCGGCGCCGAACTCGTAGAAGCGGAGGTCGGCAAGCGGCCGGCGAAGGACACGCCCTATCGCGTCGAGATGGGCCCGCGCTATCGCGGTCCCGCCCCCGGTCAGACCTTCCGCCCTGATTGGAAGACTGCCGGTGAGGTAAACCTGCGCGAGGTAGTTCAGGGACTCCCCGCCCGGAAGGATCGAGAACGCCCACTGGGCGAGAGCCTTGTATCGCCAATTCATGTTCGATGGGCGGGCAACTGTCGCGCAAGTAACCGCTTGGCCTCGGTGACCGGGCCGACGAATTGGCCGAGCGCGCGGTGAAAGCCGCGTGAGTCGGTGCGCAGGTCCGGGTCACGGCCGAGTAGGTTATCACGTAGCAGTCGCGCATAGTGATGTGCCTTAATGCTCAGGCGTAACCGTTGTGGCAGCCGTTCAACAAGATCGGCCGCGGCGCGTCTCAACATGTCGTTTACCCCTTCATTCTCATAAGTTTTCCGCGTCACGCCGGGTACACCAAGCAAAACATTGAAGCTCAGCTGGCTCACCTCACAGCGATGCAGGCGGCAGCTTAGGCGCGACGATTCCTTCAGGCTTACTCGACAAAGAGTAAATCTTTCGCCGCCGCCGCGAATCCGTGAGAAAATCTGTGGTAGCGACGCAGCAGGAGTTCCCGAATGACGACCGGTGTCCGCGCAACTCGACTGGCCGGCAGATTCCACCGCGCGCGCAAGTGACGCAACGCTGTCTCTCTGAGTCGCCGATTTTTTGAGTATTCAAACGCAACTTGACTCTCAAGACGCTCGATGAATGGACTGAGCGGAGGCCGCGTTCGTATCCGTGCGAAACGCTGTCTCAGCAACCCCATTCGCCCATAGGCGCTTCCCCCGGCACCGCACATCTGAGCTGAGTGTTGACGGTACGCTAAAATTGGCTTTGGGACCACGGCGATTCCACCTGCGCCCGAAAGAAGTATTGTCCAGACCATGAAGATGTCCGGAAACACAATGGGCTTACCGTCGAATATGGGAAATATTAGAGGACGAAAGTGAGCGCGCACGGCGAGGCAGCACCCATTCACCGCCAGCCTGCTCTTAAACACCCGCCCTTGCGCCATGCCCAACCGGGCACGGCGCGAGATTCGAACGCCAGAGGATTGCCAAAGCGTCCGGCCGAGTGGTCGTAGATTCTCGTCGACCAAGTCGGCGTTGCACACTGCAACACCGGCTCCGGGCGACCGTTCGAAGGCCTCTTCCATCAGCAGCAATCTTTCCGGGTACCAGACGTCGTCCCAATCCGCGATAAAGATGAGATCCCCGGTGCAGAGCGTCATCGCCCGTTCGTAGTTCTTCGAACACCCTAGTCTTTTCTCGTTCACGAACACGCGAACTGGAAACGGTGCATTAGCCGCGAAATCACGTATAATTTCAAGGCTTCTATCCTCAGACCGATCGTCACAGATGACGAGCTCGTCAGGAAGACGCGCTTGTCGAGCCAAGCTCTCAAGCTCCTGTAAAACAAACCTTTCGCCGTTGAAAACCGTCATCGCGACGGAGATGCGATTGCCCGAACTCATGCGCCGGCGTTGTCCTGCGTGAAGCTAAGCCTTTCTCACTCCGCGAACACGAGGTCCTTAAACGCGGTCAGAAAACCGCTCGAGAATCGGTGATACCGCAGAGTAAACAACTCGCGCGTGGCAAGTCAAGCCGAGCCTTCCAATGACCGAGCGCGGCTTTTCGAATTTCCGGCTTGGCCACGAATCTCGCATTGCGCGAGCGACCAGTCGTGGCCGCCGATAGGTCGGAATGACAGCGGTGATTTGTGCCGTCATTGTTAATCTCCGCTGCGTTCTACCCCCGTGAAAAGCTACTCGTCGAAGAGAAGATCTTTCACCGCCGTACGGAAGCCACTCGAGAAGCGGTGATATCGCAGCGTGGCCAACTCTTTCAGTATGAGCGGAACGCGGGCGGCGCGGCTGCGAGGCAGGGAACAGCGCGCGCGCCAGTGGTCGAGAACCTCAGCCCGAAGTGTTGGATTAACGCAAAACTCGGTCGCGCTGGCGCTTGCCAAGCGGGCG
>Ga0208587_1001894_pt1 | contig 10925 bp, 9 predicted proteins | sample NGESurdeep092012_7_FD_184472 | JGI IMG/M metagenome (GOLD analysis project Ga0208587, IMG submission 184472) | Arctic peat soil microbial communities from Barrow, Alaska - NGEE Surface sample 210 deep-092012 (SPAdes) | ecosystem: Environmental > Terrestrial > Soil > Wetlands > Peat ...
CCCGCCGTCGCTGTGCGCCTCCAGCCCGCTGGAGCAGAAGCGGATCGTGCCGCCCGCGCCGCGCTCGCCGCCACCGACGCGCGCGTCGGGCTGAAAGCGCTCCACGTGCATGCGTCCCGGATCGCCATGATTGCGCCAGCGCTCGCCCATCGCCTCCAGCAGCCCCGCGGGGCCGCATAGGAAGCTCTCGCGCTCGCCCCAGTCCGCGCACAGGCCGTCCAGCTGATCGGGGGCGAGGCGGCCCTGCTCGCCGGTGATGCGCAGCTGCAGGCGATATCCGGGGTTGCGGGCCTCCAGCCCGGCCAGCTCGTGGGCGAAGATCACTCCGTCGGCCGTGCGCGAGCAGTGGACGTGGACCACGTCGCGTAGCGCTCCGCGGCCGGCCAGGGCGCGCAGCATGCTCATGATCGGGGTGATGCCGCTCCCCGCGCTGAGGAACAGCAGGCGAGGGGGTAGCGGGTCGGGGAGCACGAACGTGCCTTCCACCCCTCCCAGGCGCACGATCGTCCCCGGTCGCACGCGCGAGAACAGGAACGGCGAGACCTTGCCCGTCTCCACCAGCTTGGGCGTGATCGCTATGCAGCCGTCAGCCCGCCCGGGGTCGGATGTCAGCGAGTAGGCGCGCCAGTGGTGGATGCCGTCAACCTCGATGCCCAGGCGCAGGTACTGCCCCGGCAGGTGGCCCGGCCACTCCCAGCCCGGCTTGATCAGCACCGTCACCGCCTCCGGCGTCTCGCGCTCCACGCGTTCGACGCGCCCGCGCAGCTCGCGCGTGGACCACAGCGGGTTGATCAGCTCCAGGTAGTCGTCCGGCAGCAGCGGCGAGGTGAACGAGCGTATGAGCCCGAGCACCCTGCGCCGGCCCGCCGAGACGCTCGGGACCGCTCCCCGTTCAGCCAAGACGCTCACCGGAGGCCGCGGGGATCTCGCCCGAGACTGCGGCGGGGATGTGACTCGATCGAGCAGCGCGGAGAACCATGACGCCAAATGATGTTACCTCAAATGCAGGTACATCAAACATGGTATCTTGAAATGGCGATGGCGCGAGCGGGTTCGCAGACGATCGAAGAGGGCGGCGGGCAGGGCTCGCGCGCCACGTCGGACTACGACCTTACCGTCGAGCAGCTGGCCGCAGAGGTGGGGATGTCGGTGCGCAACATCCGCAACCACCACACCCGCGGCCTGCTCCCACCGCCCGAGGTTCGCGCGCGGGTGGGCTACTACAACGCCGAGCACGTGGCGCGGCTGCGCCTGATCCTGGACCTGCAGGCCGACGGCTTCAACCTGACCGCCATCGAGCGGCTGCTGAGCGGCTCGGACGGGCTGGCCGAGCGGCTGCTGGGCCTGCGCAGGGCAGTGACCGCGCCGTACGAGCCCGAGTCCCCGGAACTCGTCACCGCCGAGGAACTGAACGAGCGCTTTGGCGAGGTGAACGGGAGGGACCTCCAGCGGATCCTCAAGCTCAGGCTCCTGGTTCCGCTGGGCGACGACCGCTTCGAAGTCACGAGCCCCGCGCTGATGGACGCCGCCGAACAGGTGATGGCCCTCGGGATCTCGCTGCACACGGCGCTGGCGCTGGTGGAGCGCGTCAGCCGCGACTGCGAATCGATCTCACGCGCCTTCACCAAGCTCTTCCTGCGCGAGCTGTGGGAGCCCTTCGAGGACGCAGGTCAACCGGAGGAGCGCTGGGACGGGCTGATCGAAGCCGTCGACTCGCTCAGGCCGCTCGCCTCGGAGGCTCTGCTGGCGCTGTTCAAGCAGCGCATGACCACCGAGCTGGAGGATGCCTTTGGCAAGGTCATCGAGCACCAGGCCAAGCGGAAGTGATGCGCGCCTCGACGAGCGCCAGGCGCGCCGCTGCGTGCCCCGGGACGCCGTGCACGGCGCCGCCCGGAAACCTCGCCGCGCTGCCGATGTAAGGATATGAGCAGCCAGCGGCAGGAGTCCTGGACAGCAGTGGCTGCGTGACACATAATGGCCCCCGATGCGCCACCGCCGAACAAGGCCTGACCGGGGCTGAGCTGGTTGCAGGTCCACCTCTGCGGGGTGCGGGGATCGACCCCTGCGCCCGGGATCGATTTCGTCCGCTACGGGGGTCACAACCCCGTGCCTGGCGCTGGCGCATGACGGCGCCGCAGCCCCCCAGCTGATCCTCGACGCCGGCGTCGGTCTCCAGCCCGCCTCCAAGCTGCTCGGCGGCGCCCCGTTCACGGGAACGATCCTCCTGAGCCACCTACATTGGGATCACACGCTGGGTCTACCTTTCTTCGCGGCGGGCGACCGTGAGGACGCGCGCGTCGAGGTGCTCGTTCCCGAGCAGGACAGCGAAGCGGACGCGGCGACGCTGCTGGCGGGGCTGATGTCCCCGCCCTACTTCCCGATCGGGCCGACCGAGCTGCGGGGGCAATGGCGGTTCGCAACGATCACCGCGGGTGAGCGGCAGATAGAGGGCTTCACCGTGCTCGCGCGGGAGGTCCCGCACAAGGGGGGCAGGACCTTTGGCTACCGGGTCAGTGACGGACGCTCCACGCTGGCCTACCTGCCAGACCATTGCCCTACGGCACTCGGCCCCGGCGAGGATGGATTCGGCGAGTACCATCCCGCGGCCCTCGAGCTGGCGCGCGAAGCCGACCTGCTGGTACACGACGCTCAGCTGTTCCCCGAGGAGCTGGCCGCACAGGCGACCTTCGGTCACGCCGTCGCCGACTACGCGGTCGAGCTCGGCAAGCGCGCCGAGGCACGCTCGGTTGCCCTCTTCCACCACCGGCCCGACCGTACCGACGAGGCGCTCGACGGCCTAGCGCGCCGCTTCGCGGGCGTCTCGCCCGAAGTGAGAGTGGCCGCCCAGGGCGTGGCGATCGCGCTGTAGGCGCATGCGCGCCGCAGCAGCGCCCGTGGCTTCGGGCGCCGTCGGTGCAGCGCCGGAGATGCCGGCGTAGACGTGCAAAGATCGTCGCATGCGCCGGGTCAACGTGTTCACCGACCAGTGCCAGTATGACCAGGCCGATCCCGACGGCTACAGATCCGGCGTGGAGCACCTCACCAAGGCCCTCGGCGGCCAGGCGCTGGCGGTCAAGGTCTTCGAGATTCCCCCCGGCCAGAGCGTCTGTCCCTATCACTACGAGTATGAGGAGGAGTGGCTGATGGTGCTCGCGGGCACCGTGGTCGTGCGCACGCCCGAGGGCGAGGAGGAGCTCGGACGGGGCGAGACCGTGTGCTTCGCGCCTGGCGCCGACGGCGCCCACAAGGCAGCCAATCGCAGCCAGGACACAGCGCGGATCGTGATGTTCTCAAGCGCGCGCGAGCCGGCCGTCGCCGTCTATCCCGACAGCGAGAAGATCGGCGTGTGGCCCGGCAGCAGCGCCGATGAGGTGATGCTCCTCCGCGCTGACGGTCACGTCGACTACTACGACGGCGAGCGCTAGGAACCGCGGCGGATCGTGACGTTGGCCGACGTCGCCACGTTCGCCACCGGCGATCCCGAGCGCGGCAGGCGCCACGCGCAGGAGCGCCTGGGGCAGCGCGGCGCAGCAGCACTCGCCGTGTGAGGCGGGGCGCGGGGGCGCCCGGCGAGCGGCCTGCGTCAAGCTGACACGCGCCATGACCAACCTGAGTGAGATGCGGCGGGTGCTTGGGCACCGCGACTTCCGCCTGCTGTGGCTGGCGCAGTCCTCCAGCGTGATCGGCGACAACATCGTGCTGGTCGCGCTGGCGCTGTTCGTCGTCGGGCTCACCGGCAGTGCCGCCGATCTCGGGCTGGTGCTCGCGGCGCACGCACTGTCGCTGGTGAGCTTCCTGCTGCTCGGAGGCGTGTGGGCCGACCGGCTGCCGCGCCACCGCGTGATGATCGCCACCGATCTGGTGCGCTTCGCGCTGCACGCCGTGCTGGCCGTGCTGATCTTCTCCGGCTCCGCGCGGATCTGGCAGGTGGTGGTCATCGAGGTGCTGTTCGGCAGCGCCGAGGCGTTCTTCCGCCCCGCCGCCTCCGGGCTGCTGCCGCAGACCGTTCCCGAGCCGGACATCCAGCAGGCCACCGCCGTGGTCACCATGTCCAACAACGTGGCCGAATTCGCCGGGCCGGCGCTCGCCACCGCGCTGGTCCTGGGCGCCGGCGCGGGCTGGGCGTTCGCGCTCGACGCGGCCACCTTCCTGGTGAGCGCCGCGTTCCTCGTCGGGGTGCGCCCCCGCGTGCGCACCAGCCCGCAGGCGCCCGACGCGACGCCCGACGCGACGCCCGCGCCCGCGCCCGCGGGCCTGTGGCAGGGGATTCGCGCGGGCGCGCGCGAGGTGCGCTCGCGCGTGTGGGTTTGGGCCACGCTGGCCTCCTTCAGCGTCGCGCTGTTCTGCGGGCTGGCGCCGTGGTTCGTGCTCGGGCCGGTGGTGGCGCGCGAGCAGTACGGCCACCTGTCCGTCTACGGGATCGTCGAGGCGGCGCTCGGCCTGGGCACGATCCTCGGCTCGCTGATCGGGGTGCTCTGGCGCCCCCGCTTCCCCATGCGCCTGGGGATGCTGACAACGCTCGTGTGGCCCGCCGCCGCCATCCTGTTCGCGGCGGGCGTCACGCTGTTCGCGGTCATCCCCGTCACCGTGATCGCCGGGGCCGGGATCGCGCTGTTCGACATCTGGTGGCTGACAGCGCTGGCCGAGCGCATCCCTCCGGGAGCGCTCTCGCGCGTGACCTCCTTCGACTGGATGGTCTCCTACGCGCTGCTGCCGCTCGGCTTCATCCTCGCCGGACCGCTGGCGGGCAGCCTCGGCGCGGTCGATGTGCTGATCGGCGGCTCGGTGCTCGCCTGCGTCGCCTTCGCGCTCGGGCTGCTCCCGCGCGAGACGCGCATGCTCGAACGCCTCAGCAGCCGCGAGTCAGCGCCGATCGCCGATGAGCGCCCGCGCGGGCTCACGCATCGACCCTGAGTCATCGCGCGCGCGGCCGAGAGCACCGTCGAGGTCGCGACGGGTAGGCTGGCGCGCAGCGTGGACTTCCTCGTTGCCAAGGACGACCTGCACCGCTGCCGTGTCCTCGAGACCGACCGGCCCGAGCTGGAGACCGGCCAGGCGCAGCTCTCCGTCCACTCGTTCGGCCTGACCTCGAACAACATCACCTACGCCAAGTTCGGCCAGGCGATGTCCTACTGGGACTTCTTCCCCGCCGGGGAGCACTGGGGGCGCATGCCGGTGTGGGGCTTTGCCGATGTGAGCGCGAGCCGCCACGATCAGCTGGAGGTCGGCGCGCGCGTGTTCGGCTACCTGCCGCCCTCGACCGAGCTCCTGATAGCCCCAGCTCGCGTGGACGCACACGGATTCGTCGACGCCTCGCCCCACCGCGCTCGGCTGCCGCCGGCCTACAACGGCTACGCGCGGGTCGAGTCCGACCCCGTCTACGACGCCGCGCACGAGGACGCGCAGATGCTGCTGCGCCCACTGTTCTTCACCTCCTACCTGATCGACGACTTCCTCGACGAGTGCGCCGTGTTCGGCGCCAACATCGTGGTGCTGTCGAGCGCCTCCAGCAAGACCGCCAGCGCGCTCGCCTACCTGCTCTCGCTGCGCCAGGGCATCCACGTCGTCGGGCTGACCTCCGCGCGCAGCATCGAGTTCACGCGCGGCCTGGGCGTCTATGACCAGCTAATCGCCTACGACCAGCTCGACTCCCTCCCACAGGGGGCAGCCGTGTACGTGGACATGGCCGGCGACGCGGAGCTGCGCGGCGCCGTGCACGGCCACTACCGCGAGCAGCTGCTGCACTCGGCCGTGGTCGGCGCGACCCATCACGACCGGATGGGCGAGGTCCCCGACTCGCTGCCCGGCCCGCGGCCGATGTTCTTCTTCGCGCCGGACCGCGTCAGCAAGCGCTCGGCCGACTGGGGCAGGGACGATTTCGAGCGCCGCCTGGCCGACGCCTGGCATCCGTACGTACGGTGGGCGGAGGGCTGGCTGCAGGTGATCCACGGCCGCGGCCCTCGGGCCCTGGAAGCGGCCTACCTGGACCTGCTCGACGGTCGCATCGACCCGGCCACGGCGCACGTTCTGTCGCTCCAGCCCTGAGGCTCCCGCCGCCACAGGCGGCGCCGGGTTGAGTTTGAGAAACACCCGATCCGGGTATCGGGCTGGGGCGGGCATGCTGAACACACACACGGAATCGGGGGGATCGGGATGAGGATGCGCGGATTCGCTTTCAGGACGGGGGCCGGCGCGCTGTCGCTGCTGGCGATGCTCGCCGCACCGTCGCTCGCCGCGGCCGAGCCCGCGCCCTTCGGGCACACGTGCACCGCTGGGAACGGGGTGCGCTTCTGCCCCACCGCCTCGCTCGCCCAGCGCGTCCCCAGCTTCAACGGCGTGCCGCTGGACGCGGACGTGACGCTCCCGCCCACCGGCGAAGGGCCCTTCCCGACGATCGTGATGCTCCACGGCTGGGGAGGCGACAAGACCTCCTTCGAGTCCACCTCCGCGGCCGGCGACGGCAACGAGACGTTCGACTACAACAACATCTACTACGCCCAGCACGGCTATGCGGTCGTCAACTACACCGCGCGCGGCTGGGGCCGCTCGTGCGGCAGCGAAGAATCGCGCAGCGAAACGCCCGGCTGCGAAGAAGGCTGGCTGCACCTGGCCGACCAGCGCTACGAGGCGCGCGACAGCCAGTACCTGCTCGGGCTGCTGGCCGACGAGAAGATCATCAAGCCGCACGCGATCGGCGTCACCGGCATCTCCTACGGTGGCGGGCAGAGCATCGAGCTCGCCTACCTGAAGAACCGCGTCCGGCTGCCCAACGGCGAATTCGCGCCGTGGACGAGCCCCAAAGGGAAAACCATGGCAGTCGCGGCCGCCTTCCCGCGCTGGCCGTGGTCTGACCTGGTCAACGCGCTCGAGCCCAACGGGCGCTTCCTGGACTCCGAGATCGCGCCCTTCGCCCAGAGCTACGAACCGATCGGCGTCGCGATCCAGAGCTACATCACCGGGCTCTACGCCGACGGCCTCGCTTCCAACGGCTACTACGCCCCGCTCGGCAAGGACCCCGAAGCGGACCTGACGAAATGGTTCGCGGTGACCAACGCGGGCGAGCCCTACGGAGAAGAAGCGCTGGCGGTGGCCAGACAGCTCTACACCTACCACCAGGGCTACGGCATCCCCCTGTCCGGCAAGCCAGCGCCGCTGCTCTTGGAGAGCGGCTGGACCGACGACCTGTTCCCGGCGGAACAGTCGCTGCGCGTCTACAACCAGGTGCGCGCGCTGAAAGGCTACGCGGCCCTGATGGTGGGCGATCTCGGGCACAGCATGGGCTCCAACAAGGAAAACACCGACCACGCCTTCAACGAAGCGGCCGCGGCCTTCTTCGCGGCGAAACTCGAGCAGCTCGGCAAAGCGCCGGCGGCGGGCAGCGCGACCGCCTACACGCAGACCTGCCCGCAGAGCGCGCCGGGCGGCGGCCCGTACACAGCCACGAAGTGGTCGAAGCTGCACCCGGCCACCGTCACCTTCGGCTCCTCCGAAGCGCAAACGTTCACCTCGGCCGGCGGCAACCCAACGATCGCCGCCGAATACGACCCGATCGTCAGCTCCGACGCCTGCAAGACGGTGACGGCCGAAACGGAGCCGGACACAGCTACCTACACGACGACCAGCCACGGCTTCACCATGCTCGGGATGCCCACCGTGACCGCCACCGTCAAAACGCTCGGGCCGTTCGGCGAGCTCGCCTCACGGCTGTGGGACGTGCTGCCCAATGGCCAACAGAGGCTGATCAGCCGCGGCGTCTACCGCCTGGGCGAAAACCAGCAGGGCGCCATCACCTTCCAGCTGCACGGCAACGGCTATCAGTTCGCCGCCGGCGACACCATCAAGCTCGAGCTGCTCGGACGCGACGCGCCCTACTACCGTGCCAGCAACGGCGCGTTCAGCATCGAAGTCAGCAACCTCACCGTCTCGCTGCCGAGTACCTGAGCCGCCGCCGAGGAGCCCGGCCGTGCAGGCCAGCCGCCGGGAGCGCCCGCCTCAGCCTGCGGCGAGCGCCAGCACGAGCTTGCCCGTGTTCTCGCCGCTGAACAGGCGCAGCAGCGTGTCGGGGAAGTTCTCCAGGCCCGTGGCCATGTCCTCGCGCGAGATCAGCTTGCCCGCGGCCAGCCAGCCCGCCATCTCCTGCGCGCCCTGCGCGTAGCGCTCGCCGTAGTCGGAGACCACGAAGCCGGTCATGCTCGCGTGGTTGACCAGCAGCGAGAGGTAGTTGGACGGGCCGCGCACGGCGTCCGTGGCGTTGTACTGGGAGATCGCCCCGCAGATGATCACGCGGGCGCCCCGCGCCAGGTGAGCGAGCGCCGCGTCGAGGATCTCGCCGCCGACGTTGTCGAAGTAGACGTCAATGCCCTTGGGACAGTGCTCGCCCAGCGCCGCGCCCACGTCCTGCGCCTTGTAGTCGATCGCCGCGTCGAAGCCCAACTGCTCGACCACGTGGGCGCACTTCTCCGCGCCGCCCGCAATGCCCACAACGCGGCAGCCCTTCAGCTTGGCGATCTGGCCCACCACCCCGCCGACGGCGCCCGCCGCGCCCGAGACCACAACCGTCTCGCCCGCCTCCGGGCGACCGATGTCGAGCAGGCCGAAGTACGCCGTCATGCCCGGCATGCCGAGCGTGCTCAGATACACCGGCAGCGGCGCCAGGGAGGTGTCCACCTTGATCAGCGCGTTGCCGTGCGCCACCGCGTACTCCTGCACGCCCAGCAGCCCCGTCACGTGGTCGCCCACCGCCAGGTCGGGGTGGTTGGAGGCGATCACCTCGCCCGCGCCCAGCGCCCGCATCACCTCGCCGATCCCCACCGGCGGGATGTAGGAGCGGGCGTCGTTCATCCATCCGCGCATGGCCGGGTCGAGCGACACGTACCGGACCTTGACCAGCGCCTCGCCGTCGCCCGGCTCGGGGACCGGCTGCTCGACGTAGCTCCAGTCGCTGGGCTTGGGCAGCCCGACCGGGCGCGCGGCGAGCTGAAACTGGTGGTTTACGGCATCCATGACGTTGCCTTTCATATCTCCTGCGGACACGTGGGCGGCAGCTGCCGCGGACACCATATCTCGGGTCCGCCCTCTGAAAGGGCGCCGAGGCCCCGCCAGGCGACGCAGCGGGCCGACTCGCGCACACGGCGCCCGGCCGTGAGAACATTGCGCGCACCGCCGCACGTGCGCCCGCGGGGCCCAACCACGGACACAAGGAGCCACAACATGCCCGACATCGAGTTCCCGACCGGCGCCGGCGTAGCCCCCGGCTACCTCGCAGTTCCCGCCGCACAGCGCGGACCCGCGACGATCGTGATGCAGGAGTGGTGGGGCCTGGACGAGCACATCCGCTCAGTCTGCGACCGGCTCGCCGCCGAGGGCTTCTTCGCGCTCGCCCCCGACCTCTTCCGCGGCGAGACCGCCTCCCAGCCGAGCGAGGCTGAACAGAAGATGATGGCGATGTCCATGGACCAGGCCGAGCAGGACATGTGCGGCGCCGCCGCCTACCTCAGCTCGCAGGCCGGCGTCGAGGGCTCCGGTGTCGGCAGTGTCGGCTTCTGCCTCGGCGGGGGGCTGTCCGTGTGGGCCGCCGCCACCTGCCCGCAGATCACAGCCGCGGTCACCTACTACTACGTGATGCCCCACGGCAAGCCCGACTTCACCAACATCAGCGGCCCCGTCCTCGGGCACTTCGGCACAGCCGACGCGTTCATCCCCCCCGACGACGCCCGCAAGCTCGAGGCCGAGCTGCGCGACGCCGGAGCGGAGGTGACGTTCCACTTCTACGAGGGCGCCGGACACGCGTTCTTCAACGACACCAACCGCCTGGGCACCTACGACAAGGACGCCGCCGAGACCTCCTGGCAGCGGACCGTCAGCTTCCTGCGCTCGGCGCTCGCCGCCTGAGCCGCCCGTCCCCGTCGCCCTGGACCCCGCCAGCGACAGCGCGCTCGCCGTCTGGCGGGGCGCGGACGGCATCGTCGAGCACTGGATCCGCAGCGCCCCGTCCGGTCCCTGAACGCGCGCCCGGAGGCAGGCGCACCGCGCGGAGGAGCGCCTTTAGGAAAAGATGCTTCGTGCATGGATAGGGACTACGAGCTTCAGACCCACCGGGCGGAGGACCGCCACTGGTGGTACCGGGGGCGGCGCACGGTGCTGGAGGGAGTGCTCGGCGGGCTGGATCTGCCCGCGGGCACACGCATCCTGGACGCCGGGTGCGGCAGCGGGCGCAACATGATCGAGCTGGCCCGCTACGGCACCGTCACCGGCGTGGAGCTGTCCGAGACCAGCGTTGCGCTGGCCCGCGAGCGCCAGTGCGGCGAGGTCGTGGCCGGCTCGGTGCTGGAGATGCCCTTCCCCAACCACAGCTTCGAGCTGGCCGTCAGCCTGGACGTGATCGAGCACCTCGAGGACGACCTGACCGCTCTGCGCGAGATGCGCCGCACCGTCGCTCCCGGCGGCGCGCTGCTCGTGACCGTGCCCGCCTACCAGTGGCTGTGGAGCGGGCACGACGAGATCAACCACCACCACCGCCGCTACACGCGCCGCTCGCTCCAGCGCGTCGCCGAGCAGGCCGGCTGGCGGCAGGTTCGCACCACCTACTTCAACTCGCTGCTGCTGCCCGTGGCAATCGTGCTGCGGGTGCTCGACCGCGTGAGCACCAAGACCACCGAGTCCAGCCTCGACCTGTGGGTGCCTCCGGAACCGCTCAACTGGGTGCTGGAGCGCCCGCTGGCGCTGGAGGCCGCGATGATCAAGCGCGGCGGGAGGATTCCAGCCGGGCTCTCGCTGCTGGCCGTCTTCCGCTAGCCGACGTCGCCGTCCGCCACCGTTGCGGGCGCGTGCGCGCGGAATGTCCATGCGCGGTTTGCAGTGAACGTGCTCACCGTCACCACCACCGTCGCACACGCCTGCGCCAGCAGCTTGTCCAGGCGGACATC
>Ga0208587_1001899_pt1 | contig 10900 bp, 9 predicted proteins | sample NGESurdeep092012_7_FD_184472 | JGI IMG/M metagenome (GOLD analysis project Ga0208587, IMG submission 184472) | Arctic peat soil microbial communities from Barrow, Alaska - NGEE Surface sample 210 deep-092012 (SPAdes) | ecosystem: Environmental > Terrestrial > Soil > Wetlands > Peat ...
AACGCATGACCTCAAACCAGCGCAAGGGACTCGGCTACATCGGCGACGTCACCAGCGCGTCACAGCTCGCCCAGGCCTACACCGACGCGAAGGCGGCCGTGCGTCACCAGGCGAACATCGAGAAGGCCGTGGTGAAATCGGCGAGCGTGCTGTTCGCGAATCCGGCCGACGCCGAAAAGCGGCTCGCGGCGACGTATGAGCCGTTGATCGAAGCGCGGGCCGCGGAGCTGACGGCAGAGGTGAAGGCGACGTACGCGCTCGCGGCGACGACGTGGAAGATTCCGGCGGTCGAGCCCGTGCAGTCGGATCTCGAGAAGCAGGCCGCACGGACGATCGTCGAGCGGATCGCGCCGGCCGCTGGCGCGGGCGGCGGCCGCGCGGGCGGAGGTGGTGGTGGAGGGCGAGGCGGCGGGCGAGGCGGCGCGGCCTCGAATATCCCCGGACACATTGGGGGAGAGCTCAACGCCGTGCTCGGCCGCGGCATGACGGTGCTGGAAATTCACGACTTCATATCGGGGGAGTTCGAGCCGGTGCCGTTGCAGGACGTGTGGGATTACGTCAAGGCGCAGGAAGCGGCGGGATCGGTGAAACTGACGACGAAGGCGACGGGCAAATAGGAACACCCGCCGGCTGGTCGCTTGCTCCCACCGATTCGTTCGCGCTAGCACAGATGGCTGATATGAATGACACTCCGCCTTCGCTAGACTGAGAAGGAATGATACGCCCTTGCTGATGGAGAGCGTACGCCCGTCACGGTCAGCGCAGGAAGTGCATGAGGGACCTCAAGCAGGACAGGCCCGACGTCATCACACCGCGGTCGATCGCCCTGATCGTGGCGACGATCGTGGGCATGTGGCTGGTGTACCAGCTCCGGACCGTCGGGCTGGTTCTGCTCGTCGCGCTGATCCTCGCGGGGACCTTCAATCCGCTGATCGAACGGATGGAGAAGCGCGGGATCGCGCGATTGTATGCGCTGATTCTTCTCTTTGTCGCGTTGAGTGCGATCGCGGCGCTGCTGCTCTTCCTGACCATGCCGCCGATCATCGAGCAGGTCACGCAGATGGTGCACGACGCGCCGGCTCTTCGCACGCGGTTGATCGCGTTTCTCAACGAGCGCAGCGTTACCGTGCCCCTCGCGCACATCGCGCAGAACGCGGGGATCGAACAGACGTTCGCTCGCATCGAGCAGAACCCGATGGGCTATTCATCGCGGGCCGCCATGCTGGTTGGCTACGGTGCAACGACACTGGTGCTGTCGTTCTATCTCCTCGCGGACGGCAAGCGTGTGCGCGGCGTGGCCTACGCGATCGTGCCACGCGAATACCACATGCGACTGGCACGCATCCTCCAGAACATGGAGACCATCGTCGGCGGCTACATGCGCGGGCAGTTCATCACGTGCGCGGCGATCGGCGTCTTCACCTTTGTGCTCCTCGTGGCCTGCCAGGTCCCGAACGCCCTGTCGCTCGCGTTGTTCGCGGCCTTGTGTGACGTCATCCCCTTCATCGGCGGATTAATCGTCATCCTCCCCGCGGTCCTCGCCGCTCTTCCCCGCGGGTTGCCGGTAGCCGGCGTGGTGCTGATTGCCTTCATGGTCTATATGGAATTCGAGAGCCGCATCCTCGTACCGAGGGTGTACGGGCATGTGCTGCGGCTGTCGCCGACGATGGTCATCCTCGCGCTCCTTGCTGGAGGAACATTGATGGGCGTCATGGGCGCCCTGCTCGCCCTGCCGATCGCGGCCGGGCTGCTGATGATTCTGGACGAACTGCGCGTGGAGATGCCCGGCGACGACAGTGTCGACCGGTCAGAGAAGGCTCGGAACGCGAAGACCGAGGCCACGTACGAACAGATGAGTGCGGGCTCGGCGGCTCCTGAGGCGGGCCAGATCGCGACGCAGCTCGCACAGGACATTCGTGACGCTGACCGGGTGGATGAAGCGAAGCACTCGAGCGGAGCGGCGGAGTGAACGCGGAACCGGTCCTCTTCCCGCCCGTCGGCGTTCCGGCTGCGGCGACCATTCGCGACGGGGTCCTCGACGCGAAGATCCTGATCGTCGACGACAAGGAAACCAACGTCAAGCTGCTCGAGGTGATACTGCGCAGCGTCGGCTACGTCGGTATCACGTCCACGCTCGATCCGTATGCGGTGTGCGAGCTGCATGCGAAGAATTGTTACGACCTGATCGTGCTCGATCTCCAGATGCCCGGCATGGACGGATTCCAGGTGATGGAAGGGCTGAAGCAGATCGAAAAGGGCGGCTACCTGCCGGTCCTGGTGATCACCGCCCTGCCGGATCACAAGTTGCGCGCGCTCCGGGCCGGCGCAAAGGATTTCATCAGCAAGCCGTTCGACACGGCCGAAGTGTTGACGCGCGTGCACAACATGCTGGAGGTCCGCCTGTTGAACGTGGCGATCCGCCGCAAGAATGACGAGCTGAAGACACTGTTCGACCAGGTGGTGGCGGAACGGAAGGTATCGGAGCGGCTCGCTTTACACGTGCCGCCCGATTCGATTGCTGCGCGGCTTCAGGCGCGGCCCGACGTCACGCCGGAGAGTTTCGCGAATGTGACGGTGTTGATCGCGGATATCATCGGATTCACCGACCTCGCACCAGCGGTGGGGCCGGAGCGACTGGCGAGTCTCCTCGATGAGATCTTCACCAGCTTCGACTATCTTGTGCGGGAGCGCGGCCTGAGGAAGATCAAGACGCTCGGGAACTCGTACATGGCCGCCTGCGGCATACCCACATCATCGACCGATTGTGCGATGCAATCGGCGCACCTGGCGCTCGACATGGTCATTGCGCTGGACCGCTTCAATGAACGCACAGACCACACGCTGCAGGTGCGCATCGGCATCGCCACGGGTGCCGTGGTCGCGGCCGTCATAGGCAAGCGCATGTACGTCTACGATGTATGGGGTGACGCCGTGAACACCGCGAGCCTCATGGAATCCCACGGCGTGGCCGGACGTGTGCAGCTGTCGGAGAGCACCCGGCGGCTACTGGACGCGCCGTTCGTGCTCGAGAAGCGCGGAGTTCTGGAGACCGACGGAACGGGCGGAGTGATGTCGTGGTTCGTCACCGGACGAACGCACGCGTCGGCCTAAGACCTGTTGCACCATCTTCGAGCCATGCCGCGATGCTCCTGGCCAGGTGCGCCGCCCGTTCATCGTCCGACGTATTTCAACAAACCGAGATAATCTCCGCCCACGCCGTACTTCGCGTAGATCACGGATGCGCCCGGCGCCGCGTTCGTCTCGGTGGAGAACTCGTCGCCGACCCGCGCGAGCATGGTGCGACGACCACCGTTGTCGAGCATCACTTCAATTGCGCCGGGCACGCGCAACCTGAAGCGATAGCTGTGGCCGATGTGGAGCGTCCCGTCGAGCGACTCGAACAGCCAGGCTCCTCTCGACGCGAAGCTGCTGTACGGAGTCGGAAATGCCGCGTCGCGAGTACCGCGCGACGCCTCCACGCGATAGTCGAGGACCCAGCCGAGCGGACCCGTCGCGCCGCGACCTTTGGCGAACACGCGCATGATGTAGTCGCCGGCGTGCGGGAAGGCCGCGCTGATTTCGGCGTGTGTGTCGTCCACCTGCGCGAAGACGAACTCTCCCGTGATCCGCCGGTCCGTTGCGGGATCAACGAGCTCCGCAATGATCTCGACCGGCTGGGTCACACCGAGCGTGACCGTGACGCGATCGTCGGCTGCGATGCGCGCGTGGCTGTGACTCACGATCTTGAAGCCCGCCTGAAAGAACAGCGGCCGCAGGTACACCATGTCCGCGAACTCCGCCAGCGAGAGCGGGCGGTCCACGAGTTGCCAGCGTGGGTCCGCGGGAAAATGATCGAAGACGAACGCGTCCGGCGCGGTGAGAAAATAGTGTTCCAGAAAATTCCGAAAGAACTTCATGCGTTCGTCGAGATATCCGCTCCCCCATGTGGCATCCATCAGACGCCAGCGTCCGTCGACGCGCACGGCGTTCCACGAGTGATTCGTGCGACCATCGAACCGTTCGCCGGAATTGTAGCCGTACCCTTTGGACCATCCGTTGACGATTTCGACCTGAAGCCCCATGGCCGCGCCGAGCGCCTGGACGAGATTGGAGTAGCCGTCGCAGACCGAGACTCTGCGGCGCAGCACCGTCTCCGCACTCAGGTCGCCGTAGTTGCCGGTGCGAAAGCCGAGTGCGTCGTAATCGATATGGCGCGTCACCCAGCGATACACGGCGCGCGTGCGTGTGAGGTCGTCGCGGCCGCCGCGGGCAAGGTAGGCGGCGAGCGTGGGGACGGACCGTTCGGCCGAAGCGGGCGCGGCATCGGCGTACGCGTCGATCTCGGCGAAATGACTCTGCGCGGGCGCGCGTCGAGCCGCGATCGGCAGCATCGTGAGTGCCGCCGCCGCGAGCATGGATACGGTGCGCCAGGGACGGCGCCTGTCGTGGTGCGGGACGGTCGGCATTCGGTGTACTACCCCATGACGGGGAAATCGGGTCTAAGCGGAGGCCGGCGCTGACAGTTGCTCATCTAGGCTGGCACAAATTCCGATCCCGAGCAAGCGTGTCGGCGCGACTTGAGCCTGATCGGGGATTGGGGCACGCCGCCCCGCGCGGGCATATCATATATAGTTACGAGTGCGAATCGACAGCGCTAACGGCGTTCTGCTGGCGGCCGGTTTCCCGGAGGTTGGTTTCTGAACCAGGCGCGCTCCTTTTGACGGCCACGCCTCCGGCGGCATCACGGACAGGCGAGCGCGCGAAGCGTCGCCTCGGCATTCTGACGCTTGGCGCGCTGGGCGTCGTGTTCGGAGATCTCGGCACGAGCCCGCTCTACGCGCTGCAGGCGTGCTTCAACGGCCCGACCGCGGTCCCTCCCACGACCGGCAACGTCATGGGGGCGGTTTCGCTCTTCGTCTGGTCGCTGGTCGTGGTGGTAAGCATCAAGTACATCGCGATCATCATGCGGGCCGACAACAATGGGGAAGGCGGCATCCTCGCGCTGCTCACCCTGGCACTTGGCGCGCGCCGGACCGATGCCAAGCCGGCACGATCGCAGGGGCGCGCCGTTTGGCTCGTGCTCGCGGTTGGATTCGTCGGCACCGCATTGCTCTACGGCGACGGCATCATCACGCCGGCGATCTCGGTACTCAGCGCGATCGAAGGGCTCGAGGTGGCCACGCCGGTGTTGCATCCCTTCGTTCTTCCGCTCGCGCTGGTGATCCTCGTTGCCCTGTTCTCGATCCAGCGATTCGGATCCGGCCGTCTGGGGGCGGTGTTCGGGACCGTCGTCGCCACGTGGTTCGTCGCGATCTCCGCGCTCGGCGTCTGGAGCCTGGCGACGCACGGCTCCGCGGCCCTCGCCGCGCTGGACCCGCGCTGGGCCGTGCGCTTCTTCGTCAACAACGGATGGCACGGAGTCGTCGTGCTCGGCGCGGTGGTCCTGTGTCTCACCGGGGTCGAAGCGCTGTACGCGGACATGGGTCACTTCGGCACTCGCCCGATCCGCCTTGCGTGGTATCTGCTGGCCTTCCCCTCGTTGGTCTTGAGCTACCTCGGTCAAGGCGCTCTGCTCTTGCAGCACCCTGAGGCTGCCGGGCGCCCGTTCTTCAACGCGGTCCCCGCGTGGGCCCTCTATCCCATGGTGGCGCTGGCCACGGCCGCGACGGTGGTCGCCTCGCAGGCGCTCATCGCCGCCGTGTTCTCGATGACCGCGCAGGCTGCCCAGCTCGGCTACCTCCCTCGAGTGCGCGTGGTGCACACCTCGTCGAGTGAAATCGGCCAGATCTACCTTCCGGGGCTCAACTGGATATTGATGCTCGCGTGCCTCGCCGTCGTGCTGGCGTTCCGCAGGTCCGATGCGCTGGCATCGGCGTATGGCCTCGCCGTCGCGGGGACCATGACCATCACCACCGTGCTGTTCGCGATCGTAGCGCGACGTAAGTGGGAATGGTCGGTGCCGCTGGTTGGCGCCGTGGCCACCGCGCTCTTCCTCGTGGACTCCGCATTTCTGGGCGCGAACCTGATCAAGATCGCCGAGGGAGGCTGGTTCCCGCTTGTCATCGCCGCCGTGGTCTTCACGCTGCTGTCGACGTGGACCCGCGGCCGGGCGCTGCTGCACGCCGCGTACGACGCGCACGCCGTCTCGGTCACGTCGTTCATCGCGTCGATCGCCGGCAATCCGCCGCCGCGCGCTCATGGCGCCTCGGTCTTCATGCATGCCGCCGCGGAGGACGTGCCGCCGGCGCTCTTGCAGAGCCTGAAACACAATGGGATGCTGCATGAAACAGTGGTGCTGCTGACCGTGATTACCGAACGCGTCCCCTATATCCATGCGCGCGAGCGCATCGACGTCGCTTCTCTCGGGAACGGCTTCTGGCGAGTGGCGGGCCGCTACGGGTTCATGGAACACCCGAACGTGCCCGCGCTGCTCCGCCTTGCCGAGCCGCATGGGCTCACACTCACACCGACGGAGACCACCTACTATCTCAGCCGCGAGACGGTCGTGCCGTCTCGCAAGCCGGGCATGGCCAGCTGGCGTGAGCACCTGTTCGGATTCATGCATCGCAATGCGACTCCGATCTCCGCCTTCTTCGGATTGAGACCCAATCGGGTCGTCGAACTGGGCACGCAGCTCGAAATCTGAAAACCTCAGACAGCAGGGAGCCCGCCATATGACGCCGGCGCTGTTCGAAACCCCGTACTACATCAGCGAATGGATCATCCGGCTCGTGATGCTGGTGTACGTGCCCCAGCGGCGCGCATCGGCGGCCACGCGAACCTGGCTGCTGCTGATCTTCCTGCTGCCCTGGCCCGGCCTGATCGTGTACGCGTTGTTCGGCCGCATCCGCGTCCCGCAGCTCCGCCGCGAGAAACAGGCGCGCGCGTCGAAAGACATCCGCCGGACCGAGGCGAAGCTGCTCGCCAAACGCGCGGTGCTTGGCACCGTTCCGCCTGCATATGAATCGGCCTCGACGCTTGCGTACGCGACCGGCGACTTCGAGCCGTTCGGCGGCAACCGCGTCGAGCTGCTGGACGATTATGCCGCCTCGATCGCGCGCCTGATCGCCGATCTCGACGGCGCGCGGCACCACGCGCATCTCCTCTTCTACATCGTCGAGGACGACGCGACGGGCCGAAGCGTGGCCGACGCCCTGCTGCGCGCGGCGGCGCGCGGCGTGCAATGCCGCGTGTTGATCGACGCCGTCGGGGGCGAGCACGGCCTCGCCCGCCTCGCCCCCCGCCTGCGCGCGGCAGGCATCGACGTTCGCGCGATGCTTCCCGTGGGGGTATTCCGGCGGAGCGCCGGCCGCTTCGATCTGCGCAACCACCGGAAGATCGTCGTCATCGACGGACTCGTCGGCTACACCGGCTCGCAGAACCTCGCCGATGCCACTTTTGTCGTCGGGTATCCGAACGAAGAGCTGATGGCACGCGTGACCGGACCCGTGGTCGCGCAATTCGAGGCCGTGTTCCTCACCGACTGGTCCCTCGAGACGGACCAGCGCCTGAATCTTCAGGAGCTTGCCGCCGGCATCGCGGTCGCCGGAGAGTCGGTGGCACAGGTCCTGCCGAGCGGCCCGGGCTATCCGCGCGAGAACGCGCGCGACCTGTTCGTCGCGCTGCTGTACGCCGCACAGAAATCCGTCGTGATCACCACGCCGTATTTCATTCCGGACGAGCCGTTTCTCCAGGCGCTCCGGACAGCGGCGACCCGCGGTGTGGACGTGCACCTCGTCGTCTCGAAACATGCGAACCAGCCGTTCAGCCAGTTCGCGCAGCGCGCATACTACGAAGACCTCCTCGCCGTCGGCGTGCACATCCATCTCTACCGGCCGCGCTTCCTCCACGCCAAGCACTGGAGCGTCGACGACCAGGTCGCCGTGCTCGGCACGACGAACATCGACATCCGTTCCTTCGCGCTGAACGCGGAGATCAGCCTGATGGTGTTCGATCCCGCCGTCGTCGCGGAGCTGGCGCGGGTGCAGGCGCGCTACTTCGCCGACAGCGACCTGCTCGACGCCGACGAATGGGGCCGCCGCCCGTTCGTCGCGAAAGTGGCCCAGAACATGGCTCGGCTCGCGGATTCGTTGTTATGAGTCGCGCGCCCTCCCGCATGAGCGAGAGGGCGCACGACCGGCAGGTCACGACGTCATGTCCGGCGGATCCTCGCCGAGCGCCGTCGCGAGATCGATCTGGTGTTCCTGCTCCTGCATGAGGATGGCGCGTATGTGCTCGGCCATCGCGAACTCGCCGAGCGATTCGCACTGGCGTACGCGGTCGCGATAGGCCCGGATCGTGTCGGTTTCGTTCTGCAGGTCGAAGCGCAGCATCGCCTCGGCCTTGTCCGACGTCTTGACCTTGTTGGGGATCACGGTGGGATCGCCGCCGAGGTAGTCGATCTGCTTGGCGATGATGATGGCGTGCTTCAGCTCCTCACCCGCGTGAGCTTCGAGCTCCTTCGCGATCGACATGTACTTCGCGCCCTTGAGCACCTGCGAGTAGACGACGTATGCGATGATGGCCTGGTACTCTCTCGCCAGGTCTTCGTTGAGCAATTCGATCAGCCGCGCGCGGCTGATACGGTTATCTCGATCGGCCGGATCTCCGGCGGCTGGCATTGATTTCTTCGGCACGTCGCCTCCTTTTTCGTGACTTGGACAGACCCTCACGGACGATAGGCGCGAGCACGACACGCGACTATCGCCCGTATGGGTGTCCGAGCACTACATCGTTGGAGGTATGGTCGCGCCGCGCTCCCATGCGCCTCGGGGACCGGGTCCTCTGGATCGTGCGCTTACCGCAAACAGGAACAGCCCGAAAAAGACGACCGTTGACGCCATGGCAAAGGCAACGGCGGGACTGTACGCTTGCCACACATATCCTCCACCCACTCCCGCGAGGAGTGCCCCAAATCCGACGGCCGCGTTGAGCCATCCCAATCCTCCGCCGCGGAGCCGTTCGTCGGTCATCTGGGCGGCAAAGGAGCGCTGTACGCCGTCAGTAAGCGCGGGGAAAAAGCCGAGTAGCAGGAAGCCGAGGAGGAGTGTCCATATCGACTGCGCAAAGGCAAGGATGGCGTAGCTCAAGACCAGGAACACATAGCCGATGAATATCGTCGTTCGAGCGCCGATGCGATCGCTCATCTTCCCGGCCGAGAACGAGAGCCCGGCGTAGGAAATGTTGTACACCATGTAAAACAGCGGGATGTCGGCAATCACCAACCCGATCGATTCGGTCTTGAGAAGCATGACCGCGACGGGGAGACTTCCGATCGACAAGACAAACACCGACAAGAGAAAGAGCTTGAATTGCGGCGAGAGTTCCTTGAAGGACGAGACAAGACCCGCTCGTGTGTGCGCGCCGGACGCGACGACATCTGAAATGGAAAACAGGGTCAGGAGTGCAAGAATCCCGATGACGAAAGCCGTCAGGAAGACAACGTCGAATCGCAGCGGAAAACGGCTCAGGAGCACGTACGCGACGAGAGGACCGAGGATCGCTCCGGTTGTGTCCATGGCGCGATGGTAACCAAACGATCGTCCGAGCTCTTCGCGCGGCGTCGAAAGCGAGATGATCGCATCGCGCGGCGAATCTCGAAAGCCTTTGCCCACTCGATCTACGAACCGCAGGCCAAGCGCGCCGCCGACGGTCGAGACGAAGATGTAAAAGGGCCGCGTGACGACCGACAGAGCGTATCCCGCTACCACCAGCGGTTTGCGCTTTTGAAATCGATCCGAAAGACTGCCGGAATAGACTTTGAAGAGATTTGATGCCGCTTCCGCGATGCCGTCAACGAGTCCGAGCGATCCGGCGCCAGCCTTGAGCACCGAAGTGAAAAAGGCAGGAAAGACTGAAAAGACCATCTCGGAAGAGAAGTCATTGAAAAAGCTCGTCAGCCCGAGAAAAAATATGTTTTTCGGAAGGCCAAGGATTCGTTCTTTCATGGTCACTGGTTTATCTGTCCGATTTCATATTTTCTCCGCTTCGCTCCCCTACTCCCACCGAAACACCCGCGACGAAACCGCGATGCATACCACGAACACCACGGCCAGCGCCGCTACGTCTCCTGCGTGCGCCGACCACGAGTCACCCGTCCATATGCCTTGGAGAAGTGACGCCGAGTGACTCAGCGGCAGCACCCGCGCGACCACCCGCAGCGCCGGTGGCAGCGACGCATTCCATGGTGGTGGTCTTGCCCGCACCGTTGGGGCCGATGAGGCCGAAGATCTCGCCGTCGCTCACGTCGAAGGAGATCTCATCCACGGCTACGGTCTTGCCGTAAGTCTTGCGAATGCCGGAGAGCTGGATGACCTGTCTTCTCACTTCATGGCGATTGGCACTTCATCGGATCGCTCGCTTCGATTGGACGGGCGACGGGGACTCCCCTACGCCGCGTCAGTAGAATATCGGCCACCAATCGCGGGGCGCGCAACGTATTTTGCCGATATGACAAACTCTCTCATCAGGGCTCAGGGCGGCGCGCGCGCCCTTATGGTCGCGCTGACGGCCATCGCCATTACCGCGTGCACACCAGCTGCGAAGACCGAAACCAAGCTCGCGGCGGTGGACTCGAGCCGGCAGATGCCGATGTCCATGCCGATGAACCAGTCCATGCCGATGGGTCAAATGACGGGCGGGTGCCCGCTCGGCCTCAAGACGCTCTCGCTCACGCCGTCACAGAAGGCGACGTTCGATTCCGTTCGCACCGAGCATCGCGCCGTGATGCAGCGCGACATGCAGGCGGCGTTCGCCAGGGCGCGCGCGGTCCTCACCGACGCTCAGCGCGCCACATTCGACACCGCAAGCGCGACGCACCTGGCGCGGATGGCGACGATGATGAGCTCCGGCGGGTGCTCGTAACCGGCGACGAGCGACGGGCGTAAAACAGCGATGGGCG